>Ga0187887_10001975_pt1 | contig 17023 bp, 19 predicted proteins | sample June2016WEW_7_10_FD_132977 | JGI IMG/M metagenome (GOLD analysis project Ga0187887, IMG submission 132977) | Peatland microbial communities from SPRUCE experiment site at the Marcell Experimental Forest, Minnesota, USA - June2016WEW_7_10 | ecosystem: Environmental > Terrestrial > Soil >...
CGACGCGTTGACGATGGAAATCCATCACGACCGCCATCACAAGGCTTACGTGGACAATCTCAACAAGGCCATCGCCGGCAACGCCGCGCTCGAAGGCAAATCGCTCGAAGTGCTCATCGGCGACCTTGCGTCCGTGCCGGACAACATCCGCGGCCCGGTGCGCAACAACGGCGGCGGCCATTGGAACCACTCGTTCTTCTGGAAGATTCTCGGCCCCAATGCCGGCGGTGCGCCCTCCGGCAAGCTCGGTGACGCCATCAAGGCCACCTTCGGCTCCTTTGCCGATTTTCAGGCGAAGTTCGAGGCCGCCGGCATCGGCCGGTTCGGCAGTGGCTGGGCCTGGCTCGTCTCCAACGGCGGCAAACTGGAAATTGTTTCCACCGCCAACCAGGACAATCCGCTCATGGGCAAAGCCGTCTCCGGCGTGGAAGGCAAGGTCGTCCTCGGTGTGGACGTCTGGGAGCACGCCTATTATCTGAAATACCAGAACAAGCGCGCCGATTATCTGAAGGCTTTCTGGAACGTGGTGAATTGGGCGGAAGTCGCCAAGAACTTCTGAAAATTTACGATATCGGATTTTCGATTTACGCGGCAGCCACCCACTGCGAGCACCGCGTAAATCGTATATCGTAAATCGAAAATAACAGCCGGTTAAATCCCGGGTTTGCGGACGATCTTGTTCCCCGCGCCAAGCACAATCACTTGCGGCTTCCAGCTTTCCGCCTTCTTTTTGCTGATGGCGGCGAAGCTCATGATGGTGAGCTGTTCCCCCTTCTTCCCGAGGTGTGCGGCGGCGCCGTTCAGCACGATGGCGCCGGAACCGCGCTTGCCGGTGATGACATAGGTTTCGAACCGGTTGCCGTTGGCCAGGTTGCTGCACAGGATGCGTTCGTAGGGACGCAGCCCGGCGGCCTTCATGAGGTCGGCCGCAATGGTCAGGCTGCCCTCATAATTCAGGTTGCCGTCGGTGACGGTGGCCCGATGAATCTTCGACTTGAGCAAAAATATTTGCATGAGCGGTTTACTATAGCGTGTGGCGCGGCTACTTCAACTTGAGAAAATTCCTCATGATTTGCCGTCCGCTTTCCGTGAGAATGCTCTCGGGATGGAATTGAACGCCCCAAATCGGGAGTTCCTTGTGGCGCACGCCCATGATTTCGCCTTCATCCGTCTCGGCCGTGATTTCGAGGCAGGCGGGCAGTGTCTCACGCTTGATGACGAGGGAATGGTAGCGCGTGGCGGAAAACGGATTCGGCATGCCCTCGAACAAATCCTTCCCGTTGTGTTTAATCAGCGATGTTTTACCGTGCATCATGCGGTAATTCACAATCACCTCCGAGCCAAACGTGTGTCCAATGCACTGGTGTCCCAGGCAAACGCCGAAGACGGGTATCCGCTGGCTGCCAAACTGACGGATCACCTCGTTCGACAGGCCGGATTCGCGCGGTGAACAGGGGCCCGGCGACACCAGGATACGCTCCGGTTTCAAGCCGCGGATGGCCTCCAGCGTAATCTCATCGTTTCGCCGCACCTGCATTTCCACGTTCAACTCACCGAGGTATTGAACGAGGTTGTAGGTGAACGAATCGTAATTGTCTATGACCAGGACCATGAGCGGAAAAACTACCTCACCGCGCGGACTTTGCAAATCAGGAATCCAGGGCTTCCCGGATATACACCTCGGGGACCCGCCGTCCCCAGACCACTTTTCCGATTTTTTCGGCAAGCACAAAACGGGTTTCCCCCGCCCGGACCTTTTTGTCGAGCCGCATCGCGGCAAACAGCTTTCGGCGCTGGACGGAATTAAGCCGGATTTGAACGGGCAAACCGGCGCGCGTGAACAGATTGATGATCCGGTCGGCGTCACGCCGGGAAAGGCCCGGGACGCGGCGGGAGATTTTCACCGCGGTGACCTGGCCGATGGAAATGGCCTCGCCGTGCAAAAATTTGCCGTAGCCGCAAATGGCCTCGATGGCGTGACCGATGGTGTGTCCGAAGTTAAGAATCGCCCGCACCCCCTCCTCGGTTTCATCCTGGCCGACAACCTCCGCCTTGATTTCACAGCAGCGCGCCACCACGGCGGCCAGCGTCGGCTGATCGCGGCGCAGCAACTTCGGAAAATCACACTCCAGTTGCGCGAACAATCGGGCATCGTAGATGATGCCATATTTGATGACCTCAGCCAGGCCGGCGCGAAATTCGCGCTCCGGCAACGTCTGGAGCGTGTCGAGATCGCACAGCACCAGCCGGGGCTGATAAAACGCGCCCACCAGATTTTTGCCCGCCTTCAGGTTAACTCCCACCTTCCCGCCGACGGAGCTGTCCACCTGGGCCAGCAATGTCGTCGGCACCTGCACAAACTCGATGCCGCGTAAATAGGTCGCCGCTACAAATCCGGCCAAATCGCCGACCACGCCGCCGCCCAGCGTGACAATAAACGACCTTCTTTCGAGCCGGTGCACCGCCAGCTGGTCATAACAGCTTTGAACCGATTTCAAGCTCTTGGCGGTTTCACCGGGAGGAACCACGATCAAAGCGGGAGAAAAGCCCGCCCGGGCGAGGGAATTGAACGCCGGCTTGGCGAACCGTTTGCCAACGTTGGTGTCCGTAATAATGGCGCACCGCGGGCCGAGTTTCAGGCGTGCGCATTTGCTGCCCAGGGTTGCAAGCAAGCCGCCACCGATTTTAATCTCATAACTCCGAATGCCGAGCGGTACGTTGACAGTGCGCACGGGTTAAGCATAAAGATTGCCCGCGAAGTGTCAAAGTTTTGACGGAAAAAATCAAAACACCAATGTCCGTCCGAGATTCCCACCGTCAAGTCACTTGGCCGACTGCATAAAGGAAATTTGCGTGAAAGCAATTACAACCCTGTGATGGACTGTTTCGCCGGTGCCGGCTGGCGGCTCGTGGGAAACGCGCCCGTTTTGTGGGCCCGGTCCCTTCGTCCGGCGTGAGCGTGGCAGGAATCGGCCAGGCGCGCAGCCGATGCGATCATTCACGCTTTTGCCTGCGATTTCCATTCCCAGTTCGGCGAGCGAATTTTGGCCAGGGCGTCCCTCACCGTCAAACCCCGCATTGCCATGGTCTTGTACTTCTGCTTTTCGACGTTCCATACCTGCAGTTCTCCGGCCGAAGGGCGGTAATGCCGTTGATACTCGACCTTCTGGCCCGACAACAGGGCGACATAACCAGCGGATCCAAACGCGTTTTCCTTGCCAAGCGTCTGGCTCAACCACAGGCATGGACCGCATTCGCGATAGACTTCCACCAACCCTGCTGCGCCACCCATGTACGTCTCCGCCCAGCAATGTCGCCAAAACGGTGTGTCCAGACGAGTGTTGAACCTGTAATGCACCGCCAGAAAGTCCCGGATGTCGTCCCAAACCACGGCATGATACTGGTTGAATTGTCTTTTCACGGAAGGGGCGACGTCGCCGTCGCCCTCCTTGATTGTATCCGCCAAAAGCATGCATTGGGAAGCGATCGCGCCCAGCGCAGTGGCTTCCAAGGGTTCAACAAAACCCGCGGCGTTTCCCACCGCCACCACGTTTTTCACCCAGAAATTGCCGTAACGCCCGGAGATGAACCGAACAATCCGCGTGGGCCCCACCTTCGGGTTCTTCGCCCGAAATTCCTTCTCGGCCTCTTCGTCCGAGATAAAGGCCGAGCTGAATACATAACCTCGGTTGATTCGATTTTCGTGCTCGATTTGCCAGCACCAGCCACAATCCATGGTTTCACACGTGGTATACGGCTTGACGACAAGGTCTTCGGCATCTTTACGGTCCCACCCGCCCACCACAGCCCGGTCACAGAACAGAGTCCGGCTGTAACTGACAAACGGTTCACCCAAGGTCTGCCCCAAGAGCAATGATCTAAAACCGGACGCATCGACGTACAGATCGGCGGCTTCCCGGCGCCCCGATTCCAACCGCAACCCGTCTATGCCAGCCTCGCCCTGCTCCACCTCCCTGACCGTGTCGTCCAGAATGGTCACCCCGAGTGCCAGAGCATACTCCTCCAGAAATCGTACGAATTTCTCGTTCTCCACGTGATAAGCGATGCTGGGGTGGAAAATCGGGTCTCCCCTGACATCGCGTTCAAAACCGCGGTCCTGGGACATTAGCGCCGACAACGGGTCCTCGTATTCCATCTCGTCCCAGCAATAGCAAGCCTTCATCCGTTGCATTCCCTTAACGACGTTGATTAATTGTCCCATGGAAAAGGTGTAATTAAAATACGACCGGGGACCCCACAAAAATCGTAGACCCAGCTTCCAGGTCGGTTGTGTCACGGGAAAGAACTTCCTGGCGTTCATCCTGAGGTATTCATGAAGAAACCTTGTCAGGGCCGGCGTCGAACCTTCGCCAACGCCGATGACGCCAATGTCCTTGGAGCGGATCACCGAAATGTGAAGATGCGGTAATCTGTGCTTTAACGCGAGGGCCGCAATGAAACCGGCACTGCCGCCGCCCAGGATGAGGATTCGCTTGATCATGCTATGTTTGAAGCATCTCGTGATCTCGCCGTCAAATACTGGTGTGCTCCTGAAAAAAGCCCCCGCCTGATCTCAGAACGGGGGCTGCGAAAACCGGGGTGTCGCTCGTTGTTCAGGTGCGTCGCCGTTTCCGGACAAGCGTCAACGCCAAGCCGCCCAATCCCAACAAGGCCATGGAAGCGGGTTCAGGCACCCCTTGTAGTTCAAAGATGTAGTCATAGCCGCTCGGATTCGGGGCGACAACGTTGCCAAATGAGAAGGCAGTTCCGGGACCGGGTCCATTCGCAGTGGACGAATTGTTATTAAATGCCGTTCCGCCGGCGTAGTCACTTGTCCCCAAGGTATGGGCAATACCATACCAGATGCTTAGAGGCGTTGAAGCGGTGGTCATCCCGGCGATACTAAATTCGTATAGCGTTCCTGCGCTTAGCGACACAGGCGTTGCCAATGTCAATGTAAGATACTCGGTGCCTGAAGTCGCAGGGGCCGCGGGAAAAAATGCTGTTTCGGTAGAGAGCGGAGTGATGTTGCCGCTGCCGTCCACGCTGCCGATCTGAATCTGTACGCTCTCCTGCGTCCAAGCCGCACTGCTGTCATGCAAACCGCTGTCCAACCCATTCTGAACCGTGACCGCACCCAAGGTCGCGGCACTGCTCAACGTAAACGTTTGGCCGGGCGGACCCGCATTATCAAAGTAGTCGCGGCTGCCATCCAAGCTCCCGCCGTTCCAGCCGGGTCCCAGAGCAGCCACATCGGTTAGTTGTGACGCCAAGACATTGCCAGTGGGCGCGGTGGAACTGTACGTCATAATCGCGGCGTCAGCACTGGAAGCCAGCGCACAGCCGGAGATTACCGACGCGACCATGAGCCAGATGTTGCGATCGCTCCTGAGGTAATTTTGTTGTTTTAGGTCTTTCATATTGCTGATGCGTTGCCTGTACTCATCTGATTAAGGATCACTTGTGACAATAAAAGCTAATTCTTTCCATTATGTCAAGCCTTTTTTAGTGTTCAAGCTCAAGAAAACATCTGATTTACGCGGAAAAAGCAGGGTCTGGCTGGTTGCCATTTGGAGGAAAAGGGTGGATCGAAGGCCGTGTTTAAGGCGTCCGCATCCACCACCCAACGTTGTGAGCAAGCACCAACGATTTCAATCGCATAAATTGGCAGGCCATGACGCCGTTTTGACGTTCGGCAGGCGTGCTTCGGCAACCTCAAACACCCCGGAAAGGCCGGTTTTAGCCCAGTAATCGACCCGATGATGGTACGCAGTGTGCTTTATCCAGGGCATGTACGTCGAAACTCAGACGAAAAAACTCGCGCGAAGCGCCTTACTTTTCTCAGCCTCTTCGCTTTGCGCGATTATTGTCTGTACCGCCGCCCATCGGCATTACACCGTGGTAGATCGGTCGGTCAACGTTCCGATTTATACCTATCAAAATCCTTTCGGCCCGACCGCGAGCACTTCCTTGGCCGCCTTGTCAGCAACCAAGGCTGGCGGCATGTTTACCAAATTGATTACCACCAAAGCGTTTATGGGCTTCTCCGGTCTCGCAATGCTCTGGTTGGGGTCATCGTGGTACCTTTCCGGTGGATGGGCCAAAAGAAGGCAAAATCATCGAAAAACCAGGCGTGTCACCATGGATTTTCCGACCAAGATGAACCCCTTGGCGGCCATTCCCAGACCAATCATACGCGTCTCGAAAACAGACGACGGCCGTCCTGTTGTCCATGGGCAGACAGGCACACGTGACCGGTTCGTCCACAGAAAAACCACCGCTCCCTGCCAATCCCGATTTCGTCCGGTCACCCTCGTTTCAAGCCAGACACGGTTGGGGCGGCTGAAATAATCAGGTAACCGTATACTGCTCAGAGCCTGCCATTCTGGAAGTTCGGTTAAACAACCAAAGCCGCGCCACCGTATTGTCGGTTTGGATACTTCTCCAGTTTACAGGCTTCGCTACAAGCCAATCCGTTGAATAAAAACGCCCCGCTGGGTGGCGGGGCGAAATTGGTTGCGGGGCCAGGATTTGAACCTGGGACCTTCAGGTTATGAGCCTGACGAGCTACCGGGCTGCTCCACCCCGCGATCAAGTCTTTTAGTTTCGCCAAGTTGCAGATGAAGCGCAAGAATTTTCGCGAATTAGAATGGTGAAATCCCGTAACACATCCAATAACCAAGTAATTTGGGGTATTCCAGGTAGATACGGTGTGTGAGGCCGTGGCGTACCCAGTCAGGGCGCGTATTGGCGAAATAAGAAGGGCATGAGTAAAATTGAATTTCGGGCGCATAATGTTCGAAACAGGCCAGCGCCCGGCGCGAGTGGTACCATGATGTGACAATGATCACGTGTTGCGCACCCTGGTGGCGGAGAAGGTTTACAGCCAAAATGGCATTCTCCCTCGTCGTGCGGGATTGGTCCTCCATTAGAATCGCCTGTGAAGGCACGCCGGCTTGAATCAAAGATCGACGATAAATCGGGCCATCACCCAGCCCGCTGACCAGAATGCGCGGCGCAATGCGTTCCTTGAACAATTCCGCCGCCCGCTCAGGCCGGTCATGTGAACCGCCACCCAATACCACAATCACGTCCGCCCTCACCCGGCCGCTTTCCACACACAGAAATTGATGCGGGTAAAAAAGAGCGGCGGCAGCCAACAGGACCAGGAGCATGAAAAGAACGAGCCCCATCCGCAAAAGCCATTTTCGCTTCCCAGTCACAAAATCGAACATTGCAAATTTGGGGCTGAATCGCAATGAGCTTGAGGCAAAACTCGCGCTCCTTCAAACGCCGCCCCAGGTTAAGCGGTGCCAGCCCGGAATTTGCCTTTTATTTCCTGGAAAACATATGAAATCCTATACTGGTCAAACCCATTGCAAATTTGATAGTTTGCGCCCGACGATGATTTTTTCCGCCAATCAACGCGTGGCCGAATCCCTTGCCGGTTTGGGGCGATTCACCTTGCTGGCCAAAGAAGCCGCCGTCTCGCTGTTCACCCTCAAGGTCGCCTGGCGCGATTTGCTCTATCAGCTCTTTTTTGTGGGCGTCAAATCGCAGACCGTCGTGCTCATCACCGGTGCTTTCACCGGCATGGTGCTCGGCGCCCAGACCTATTTTCAATTTCATAAGGTCAAAATGGACACCGCCACGCTGGCGGTGGTCGGCGTTTCCATGTCCAGTGAACTTGGCCCGGTGCTGACCGCGCTGATGGTTGCGGGCCGGGTGGGCGCGGCCATCGCCGCCGAACTGGGCACGATGCGCGTCACGGAGCAAATTGACGCGCTGCGCACACTGGCCACGCATCCGGTGGATTATCTCGTCGTCCCCCGGGTTTTGGCCGGGTTGATTGCGCTGCCGTTGTTGACGGTGGAATCCATTTCCATTGGGATCGCGGCGGGATACCTGGCTGGCGTCGTGTTATTGGGCATTGACCCGACCTATTCCTGGCTGCATATGCTCAAATACACCGGCGATACGGATGTGGCCATCGGTTTGATCAAGGCCTTTACGTACGGCGGCATCCTGACGCTGGTGGGCTGTTACAAGGGCATGACGTGCGGCCTGGGGGCCGAAGGCGTCGGCAAGGCCACCACCGAAGCGGTCGTTACCGCCTCCATCGCCATCCTGATCACCAATTTCTTTTTGACGTTGTCGTTGGAACGACTCTTTAACTCGTTATGATTGAAGTGCGCCATCTAAAAAAAGGGTTTGACGAGCAATCGGTTTTGAATGACATAAGCTTTCGGATTGAAAACAGCGAATCAGTTGCCATCATTGGGCGCAGCGGCTGTGGTAAAAGTGTTTTGCTCAAGCATCTGATCGGCCTGTTGAAGCCGGACAGCGGGGAAGTGCTGATCGACGGTGAGAACATCGTGCCAATGAATGAACGCCAGTTGCTGCGCGTGCGCCGGAAATTCGGCATGGTGTTTCAAAGTTCCGCCCTGTTCGATTCGATGACGGTGGCGGAAAACGTGGCTTTTGGGTTGCGCCGCCACGAACAATTAACCGAGGCGGAAATCGCCTGGCGCGTGGCCAGCGCCCTGGAGGTGGTGGATCTGCCCGGCACGGAAAACAAAAACCCGGCGGAACTGTCCGGCGGCATGAGAAAACGTGTCGGCCTGGCGCGCGCGATTATTTACGAGCCGCAAATCGTGCTTTATGATGAACCCACCACCGGTTTGGACCCGATTGTGTCCGACAGCATTGACAAATTGATGATGCACGTGCGCGACAACTTGAAAGTCACGACGGTGGTGGTCACCCACGACATGCGCACCGCCCGGCGCGTGGGCAACCGCGTGTTGATGATGCATGACCGGAGAATTTACGCCAGCGGCGCGCCGGATGAATTTTTTGCGTCGCGGGACCCGGTGGTAAGGCAATTTGTTGACGGCGTGGCGGACGCCAAAAATTAAACCATGGAAAAATCACACCAGGAAATCAAAGTCGGCCTGTTTGTGCTCATCGGACTGGTGCTGCTGGCCGTGCTGTTGCTCCAGTTCAGCAAAAGCACGAGCATTTTTCGCGGCACCTACGAATTGCGGCTGCACGCGAGCAACGTCGGCGGCCTCAAGGAACGCGCCTCGGTGTTGCTGGCGGGGGTGCAGGTGGGCACCGTCTCCGGCATTGAACTGGCCTCAGACGGCAAAAGCGTGACCATTTTGCTACGAGTTTACAAAGACTACAAAATCTATCACGACGCGCGGTTTGTCATTCAACAATCCGGCTTTCTGGGCGACCAGTATGTTGCGGTCATTCCCACTGCCAACCAGCCGCCGGTGTGGAATGACGGCGCGGATGTCGATTGCGAGGCTCCGTTCAACCTGCAGGAAACCGCCCGCGCGGCCGCCGGCTTCATCCAGCGCATTGATGAAACCGCGCAAAAACTGGATGCCGCCGTCGGCGACGTGCGCCGCCTGGTTTTAAACGAGCAGACGCTGACCAATTTTGCCGCGGTGGTCGGCAATCTGCGCGACTTTTCCGAGCAGGCGACCAACATGGTCGCCAACATAAATCTGTTGGTCGCGACCAATGCCGACCAAATTGATCTGGCCGTCAGCAACGTGGTTTTCTTCTCGCAGGACCTCATCCACCTCTCCGACGACGCCCGCGGAGTGGTTTCAACCAACGGCGTGGAAATCTCCGCCGCGGTGAAAAATATTGAATCCTCAACCGAAACCCTGAAGCAATTGATGGATGGTGTGCAATCCGGCCAGGGCCTGGCGGGAGCCTTGTTGAAAAACGGCCCGCTGTCAACCAACGTGGAGGCCATCGCCGCCAATCTGACCATCGCCACGAGCAATTTGAACCAGCTCGGTTTGTGGCATTTTCTCTGGCATCAAGAGTTACCGATCACCAACGCGCCGCCAAAACCAGCGGCGAGACATCGATGACCTCACTCTGGACCATTCGTATTCTGTTTTTGAGCCTGTGCATCGCGTCGGGTTACGAGATCAGCCAGGTACGGCCGGAATTCGTCGCCGTCAATCACAGCGAGGTGTTCGGCATGCTGATCGGCTTCGGCTTCGGCGGACTGATGATTGCCGTGGACGAAATGCTCAAAGGTTTTTCCCTCCGCGCGTTCTCCGCCACCACCTTTGGTTTGTTGCTCGGCATGGCGGTCGCCCTGCTGATTGGCCATTCGCCCCTGATGGAAAATGCCGATGACAGTGTTCAATGGTTCGTCCGGCTGGGGCTGTTTTTGAGTTTCAGTTACATCGGCATCATTCTGGCCACGCGCAGCAACAAGGAGGATTTCTCCCTGATCATTCCTTATGTGCGTTTTCGCCCGCAAGGCCAGCCGGATAACCTGCTGCTGCTGGATACCAGCGTCATCATCGACGGCCGGATCGCGGATTTGATCGAAGCCCGTTTTCTGGAAGGCCTGATTGTCGTGCCACGGTTCGTCCTCAAGGAGCTGCAGCAAATTGCCGACTCAGCCGACCCCATCAAGCGCGCCCGCGGCCGGCGCGGACTGGAAATGCTCAACCGCATCCAACGCAACACGGGCATTGAAGTCCGCATTCATGACGGTGATTTTCCTGAAGAAAAGGATGTGGATTCCAAGCTGGTCCGTCTGGCGCGCAACCTCAGTGCCCGCCTGTTTACCAACGATTACAACCTTGCCAAGGTTGCCGAACTGCAGAAGGTCAACTGCGTGAACCTTCATGAAGTGGCCAAGTGCCTTAAGGTGATTCTGCTTCCCGGTGAACTCTTGCGCCTGAAAATCGCCCGCGAAGGCAAGGATAAGGGCCAGGGCATCGGCTATATGCCCGACGGCACGATGGTCGTTGTCAATAATGGCCTGTCACACGTCGGCCAGCAGGTTGAGGTGGAAGTTCAAAGCCTGCTCCAAACCGGCGCCGGCATCATTGTCTTCGCGGAAATGAAAACATCGCTGGCCGCGTAATCCGGCCGGCCGGATGGCCACAATAACATGGACCTCGTCACGATATTTACCGCTTTCAGCCCGGCCGAGGCCCAGCTCGTTCGCTCCCGGCTCGAAGCCGCCGCCTTTCATCCTTTTGTGGCCGATGAACTTTCCGCATTGAGTATTGATGGCTACTCCCTTGCCACCGGCGGCATCCGAGTCCAGGTGCCCGACGACGAGGCAGCCGACGCCAGGGAATTTCTAAAACCGCCCGTTGAATGACTGCTGCGAAATCAAAATTCCTTCACCGGCTCAAGCGCCTGCTGCCGGCCGGTGAAATGGTTTTGGAGCCGCAAATTCTCAATCAATACTCCGGTGACAAATGGTTTGCCGCCCATCAGCCCGATGCGGTCGCCCGGCCCCGCTCCGTCAAATCCGTTTCCGCCATTCTGCGCTTTGCGAACCGGCACAAAATCCCCGTCACCGCCCGCGGTGCCGGCCATGGCTACGTCGGTGGTTGTGTGCCCGTGCACGGCGGCATTGTGCTTTCCCTGGAGCGCCTGAACCGGATCAAGGAGATCAATGCCGCTGACTTTGTGGCCGTGGTCGAACCGGGCGTGGTCACGCAAACGCTTCAGGCAGCCGTTGAAAAACGAGGCCTGTTCTATCCGCCCGACCCAGCCAGCCGGGCGAACAATTTCATCGGAGGCAACATCGCCACCAACGCCGGTGGTCCGCGCTGTTTGAAGTACGGTGTCACCCGCGATTATGTCCTCGCCCTCGAAGTCGTCATGGCCGACGGCACCGTCGTTCGCGTTGGTGGGCGCACGCACAAAAACAAGACCGGTTTCGACCTCACTCGCCTGTTTGTCGGCTCCGAGGGTTTGCTCGGGGTGGTCACCGAGGCGACCTTGAAATTGATTCCACTACCGCCGTACCGCGCGTGCCTGGCAGTCGGCTTTGATTCAATGAAAAGCGCCATCCGCGCGCTGCAGGCCATTTTGTCCGCCGGATTTTTACCCTGTGCCCTCGAACTGACGGATGCCTTCACGCTGGCGGCCGCCTACCAACGCACCAAAAGCGGGCGGCTGCGCGGCTGCCGTGCCCACCTGATGGTTGAGCTCGATGGGCAGGAAAAATCGGTCCGGAGTGAATTGCCGGATTTGGAACGAATCGTCCGGCGCCACCAGCCGTTGTTTGTGGAGCGCGGCCTGGGTGCGCCTCGATGCGAGGAAATCTGGGCTCTCCGCCGGGAATTTTCCTATGCCTTGCGCGACACCGGTCTGACCAAGCTCAACGAGGACATTGTGGTGCCACGCGGCCGGCTGGAAGACTTTTTCCAATTTGCCGCCCGGCTCCAAAAAAAACATGGCCTGCCCATTGCCTGCTTCGGCCACGCCGGTGATGGCAACATCCACACCAACATCATGGTGGATTTCTGTCAGCCGCACGCCGATCGCCGCGCCGAGGCGGCACTGGACGCACTCTTTGCACAGGTCATTGCCTGGGGCGGCGCCATCAGCGGTGAACACGGCATTGGCCTCGCCAAGAAGCGCTGGTGGCCCCAGGCGGTCTCACAGGAGGCCCGTGCGTTACATCGCGACATAAAAAGGGCCCTCGACCCGAAAGGCATTTTGAATCCGGGAAAATTTGTCTAGCCTGTCCTCGCATCGGTTACAGCCAATAATAAGCCTTGTTGTTTTAGCCTTATTTTGCCTAATTTATACAATGCAAATGAAAGAAATTCTTAACCTCTCGGTTGCCAAACTAAAACGCCTGGCCGCCTTGAAATCAAAAATTGAACGCCTGCAATCACAGCTGGAAGCCGTGGTGGCCAACGGGGCCAAGGCGCCAACCAAAACGACCGGTCGCAAGCGGCGGAAAATGAGCGCGGCCGCCCGCAGAAAGATTTCCCTGGCCGCCAAGGCGCGCTGGGCGAAAGTCAGGACCGGCAAATCCAAGTAAGCCTTTCTCGAAGGCGTGTTCCCTGGGCCTGTTGCGTCCGTTCACTTATCCGGGCCAAGCAACACCACAAATTCACCTTTCAAGGTGCGTTTTTGAAGCAATGCCAGTAATTCCGCCGGCTTGCCGCGCAGGAATTCCTCAAATTTTTTCGTCAACTCGCGCGCAAGGACGACCTCACGTTCAGGAAACGTTTCCGCCATCTCGGACAGCAGTTTTCCAATCCGATACGGCGATTCGTAAAACACCAGGGTGCCCGGAACGGTTGCAAGCGATTCCATTTTGTTCCGCCGTTGGCCGGACTTGTGGGGCAAAAAACCGATAAAGTGAAATTCATCCGCCGGCAAACCGCTGGCCGTCAGCGCGGCAACCAACGCGCAAGCCCCGGGGACAGATTCGACGCGAAACCCGGCAGCGATGGCGGCTCTGACGACACGCTCCCCCGGATCGCTGACGCCAGGGCTGCCCGCGTCGGTAACCAGCGCGACCTTCCCGCCGCGGTTGAGACGCCCGATAATCTCTTCACTTCGCCGGGCTTCGTTGAACTGGAAATAGCTCAAAAGCGGTTTGCTGATTTCAAAATGCTTGAGCAGTTGACCCGTGCGACGCGTGTCCTCGGCGGCCACCACGTCACATTCGCGCAATACTCGCAGTGCACGCAGGGTGATGTCCTCAAGGTTGCCGATGGGCGTGGCAACCAGATATAACGTCCCGGCGGTCAACGGCGGCAATGGCGCATCCATGCCCCGACTTAACCATAAAACAAAAGTGAAATAAACTGATTTGATGACGTCGCATGGCGATCTTTGAAACGTGAAGCCTTCTGAACGGCGCAGGTTAGGTCTTGCAACCGGTGACACCATGGTACAGCTTAACTTCGTCAGGCAATCGCATGTCAGGAGCAAACGACAAACCGAAATCCGAGGCTTCTTCGTCTGATCCGAAGTCTAATCCACCTTTCGCGGCAAGTTGCCGGGCCAGTTCCCTGTGGAGTATTAATGAATCCGCCGTGTGCCTCGTGCCACCACCCCAAAACTGTGAGTATGTCCTTGGGCGTGGCAATCATTTCTATTGTCATCACCCGCGACGACAGGAGATTGTCATCCGGACGCTTAAAATTATCGGAGGCAAGTCACCGTAAACCAACAACCCGGCTTCCCCCGTTAGCGGCTGGACTTTTCGGGAGGCCGCTTTGGTTGCCACAACCTGACCATGAAGCCTGCCTCTAAATCTGCTGTCGTTCTGGTCACGGCACCGGATCTAAAAACCGCCCGGGCGCTCGCCAAAGCAGCGTTGCTGGCGCGCTTGATTGCTTGTGCCAACCTCATTCCCCGGATTGAATCGCATTATCGGTGGCAGGGTAATATTGAATCGGGAACGGAAGTATTGCTGGTTTTTAAAACTCAGAAGTCCAAATTGATCGCCCTGGAGAAACTGATCCTGGCCAGACATCCCTACGATACCCCGGAATTTCTCGTTATGCCGTTGCATGGGGGAAACCGTCGTTATCTCGATTGGGTGAATCAGAGTTGTCTGGCAACGTAGTGATTCTTTTCCACCCGATGACCATACGCTGGCGTTGGCCCATCTGGCTGCCGGACCGCCTGTTATCGCCTTAAACCGGCGTCATTCAGCCAGTGTCCGATGGCACACCTGACAAATCAGGCTCCCCTGACAGATGTCGCATCGTCCGCCGATCTGTGTTGTTGCGCTGGCACGGTGTCGCCACAACATGGGTTGTAATAATCCTGCCAGAATTGGTTTGAACAGTTATTGCGCGAGCGTAGATTTGCCACGTGAATCCGGTGGACACGGTTCCGTTGATGCTCCTCGCGTTGCATATGCTGGCCTTGGGCATGGGGATGATCATCTTTCTCGTAATTTTTGTCCGGCACCGCCGGGCGCGGGCGATGCAAGCCGGGCGCGGGTCATTTCCATGGGGCACAGAATCAGCCCCCCGCCCGGTCCTCTGGCTGGCCCTCCGTTCTTCCAACTCCATTGCAGTCCAAGCGGCGTTGGGTATCGGCCAGCCCAGGCCCTGCCCGTGGTCGGAAGGCATCACCGGCAAACACGACTTTTTCATCAGCCCGCCGGTCAGTGATTGGATTATTGTCACCGGCTCCGGCCTGCCACATCCTGGCCAGGACGTGGATGATTGCTTTCATTTTCTGGTCCGGCTGAGCCGCGAGGTGGGCCATGTTCAATTCTTCATGGCGGACCCTGTTTTGCATCATCACGCATGGGTTCGGGTGGAAAACGGCGTCGTGGGGCGCGCGTACGCGTGGGTGAATGAGACGGTATGGAATCAGGGGCCAAAATCCCTGGCTGAAGTCGAATTGAATTTGGAATCTCCCGGTTACGGTGAAAGCCCAGGAAGGGACGACGGGACGGCGGGCGGAAGCGCAGCTGCCAACGCTAAAAAGGTTCCAGCTCTGGCAGCGCGATGGAGTTTTGATCCGGCCGCCATTGATCAGAACTGGCAGGTTCCCGTGGCCGGTATCGTTGGCAAATCACTGCGGTTTTGCCGGGATTAGGTTGCCGGCGTCCGGCATTTGCCGCAAATTGCAGGCAAATAGAAAGGAAACTCATGTCATTCAGCATTGAACTTGAACTCCAGAAGTTTCCAAAGGTCGTCACCCTCAAAGACGGCACCAAGGTGACCTTGCGTCCGCTGCGCCGCGACGATGAAAAGGATTTTCACAAACTTTTCCTCGGCATCCCTGAACCGGAACGCATGTTCATAAAACACCGCGTCATCGATTTGGAGGTAATCCGCGACTGGTGCCGGAACATTGATTACGGCCGTAATTTGCCGCTCGTTGCCCTGATTAATGGTAAAATCATCGGCGATGCGACATTGCACCAGCAACTCGGCGGCTGGAAGCGTCACGTCGGGCGCGTGAGCGTGCTCGTGCACCCGGATTTTCGCGGCCGCGGCCTGGCCCGGGCATTGGTGGGCGAGATCATTGATATTGCGCGGAGCGCCAGCCTGGAAAAGGTCGAAGCGGAATTCATCGGTGAACAGGAGACCGCCATCAAAATGTTCGCCATGCTTGGTTTCAGCCAGCTTTTACGATTGGAAGATTACGTCAAAGACATGCAGGCCATCACCCACGACTACATCCTGATGGGGCTGGAGTTGAAAACCGACGAGGAATACGCCGGCGTGGGAGGATGAAGCCACCCGACGTCTGCCCTCATTGTGGCGCCGAAGTCCCATCCGGCACCAAGGCCTGTCCGGAATGTGGCTCGGATGACCAAACCGGTTGGTCCGCGCAGGCACACTACGACAACCTTAACCTTCCTGGTGAAAACTTTGATTATGATGATTTTGTAGAACACGAAATCGTCGGAGAACGAACCATTCCCCGCGGCATCCACTGGTTCTGGTGGATGGTGGGGATTCTGATCGTTGCCTGCCTGATTGCTTTGTGGCTGCTCTGATTGCTGCCGTTAAACCCGAATTCTGAAGTTGCCAGTGGTGGCGGGTTGGCTGAGGCCGCACCGGAGTGCGCCGGTCCTCGGGCGCAGCCACCGGCTTCTTTTCAGCCACAGAATACTTTCCAACAGCCCACTCATCCCACGTTGCTGCGGCCGTCCCGGCCGCACTCCGCTAACGCAGAAATTAAACTTCGGTAATCGGGTTAAAAGAAAAAGCCCGCTCGGACGAGCGGGCGATGAATATTTTCAACCAACTTATTTTTTAGGGGCCTGGGTCTCTGTGGGTTCAGCCTCTGCCGGCTTGCCTTCGGCTGGTTTGGCTTCCCCGGCGGGAGTGGTTTCCGCCGGCGCCGGGGCCGCCGGTGTGTAATCCACCCATTCCAGAATGGCGCGCTGGGCGGCATCGCCCTGACGCTGATTCATCTTCACGATGCGGGTATAACCACCGTTTCGCTCTTTGAACGCGGGGGCAATGTCTTCAAACAGAATCCGCAACACGTCTTCGTTCTGACGCCATTTGCGGCGCTCGTCCTTGGTCAATTGGACGGTCGGCCCGTGCGTGTGCAAACGCGCCGTGACCAGACGCCGTGCCTGAACCGTGCCGCGCTTGCCGAGCGTGACGATTTTCTCGGCAACCGGGCGCGCGGCCTTGGCCTTCGCCAGTGTCGTGGTCACGCGTTTGTGCTTGATCAGGCTGCAAACAAGGTTTGCCAGCATCGCATTGCGATGCTCGGACGTGCGACCCAG
>Ga0187887_10001979_pt1 | contig 17004 bp, 22 predicted proteins | sample June2016WEW_7_10_FD_132977 | JGI IMG/M metagenome (GOLD analysis project Ga0187887, IMG submission 132977) | Peatland microbial communities from SPRUCE experiment site at the Marcell Experimental Forest, Minnesota, USA - June2016WEW_7_10 | ecosystem: Environmental > Terrestrial > Soil >...
ATCTTCTAGAATATCCACGGCATGGTTACATTGCGGGCATATCCGTTTGCACGGATCACCAAGAGCCCAACCGTAATAGATAGCTCCACATTCCTGACATTTACCTTTCAATACGCTCATTGTCCTTATCCTGCTCATTTGCCAAAAGTGTAATTCTACGAATTTATATACACTATTAAATCAAGGTTAAGTAATGATCCCACCCGTAATAACTAGCGCCACATTTCGGACATTTACCTTTCATTGATTTGCTGTCTTAACGTTTCAACCTTTTACTTATTATTTGATAAATAAAAACCGGCTTGATTCTCTATCTCACCGGTTTCACTGTTAGCTTGCTGACATCCAAGTGACCACATACGGATGGCAGTTCCTCGCTTCCTAATTATTTATTTTGTAGATCTTTAGTGTTTTTAATTACCTCCCTATGGGAAATTCGAAGTCCATCATTTAGCGAATATGGCATGAGAAGTTTCATATACACAATACAGCGAAATGGTAGCACCAACTTTTTGACTTGTCAATAGATGATAACATATTTAAATATATTTAGGCATGTCTTTTGAAGTCGAATTTTATTTTAATTTAATTCACTTATCCTCCCAACTTTTAGTAAAAGTACTGGAACAGTAACCATGACAAGAAAACCATAGTAAAATGACCACACAGTTTTGCCAATATTTGCAATATACGGATACTTCTGCCGTCACGAACTCATCCTGCCAGAACATAAACTCAGAACTTAAACATACCATTATCTAATTCACTATTAGTAACTTGACGTACAAGTGAAAGATAGGACGATATGACAGTAATAGCCGGAAGACAAAGCAAGATAATTGCCGACAAACATCTGAATGAAATACGGTTCTGGTTTCGCCAATTGCGGTAGTTTGGCCTTGCGGAATGCTGGTGGCTAAAATTTAAGGAGTTCCAGTCAAAGTAACATTCTGGTTATTGGGATGGGTTTCCGTCGGGTCAGAAGGAGTGCCCAGGTAACCGCCGCTAGCAACCAGTGTCAATTTCAAGGATGTAGTGTTTGTCATTTCTCATATGGTACAATCAATTTGAGAGGTGCATGAGGTTAAATCCTTGAATTTACTTAAAGCAGGATAATATGGAAGACGTGGCCCAATATGACTCAGATTTAAAGGTGTGGTTATTGGTTGGTGACCTCCATCATAAAATGTTTTGGTTAAGACAAAAAGAGTTGGCTCCATTAGGTATCACGGCAAGCCAACTTCGTATTTTACGCCTCATTGAAAATCTTGGTGCCAAAGCAACAATATCCGCAATAGCGAAGGAAGTTAACCGAAAAATTGACGTGCTTTCCCGGCAAACAATGACATTAGAAAAGGATGGATTAATTAAGAGAACTAAAGGCAGGCCAAAATCAAAACTTTTAACAATTAGTTTAACCAAAAAAAGTGTTGAACTGCTAAAAGTTGCCAAACATAGTGACGGGATGAGAGAAGTGTTATCAATACTTACTAAGGAAGAACGCCAACAACTGGATTTAATCTTAAATCGATTATCAACGAAATTGAACGCGTATACTTTTAATAAAATTGACGATTGGTCGGCCTAAATTAGCAATTGTTTAACTAGGAAAACGTGTCACAATGGTGCTAAACAATCGTCCTGACCGACTGTCAGTTGTAATTTTAATTCCAGTTGAGAGACTTTCGGCAAAGACGATATCAAATGAAGAATGGATAGTCTTCTCCAACATTCGTTTCGTTAGTATTTGATCATCAGGGTTATCCTCTATTAGGAGAACCTTAATAGGGTGACTTGTTTTTTCAATATCCATTGGCTAGCTCACTGTTGCCGCTATATCTCTTTATTAAACATCTATCAATTTTTACTGCAAGAATGATAACCGCTGTAACAAATAATTAAGAGAAAAAATAATCAGCGTCAATTTTTGCCAGTTTGGCGGTTTCGGGATCAGTGGTCACATTTGCTAATGCCTGCAAAGCTCTACCGGTGGCGAGTTTATCGCCGCTGTGTGCCTTAAGCGCGTTTGCTCGCCTCATTTCGGCTGGTTGGTCTTTGTGCCAGTTCATCTCCACATTGTGCTGGTACCACTTTTCACTCTCAGGCGTTTTACCTGGTTTACCCCTATCTTTGGCGTAATAGGTAGTACCATTAACCTTAATACCATCTTTGCGTACGTAACTCTTACGCGTCACTTTAATTTGGGCCATCGTGTTTCACTTCCCCCCTTTGATTGGAATCTTTCTTGGCAGCCGGTATATCGACCCAGTATCCTTGGAAATTGTAATGTCGATGCAGGTCTGCCTCATACTCACGGCTTAGAGAAGCGCCCTCCTTGTATTCCGGCGACTGCTTGATTGTCGTGCGTGAAAAATCGACATAGACATTTGCCTCGTTCCAACTAATGCGCTTGATCCAACGTGGCGAAATCAAGATTCTCTTTCCCGGCCACCAATTACCAGTATCAACGACTAGATAACGAATCTCCCATGTTTCATCATCGACGATAAAATCGTCAACGTGGCCGATCTCGCCATCCACGGCTTGGATTGCATAGCCAGTAACGGCAATGGTACTGCGCAACTGGGGATCCCACTTTTTCTCACCTTCAGTGGTGGTTTGTATAGGTTGTTCATCATTATGTGGAATGTCAGGATATGCTCCCCATATTTCAGTACCAGCCCAATACATCGGCCATGAATAATAGCCATAATATTCCTCTTCGAATTGTCGCGAGACCGGCTTGTCACTGCTAATGGATGGACTGCCCTCAATCTGTTTTTTAGTTAAATTGATGGCGATGTCTCGTGCTCTTATATTTATCGTACCTAATGCACGTGGAGATATCAGCACTTGTCTATCCGTTAGCCAATTTCCAGTATCAGCAACCAGATAACGTATAGTCCAATAATGGTCATCGAAGTAGAATTCTTTGATCCTCCCTATTTCCCCATCGAGTCCATTTAATTTGTAACCGTGTAATGTTTTAACTTGGTTTAACATGTTGGCGCTCCTTTCGTTTTTTGAGTTTCATTTTGTTTATCGTGCCATATATGTTCATAACATCTATTAGAGACGAGTTTGAGTTGCCTAATTATATTGCACGAATGATAACAATGTAATAAACAATTGAGGAGAAATATGACAAATTTGTTACGGCTTCAGTGTTCAGGACGGTTCACAAAGTCATAAAAATTAACTCGACTTCTTATGTGTCTCTCTTAATAGACTCCAGTAAAACCCTAAACTAACGATGAAAGGCACAAAGTAATAAAGCACCCGGAAAAGCATAGCTCCCAGTACTCCTTGGCTGAATGGCACCCCAAAGATAGCTAATATCCCAGCGATCGAGGCTTCTTGAACACCCAGATCACCGGGAATAAATGAGATAACGGTCAGAGTGATACCGAAATTGAACCCGGTAATCAGCACACCCAGATGCACTGGAATACCGAGAGCTTTGAAACAGAAAGCCAGACTTGCTATCATGGCCGCTACATCTCCGACGATCAAACCTGCCAACAGAAGTGCGAATTTAGGTTTCTGTCTCAGCTGTAGAATCCCTTGTGTGACCGTGTCTCCAAAATCACTAAGGCGCTTTTCAATGCTCCTGTGTGTTATAAAATGCCAGATTTTACCTAAGACCATCAAGACAAAGACTCGGATTCGGGTGTTATATAAGATAAAGATCGCCACTGCAATAACTATAACCAGAATTACGATTAACAAAACCATTATGGCCACTCCACCAAAGGCCAGCGGATAACTGAAGATGATATATATCAGACTTAAAGGGATGAGAATAAAAAAGACAAGGTTTTTAAAATATGAGAGCAGTAGCGACGAACCCACAGTCTGGCTTGGTGTTACTCCATGACGTCCCAGGACCAACAGCCTCAATGCCAATGAGGCCGGAATGGCTATTAGACTTGACAATACGTTTGAAACAAATCCTACCCTTAGTAAGTAAAGCTTTTCAACCTCCACTCCAAAAACCCTCAACATGACTACCACGCTGAGGCTTGCCAAGAGATAGGATATAGCGACGAAACCCAGAGCAATACCTAGATAGCTCCACTCGGCTTTACCCCATAGCTGCCTCACCTGGTTTCGGTCGAGAAAAATGATAACTGCGCCTATTATGATCATTAACCCGATGGCAATGACAGTGAGACGCATATTGAATGGGCTTTTTTGCTGCTCTGCTTTAACCATATTTAGTTCATTATACTAGGAATGTGTGAACCGAGCATTTCTTTCAGTAGCTTAAATAGAAGTTCTAGTATCTATCAGAGTATTTGGAGAATATGATTGGTAACCAGCGAGTATTGTGACTACTTAAGACACAGCTTTATGTAGAAATCTACATTCAAACACAGAGCAGTAACTTGTTTTTCTGTTAAACGCAATCCTGAGCCCCTAACAAACTAGCTTCAAAAACACAGCAAAAAGAGCTTGCTGGATTGTGCCAAAAAGTTACTATGCATAGAACAACACACATAGAACTAGGCAAAACTTTCTACGTTGTTCCACGTTCAGATGTGTCCATACACGTGGAATAACACCACTAATGATAATAAACGAAAACTATTATGAAAAAAGTTACCGAATAAAGTTTCACAATAAGAGCGGATATACCGCAGTCTCAATATGAGAGTGACAATAGAATATTTACAAGTATAGTTCTAATATGACAATATTACTATTGTAGGTTTTGCAATAACGTTTTGATTCAGAATAACTCAGACCTCCTCCGTATAGGAGAATAATATGACCACAACCATGATATTGCCAAGAACCAAACCGCTACAGGCTACTTCGATATTGGCTCAGCAGACAACAGCGCAGCCAACGACTGGCATCGACATTTCCACCGTAATGAATCTAATGTTGCCGGTGATGGTAATTGGCATGATGGTAAAAATGATATCCGTTACGTCAAACAAAAAGAAACAGGTGCAATCGCCTTCGCTTGAAAGCACCATCTCGCATGCTAAAAAGACAAAGAAATCAGGATAAGCACATCCATCCCTAATTCGGTAGCCTGCGGAAGCTAGCCCTTACCGCTGTACTACACAACCAGAGCTCCCAGAATTGTTTGACCGGATGGTTCTGGGAGCTCACCTATTAGTGAGACTATGACAAATGGGAGGCAATACAGTGTGGAATCGATTCTGTGCGTTGACGCAGTGTGAATGTATTGACGGAAAAACACCTAAATCAGAACTTCTGTGCGCAAATTGGGATCCGGTGATTCAGCAGTGTCTTTTCGTTACGCAGGTGGAGTGTTCGGTGACTTATTATCGGGTGATATTGAGCCATCTGGATGAGGCGGAGAATCCACTGGGGGTGGTATAGGAATGCACTAAGGAAAGACTAGAGTCCATCTCAAGGCTATTTACTATGAGACCATGCTCAAATAGTAGACTCTAACCTTTTCCTTTATCCATTTCAGTTATTCACGATTTAACCTATTTATGATTACCAATTCAAGTGAGTGAATTAGATCATCTAAAATATAGCCCAAGAGTTGGTGGTTGAATCACATAAAAAAAGGAGATGGTCTCAACCGTCTCCCCCCATTGTTCTTATCCGTTCACTGTAAACTGCCAGAGCTTTGTCCAGTTCTTTGGTGTCGAAATCCGGCCAATAGACAGAGGCAATGTAGAATTCACTATATGCGACCTGCCATAACATGAAGTTAGATATTCTGAATTCGCCTGCTGTTCTTATGACCAAATCAACGTCCGGCGTATTACCTGTATACAAATAACGACTGAAGGTATTTTCATCGACTTGATTTGCCGAGTGTTCCGCAATAAGTTTATTCACAGCATCAATGATTTCTACCCTGCCGGTGTAATTAAAAGCAAGATTGAGGGTCAGACCTTGATTGTTTTCCGTAAGGTTAACGGCCTTCTGAATCACATTCTTAAGATTATCAGGCAATTCCTGCAATCGACCGATATATTTCAACCTTACTTCATTATTCTGTGCCCAGGATGTAATTTTATTTATCCAGGATTCAAGTAATTTAAACAGACTGAATACCTCGTCATGTTTTCTTTTCCAGTTGTCGGTTGAGAACCCCCAAACGGTTACGAAACGGACTCCTAACTTCATCAAGTGTTCAACGGCCTGAAACATGCGGTCGCCTCCGACCTCATGTCCACGGAGACGTGGTAATCCATTTTTTCTAGCCCAACGGCGATTACCATCCGGAATAATAGCGACATGCTGAGGAATACGGCTGTTCATAATGTAATAAATAGTATAACGAATTAATATGAAAATCAATGTGAGACTCTCTTAATTCTCATGCTCCGGTGTCTATTTCAGATATTTTAAGATAGGCAGTCATTATCAGCGTGATTAATTAAAATGTTTACCGTATTCAAAAACCTTAGATAAAGTAATTCCTTTCCCAATAAAACAATAATTTTATTGGGAAAGATTTACGATCGTTGATTTTCACGACACAATCATATTGTCAATTAATAATTGATAAATAAATTAGGAGGACAATATGATCAACAAAAAGAGAAAACCAACCCCAGTAAAAGCCACAGCAAAGGTAACAGAAGAAACAACGCAAGAAGTCATTCAACTCGAACCTGCAAAGGAAGAAAAGCTCACCCAAACCGTGGATGCAAAACCTACATCTGTACCTCCACCCATACCTACACTCGTAATAGATGTAGAACAGCCTGTTATCACTCAACCTCCCTCTAAGCCAAAACCACTCACGATGGCCAGTCTAAAAGCCGAGATGGACGATCTTCGCACACAACTCCAGACCTTAACCACACAGATAGCCGATATCCAATCTCAACTGGCTCTCAAGCGTAAGCCAACAGCCAACGGCAAAGTCCAGATCCGTGACAAACAGACCGGCAAAATCTACAAATCGAAGAATAACGTCTACCAGACGATGCTCAAAGCCGGTGAACTCGAAGACCTGGTCGAGAAAGGCATATTTGGCGATGTACCAGAGAAAAACACGTTCGGCGTGTATGCTCTCTTCCGCGCATATCCTGACAGGTTTGAAGAAGTGCACGATCAGGAAAAGACAGCATGACTCGCGATCTATCAAACTGGGTACCGGCAGGATTTATTGTCCAAATGGTTAAGGAAGACCTTGGAATTGATACGCCTACGGATGAACTGATTGACTCTGAAATAAAAACCATTATGCATCACATCGGCGTGTATGCGACTGAGCTTTATTGCATTGATGATGGCACGACCCGAATCAGTTCATTCGGAGTAGGAATTATGCTGACGGTCTGTTTGCTGGTATTCCCCGACTACTACGAGCGCTATGGCCTTTCACAATTCAATTAAAGGAGGATGTTGATGAAAAATCCATTGGACAAAATATCCTGGAAGACATGTTTCATTATTCTGGGGGTGTTGATAGCAGTAAGGTTCCTGCTGAAGTACATGTAACTGTTAGAGGATTAAGATGAGATTTTCATTCGGTAAATTGGTTTGGACTCGCGGTATCAATGACCGAGTGGCCGTTGACTCTCTCTTCGCTAAATTCGTTATGGAGAGCCTCAAACGCCATATCAACTGCGATTGGGGCGAACTATCAGCTGATGATAAGCGTGAGAATGACTTCAGCCTGGATAAAGATTTGAGGTTATTTTCATCTTACCACCGTGGCGACTGGCACATTTGGATTATCACAGAAGCCGATAGGTCTATGACAACCATTTTGTTTCCAGAAGAATATTGAATTGGAGGCTAAATACACTTAGAAACATAATGCCAAGTACATTGTAATGCATGCACATAACTAATTAAATGTTTATCCAAGTTAAACTATGTTTTGAATACAAAGTGCCCAGATTTTGGACTACAGCGAATTGTTTCAAAGGAGAACACTTCGGTATTGACAAAAACACTAATTATAGGCTATTTTATAATGCGCTGAGGGAGAAAATATATGGTAAATAATGTCGAACACGTAATAAGAGTTGCCATCTACACGCGCGTTAGTTCGCAGGAACAGGCAGAGAAAGGCACATCACTTGAATCACAGGCTGAGCAGTTAGAAGGCTTCTGCAAAGCTCAGAAATGGGAGCTCTTGATTGGAATAGCGACTATTCGTATCGCCAAGACCTGGTGGTTGAAGATGGCGGGCATCTTGTTGCCTCTGCTGATGTTTGTAACCATAGTAGCTACCGCAAACCACTTCATTCTTGACGCCATTGTTGGCGCTGCAGTTGCAGGACTGTCTTATGAACTATCCTTGTTATTCGCCAAATTGATTAAACATGGTGTTAGCCCAGACCTCATCTCCACCACAATAATATTCTGTCAAATCTTATCAGCGCTTATTTTGAGGTTAAATGGTATAGTTGTATTGTGCTCACGCCTTGAAGCAATCTCCCCCCTCGCCGCAAACGGAGAGGGAGCCAGAGGGTGAGGTTCTATTGGATTGAAAAAAGGCTGACAATCGGAAATATTTAACGGAGAGTGTTAAAATTTAAAATTCTCTCCCTCTCGTACACTCAGGGACCTTCGGCCTTAAATCCCTCCTTAAAAAGGAGGGAGATAGCTAAGCTCCAGATATATTTATGCAAAGATTAAAATTTAATATAAATTTATCTTAAAAATGCTGTATAATTTATCCGCTAACACCTATCAAGTAATTACACAAAGGAGAAAAGATGAAAGTAATTTTTATGGAAGATGTGCCTAATGTCGGCAAAGCGGGACAGATTAAAGACGTGGCCGACGGATACGGCACAAATTATTTGATACCCCATAAGCTGGCGGTGGCGGCTAAACCCGGCGATATTAAAAACGTCGAAGCCCAAATCAAGTCCCGGGCGCGCGTTGCCGCTAAAACAGAAGCGGAAATGAAAGCGCTGGCCGCCGAGCTGGAGAATAAAGAGGTCACCATCAAGGCCAAGGTCGGGCAGCAGGATAGGCTCTACGGTAGCATCACTTCGGCCGATGTGTCCGCCGCGCTGGAAAGCGCCTTTAAAATCAACGTGGATAAGAAGAAAATCGAGCTGGCGGATGCCATCCGGAGCCTCGGGACCTACGAAGCCACCATCAAACTGGCGAAAGATATCGTCGCCAAAATCAAAGTAACGGTTGCCGCCGAAGATGCGGCCTAGTATAATTTTGATAAATTACGAGGAGTAAACTATCGTGTATAACGATAAACTCCCGCCCCACGATATTGCGGCAGAAGAAGCGGTCATCGGTTCGCTGTTAATTGACGGCGCGGCGATTTATGAGATTGCCCCTTTACTGGAAAAGGATGATTTTTATCATGAGCCGCACCAGAATCTGTATGCGGCTTGCGTCTCGCTTTATGCCCGCAGCGAATCGATTAACCAGATTACGGTGGCGCAGGAGCTGGACCGGTTGGGGAAACTGGAACAGAGCGGCGGGGTGGCGTACCTTTCGCACCTGATTTCAGTGGTACCGACGCCGCTGGATATCCAGGATTACGCACAAATCGTCTACCGCCTGTCCATCAGCCGCCATCTGATATCGGCGGGACAGCAAATCACCAATATCGGTTTCATGGCGGAGGCTGAACCGCGCGCCAGCATCAGCAAAGCGGAAGATATCCTGCTGAAGCTGGCACAAACACGCGGCACCCGCGATTTCATGCACGTCCGCCAGGTGCTGGACCTGTACTTTGAACCGCATCCGTTAGGGGAAGACGGTGAGGCCGTTCAAATCCAGAAGGTAATGTCCGGCTTCAACGCGCTGGATAATATTACCGGCGGATTCGGGCGTTCCGATTTGATTATCGTAGCGGGTCGCCCCGGTATGGGCAAGACCTCATTTGCTTTGAACATCGCCCGCAACGCCTGCGTCGAGCAGAATGCCTGTGTGGCGATTTTCAGCCTGGAAATGTCCAGCGAAGAACTGGTGACCAGGCTGATTGCGACCGAAGCCAGCGTCCTTTCGACGCATGTCCGGCTGGGGATGCACTCGGAAATGGACGAACGGAAAATTATGAGTGCCATCGGCACGCTGTCCGAAACCAAGATTTACATTGATGATTCGCCGAAACTGCGCATGTCCGAAATCCGCAGCAAGGCGCGCCGCCTGCTGTACGAGCAGAAAGTGAATCTGATTATCATTGACCACCTGGGCCTGATTGACGCCGACAGCTACATGAACAACCGCGTTCAGGAAATCGGGTACATCACCCGCAACCTGAAGGCCTTAGCCCGTGACCTGCAGGTGCCGGTCATCGCCGTCTCCCAGTTAAGCCGGGCTGCCGAAGTCCGGCAGGACCGTTCGCCGCAGCTTTCCGACCTGAGGGACTCCGGCACTATCGAACAGGACGCGGACATGGTCATTTTCATCTACCGCCAGGATTATTACTATCCCACGCGGGAGAAATGGGAAATTGACCATCCGGACAAAGAATATCCGGAAGGCATTGCCAGTATCAGCGTCGCCAAACACCGCAATGGGCCGACCGGTGAAGTCAGCATCCATTTCACCCCGAAATATTACCGGTTTGAGAATATCGCGGCCCAGGAAGAAAGCCTGTTATGAACGACTTCAACGGTTTCCCTGCCAGAATGGAATATACCCCGGTGCCGAATATTTTCCTGAACACGCTGTTGCCGGAAATCAACGATGCGGCGGAAATGAAGCTGACGCTGCACCTTTTCCGCCTGCTTTACTTTAAAAAAGGGTCGCTGCAATACGTCACTTTCCAGGAATTGACGGGCGATGCCGGTTTGATGGCCTGTATGGAAAATAACGAAGAAATACTGCGGCAGGCGCTGGCAGCGGCGGTCAAAAGGAATACCATTTTACACGCCGCGGCCGAAGACGGGAAACATGATGATATTTACCTGCTGAACACCGCAGCCAACCGTGGGAATTTGGATAAAATCACCGGTGGGGAAACACGTCTGCCCAGATTCGAAGTAAAGCGCGTCATCCCTGAAGTTCCGGCGGCGCAGCCGAATATTTTTACTGTGTATGAGCAAAACATCGGGTTACTGACGCCGATGATTGCCGAAGAATTGCGGGACGCGGAAAAAACGTATCCCGAAACCTGGATAAAGGACGCGATCAAAGAAGCGGTGAATGCCGGCAAACGGAACTGGCGCTACATTGCCGCCATTCTGGAACGTTGGGCAACCGAAGGCAAGAGCGATGGAACACATCTCCGAGATTTTAAAAAAACAGACCCTGACAAATTCATCAAAGGCAAATACGGGCATGCCGTCAAACGCTGAGCATTTGCCAGTCGAAGAGCCCGAGAAAGTCTGTCCGGTCTGTAAAGGCGCACGGTTCGTGCACCCGCTGCTGGCTCCCGGCAAGCCGGACTACAGCCGGATTGTGCCCTGCCGCTGTGTCGAGCAGGAATCGGACACTAAGAAACAGTCCCGGTTGCAGACTTACAGCAACCTCGGCACTTTGACGCGCCTGACCTTTGCCAATTTAATCCCGGAAGGAAAAGTTAAAGAAGCGGCCGCCCAGGAGCAGTTCCGGCGGGTTTATGACGCGGCCAGGAAATTTGCGGCCAAACCGGAAGGCTGGCTGGTGATTACCGGCCATTCCGGCTGCGGGAAAACCCACCTAGCGGCGGCCATTGCCAACGAATGCATCGCGCATAAAAAACCGGCTTTCTATGTCACTGTGCCCGACCTGCTGGACCACCTGCGGGCCAGTTTCAGTCCCGGCAGCGAAATGCCGTACGACGAATTTTTCGACCAGGTGAAGAACGCGCCCTTATTGATTATGGACGATTTCGGGGCGCAGTCCAGCACCCCCTGGGCTAAGGAAAAGCTCGACCAGTTGTTGAATCACCGGTATGCCAACAAACTGCCGACCGTGATCGTCTCCATTGTGCCGGTCGAAGAACTGGAAGACCGGACGCGCAGCCGCCTCACCAACACTGATTTTTGCCGGATACACACCATCGGCAGCAAACCGCCGGCGCTGTACTCCAACGGCTGGGCGCCGTGGTTCGAACTGCAGAAGAAAATGACCTTCGAGAATTTCGACTGGAAACGGGTCAATTTACCTTTAGAGCAGCGGCAGAACCTGGAAGCGGCTTACAACCTGGCGCTGGAATTTGCCAGGTCACCGGAAGGCTGGCTGGTTTTTGCCGGCGTTAACGGCTGCGGCAAAACCCACCTGGCAGCAGCGATTGTCAATTACCGATATAAACTGGGCAAGCCGTCGCTGTTCATCGTGGTGCCGGACTTTCTGGACCATTTGCGTTCGACGTTCAGTCCGGACAGTAAGGTTTCTTACGACCAGTTATTCGAGAGCGTCCGCAGTTCAGAACTGCTGGTGCTGGACGATTTCGGCGAACAGGCCGGCACGCCCTGGGCGCAGGAGAAGCTGTACCAGGTCATAAACCACCGCTACAATGCCAAGCTGGCGACGGTGATTACGACTTCCTGTTCGCTGGACGAGATTGAGAACCGCATCAGTTCTCGCCTGGTGGACCCGAAAATCAGCATGTTTTTCAACATCATGGCGCCGGATTTCCGCGGCGACCGCCCGGCGGCCAGGAGAACCTATAGGCCACCCAGAAAAAACTGACCTTGAAATAATCAAGATTCAATAGCCAAGATTCAAGGCTATATTGAAGCTGGCGGCGGTCAGGTCTTAATTAACGGGGTGTTATTTCGAACCTGACCAGCTCTGCAGCCAGGCTCTGACGGAACGGTTCATTTCGATTGCAAAATCCGAGTTAAATTTCCTTTTGTAATATTGCCGGCCGATGTTCCCAATATCTTCCTTGGTGATTTTGTTATTGTAAACCCGCTCCGTCTTAAAAAACAGCTCCGTAAGTTCTTCGGAAGTTAATCTATGATAGGCGTCTTTGGCAATAATAAACTTTTCATCAAACCGCGGCGTATGTTTCCGTTTTATTTGCCCCTGGGAGGGATAGCCGAAACAAAGCAGGCAAACCGGGAATGTATAACGCGGCAGGTTGAACATTTCCCGGTGTATCTCGCAATTTTCCATGATGTCCCCGATATAGCACGAGCCGATACCCAGAGATTCGGCGGCAATCACCGCGGTCTGTGCCGCGATCAGGGCGTCGCAGCAGGCCAGCATCAGGTCGCCTTCGGCGGGCGTGCGCAAGGACTCGTTCTGGATCATTTGCTCTACCCCGCAGGTGATAAAGTAATCGTGCCACCGCTGGTAATCCGCCAGAAACAAAAGAACCAGCGGCGCTTTGGCGATAAACGGCTGGTTATCGCAAGTTTTGGCCAGCATATTCTTTTTCGTCCGGTCGTTCACCTCGATGATGGAGTAGAGCATCATGTTCCCGGAAGTCGGCGCCCGCATTGCCGCGCGTAAGATTTCAGCCTTGATTCCGTCGGCAATCGGTCGGTGCTCATAGACCCTCACGGATTTCCGTTGCAGAATCGTTTGAATAGTACTATTCATCGTAATGCACCTCAATTATCGTGGACAGCGGTCAGGTAGTTATTTATGAAGCTGAGACAAGGTACCTGATTATAAATCTTTCACTCTACGCTATCAATCTGCTAACCGCTGGATCGGGTATCCGGGTTCGAGCACGAATCAAGAATCCCTATATTTACCAAGAAATGGTAAACATCCCGATTGGGATTTGTCGTTGGAAAACAATTACGGAAAGAGTATGCTAGGGCTGGAAAGGGTGTCAAAGGAGGATACTAACATGCAGAAAAAGAATGCTCAAGGCTGCTCACCGGAAATGCAGGCAAAGATTGCGCAAATGGAAAAGGAATTAAAAAAGTTCACGGATGCGCAAGCCGCCGTGCAGAAGAACCTGATGACTTTCGACGAGCTTGATTTTAAAGTCTTTAGCGGACGGGATTGGACGCGGCTGCATGAAAGTCACCACAAAGACGTCAAAGTCAACTGGCCGGACGGCCATTCCACGACAGGCATCGAGCGGCATATCCAGGATCTGGACGCGATGTTTGTCTATGCTCCCGATACGAATATTGCAGTTCACCCGGTCAAGATCGGCTCGGAAGACTGGACAGCAGTGATTGGCGTTATGACCGGGACTTTTACCTTGCCCATGCCGACCGGGGACGGGAAATTTATCCCGCCGACAGGTAAAAAGTATTCCATTACCATGTGCACTGTCGGGCACTGGAAAGATGGCGTGATGATTGAGGAATGGCTGTTCTGGGACAATATGACCTATATGAAACAGATTGGCTTAGGTTAAACCGCTAAGGCTTGTTTTTGACACTTTAGCAATTGTTTTGGTCGCTATTCCGCTTCTTACGATGTCTTATTAAAGGGCGGTTTACAACCCGGATTCTCAAAGCGTATAATGTCTCATACATACCGATTTAACGTAAGGAACAGAAAAATGATAATCAATCCGGAAGAAAAGGTTTGCGTAATTGAGCGGCGTCATTTTGTTGAAGACCCCATCCGGTTCTTTACCGGGCAGGTCCTGGCCGCTTCGGAAAATGCTTTGCGGATTACCGGATACGTTTGGATCTCAGATATCATGAAAGGGGTCACGCGCAAACCTGATGTGACGGAACGGATCATTTATCCGAACGAGCGGACTAATATTAATATCATCCCCAAAGACGTTAACATCGAAGAGCTAAAAATCATTCTGATTCCGGGCAAAGGTCTTTGTGTGACCGACGGTAAGAATTATAATCTGGATATCAGCGAATTCGGCGTGTCGAAGTAGGTAGAAATTACCTTTCACGTCCGAAAAAACAGCATCAGTTATATAAACGCGCCGCGTAACGGATATGCCGGCGTCTGTTATTTCTTCATTTTTAGATCGTAGTGGTATAGATGGTCAAAATTCCGGTCGACGGCAATATCAATTTCGCCGCTTACCAAGTTATATACCATTGAATAAATAGTTTTTCCCGTATCATGCTGGGAAACATCTTTTAATAAGGTCATCGCTTTTTCGGTTGAAATCCGGCCATGGACATATTCGAGTGTTCGGTTAAGGGAGTCATACCGCGGACACAGCGACCTTAGAGATTCCAGGTTGCCGGAAAGGATAAAGTTGGTAGAGACCTGCCATGGTTTTTTACTGCGAATAACCTTAATTTCACCGTCAACGAACTCGACTACTGCCGAGTTCCCGAGAGCATCGGCGATGAGAAGGTGCTGCTGGAGATATATGATGTTATAGGCCTCGAGTAACGATATTGCCTCATCCACTGATTGAGCTTTATCCAACATCAACCGGATGGCAGCGAGGAAGATGATATTTACCTTGTTCGGGTCTACCGGCGCCTGCGCTTCAGGGACTTTCATCAAAGCCACCGTCAAACCGCGTTCGTTCATGCCGTCAAAAGGGATATAAGGCGCTAAAGATAATAACAGGCGGTCGCGGGTGTCATCCCATACCGGCTCTTTAGTTCCAAAGCCCGGAGAAATGTCAACCATCGATGCTGAGGCATAGCCGTTCGCGGGATGGGTAAACAACAGCAGGATAGGGATGTTTTTAGTCCAGTCATAATTCCGGCCGAAAATTGCCTGATTCGGCAGATTGAATGCCGAAAAGCAGGAACAACCCCCGGATGGCAGGCTAAAGCCTGGCGGCAGCGGCAATATTCCTGTTTTGAGATAGCCGTCAAAGTGATAATCCTCATACATATCCATGACGAACAGCGGATAATCGTCGATTTTACGCCAGGTCGTTTGCGGAGTCATGGCTTGCCTCCAAATATGATAGTGACGCAACTTCCACGCCGGAATGAGTAAAACTCTTCTTAATTTATACGAGTAAAGATGAATTGTCAACACATGAAATAGGGAATGTTGAAATAAGGAAATGAAAAATGATCGTTATGCCGATTCACGCGTGTGCAATTTCTGCCGGCAACAGCACCGGAATTCTTCAAATTTTCTCGTGCAGCTTCCCGCCGGTACTTAGAATTCTCCCTTATTCCCTCCTTAAGAATGAGGAAGATTTCAAGTTGTTTTCTCTTTAATACGCTCGGTATTTGCACACTTGCTTGATTTTCCAGTAGAATAAAACTAATTCTGCTAGAGAGAGAAGTGCCGCAATGCTTGACCATTCCGTCCTTGTCCTGAACCAGAATTACGAACCTTTGAACATCTGTCATGTCCGGCGCGCCCTGACGCTGCTGTACCAGAGCAGGGCGGAAATGTTGGAAAATGGCTATGGATACATCCACACGGCCAACCATGAAGTCCCCATCCCCTCAGTCATCCGCCTTCCTTACCTCGTCAAACGCCCGTTCCATGTCGCCCGCAAAATCAGCCGCGCCGAGATTTACAACCGCGACCAGTTCACCTGCCAGTACTGCGGCAAACAAACTAAACAGCTCACCCTCGACCATGTCATCCCGCGCTACCGCGGCGGGCAGCACACCTGGGAGAATGTCGTCAGCGCCTGCGCCCCTTGCAACCGCCGCAAAGCCGGCCGGACTCCGGAAGAGGCCAACATGAAACTGCACAAAACCCCGGCGCCGCCGCAAAACAGCCGCTATTCCTACCTGCCGCTTCATTACATGAAAATGCGCCGCGAATGGGAGCGGTATTTCCCGCACTAACAGGTTCGTACCCGACCGACACCGATTTGTTCCTGCCCTGTCATTCATCGCATGGGAAAGTAAATCATGGGTTGCAGGAGGGGATAATGAACTTTGTAAGCCTGGCTGACAACGTCTTTTTAGCGGAACTGCCGGCGGAATTGACGGACCCAAACGAAAAACCGATACTGGATGCCACTGTTCCGAAAAAATCCGGTAAAAAAGGCAGCCTGCTGCTGGATTTCTCGGCTGTTAAATTCATGAACGGTCTGGGCGCCTGTCAACTGGCCAAATTGAATGCAGTTGCCAGGCACCGACGCCAGCATCTGCTGGCATTCGGGGTAAACCGGCATTACCGGGAAGTCCTCGAAGTCACCGGTCTGGAAAAGGCAATTGTGATATGCAGCAGCAAAGCAGGTGCCTTTACTACCGCCGGTGTTACTCCGGACAAACCGCCGCTGGCTGAAATTGAGTTAAACCTTTCATTTGATACTAC
>Ga0187887_10001981_pt1 | contig 16997 bp, 9 predicted proteins | sample June2016WEW_7_10_FD_132977 | JGI IMG/M metagenome (GOLD analysis project Ga0187887, IMG submission 132977) | Peatland microbial communities from SPRUCE experiment site at the Marcell Experimental Forest, Minnesota, USA - June2016WEW_7_10 | ecosystem: Environmental > Terrestrial > Soil > Wetlands...
GTGCTCACCGACGATGCGATCGCGGTGCTGGAAGGCGTCGATGTAGGGACCTATCATGAGTACCAACCCTCTAAGTGAGTTCGGGCCGGCTGCAGCTGCGCCTCCCGCAACCGATGACTGGACAACCGTGCTCGGCGGAACGCAGCAGGTGCCCGTGGGCCTGCCGGATCCGGCGATGCTGGCACGGATGGCGAATGAGTTCTTCGCCGCCGTGTCCGGCGCGCGGCCGCCAGCGGCTGGGGCTGTAGTGCCGGCAATTCCGATTAGCCCGGTTTCCATGCCGCCAGCGGGAGTCGCGCCGCCGGCGGTTCCAGTCGCTTCGCAGCCAGCCGCACCCGACGTTCAGGCTGGTGCGGGCGCCATCGATTCCAAAACTGCGCCCGAACTGTCCTTCCTACAGGAGATTCGGCCGCGTTATCCGGAACCGGAGGAGACCGCCGCGGCTTTGCGAGCTTTTCTGGAATCGCCCGGCGAGCCCGTGCCCGCGGCTGCTGCGCCGCCCGGCGCGAGCCAGGCTCCGGCCGTTCCCACGCCGCCGATGCCCACAGCACCCGGTGGATTCGATTCCTCTGCTGTGCCGGCGTTTTCCTTTCTCGAGGAAGCCCGGCCGCTCTTCTCGCTTTCGCCGGCCGGCCCGGTGCCCGCCGCGCCGACGGCGGCTTTCCAGCCGGAAGCTCCACCGCTCAAGCTGTCGTCGGACTTGTTCGATGCACAGACCATTCGCCGGGACTTCCCCTTGCTACGAGAGCAAGTGAACGGCCGCCCGCTGATCTGGCTGGATAATGCCGCGACCACGCAAAAGCCGCAGAGCGTCATCGACCGGCTGAGTTACTTTTACGAGCACGAGAATTCCAACGTGCATCGCGCGGCGCATGAAATGGCTGCGCGCGCCACGGACGCCTACGAATCCGCCCGCGAAAAGGTGCGCCGCTTTCTCAATGCTTCCACGCCGCGCGAAATCATTTTTGTCCGCGGCGCCACGGAGGGCATCAATCTGGTGGCGCAAAGTTGGGGCCGCAGGTATGTTGAGAAGGACGACGAGATCGTCATCACATGGCTGGAACATCACGCCAACATCGTGCCCTGGCAAACGCTGTGTTCGGAAAAACAGGCGCGGCTTCGCGTGGCACCCGTCGACGACAGCGGCCAGGTGATTCTGGAGGAATACGAAAAGCTGCTCGGCTCGAAGACGCGCCTGGTCTCCATCGCCCAGGTCTCCAACGCTCTCGGCACGGTCACTCCGTTGCCCGCGATGATCGATGCGGCTCACCGACATGGGGCGAAAGTGCTGGTGGACGGCGCGCAGGCCGTGTCGCACATGCGAGCCGACGTGCAGGCTCTCGATTGCGATTTCTACGTGTTCTCCGGGCACAAGGTATTCGCGCCGACCGGCATCGGAGTCGTGTACGGGAAGTCCGATGTGCTGGATACCATGCCGCCGTGGCAAGGCGGCGGGAACATGATCCACGACGTCACCTTTGAGAGAACCATCTATCAGCCGCCGCCGGGACGCTTCGAAGCCGGTACCGGAAGCATCGCCGACGCTGTCGGATTGGGCGCGGCGATCGACTATCTGGACCGGATTGGCATGGCCAACATCAGCCGCTACGAGCACGAGTTGCTGGTGTATGGCACTGCCGCGCTCGAACGCGTCCCCGGCCTGCGCATCATCGGTACGGCTGCGGAGAAGGCCGGCGTTCTCTCGTTTGTGCTCGATGGCGTCCGCACGGAGGAAGTCGGTGACCTTCTCAACCGCGAGGGAATCGCAGTCCGTGCCGGCCATCATTGTGCACAGCCGATACATCGGCGCTTCGGAATCGAAAGCACGGTGCGCGCTTCGCTGGCGCTCTACAACACGTGCTCGGATATCGATGCGCTGGCCGCGGCGCTGCTGCGCATCCAAACCGCCAGACCGAACCGCATCTGAGCTTCAAACAAGTACGGCGGAGCCGACCGAATGTCTCGCAGTCAGCTCCGCCCCTCCGACAGACGTTTCATTCACTCTAATTACTGGCGCGAAGCCGTCTGGTTCGCCGCGAGCAGTTGCTCCACCTTCGCAATGAACTCCGCCTTCTCTTTCTTGTAAAGTTCGCCGCTGCCGGGGCTCGGGAACCCGGCATGAACGAACTTCACCAGCCCATCGCGGCCTACGAAGAACGTTGTCGGCCAGGAATCCCAGTCGGAGGCTTGCGGCAGCTTGTCTTTGGCCGTGCTCGTTTCGCCGCCCAACAGAACAGGGTACTTGATCCCGTATTCCTTGATGAGTGACTTCAGTCGCGTCGGGTCGGCGAGTTGCTCGGCTTCTTCGAAATTCAGAGCGACGATCTCCAAACCCTGCGCGTGGTACTTGTTGTAGAGCGAGGGGAGAAATTCATCCTCGTCATGGCAGTTCGGGCACCAACTGCCAGTGACGTTCACTAACACCACCTTGCCGCGGAACCGCTCATCCGTATTCGAAACGAGGTTCCCGTTCAGATCCGGAAAGCTGAACGTGAATGGTTTGGCGGGATCCGTGACTCGTGTGTGTTGGTCGGCGTCAGTCGGAAGGTCGAGGCCTTTGGCGCGCGCCTGCTCCGGACGCACGGCGGTGACCACACCTTCGTGATGCTGGCCCTTCAAGTCAACAGCCAGTGTCCCGTCGTTTTGCGGCGTGACGACCAGCAGGGCGGGACGCCCGCCGGAGAAGTGACTCAGCACGAACTGGCCGTCCTGATAACTGCCCGTGAGCGTTCCGGTATCGCCATCCACGCGGAGAATCGCGCCAGTAACTTCCGCGCCGCGCTGTTGAATAATGAACTGCCAGGCCTTTTCATCATGTTTGCGGCTGCTTACGCCCTCCAGGTACCAAAGGCCGGAGATGTCGGGAGCCTTGACCTTCGATGGCGGCTGGGGCACGGCGCGAACCGCATGGATTGGGAGCGGCTTGCCGCGCGTGCTGTACTCGCCGTCCAGGACGCCGTCTTTCAATGTCGCTTTCAGTACCGAGGCGTAGGTGTCGAAGTTGAGCACCAGCACACCGTTTTCGAACTTACCGGCGGTTGAGTTCTCGTGTTCGTCGCCGTTGAAGAACCAGCCTTTGACATTGGTCCCATCGCCGGCAAATTCGATTTTGAAAGGGATCTCGGTCCCATTCAGATTGAGCGTCGCGTTCCAGCGTCCCGCGAGGGTCTCAGACCAGGCTCCTGGCGCGAATGCTAGGAGAGCGGTCAATAGTAATCGTCTCTTCATTTGTCTTCTCCTCGATTGTTCAGTTGTAATTCGTCATGGTACGGATTAGTTTGGCGCCTGCTCCGCGTGCGGGTCCACCTCGGTAAGCGGACGGTCCCAATGCGCCAACGTCAGCCGCCAGCGCTGCTGTTCTTCCTTGCGAAACGTCTCCTGATCGGGAAACAACTTCTTGGCGATGCCGCGCGCCTGAGTCCGCGACGCCGCGTCCTTGTAATAGATCAGCACGCGCAGATCCCAGCGCTCGCTCTCGCCGACGTGGCCGCCGCCCCGCTGCACGATGTACTTAGTGACGAGCCCCTCCTTTTTTTCCTCGTCGAGAATCGCAATCTGATACTTCTTGAAGATCGCGTACCAATCGTCGAAATAGCCCCATTGCGTTGTGTAGACCCATTCGACGATGGGAGGAGCTTCGGCTGCCGGCTGAGACGGGGAATCCTGAGCGAAGGCCGGACGGACAGCGCCAATGCCGGCCATCGCCGCGCAGACTGCCAGTGATGCGAGCAGGTGTTTGGATATTAAGTGAATTCTCATTGATTACTCTCCTTGAGTTGAGTTAGAACGTGAACCGCGCACCGAGTTGGATCAGCCGCGCGTTGTTGATTTGGCTCGTGATCTTGCCAAAGGTCGGGCTGGTGTAAGTTGCGTTTGGATTGCCGAAGTAGGGCGTGTTGGTTGCGTTGAGAGCCTCGGCACGGAACTGTGCCTTCAGCCGCTCGCCAATAGCGAAGCCCTTGAACGCGGACAAATCCCAGTTGAATAATTGGGGACCGCGGGCGGTTAGGAACGGGTTTATATCGCCAAAGGTGAATTCCGGGGCCTGGGAGAATGCGGCGGGGTTTAGCCAGTTGTTGAGACGCGCGTCCGTGGAGCCTGAAGTCGCAGCCGGCACGCCTGTCGCGTTGGGACGCTGCAGGCTGGCGCCGATCACGCTGTTGTTATTCGGCTGCGTCACCTCCAGGGGAAATCCGGTCTGCACGATGCCGATTGCATTGGCCGACCATCCGCCCGCAACCGCGTTGAGCAGCCGCCCGCTCTTCAGGAACGGCTTCCCTTTTCCGAATGGCAGTTCATAGGTGATTGCCGTGGTGAAGCGATTCGGTGCGTCCTGCGTGGAGAGGCTTTGCTCGCCGCCCTTGTCGTATGCGTTCTGTGCCCCGGCGAGTGAGCTGATTTGGGCGGCGCCGGCGGTGCTCACGCCGAGGACGTTCGATTCGCTGCGCGACCAGGTGTATGATGCCAGCAGGCTCAGCCCGTTCGCCAGGCGCCGTTGCGCCCGGAAGTAGCCGGCATAGTAATAAGCCAGCCCCGTATCGGAATTGTAGAGCGCCACCGACGTGTACTGCGGAGAGGGCAGCAGCAGTTGCGCCTGGCTCACGGTCGCCGTTCCCACCGTTCCCACGCCGCCGTTGTTATAGAGCGGATTGGCGACCTTTTGCGTTAGCGCCGAACCGAGCGAGAAATACGACGGGTTGAGCTGGTCGATATTCAAGCCGCTTTCGTTCAGATGGAGCGAGTGGGAGCCGAGAAGGCCGATGGTCAACACGAACCCGGCCGGCGCCTGCCGTTGCACTTCGAGAGAGTATTCCTGAACATACCCGGCCGATTGCGAACCGTTAGCGAATACCGTGATCGCCTGGCCGATTCCCGAAAGTCCTCCCAGGGTGTTTCCCGTGGGCTGCAGCAGCCCGTTCGGATAGGGGTTCGCAAGAGATCCAGCCGGCAGGAAGTTTCCGTCGGTGGAAGTGATGATGGAGGTCGTCTGCGAGTACCCTGCGGTGTTCTGGAAACTGAAGAATCCCGGCGCCCAGTAGATACCGTATCCGCCGCGGATTACCGTCTTGTCATTCGGCGAATACGCGAAGCCGATGCGCGGCGCCGGCTTGACGGAAAGCGGGTTGCCGGTTTGAGTCGGATTGCCGTTCACTCCGGCATATTCCACCTGGCCGGGAATCTCGAAGCCCGCGACATCCTGTTGCAGCGGGTTAGCGGCGGTTGGGTTGAAGCCGACGATCAGCTTGTTGTTTGCTTCTTGAACGCCCGACTCGTGCTCGAAGCGGAGCCCGAAGTTCAAAGTCAATTTAGGTGTGGTGCGGAAGTCATCCTGCACGAACCAGCCGAGGTACCGCACAAAATCGTTGAACTTGGTGACCACGCCCATGCTGCCGCTGGTTGGATAGCCGAGCAGCAGCGTCGCCAGGTCCGCTCCGGTTCCGGCCGTCGAGACTTGCGGCGTGGCGCGCGTGAACACATCGGTAAACCCGAGGCTGGTTGGGCCGACCGCGGGCGTACCGAAATCGTGCAGCGTGCGGAAATCGAATCCGGTCTTCAGCGTGTGCCGGCCGCGGAATTTGGACAGCGTGGTGTTGAACGAGCGCCCGTAAAAGACATCGCGTGTGGTAGTGCCGCCGCCGAAGCTCGCGAGCGTTCCCATTGTTACCGCGGGAAACGCGGTATCCGGAGTCTCTGCCGCCAGCGATGCCGGAAGTCCCAGGGTGGTCAGATCGAATCCGGCGCTCGCCGTGGGAAAGCTTGTCGTGAAGAAGCGGTTGAATCCCCAGCGGGCGGTGAGGACAGTGGTGGGGTTCAGCGTCTCCGTGGCATTGGCCTGCGTCGCGTCGATCCTCCTATAGAGCAGGCTTTGGCCGGGCGAGGCCAGATTGCCAAAGGTGGAAGGTGCGTCCGTCTCTCCGGTCTTCTGATGAACGTAGGAAGCCGAGGCGCTGAGCCGACTGCCGAATTGCTGGTCTGCTTTGAACGTATATTGGTCGCCGCGATTCGGATAACCGCCCGTGAAATTGAAGTTAGTCGCTCCGTAATAGGGCGTGGGAGCGTTGGGGAGCGGATAGTAAGACGCCAGCTTCAGTCCGATCGGGCTCAATTCGCTTTGCGGGATTGTGTTTCCCGCAAACGGCGTGCGGGCTCCGGTGGAGGTGGTGCTGAGCGGGTCGTAGATGGTTTCGGGGCCTCCGCGGGCGGCTGAACTCTGCGAGAAATTGCCCGCGCGCTCAAGCGCCGTCGGCACCGAAAGCACAGTGTCACCGCCGTCCTGCTGCCGGTATGCCTCGGTGGCCACGAAGAAGAATGTCTTGTTATGCCCGTCATAGACTTTGGGAACGACAACCGGGCCGCCCAGTGAGCCGGCCCAATCCCGAAACGGCTGGGCCGCGGTGGGCTGGCCGGCTTCATTCGAGAAGAAATTGTTGGCCAGCCAGTCCGTCTGGCGAATGTGGCCCACGGCGCTTCCGTGTATATCGTTGCCGCCGGAACGCAGCAACGAATTGAACGTTCCGCCGCCGGTGCGGGACGCTTCCGCGTCGTATGTGCTGGCCTGCAACTTCACTTCCTGGACGGTTTCAGGCGACGGGACAAACACGGCGCGGTTGTTCGAGTCCGTGATCGAAATTCCGTCCACCAGAACGTTGTTGGTGCGCACCGGCCCGCCGGCGATCGACACCTGCGAATTCGCGTTCTGATCCTGCATGCGGCCCATCTTCGGGTTGGCGACAAACACGACCGTTTGCGCCAGTTTGCCGGCGAAGAAGGAATTGCGCCCGAGAATGGGCAAGTCCGTGATCACCTGGCTGTCGAGCACCTGGCCGGTCGACGCCTCGCCGGTTTGGAGCAAGGGCGCCTCGGCGGTGACATTGACCTGTTCGGTGACCTGGCCTAACTCGAGCTTGAGATCCACCGTGGTGGCGCTTTGCGTCGTAATCACGACGTCTCTACGTTCCAGCCGCTTGAAACCGACAGCCTCGACGCTCACCGTGTACGTAGAGGGTGTGACCGCCGTGAATACGTACTCGCCTTGATCGTTGGTGATTGTCGCGCGGATCACCTTGGTGGCTTCGTCGGTGATGGTGATCTTGGCCACGGAGGTGGCAGCCCCGTCCGGGTCCGTGATGCGGCCCCGTAAAGAGCCCTGGAAGGTCTGCGCGAATGCCAAACCGGAAACGAGAAAAGCAAAAAGGAATAGCTTCATAAGGTTACCTTTCAATCCTCGACATTGGTTAGAACGGTTCATCCTGCTGAATCCCCGGTCGAAAGCTCGCGAGAGCAAAAACTCGACCGGCAAGGGAAGCAGAGACACACGTCTCCATCTCCCTGCTGCAGAGCTCTGTTGGTGGTTGAAAGCCAGGCAATGCCTAGCGCGTGAAGTCGGATGCTAGAGGCAACAACAACAGCGGAGGAATTCGGAACCGCGGGCGGACGTGAATGAGGGGGACCGATGGACAGCCAAGATCGAAGCCGGCGCTGACGCTGTCGGCGACGGACCGGAATCGGAATGTAACTCGCAACTCATGCTTACTGCTCCTGTTCTACTGGACTCAACGATTGTTCGCGGCACCGGAAACACGGCCCAACGCCGATGCCTATAGTACACTAATTACATAGAGTATATTGTGATTCGAACTGATCTGTCAAGAGACTTGGAAACAAATCGCCGGAAAATGAATCTGCGGCACGGCTTCTCTCTCTTGTCTCCACGGCTTTCTTCGTTCGGGGAGCCGCGGTGGGAGCGTTCACATCCACCGTGTTGGCGGCCGCCGCCCGGCTCAACTTCAGAGGCAGCACGCCGGTCGCGTCCCCCTGAATGGCTGCGGCAGGAACTTGCAAGACTCGGAAACCCGGCGACACAGCCGTCACCAGGTAAGACCCTACCGGCAAATCCCGAAACCAATACTCGCCCGCCCGAGACGCCACCGTGGCATACGCATGTCCGGAAGCCCTGTTTTCAGCCTTCACAACAGCCCAGGATATTGCCACGCCAGACTGGTCGAACACGGTGCCGCGGATTCCGCATTGAAGCGCCTGCGCTTCCGCGGCGCGGACAATCGACACGAGAATCAGGAACACTAGCAGTACCCGCCCCAACCCGACGGTAGTTCTCGGATGCATATGCCTCGGCCTCGCAAACACTCGCTGAACGCTTCCAGGAAACCGCTTCGTGCGGTCCTTGGATTACAAGCCCACGGAAAGGTGTGCTACTGGCTACAACAAAGGCAGGACTGGTGCCGGCAAAGGAGACTCAGGCGAGCGCCCCTCCGGACTGGAAACGGGAGTTTGAAGCGATGTGGCATGGCGTAATATATATTACTTCTAGCGACATTTGTAGATTACCATTAGAACGTCTGAAATGCAAGCCCATTCTGCGAGTCTGCTAGTTGAACAGCTCCGAAACCGTGGGCGAAGTGATCGCAGGCGGCAGCGCCAGCGTCCTGGCGCGACAACTCACAAAGAGTAGTACCGCGAATTGTTCCAGTCCTGTGTAGCGGCTTACAGTCCACGCAATTGACCCTTTCGGAGAGAGGCCATCGGAGAGACAAGAGAGACAGGAGAGAAAGCATGCGCGATTCGTTCCACGCTGCTGGCCACCCCCCGCGCCCCGTCTACTGCGACGCGCTGCACGACCTGCGAGCGCGAGACAAACGCCGGAAACCGAACCCTGCGGCATGCATCCTAGTCGATTCCATGGCCTCGATTCCCGCGCGCCGAACATCCTAGTTCTGTTACGCTGCCCACGGAACGTTCATTTGCGATCTGCTGGCATCCGGTTCCTCACGGACGCGCCGCCGACATCCTTCCATAGCCACCCATGGATCCATTCCTGACTATTGTCCCAAGTTCTTGAGCTGGGGAACGGCCACCGGACGCGGCCTTCTTGAAGGTGGCCGCGGAAGCCCGATTGAGATCATCGAGAGTGTCCACGGTCAGCCGTTCGAGGTTCACGGGCAGGCCTCTCCGCTGGGGGACGATGTGACTTCCAGCATGCGGGGCATGACGGGATCCTCGCGCGAACGATTGATGGCCAGAGACATGATCGCCGGCGAGTTTTCCTCAAACAGTTTCTGGGCCTGCAGGGTCTTCCTGTTAGGAATGCCCTTTGGCTCATTATGTCCCGCCGGTTATGCACCAAGACCAGCCACTCATCGCAGCCGATCCGCCGCTCGCACGCTTTTCGCTTTGGGAACCTGTCCCAGCGCAGTAAACTCGGGGCTGTGAGCAAGGAAACCGAAAAGGAGAAAGCCGTGCGAAAAAGTCTTTGGATGATCGGCCTGGCACTGGTCGTTCCGGCGGTTGCATCCGCGCAGGACATACCCAGGGTAGAGGTCTTCACCGGTTATTCATACGGGCTGATACACGGCTATGTCGCCGACGAAAGCTTGCTGGCCCCAGGCACGACGGGAAGCGTCACGTTCCCGAGCTTCGGATCGAACGGCTGGACTGGCGCCGTGACTGTCAACGCGACCCATTGGCTTGGCGTGGTCGCCGACGCCGGCGGCCTCAATGCCAATATAACCAGGACGTCCGGGGGGGCGCCGTTTACCATCGGTACGCGTGAGCACAGCTATTTGCTCGGGCCGCGTTATTTCGACCGCTACGGGCGATGGACGGTATTCGCTCAAGTGTTGTTCGGCGAGTCGCACGCTTTCGTGTCGGTCGCGTATCCCGAGGTGCTGGTGCCGATCGGCTTCGTGGAGACGAAGTTCGCGATGGCCGCAGGTCTGGGCGTCGATCTCACGGTGTACAACAGACGGCGCCATCTGGAGGGCGCCGCTCAAGAATTTGCCATTCGCCTCGGACAGGCCGATTGGCTGAGGACAACCTTCGCCGGCAGCCACCAGGACAACATCCGGCTCTCCGCGGGGCTCGTGTTTCGGTTTTGAAGATGTGTGACGTGAGCCGCGCGAAGGAGAGCGAGGACCAATGAGTGAGCCGATCGTGCAGATGAAGCGGGCCGCCGGGGTGGCAGTGCTGGCCATTCTGCTGGGTGGATGTCCGAGCGGCAGCGGCCCGGTCGAAAGCGGAGGCAGCCAGACGCTCGATTTTTCGCTGACGCTCGCAGCCTCCACGGTGCTCGCGCCGCAGGACGGGATGCCCGCCGCGGTGGGTGTGACCATTGAAAGACACGTGGGGAATACGAACAGCGTGACGCTGACTGCCGCGGGGCTGCCGGCCGGCTTGCAGGCACAGTTCGCCCAGCCGGGAAGCGGCTCGGCGGGAACCGTTACGTTCGTGGCGAGCGGCGCTGCGCCCTCAGGTACGTACGCGGTGAATATTCAAGCCAGTGACGGAGGACCTACAACCAGCCAGCCGCTCACGGTGGTGGTCGGAATCGTCGCCTCCGTCGGCAGCACCGTGGACATCAGCCTGGGTGTAGGTGGCAAACTCCAGCAAGCGCTGGGTGTGGCATTCGAACCCGACCTGTGGCGAAACTACTTCCTGCCGCTCGATTGGGACGCCCTCGGAGCTATGGGCACAGAGGTGATGAGCGTCCACACGGTCGACTACATCCCGATGAAAGCCAATACGGGGCAGGCCAGCGACTGGGATTTCACCAATCTCGACGCGAACCTGGCGCCGGCGTTTGCGGTTGGCAACCACAGCCCGCAATTCGTTATCGTCCAGGCGCCGCCCTTCCTCAACGCCCCCAGCGACGACCCGAGCGGCGTGCAGTTCATCTTCAATGACGCCAACTTGCAACTCTTCGCGCAGTACTGCGCGAACCTGGTGCGCTATTACAATACCGGAGGATTCGACTGGGGCGGCCAGCACTTTCAGTCGGCCAGCAGCCAGCACATCGCCTGGTGGCAGATCTTCAACGAATACAATATCAACGGTCTGTTGCCGACCCAGTACATCCAGCTCTACAACACGCTTGTGCCGGCCATGAAAGCGGTGGATCCCACCATCAAAGTCACTGCGCTCGCACTCGCCGACTTTGACTACCTGCTGACCGATCCTCGAAACAATCTCCCGTGGTTTGTCGCCTCGCCGGCAAGCGGCGGCGTGAACGCCCAGGTGGACGCGGCCACCCTGCACCTTTATTCAAGCACGCACCAGACCGACAGCGATGCCACAATCTTTGCCACCATACCCAGATACACGGAGGACATCGGCTACTTCCACCAGGAACTGGGGTCGCGGCCGGACCTGGCTAATGTACCGGTGTGGGTCACGGAAAGCGGCGTCCAAGCTGACTACCAGGTGAGTGGCATCAGCGTCACCACCGGCCTCCCGTTCGTCCTTGACCTGCGCGGCTCGGACGCTTTCGATGCCGCCTGGCAGCCGTACCTGTTCTCGCAGATCGGCAAAGCCGGCTGCCAGAGGCTTCTGCACTGGTCCTTCAGCGATGACATGCAATTCGGCCTGATCAACGAAACCAACAACTTCAAGTATTTGAGTTATTGGGTGGAAAACGCACTGCTGCGGAAGTTTCCCTGGGACGGCGTGACGCCGGGACCGGACATACTCGACCTCAACGCGACAGAAACCTCCACGGTCGAGATCCTGGCCACCAGAAACAGCGATGGTTCGGTAGTCGTTATGATGGCGGACCATGCGGTGCACGATCCGAATGACAACAACGGGCCCGGCGATCCGCGCACGGTGATTGTGGACGTTACGGCGCTGGGAACATTTACCACGGCCACCCAGCTCACGATTGACACTAACACGGACACCGTGAACGGGCCGGCCGAGGTGGCGATCCCGCCGGCGGCGAGAATGACTGTGTCGCTCGGCGGTTACGGGGTAACGTTCGTGACGCTCCATCCGTAAGCGCGCTCCGGCTTGGGAGGGGGAGTCATATAATGAAAACGCCAGGAAACGGCGCCCCGCCCGAGCGTCGTAGAGGCTCCTTGCAATCGGAGCCGCACGCGCCGGCAAGTGGTGAGGCAGAGTCCGCTGTGCGTAACAGGTATGCGCAACATGCCCGGAGGAAATGGTGAGCAGGTATTATCCCTGGCTGGACGTCCTGCTGGGCAGCTTCAACGCGATTACCTTCATCCTGCTGTCTTTCCTTTGGCTCGATGAGTTCCGCAAGCGTGGGAGCCACTGGGGCGGGTATCTCTATCTGTGCATCACGGTAGCTTGCGCCGTCATTTTTATATCCAACGTCGTCAACTACCTTTCGTGGGGGATGGTTTACTACGGCCAACCGTTCCTGGTGTACCCTCAGATTGCCGCTCAAGCTTTGCTTCCACCCTTGCTATACCATTTTTTCTATCGCGCCGAAAGGGAACGCCTGCCTGGCCGCCGGATGTGGCAGGCCGGTCTTTTCACCATCTACGCACTGGGGCTTGGGTTTGCGATTTTGGCACTCGCCACGCCTGGCGGCGCACGCCAGGACTTCCTGAGCGACAGACCAACGCTGCTGGCATACCGGGTGCTCATGGTCACTGCGGCGGCAGGCTGTGGAGTGGTCTTGTGGGCGTCCCGCCGCACCGACACCGATCGGCTCTCGCGGAATCAGCGGCGCTGGTTGCTGCTTTTTTGTGGCGTCTGGGTGTGCGTTTACCTGGTCGCTCCGGTGGGAAACTGGGGCGGCGTACTGGCACAGACACTGCCGCTGGGCTTCGGATTCGTCATCACATACTATACCGAGCGGACCACTTTCTTCGACGTTCTCATCAAGAAAGGAGCATTCACTTTCTGCTTCCTGCTCCTCCTGGCGGCGTATTTCCTTGTTATGGCGCCTTTCCTGCTGCGGCTGTGGTGGGGCACTCGGACCGCCATCCTGGCCTGGGCTCTTCTCGTCTTACCAATCGTGCTGGTGGCGCCTTGGGGTCAGCGCAGATTGTCACTCTGGCTCGACCGGCACTTCCTGGGCCGCCGCTTCCTTCCAGCGCAGGCCAGTAAGTACTTCCTCACTGGATTGCAGAGTGCCATCGGCGAGAACGAACTCGCCGGCCGCGCGGAGCGGCTCCTGCGCGAAATATTCCAATCCGGGGCTGAAGTCCTGCATGGTCCCGGACCGCTTCCGCCGGCCGGGAACGCCGGCGGAGGCATGCAGGCGGCGATCGGTCCCGATGGCGAGCAGATTGGTCTGATTTCGATCCAGCCGCGGGTTCACGGTCCTCGCTTCCTCAGCGAAGACGTAACCCTGCTTTCGTCTTTGGCGGAGACGTATTCGTTCCTGCTCGATAACCTGCGATTGCGCGAGGAGCGCGCCCAGCGGAAGAGGCGAGAGCAGGACCTGCTGCTCGAGGCCGAGCGGTCGGAACTCAGGGCGCTTCGCGCACAGGTCAACCCGCACTTCATGTTCAACGCGCTGAATACGATTGCCGGACTGATTCCGCGCCGTCCGGATCGCGCCGAGCGGACCATCGAGCAGTTGGCGGAGATGTTTCGGTATACACTGCGGCGCTCCGAACGGGAGTGGGTGCCATTGGGCGAAGAACTGGAGGCGATCCGCGCTTACCTCGATATCGAGCGGACGCGGTTCGGGGACCGGCTGGAATTTACGATCCGGGCCAGCGAGGAAGCCGAGGAGGCGCGGATTCCCGCGATGATTGTCCAGACCCTGGTGGAAAACGCGGTCAAGCATGGGGTGAGCGCCATTCGCGTGCCGGGCAGGATCGAGATCAATGTAGAGGTTGCCCAAAACCGTCTCCGGATCGAGGTCCGCGACAATGGGCCGGGCTTCGAGGAGTCCTCGGCGAGAATCTTTCACGAGGCCGGGGACGGCCACGGCCTGCGCAACATACGCGAGCGGCTGCGGGGCTATTTCGGCGATGCCGCGCGCCTCAGTATCACGCGCGATGGCGCGGCCGGGGTGACTGTGGTCGGCGTGGAGATGCCGCGGACGACGCAGGCGGTCGAGGTGGCGCCGTGATCCGGACGCTGCTGGTGGACGACGAAGACATCGCGCGCGAGCGGCTGCGCCAGATGCTCGGCTCGATCGCGGACCTGGTGGTCGTCGGGGAAGCCGCCGACGGCGAAGAGGCCATTCAGAAGACCCTGGAATTGCAGCCGGATTTGTTGCTGCTGGACATCCAAATGCCAGGTGTGGGCGGCCTTGAGGTAGCCGCATGCCTGCCGCGGCCGCGTCCCAAGATCATTTTCTGCACGGCTTTCGACACATATGCCGTAAAGGCTTTCGAGTTGCACGCGATGGACTACCTGTTGAAACCGGTGAGCCTTCACCGGCTGGCGCAGTCCATCGAACGGACCCGCCAGAGAGCGCCGCGCGATGCCGACGACGATGTGGATCGCCTGACGCGGGCGGTGCCGGGATCGAGCGCGCGGCTGCTGGCACGCTGCGGCGGCCGCTACAAGGTGATCCCGCAGCGTGAGGTCCTGTATTTTTCCTCCGAAGGGGGGCTCACCAAGTTGCATACTCGAGACCGGGGGTATGTGATCGAGCCTACTCTGAGCGATCTCGAGGAACGCCTGGATGCGGCGGTTTTCTTCCGCCTCTCCCGCGCGGCGATTGTCAAGCTCGATGCGGTCACCGAAGTCCGCCCACTGATCGGCGGCACCGCCGACGTCGTGTTGAACAATGGCGCGACGCTTGAAGTAAGCCGGCGGCGCGTCAGGGATTTACTGGAGCGCTTGGGCGGCAGCCTCAACTCACTTCCACCTCCACCTGTTACTCCGCCGGCAGCTTCGCGGCCGGAATGAAGATACCTTCCCGCCGTTCGAAGGCGCGACCGACATGTGGTAGAATCCTGTGCGAGTAAGTGGGGAGAGCCAGGAATCCCGCGAAAGGGTCGTGCCAGGCCGCTATGTCAAGCCTTTCTCCATTACGGATGGTGTTACGCGCGGCTGCGACAGGCTGCTTCGGCCTCTATCTGCTGAGTTTGCCGTTTGCAGCGTGGAGCGGAGAATCGTCCTCGCCGACCCAGACCACCGAGCCGCAGTCGATTTGCGCCACGCCGGCGACGAGCAATCCCGAGGCCGGAAGCGGAACATCTCAGCAGATTGCTATCGATCCGGCAGTCTACGGAGCGCGTTCTACCTCAGGTTTGAGCGTCTTCGCCTTCAGCCAGGAGGGTTGGTTGGCCGGGCCGGGGGATACACAGGTGTTCGCGATGCGTCCCAGCATCGTGCCGCGTGCCTGGGCACGATGGGATACCGACGGCACAAAACCCTCCGACTACAACTTCGGTTATCCCGCCCAGGCCCAGGCCGATGGCATTGTATTCATCGGCGGAACTACTGCAACCGTCCTTTTTCAGGACGAATTTCCTGTCGCTGCGCAATTCAATGCGGTGGTCTCCTGCAATGCTCAAGGACAGCCCGTGCTTCACCCTGGTAATTTCTACCGCGGGAGCATGGCTTCGCAGGCATATCGGCAGTACATCATAGGCATCGGCGAAATTCAAATCGACGGCGGCGTCGACGGCCTCTTCTTTGACGAAGTTAGTGGGAGCTATCAGGGCGCTACGTACAATAACAACGAAGGATTCGACGATGCCGATGTCACTGACTTCGGTGGGTTCCTGTGCGCCAAGTATCCCAACCTGACCGCAGCTCAGTGGCAATCGCAATTCGGCATAATTGCAGACGACAATCTCAACTGTTCGGCCTCACCCGCGCTCAGTGGGCGGACATTCAACTACCGCGGCTACCTGGCAAGGAATGGCTGGCAGTTCAATCCGCTGAGTCAGTCCAACCCGTTGGCCGCGGAGTGGGGCACTATAGATAGCTTCGGCCCCCTGCCGCAGAACGGTACATTTACAAACGCCTATCTGAGCCTCGTCTATTGGCAGGACATGGTTCTTACGCTGCGGACTTATGCGCGCCAAAACTACGGGCGGGAAATCTATATCACGGCTAACGGCGTTTACCCCTTCGTCGATCTTCAGGCTCAAGGTCTTTACGACTTTAACAACAGCGGTCCCAACGGAACATCGCAAGATTACTGCCCGCTGACCGCCAGTGGAGATCTTGACGGCACACAGTCGCTGATGCAGGGCTTTCTCAACATCAAAGAGCGCTCCGCAAGCGTCGCCGGTCCCAGAGTGCCCGTTTCCGCATTCATCGATTGGCCCTCTGGCCCCATGTCCCGCTATCTCTCGCTGCCGTCCTCGGAGCTCCAGGACTATTGGCGCATGTACCTTCCGGAAGCGCTCGCCGCCGGAGTGAGTCTTAGTATGCATCTGCTGGACACCGTCGGCGACCCCACGGCCACCGAGCTCGGCCTGATGCCGTACTTCGAGCAGGCTAGCGCGTTCTATGAAGTCCCGGCTCATGCCGCCCTTTACCAGAATGCACGGAACCTGGCCGGCACCGTCGCGGTATCCGCTCCGAATGTCACGACGAATCTGACCGAACCGAGCGACGGCAGGACAGTCGCGCACCTCATCAACCACAACTATTCGCAGGGCTTTCAGGAGCAGGATGGGGTGGTCGTCAGGTTTCCCGCGTTCGAGGCTCCTGCGCAGGTAATTCTGGTCTCGCCCGACCTGCCTGCGGACACTCCGGTGCCGTTTGCTTACCGCGATGGACAAGTGCAAGTCACGGTTCCGAAGCTGGTATCTTATGTCGCGGTGGTTGCCCAATGCGCAGCCGAGCGAGGGGGAAACAAACTTCGAGAAGGGTGCACTCTTCGAAGAAGGGCCCCATAGCACAGCAGAGTGGCAGGAAGGCTTCCGAGCCGGGACCCACCTTTGGCGTGAAATCGACCGAAATGGGCCGCGCGGATTCGGCTTATTTGGCCCTCGTAAAGGCGAAGGTTGCCAGGTTCATGTTCCCTTCCGTCAGAATGTGAACGGTGAGAACGCTCTTGCCTGCTGGAAGACGAACCTTCGCGATTCCCGGCGCAATACTCCAGTGGTGCCATTGCCGCCAGGCAAGCGGGTCGGCAGCATTGAATGTGGAAGCGATCGTCAGCGGCCCGGTGGCCGCCTCTCCATTTACATCCAATGAGATCGTCCCTCCGCGATTGGAAGTGTAGAGCAGGTCGGCCGTGTAATCGCCGGCTTGCGCCACCTCGACCGTCATGTTGAACCACTCGCCCGGCTCGGTCCAGCCCACATAGAGCA
>Ga0187887_10001983_pt1 | contig 16984 bp, 7 predicted proteins | sample June2016WEW_7_10_FD_132977 | JGI IMG/M metagenome (GOLD analysis project Ga0187887, IMG submission 132977) | Peatland microbial communities from SPRUCE experiment site at the Marcell Experimental Forest, Minnesota, USA - June2016WEW_7_10 | ecosystem: Environmental > Terrestrial > Soil > Wetlands...
GTAGGAATCCGCTGGGGCAACAATTCACGCGGGCCGGGGCGACCGGCGAGGCTCCATTCACGGTGGTGGGGGTGGTGGCCAACGCGCGGACGATCACGCTGGCGAAGCCGGACCCGATGATGATCTACGTTCCGTACTGGTTCCGGAGCGATCCGATTGGCGGGCTGGTGGTGCGGACGCGCCAGGACCCGGCGACGATGGCGGAGTCGATGCGCAAAGCCATCTGGAGCGTGGACGCCGGCGTTCCGGTGCTGGAGATGCGGACGCTGGGCGGGGTGGTGGGAGATTCGGTGGCGAACCGGCGGTTCGAGATGGACCTGCTGCTGCTGTTTGCGGCGAGCGCGCTGCTGCTGGCCGGTTTGGGCGTTTATGGCGTGGTGACGTATTCGGTGGTGCAGCGGCAAAGGGAGATCGGATTGCGGCTGGCGCTGGGCGCGCAGCGAGCGAATATCTATCGGCTGATCCTGCGGGACGGACTGCTGCCAGTGCTGGCAGGCGCCGCGGCGGGGATCGCAATTGCGTTCGGCTTCGCGCGCGTGGTGGGCAGTCTGCTGTTTGAGGTGAGCCCGTACGATCCGGGGATTGTCGCAGGCGCAGTGTGCGTGCTGCTGGCGGTAGGGACGGCGGCGTGTTTGTTGCCGGCGCGACGCGCAGCGAGCGTGGAGCCGATGGAAGCGTTGCGGGACAGCGGGTAGCGGGTTAGCGAGAGACGTTTAGCGAAATACGAAGTACCAGGAAAGTGTGAGAGCAATGCTGGGGGATCTCAAGTATGCACTGAGGCAGTTGCGGAAGTCGCCTGGATTTACGCTGACGGCGTTGCTGACGCTGGCGATGGGGATTGGGGTGAACGCGGCGGTGTTCAGCGTGATGGATGCAATCGTGCTGCGTCCGCTGGCGGTGCCCGACTTGCATCGCGTAATGACGGTGGCCGAAGACCGGGGACGGGGAAAGTACCAGTACGAGTGGGTGTCCGCGGCAAATTACGAGGACTGGAAGCGGCAGACCCACTCGTTTGAGAGCCTGGCGGCTTTCAAGCACTATTCGATGAGCCTGACCGGCGCCGGTGAGGCCGCGCACGTAACCGCGTCGCGCTCGTCGGCGGATTTTTGGGACGTGCTGCAGATTCCTGCGTTCATGGGGCGGGTCTTTCGCGCGGATGAGTGCCAGCCGGGACGCGATGGCGAGGCGGTGCTGAGCTACAGCTTCTGGCAGTCGCAGTTTGCTTCCGATCCCGCGGTGACAGGGCGGAAGATCGAACTGGACGATCGGGAATACACGATTATCGGAGTGATGCCGAAGGGTCTGGTGTATCCGCCGGCCGTCGATCTGTATCTGCCGTGGGCGCCGACCCCGGCGGACCTGAATGCCCGCGCGGACCACGAGTACATGGTGGTGGGGCGACTGCGGCCGGGCGTGACGGCGGCCGAGGCCGGCGCGGAGCTGCACGGAATTGCGGCGCGCTTGGCGAAGATGTATCCGGCGACGAATCTGGGGTGGTCGGTGCAGGTGGTCCCGCTGCTGGACAACATCAGCGGAGAGCTGACGCCGCTGTACACGCGCCTGATGCTGGGCGGGACGCTGTTCGTGCTGCTGATTGTGTGCGCGAATGTGGCGAATCTGCAGTTCGCGCGAGGGATTGCGCGGCGGCCGGAGATCGCGATGCGGACGGCGCTGGGTGCGCCGCGCAGGCTGCTGCTGCGCCAGCTGCTGATGGAGAATCTGGTGCTGGCGGTGGCCGGGGCAGCGGGCGGACTGCTGCTGGCGTGGCTGGATCTGCATCTGTGCCTGAGCTACATGCCGGAGCGCGTGGCGCGCTGGGTGGCGGGGTGGTACACGATTCATCTCAACGGGCGCGCGCTGGCGTTTTCCATGTTGCTGGCCGTGGCGGCGGGGATCGTGTCAGGAATGGCGCCGGCGCTGGAAGCGATGAAGATCAATCTGCTGGAGCAGCTGAAGTCGGGATCGCGGACGGAGACGGGCGGAAGCAAGAGCCACCGGTTGAGAAATTTCTTTGCGACGGCGCAGATTGCGTTGGCGGTGGCGCTGGTGATTGGCTCCGCGCTGATGTGCAAGGGCATGTGGTCGACGCTGCAGTTTGCAAATGTGTATCGGCCGAAGCAGGTGCTGAAGTTCGGCGTGACGCTGCCGGCGGTGCGCTATGGGGACGCGGTGAAGCAGGCCGCGTGGTACAAGTCGAGTCTCGATAAGCTGCAGGCTCTGCCGGGCGTGAAGGCGGCGGCGACGGCGACGATGATGCCCTATGGCGATGGCGGCTGGGTGGATGACTTCCGGATCGAGAATCGGACGCTGCCGCCGGGGAAGTTCGACAGCGCGGTGCGGCTGTCGATCAGTCCGGAATACTTTTCGGCGTTTCGCATTCCGATCCTGTCGGGCCGCGGCTTTGGCGACGGCGATGGGCTAACGACCGATCCAGTGGTGGTGGTGAGCCGCAGATTCGCGGAGCGGTATTTTCCCGGAGAGAATCCGCTGGGGCACCGCATCCAGATGAACGCGGCGAGCGACAGTCACGAACCGTGGATGAGGATCGTGGGCGTGAGCGAAGACGCCGCGTATCAGTGGGTGGATCAGACACCGCAGCCGGCGATGTACACCGACGCGCTGCAGGCTCCGCCGCCGAGCACGCTATATGTCGTGACGACGGACGGGAATCCGCTGGGCCTGGCGCCCGCGGTGCGGAAGACCCTGGCGGCGATCGATCCAACGCTGCCGTTGGACACGATGGAGACGTATGACTCGGATATCCGGGAACAGACGACCGGGCTGATGTACGCAGCGGCGATGCTCGGCGTGGATGCGGCGATCGCGCTGCTGCTGGCGGCGATCGGAATCTACGGAGTGATGGCGAACCTGGTAGAGGAGCGGCGCCGGGAGATCGGCGTGCGCCTGGCGATGGGAGCGCGGCGCGAGGATGTGCTGGGCATGATCCTGCGGCGGGCGGGCGTTTTGACGGGCATTGGCACGGTGGTGGGGGTGGCGATGGCGGTGCTGCTGGCGCGGGGGATTGCGAGCCTGCTGTACGGTGTGCGTCCGAACGATCCTCTCGTCTTCGGAACCATCATCGTCAGCATCGGAGCGATCGCGCTGATGTCGAGCTGGATTCCGGCACGGCGAGCGGCGGGGCTGGATCCGATGGAGGCGCTGCGGGACGAGTGAACCAGGCAGCAGCCGGCAGGGAGCAGGAAAGCGAAGAGCGTTTAGCGAAAGGCCAACCGGGGGCCAGCGAAAGGCGAGCGGAAAAGCTGGCACCGGATCGCCAGTGGCTGGTGGGCGGGCGGCGCGGTTGCCGAAAGCTCACCTATCGGCGAAAGAACTGGGAACGGATCGCTGATGCAGAGCGTACCCTCCAGACAGAGAGAGGCCAGCCATGCTCGCAGACGTGAAGTACGCAATCAGGCAACTGAAGAAGTCGCCGGGGTTCGCGGTGACGGCGGTGCTGACGCTGGCCCTGGGGATTGGGGCGAACGCGGTGGTGTTCAGCGTGCTGAATGCGCTGGTGCTGCGGCCGCTGAATGTGCCACATCCGCAGAATCTCTTCATGGTGCAGCGCTTTCAGTATCCATCGCAGTCGTATCCCGACTACCTGGATCTGCGCGATCGAAACCGGAGCTTCGACAGCCTGGTTGGCTATAACATCATCGGTTCCGTGGGGATCGATACCGGCGACAATCCGTCAACGGCGTGGCCCTACGAGGCAACCGGAAATTATTTCGATGCGCTGGGCATCCAGCCTTACCTGGGAAGGTTCTTTCACGCTTCCGACGAGCACGGAAATAACAGCGCGCCGTTTGTGGTGCTGAGCTATGCGTACTGGCAGAGTCATTTCCAGAGCGATCGGGCGGTGGTGGGACGGAGCGTAAAGCTCAACAAAATCCCATTCACGATTATCGGGGTTGCGCCGCCGGAATTTCGCGGCACCGAACTGTTTTTTGCGCCGGCCATGTGGTTCCCGATGGTAGACCAGCCGGCGGTGACGGGCGACGAACTGAAGTGGCGCGGCAACCATTCCATGTGGGTGGTGGGGCGGCTAAAGCCGGGGGTGACGCCGGCGCAGGCGTCGGCGGACCTGAATTCGATTGGCGCGTGGCTGGCGAAGACCTATCCGGGGGACGACGATGGCGTGAAGTTCACCCTGGCGCGTCCCGGACTGGTGGGCGACATGCTGGGCGGCCCGGCGAAGGCGTTTGTGGCGGGGATGATGCTGCTGGCCGGACTGATTCTGCTGGCGGCGTGCGCGAACCTGGGCAGCCTGTTTGCGGCGCGGGCGGCGGACCGCTCGAAGGAGATCGCGCTGCGCATGGCGCTGGGATCGCGGCGGGGACTGATCCTGCGGCAACTGTTGACGGAAGCGGTGCTGATCTCCCTGCTGGGCGGGTTGGTGGGGCTGCTGGGGGGTATAGGGATCCTGCGGTGGCTGAGCGCGTGGGAGCCGGTTCCGAATATTCCGATCAATGTGCCGGTGAATCCGGACGTGTGGACGTATGTGGTGGCATTCGCGCTGGCGGTGCTGAGCGGGCTTCTGTTCGGCATCGTGCCGGTGCGGCAGGTGCTGAAGGCGGATCCATGGCAGATCATCCGGGCCGGAGGAACCGTGGGCGGCATGCGGCGGTTCACGCTGCGGGATTTGCTGCTGGCGGGGCAGATCGCGATTTGCGCGGTGCTGGTGACGTCGTCGTTGGTGGCGGTGCGGGGGCTGGCGCGGTCGCTGCACAGCAACTTCGGCTTCCAGCCGGAGCACGCGATGCTGGTGGACACCGATTTGCAGATGGCGGGGTATTCGGGCGACAAGACGCCGGAGATGCAGCGGCGCATGCTGGACGCGGTGGGCGCGATTCCAGGGGTTACGTCGGTTGGCTATGTGGATCACGTGCCACTGGGATTGGGCGGCGGCGATTCATTTGTTTTCACCGACAGCACGACGGATTTCCGGCCGACCAATGAGATTGCGGATGCGATGAACTACAACGTGTCGCCGGGATATTTTACGGCTGCGGGCACGACCATGCTGGCGGGCAGAGACATCAGCTGGCACGACGAGAAGAAAGCCCCGCTAGTCGCGGTGGTGAACCGGGAATTTGCGCGCAAGGTGTTCGGGTCGGTGGATAAGGCCATCGGCGGGCACTTTAAGTTCTGGGGCGGGAATCGCGCCGAGGTGGTGGGGGTGGTGGAGGACGGCCGGTACCGGACGCTGACGGAAGATCAGCAGCCGGCGATGTTCTATTCGTTCCAGCAGCATCAGTCGACTGACACGTTTCTGGTGGTGCGGTCGAACCGCGATCCTCAGGAGATTGCCGGGGCGCTGGAGCGGACACTGCATGGGCTGGATGCAGGGCTGCCGCTCAACATCGTCACCTGGAATCGCGAGATGGATTCGGCGTTGTTCGCAGCGCGAGTGGCGAGCATCGCGCTGGGGGCGCTGGGGCTGCTGGGTGCGATGCTGGCGGTAACCGGGATTTTCGGCATGGCCTCGTACGTGGTGAGCAAACGGTTCCGCGAGCTGGGGATTCGCGTCGCGCTGGGAGCGCGGCAGAAGGAAGTGCTGCGGGCCGCGCTGGGACGGGCGTTCGTGCTGCTGGCGGCGGGTTCTGTGGCGGGGATCGTGTTGGGGGTGTTGGCGACCAAGGTGCTGTCGTACATCGTGTATCAGGCGACGCCGAAGGATCCTGTGGTGCTGGGCGGGGTGGTGTTGTCCATGCTGCTGCTGGGACTGTTCGCGGCGTGGATTCCGGCGCAGAAGGCGCTGGGCGTTGACCCGATGATTCTGTTGCGGGAGGAATAAGGAAGCCGGCAACGGATAGCAGGTAGCTGGTGGCCGGACGGGGAGGGACGCATGTTCTCGGATGTCCGATACGCAATCAGGCAATTGAAGAAGTCGCCGGGTTTTGCGGTGACGGCGGTGCTGACACTGGCGCTGGGGATTGGGGCGAACGCGGTAGTGTTCAGCGTGTTGAACGCGCTGATCCTGCGGCCGCTCAACGTGCCGAACGCGAGACGTCTTTTCACGGTCGAGCGGGGGACGTTCCTTTCTCCGAACCATTCCTATCCCGACTACGTGGATTTGCGGGAACGGAACCGGAGCTTCGAGAGCCTGGCGGCGTACAACATTCCGGGCCCGCTGGCGCTGGATACCGGGGGAAACCCCTCGACGATGTGGCCTTATGAAACCAGCGGGAATTACTTCGATGCGCTGGGCATCCAGCCGTATGTGGGACGGTTCTTTCACGCGTCGGATGAGCATGGCGCGAACAGCGCACCGTATATCGTGCTGAGCTACGCCTATTGGCAGAGTCATTTCGCAGGCGATCGCGCGGCGGTGGGGCGGGTGGTCGAAATCAACAAGCATCCGTACACGATCATTGGCGTAGCGCCGCAGGAGTTTCGCGGGACGGAGCTGTTTTTTGCGCCCGCCCTGTGGGTGCCCATGGTGCAGCAGCCGCAACTGGAGGGATGGAACGCGCTGACTTCGCGCGGGGCCCACTCCAGCTTTGTGATTGGGCGGCTGAAGCCAGGAGTGACGCCGGCGCAGGCGACGGCGGACCTGCAGTCGATCGCATCGTGGTTGACCAAGACCTACCCGGGGGCAGACGACGGATTATCCTTTGCGCTGGCTCGTCCGGGGCTGTTGGGGGACATGCTGGGGCGTCCGGCGCGGGCGTTCATGGCGGGGCTGATGCTGCTGGCGGGGCTGATTCTGCTGGCGGCCTGCGCGAACCTGGGCAGTTTGTTTGCGGCGCGGGCGGCGGATCGCTCGAAAGAAATTGCGTTGCGAATGGCGTTGGGATCGCGGAGGGGTCTGATCCTGCGGCAACTGCTGACGGAGGCGATTCTGATTTCGCTGGTGGGCGGGGCTTCGGGGTTGCTGGGCGGCATCGGGATCCTGCGGTGGCTGAGCGCGTGGCAACCGATTCCGAATATTCCGATCAATGTCCCGGTGAATCCGGATGTGTGGACTTTTGTTGTGGCGCTGGTGCTGGCGCTGGTGAGCGGGCTGCTGTTCGGGATGGTTCCGGTGCGGCAGGTGCTCAAGTCGGATCCGTGGCAGATCATCCGGTCGGCGGCGAGTGGTGTTGCGGGGATGCGGCGGTTCACGATGCGGGATCTGCTGCTGGTCGTGCAGGTGGCGATTTGCGCGGTGCTGGTGACGTCGTCGCTGGTGGCGGTGCGAGGCCTGGCTCGTTCGCTGCACAGCAATTTCGGTTTCAATCCGCAGAACGTCATGCTGGTGGGAACCGACCTGCACATGGCGGGCTACACCGATGATCGCGCGCCCCAGATGCAAAGGCGGATGCTGGACGCGGTTTCGGCCATTCCTGGAGTTTCTGTCGCTGCTTATACGGATCGCGTGCAACTGAACCTGGGCGGAGGCGACGCGGATGTGTTCAAGGACAGCGCGACCGATTACCGGCCGACCAACGCGGTCGCGGACGCTGTGAACTACGACGTTTCCCCCGGATACTTCGAAGCGGCGGGCACGACACTGCTGGCGGGAAGAGCGATTACCTGGCATGACGACAAGAAAGCGCCGGATGTAGCGGTGGTGAATCGGGAGTTCGCGCGCAGGGTGTTCGGTTCGGTCGACAAGGCCATCGGCGGGCACTTCAAATTCTCGGGCGGCAATCGGGCCGAAGTGGTGGGGGTGGTGGAAGACGGCAAATACAAGACGCTCACGGAAAATCCGATGCCGGCCATGTTCTTTCCGATTCTGCAACAGACCTCCGCGTTTACCTGGCTGGTGGTTCGTTCGAACCGCGATCCGCAGGAGATCGCCGGCGCGCTGGAGCGTACGCTGCACGGTCTGGATGCGGGGCTGCCGCTCATGATCGAAACATGGAACCGGCAACTGAACTCGGCTCTGTTTGCGGCGCGGGTGGCGACCGTTGCTCTGGGAATCCTGGGGATGCTGGGTGGAATGCTGGCGGTGACGGGAATCTTCGGCATGGCGTCGTATGTGGTGAGCAAGCGGCTGCGGGAACTGGGCATTCGGGTGGCGCTGGGGGCGCGGCAGAGGGAAGTCCTGCGGGCCGCACTGGGACGGGCGTTCGTGCTGCTGGCGGCGGGTTCGGTGGCGGGTATCGTGCTGGGGGTGTTGGCGACCAGGGTGCTGTCCTACATCGTGTATCAGGCGACGCCGAAGGATCCTGTGGTGCTGGGCGGGGTGGTGTTATCAATGCTGTTGCTGGGGCTGTTCGCGGCGTGGATTCCCGCGCACAAGGCGCTGGGCGTGGACCCGATGATTCTGCTGCGGGAGGAGTGAAAAGAGCAGGGTATAGGGAATAGGGTTTAGAGTATAGCGAACTGTAGCGCGACTTTTTGGGGGTTGCGCGGGTTACCACCGAGAGGACAGACTGTCCCAGAGGACATCCCCAGCCATGCCCACTGGCTTTATCTCGGGAATTCAACGTTGTCTCGCCGTGTTTCTAGCCGCCCTGCTGGTGCTGCCGCCCGGCAAAGCCTTTGCTTTCGGTCACAAAAAGAAGAAGGAGCAGCCCACTGCCGCGAGCGCATCGCCGCTGACGCCCGATCAGCGGGTGCTGCATGCGCTGAACCGGCTCACGTTCGGTCCGCGGCCTGGGGACGTTGCCGCCGTGGAGGCGATGGGGCTGGACAAGTGGATCGATGAGCAGCTGAATCCTGAGACGATTGACGACTCGGCGTTCGACGCTCGGCTGGCCGACTATCCGGCGATGCGGCTGAGCCAGCATGACCTGGTGGAGCGCTTCCCATCGAACGCGATGATTCGCCAGGCGGAGCAGGGAAAGCGCGGGATACCGTGGGGTCCGGTGGAACACGCGATTTATGTGGACCAGATCGCGGCGCTGCGCGAGAGACAGCAGAAGCAGGCGGAAGCGAAGGCTCAGGGCACTGAACAGGGCACAGGGGTCGGGGTACAGGGCACAGCCAATGCCGCCCAGGGCGGCGCAACGATGGCGCAGGGCGGAACGATGCAGAAGCAGCAGAGCGCTACGCCGTCGAATTCGATGATGGCGCAGGGCGGTGATATGGGTCCGCCGCCGGCTCCGGACATGATGCCGATGACGGCTCCCGCGAAGCCGCCGGCGCCGCCGATTGAGGAGCAGGAAAGCAAACTGTATGCGGACCTGGACGCGACGAATGTCGTGACTCTGCCGCCGGATCAGCGCGTGAAGAAGCTGATTGAGATGCGGCCGGAGGAGTTCCGCGATTTTCTGCAGCATCTGAGCAAGCCGGATCGCGTGGCCATGTTCGCGGATTTGTCGCCGGAGCAGAAGGAGACGGTTTTCGCGCTGATCAATCCGCAGCTGGTGGTGGGCGGTGAGCTGCTGGTGACACGGGTGCTGCGCGATATCTACAGCGCGCGGCAGCTGGAAGCGGTGATGACCGACTTCTGGCTGAATCACTTCAACGTGTATTTGAAGAAGGGCGAATTTGCGCCGTGGTACCTGGCGGATTATCAGAACAAGGTGATCCGGCCGCACGCGATGGGCAAGTTCGAGGACCTGCTGGTGGCGACCGCGCGGAGTCCGGCAATGCTGTTCTATCTGGATCAGACGGAAAGCGTCGGGCCGCATTCGCTGGCGGCGTGGCGGTCGCAGATGGGGCTGAACGGGCCGGCGGCCAGGGCGCGCCCGGTGGGATTGAATGAGAATTACGCCCGCGAGCTGATGGAGCTGCACACCCTGGGTGTCGACGGCGGATACACGCAGCGCGACGTGACCGAGGTAGCGAAGATTTTTACCGGCTGGGGGATCGATCGCGCCGAGCAGGGTGGGGAGTTTGTGTTCAACCCGCGGAGGCACGAGCCCGGGCAGAAGGTTGCGCTGGGGTACCAGTTCGCCGACCACGGAGAGTCGGAGGGCATGCAGGTTCTGCATATGCTGGCGGTGAGCCCGGTGACGGCGCACCATGTTTCTCTCGAGATCGCGCAGCGGTTTGTCAGTGACAATCCGCCTCCGGTGCTGGTCGACGCGATGGCGGCGACGTGGGTGAAGACGGGCGGAGATATTCGCGAGGTGCTGCGGACGATGCTGGCCTCGCCGCATTTCTGGTCACAGGATGCGTATCGCGCCAAGGTGAAGACCCCGGAGGAGTACGTGATTTCGGCGGTACGGACGACGGGTGGCGACGTGGTGCATCCGGCAGCGCTGGTGGAAGCGATTGGACAGCTGGGCATGCCGCTGTATGGATGCCAGACGCCGAATGGCTACTCGTGGATGGCGGACGCGTGGCTGAACAGCGGGGAACTGCTGGACCGGATGAACTTCAGCCTGGCGCTGGCCGATAACAACGCCGGCACGGTGATGGGCTGGGACAAGCTGATGAGCATTGAAGGCCAGGTGGGCGTGACGCCGGATGCGAAGGAAGGGAAGCTGGAAAACCTGCTGCTGGATGGCGTGGTCTCCGAACATACGCGCAGCGCGGTTCTGGCGCAGCTTGCGCAGCAGCAGAACGCGCCGGTCAATCAGCAGGGGTCTCCGGCCAAACTACCTCCACCCCGGCAGGTGAATTTCGTGCGGCCGCGGGATTTTGGCCAGCTTCTGCAATCGGTGGCGCCGCTGCCTCCGCCGGGGGACCGGGAAGCGGCGTTGCTGGGCGGGCTGCTGCTGGGGTCACCGGATTTCCAGCGGCGGTGAGGGCGGGAGTCGCGGGGAATCTGTCCGGCGGCTAATCTGTGTTTTCGACGACGGCCTGAACCACGACCGGCACGACGGTGCGCACGACGGTGGGCACCACGGTGCAGACGACCTTCGGCACCACGATGGTGACAATCGGGATCGCAATCAAACCGGAGAAAAGGGCTAGCCCTGCAACTGCCGCGATCAGCACACGAGTCATGGTCGGCTCCTCAGAAAAGTATACGAAATTCAGGGCTGATGGGTTCCGACGGCTGTCCCCGGATACAGGTTTGAGGCATCGACGCGTTGCGATGGGCGGCGCTCCGAGCGGTTGCGGCCGAAGGAGCCAAGCAGCGTCTGGAGCATCACATACAGCACAGGAATAAAGAAAAGGTTTAAGACGGTGGAGACCAGCATCCCGCCGATGATGGTGGTGCCAACGGAGCGGCGGCCCAAAGCTCCGGCGCCGGAAGCCATGGCCAGAGGAATGACGCCGAGGATAAAGGCGAACGACGTCATGAGGATGGGACGAAGGCGCAGCTCGGCGGCTTCAATGGCGGCGTCGACGATGGATCGGCCCTTGGCGCGCAGCTGCTCGGCGAACTCCACAATCAGGATGGAGTTTTTGGCGGCGAGACCGATGAGCATCACGAGACCGATCTGGCAATAGATGTCGTCGGGGTAGCCGCGCGCGGATTGCGCGAGCAGCGCGCCGAGGACGGCCATGGGTACGGCGAGCAGGATGATGAAGGGGAGCGCGAAGCTCTCATAGAGCGCAGCCAGGGTCAGATAAACGACGAGGATGCCGAGCGCAAAGATGATGATGGCTTTGCCGGCGGACTCGATTTCTTCGAGCGACAGGCCGGTCCACTGCCAGGCCATGCCGTGCATCATGTTTTGGTTCGCGACCTGTTCCATAGCGTGCAGGCCTTCGCTGGTGCTGAAGCCGGGCGCGGCGGAGCCGTCGATTTCCGCGGAGCGGAAAAGGTTGTAGTGGCTGATGACCTGCGGGCCTGAGGTGTTCTCGAGGGTGACCAGATTATCGAGCGGGATCATCTGGTTGGTCGCGGAGCGCACGTAGAACTGGCGAATATCGGAGGCCTTCTCACGGAACTGCTGCTCCGCCTGGACGTAGACCCGATAGCTGCGGTTATTGAAGTCGAAATTGTTGACGTACTCCGAGCCCATGTAGACCTGGAGGGCGTCGGAGATCTGGCTGAAGGGGACGCCGAGGGTCTTGGCTTTGTCGCGGTCGATGCGTACCAGCACCTGCGGGTCGTTCGAGGTAAAGCTGGTGAAGAGGCCGGTGAGGTCTTTGCGTGTGCCGCCGCGGGCGACGATCAGATGCGCGGTACGGTCGAGGTCGCTGAGTGTGTTGCCGCCCAGATCCTGGAGCTCGAACTGGAAGCCGCCAAAACTGCCGACGCCCCAGATGGCGGGTGGTTCCAGAGGAATGATAAGCGCTCCGGGGATCATAAAGAGCTTCATGCGCAGGCCTGCGACGATCTCGGCTGCGGAATGACCCTTGCCGCGGCGCTTGTCGTAGGGGGTGAGAGCGGCGAACATCATGCCGTAGTTGGGCGCGTTCCCGGAGAAGCTGAATCCCCCGATCGCGAAGGAGCCGAGGATGTCTTTGTTCTGGTTGAGGACGGCGCTGGCTTCTTCTTCGATGTTGCTGGTGTAGGCGAGCGAAGCGCCCTGCGGGGCCTGGACCAGGATCATGATCACGCCCTGATCTTCCTGGGGGACGAAGGCGGTGGGGACGTGGTTGTACTCCCAGTACGCGCCGAAGAGACCGACGATGAACAGGACGAGCATGACCCAACGAATGCGAAGCACGCCGTGGATGGCGCTTGCATAGCCGCGGCCGAGGCCTTTGATAGCGCGCCCGACCGCATGCAGGAGACCGTGCTTCTCTTCTTCGCGGCGCAAAAGTAAGGCCGCCAGTGCCGGCGACAGAGTGAGGGCGTTGAATGCCGAGATGGCGATGGAGAAGGCGATGGTGAGCGAGAACTGCCGGTAGAGAATGCCGGTCGTACCGGGGAAGAAGGAGACCGGCACGAAGACGGCGATGAGCACGAGAGAAGTGGCGATGACCGCGCTGGTGACCTCGCCCATGGCGGCGGAAGTGGCGTGGTGCGGCTCGTTGTCGCCTTCCGCAATATGGCGCTGGACGTTTTCGATGACGACGATGGCGTCGTCGACGACCAAGCCGGTGGCGAGCGTGATACCGAAGAGGGTCAGCGAGTTGATGGAGAAGCCGAAAACGCTGATGAAGGCGAACGTCCCGATGAGAGAAACGGGAATGGTGACGGCGGGGATGAGGGTGGCGCGCCAGTCCTGCAGGAAGAAGAAGATGACAACGATGACGATAATGATGGCTTCGATGAGGGTCTTGATGACCTCATGGATAGAGGCGCCGATGATGGTGGTTGTGTCGAAGGCAATGACGGCTTTCATGCCGGGCGGGAAAGACTGGGCGAGGCGGAACAGTTCGGCCTTGGCGTCGCGATCGACCTGGAGGGCGTCGGCATTGCTGAGCTGCTGGACTCCGAAGCCGACGGCGGGAATGCCGCTGAAGTGCAGGGTGCTGGCGTAGGATTCTGCGCCGAGTTCGGCGTGACCGACGTCTTTAATCTGGACGATGCCCTGGGGCGTGTTTTTGACGACGATGTTGTCGAACTGCTCCGGCGAGTTGAGGCGGCCGACCACGTTGACGGTGATCTGGAAGGCCTGTTTCGCATCCGAAGGCGGCGCCCCGAGCTGGCCGGAGGGGACCTCGACGTTTTGCTCCTGCAGCGCGGCGACGACATCGGAGGCGGTGAGCTGGCGGGCGGCGAGGCGCGCCGGGTCAAGCCAGACGCGCATCGCGTATTTGCCCACGCCGAAGACGACGACGTCGCCGACCCCTTTGACACGCTTAAGCGCGTCCTTGATGTAGACATCGAGGTAATTGCTGATGAAGAGGTTGCTGTATTCGCCGTGCTCGGCATAGATGCCGGCGCCGAAGACGAAATTCGTGTTGGCTTTGCTGACGACGATGCCGGTCTGATTCACTTCGGCGGGGAGCAGGCCGGAGGCGGAGGAGACACGGTTCTGCACGTCGACGGCGGCGATGTCGAGCGGGTAGCCGGTGTTGAACGTGGTGGTGATGGCGCTGGTGCCGTCGTTGGCGCTGGTCGACTGGATGTAGCGCATCCCGGGCACGCCGTTGATGGCTTCTTCAAGCGGGACAGTGACGGCGGATTCGACCTGGCTGGAATTGGCGCCGATATAGGAGCTGGTGACGATGACCTGGGGCGGCGCGAGCTGCGGGTAAAGGGAGATGGGGAGCGAAGGGACCACGACGGCTCCGGCGAGGATGATCAGGAGCGCGCAAACGGTAGCGAAAACCGGGCGGTGTATGAAGAAGTCAACCAAGGATAGCCTCGCAGTTCATCTCTGATCCTGATCCGATTCCGGGTGATGCCAGGTGCGGGCTCAACTGCCGGCGCCCGGTGGAGCAGCGGGCGGTGGGCCGGAGGGCAAAGGCATGACCGGCATTTTGTCCATAAGGAATTGCGTGCCGGAAACGATGACTTTGTCTCCGTTGTTGAGTCCGGCGAGGACCGCGTAGTTATTGCCCACGGTGTCGCCAAGCGAGATCGCCTGCTGGTGGGCGACGAAGTGTCCGCCGCCTGCGTCCTGCGCGAGGAAGACGAAAGCCTGGCCGCCGAGGCGGGTGACAGCGAGCACCGGAACGATAGGCTTCGCGCTCATGCCCCAGACCACGCGAGCCTTAACGAGCTGCTGGTTGCGCAGCAGGGGTGAACGCACCGGAGCTTTGGCCAGGATTCCCTGCAGCTGGTCGTCGACCTGCGGTGAGACGAAGTCGATGGAGGTGTTCTCGACAGGCTTGTCGGTGTTATCGACGATTTGCACGCCGAGACCGGTGCGAACCTGCGCGGCGCGCTCGGTGGGGATGTAGATGTAGGCTTCGAGGTCCTTGTTCTCGTCGACAGTGGTGAGCATGGTGGTGGAGGAGACGTAGTCGCCGATGTGGACGGGGATGTCACCGACGGTGCCTTCGAAGGGCGCGGCGATGCGGTAGTAGGCGAGCTCGTGCTCCTGCTCCTTACGGGATGCGCCGGCGGATTCGTAATCGGCTTTGGAGTTGGCGTAAGCCTGTTCGGCCTGATCGAGCGCGTCCTTGCTGATGATGCCGGCGGCGAAGAGCTTGCGCTGGCGTTCGACCTGAAGCTGGTTGTACTGGTAGACGGCGAGCTTCTGCTGCTCCGTCGCGGCCTGCGAGGCGAGGGTGGCTTCCTGCTTGGCCGGATCGATCTGCATGAGGAGCTGGCCGGCGGTCACGTGATCGCCGGAATGGACGAGGATGCGCGTGAGATTGCCGTCGACCTGCGGGTTGATGGTGGCGGAGCGGCGCGACTTGATGGTCGCGACGTATTCGTCGGACTGCGCAACGGGTGTAGCGGCGACGGTGATGGTCTGCACGGGGAGGGCCTGCATGCCGGCGCCAGCGGACTGTTGCGGCTGCGTCTTGTTGCAGCCGATCGATGCGGCCAGCAGCGGCGCCAGCGCGAGGAGGGATAGGATGAATTGCGTTTTCACAGCGATCTTCACGACGGGACCTCGAACCAGGTCGACAGGACCGAAATAAAACGGTTGAGAAACAACTCAGGATACAGGAATGGCAAGGGGATTTCTGTGTCGAACCAACCGGTTCCCCGCGGGCTGCGTGTTGGATTCTGCGAAGTGAGGCGGGGCTTCAGAAAATACCGAAAAGCCCATAACGGAGAGATGCGAGTGAAAGGTTCGGCGGAATTGAAAGGGGCTGTCCGTTTCCGAACAGCTCATGGATCTCGGGTCGGTTTGGATCGTCGCGATCACGACTTCGCCAGGCATGGCCAATCTTTTGACCGGATCGGTCAGCGCGCATGACCTGCAGGCATTGCGGAAACCACAGAAGCTGATCTTCGGCTTCAGCCCGCGGCTCAGGCAGGGCGCGGGGCCTCGTTGCGGGCGCGGACTTTGAACCAGATCGGTGTGCCTTCAAAGCCAAAGGCGGCGCGGATCTGGTTTTCGAGGAAGCGCTCGAATGAAAAGTGCAGCTTCACGTCGCGGTCGGTGAAGAGGACGAAGGTAGGCGGGGCGACGGCGGCCTGGGTCATGTAGAAGATGCGAATCCGTTTCGACATGGGGACGCTGGCGCGCTGGAAATCGATCCTGTCGAGAAACCGATTCATCTGGCCGGTGGAGACGCGCTTGCGGCGCTCGGCTGCGACGCTGAGGACCGTGTCGAGCACGCGCGGAACATTACGGCCTTCAGTCGCGGAGATGAAAAGCACCGGCGCGTAGCTGAGGTATTTGAGGACGGCGCGTAGCTGGCGTTCGAAAATGGCGCGGTCGGCGGGAGGCTTGCCGTCTGCGCGGCCGGTGGTGACGAGGTCCCACTTGTTGACGACGATGATGACGCTGCGGCCGCTCTCGTGCGCATAACCGCCGATGGTGGCGTCGGAGGCGGTGACGCCTTCGGTGGCATCGAGGATGAGGAGCGCGACGTCCGCGGCTTCGAGATGACGGCGCGCCATGACCACGGAGAGCTTCTCGGCCATCAGGTGGGTTTTGCCCTTGCGGCGGATGCCGGCCGTGTCGACGATGCGGAGCTCGTGGCCTTTGTAGTCCATTAATTCGTCGACGGCGTCGCGGGTGGTTCCGGCGATGGGCGAAACGATGGCGCGGGCGCTGCCGGTAAGCGCGTTGAGCAGGGTGGATTTGCCGACGTTGGGGCGGCCGATGATGGCGACGCGGGTTTCGTGCTGCTCGAATGCGCCGTGGGTGCGGTGGGGACTGGCCGTCTCGGCAGATGCGGCTTCGCCGGGACTGGCCGTCCAGGCGGGCGCGGCTTCGCCGCCTTCAGGGGAAGGCTCGGAGCCGGAGTCGGCGGTCGATTCAGGGGGCAGGACGGCGAAGACTTCGTCGAGGAGCTCGCCGATGTTGAGGCCATGTTCGGAGGAGATCGCGATGAGATTGCGGATGCCCAGTTTGCGGAAATTCTCAGCAGCAGCTTCCATGCTTTGCGTGTCGATTTTGTTGACGGCGAGAAAGAGCGGCTTGCCGGTGCGCTGGAGCAGGCGGGCGAGGTCGAGGTCGGGCGAGGCCAGCTCGGTGCGGCCATCGACGACCATGATGATGGCGTCGGCCTCGTCGAGAGCGAAGCGGGCCTGGCGGAAGATTTCCGCTGGGATGTGGGCTTCATCGTCGGGAACGATGCCGCCGGTGTCGATGACGCGCGCGGTGCGGCCCTGCCAGCTGACTTCGCCGTAGATGCGGTCGCGGGTGATGCCCGGCTCGTCGCCGACGATGGAGCGGCGGGA
>Ga0187887_10001984_pt1 | contig 16983 bp, 18 predicted proteins | sample June2016WEW_7_10_FD_132977 | JGI IMG/M metagenome (GOLD analysis project Ga0187887, IMG submission 132977) | Peatland microbial communities from SPRUCE experiment site at the Marcell Experimental Forest, Minnesota, USA - June2016WEW_7_10 | ecosystem: Environmental > Terrestrial > Soil >...
CCCAGGGGTCGGTCAGCGCGACGGGGCGGATCGCCATGAAGCGGGCGTTGCGCAGGGCGGTCGTCTCCGGGACGATGCCGATGCCGACGCCGCATTCGACCAGCCGGCACACCGCATCGAAGCTGCGCAACTGCACGCGAAGCCGTAGCGGACGCCCGATCCGCGCCGCCTTGGTGGCAAGGAACCGCTGCAGAGCGCTGGCGCGATCGAGGCCGACGAAATCGCGGTCGAGCACCTCCTCGAAGGAGATTTTACCGCGCTTCGCCAACGGGTGATCCCGCGCGACGACCAGCACGAAGCGGTCGCGGCGAAACGGATAGGTTTCAAGCCCGCCGGCATCGACGGTGCCGGCGACAATGCCGAGGTCGGCGACGCCCTCGGCGATCAGGCCTACGATCTCGTCGCTCAAGCGCTCTTCCAGATCGACGCTGACATTCGGGTGCGCGGCGAGGAACGAACTCAAGGCCTCGGGGAGGAATTCGGTCAGCGCGTTGGTGTTCGACAACACCCGGATCTGGCCGGCAAAGCCGCCGCCATAGGCGCCGAGGTCCTCGTGCAGGCGCTCGGCCTGGCGCAGGATTGCGCGCGCATGCTGCAGCAGCGTGCGGCCGGCCTGGGTCGGCGTGACCCCCTGGCGCCCGCGCGTCAACAGCGGAACGCCGAGCACCACTTCCATGTTGCGGATACGCGTCGAAGCTGCAGCGAGCGCGAGATGCGCGCGCTCCGCGCCGTGCGTGATGGTGCCGGCCTCGACGACGTGGCGAAACAGGCTGAGGTCGGCGAGATCGAATCGCATGAGGTGATCCCTGCCTTCGCGTTATGCGAAGTCAGGATTTCAATATTGCCCATTGTGTCTGATTTTTCCAACGCTATTCTTTCGCCGATCGCGAAAACGTCCGTGCGGGGTTTTACTGATCTGCGCAGTGCTGCATTGCGGCAAGCGCGCGGATTGGATAGGAACGGACGCAAGCTCGGCGCATCCGCGTCGCGTACAGTCGGAAAATGACGATGGCCGAAATCAAGGTCCCCGCTGCGCGGCCGCTATCGCCGCATCTGCAAATTTACCGCTTGCCGCTGACCATGCTGATGTCTGGCTTCCACCGCATCAGCGGATTCGGCTTGTATTTCGGCATGTTGCTGCTCGCCTGGTGGCTGCTGGCCGTGGCGTCGGGACCCAATGGCTATGCCAAGTTCCAATGGTTTATCGGCTCGATCATCGGGCAGATACTTCTGCTCGGCTACACCTGGGCGCTCATCCACCACATGCTGGGCGGCATTCGCCACCTGATCTGGGACACCGGTCGCGGTTTCGGCCCGCAGGAACGCGAGTGGCTCGCGGCCGCCACCATCATCGGCTCGCTGGCGCTTACGCTCGTTGTCGCGGTGGTCGGGTACCTTGCCGTAGGAGGCTCGCGATGAGCGCCGCCGCGCCTAAGCACTTTCGTACGCCGCTCGCCAAGGTGCGCGGCCGCGGCGCCGCGAAATCGGGCACGGAAGATTTCTGGCTGCAGCGGGTCACCTCGGTGGCCGGCATTCCGCTCACCATCATGGCGATCGTCATCGGCATCCTGCTGCTCGGACGCAATCAGGCCGCCGCCGCGCAAATCCTCGGCTCGCCCGCGGTCGCCATCATCATGATCCTGTTCATCATCTCGACGATCATCCATATGAAGATCGGCATGCAAGAAATCCTCGTGGATTATGTCCCCGACGAGTCGGCCAAGCTGACGCTGTTGCTGGCCAATACGTTCTTCTGCTGGGCCGTGGGTCTTGCCTCGGTGTTCGGCATCCTCAAGCTGTCGTTTGGATTGTAAGCATGGCAGAGAGCGGCACCAACGGAGGCGCGGCACCGGCCGTCAACGGCGGCGCCTATCCGATCCAAGACCACACCTATGACGTCGTCGTCATCGGCGCCGGCGGCTCGGGGCTGCGCGCCGTGGTCGGCTGCAGCGAAGCCGGTCTGCGCACCGCCTGCATCACCAAGGTGTTTCCGACGCGCTCGCACACGGTCGCGGCGCAGGGCGGCATTGCCGCGGCGCTCGGCAATATGGGCGAGGACGACTGGCGCTGGCATATGTACGACACCGTCAAGGGCTCCGATTGGCTCGGCGACCAGGACGCCATCGAATATATGTGCCGCAGCGCGCCCGAGGCGGTCTACGAGCTCGAGCATTGGGGGCTGCCGTTCTCGCGCCGCGAAGACGACGGCAAGATCTATCAGCGCCCGTTCGGCGGCATGACCACGCATTACGGCAAGGGCACCGCGCAGCGCACCTGCGCCGCCGCCGACCGCACCGGTCACGCCATGCTGCACACCATGTACGGCCAAGCGCTGCGCCACTCGACCGAGTTTTTCATCGAATATTTCGCCATCGATCTGATGATGGACGACCAAGGCCGCTGCCGCGGCGTCGTCGCCATCAATCTCGACGACGGCTCGATCCATCGCTTTTCCGCGCAGATGACCATTCTCGCCACCGGCGGCTATGGCCGCGCCTATGCCTCCTGCACCGGGGCGCATACCCAAACCGGCGACGGCAATGCGATGGTGCTGCGCGCCGGCCTGCCGCTGCAGGATATGGAATTCGTGCAATTCCATCCGACCGGCGTTTATGGCGCCGGCGTGCTCATCACCGAAGGCGCGCGCGGCGAAGGCGCCTATCTGGTCAATTCCGCGGGCGAGCGCTTCATGGAGCGCTACGCGCCGTCGGCCAAGGATCTCGCGTCACGTGACGTGGTGTCGCGCGCCATGACCATTGAAATCCGCGAAGGCCGTGGCGTCGGGCCCAAGAAGGATCATATCTTCCTGCATCTCGACCATCTCGATCCGGCAATCCTGCACGAGCGGCTGCCCGGCATCACCGAAACCGCGCACATCTTCGCCGGCGTCGATCTGACCCGCGAGCCGGTACCGATCGTGCCGACCGTGCATTACAATATGGGCGGCATCGCCACCAATTATCACGGCGAAGTGCTGATCAAGAAGGACGGCAACCCGGACTATGTCGTTCCCGGCATGATGGCGCTCGGCGAAGCCGCCTGCGTCTCGGTGCATGGCGCCAACCGGCTCGGCTCGAATTCGCTGATCGATCTCGTGGTATTTGGCCGCGCCGCAGCGCTGCGCTGCGCCGAACTCCTCACGCCGAACGACAAACAGCCGGAACTGCCCAAGGACTCCGCCGAGCGCTCGCTGTCGCGGCTCGATAAATTCCGCCATGCTTCCGGCGGAACGCCGACCGCGCAGCTGCGCGCCAACATGCAGCACGTCATGCAGAGCAATTGCGCGGTGTACCGCACCGGCGAAGTGCTCCAGGAGGGCTCCAAGCTCATCCACGAAGTCCATGACAGCATCGGCGACGTTCGCGTCTCCGACCGTTCGCTGATCTGGAATTCCGACCTGATCGAGACGCTGGAATTCGCTAATCTGATCGAGCAGGCCGTGGTCACCATGGATGCGGCGGGCAATCGCACCGAGAGCCGCGGCGCGCATGCGCGCGAGGATTTCCCCGATCGCGACGACGTCAATTGGATGAAGCACTCGCTGTCCTGGCTCGACCCCGCAAGCGGCAAAGTCACCATCGACTACCGGCCGGTGCACACTTACACGCTGACCAACGACGTCGCCTATATCGAGCCGAAAAAGCGGGTCTATTGAGGTTCAAATGGTCGAATTCACGCTCCCGAAGAACTCCAAGGTCGGCGTAGGCAAGACTTGGCCGCATCCGGTGAAGGCCAAGACCGAACGCGAGTACCGCGTCTATCGCTGGAATCCGGACGATGGGCAGAACCCGCGCATCGACACCTATTACGTCGACACCGGCGATTGCGGACCGATGGTCCTCGACGCGCTGATCTGGATCAAGAATACCGTCGATCCAACGCTGACCTTCCGCCGCTCCTGCCGCGAGGGCATCTGCGGCTCCTGCTCGATGAATATCGACGGGACCAATACGCTCGCCTGCACCAAGGCGGCGGCCGAGATCGGCGGCGTGGTGCGGGTTTATCCGCTGCCGCATATGGCGGTGGTGAAGGATCTGATCCCGGACCTGACCAATTTCTACGCCCAGCACGCCTCGATCCAGCCGTGGCTGCAAACCACCTCGCCTGAGCCACGCGAGGAATGGAAGCAGAGCCACGAAGACCGCGAAAAGCTCGATGGGCTCTATGAATGCATCCTGTGCGCCTGCTGCTCGACCTCATGCCCAAGCTATTGGTGGAACTCCGAGCGCTATCTCGGACCGGCCGCCCTGCTCCAGGCGCAGCGCTGGATCGTCGACTCGCGCGACGAAGCGACCGGCGAACGGCTCGACAATCTTGAAGATCCGTTCCGGCTGTATCGTTGCCACACCATCCTGAACTGCGCCAAGGCTTGCCCGAAGCACCTCAACCCGGCCAAAGCGATCGCCGACCTCAAGCGCATGCTGGTTGAGCGGCAGGTGTGAGTGTCAGTCCGGAAGCCGCGTGGCCGCTTCCGGAATCCCACCACAGTCTGTGCGAAACAATTTCCGATAGCGATTATGGATCGCGGGCTCGCATCGCGCGCAAAGGGATGACGCGTGTCGGCACCGGCTACGCGTTGCCGTGAACCGCGGGACGGAACGACCTCGCCGCTCCCCACGTTATCTCAAAGAGTAGGTTCCACTTTTTTGCGAGGCTGAACATGACCGACACCGATCGCGTTCGGGATCTGGCGAACGCTCCAGAACCTAAAGAGCCCGCCGAACCACCAGCGCCAAGCCCGGAAGAACCGCGCACGCCCTACCCGGTGGAAGAGCCGCCGGAGCCTAATCCAGGTTCGGAGCCGGATTACTTTCCCGGCAAGCCGGCCGGCGGCGATGTGCCGACCCTGTAGCTTTACAGTTTCAAGTTGCGCTTGCGCTGCCCGAGCGTGCGCAGCCGCAGTGCGTTGAGTTTTATAAAGCCCGCGGCGTCGCGCTGGTCGTAGGCGGTCTTGCCGTCCTCGAAGGTCACCAGATCCTGATCGTAGAGCGAATATTTGCTCTCGCGGCCGACCACGCCGACATTGCCTCTGTAAAGTTTCAGCCGCACCTGCCCGCTGACGAATTCCTGGCTCTTATCGATCGCCGCCTGCAGCATGTCGCGCTCCGGCGAAAACCAGAAGCCGTTGTAGATCAGCTCGGCGTATTTCGGCATCAACTCGTCCTTGAGATGCGCCGCGCCGCGGTCGAGCGTGATCGACTCGATGCCGCGATGCGCGGCAAGCAGGATGGTGCCGCCCGGCGTTTCGTACATGCCGCGCGACTTCATGCCGACAAAACGGTTCTCGACCAGATCGAGCCGGCCGATGCCGTGCTTCTTGCCGAGCGCATTGAGCGAAGTCAGTAGCGCCGCGGGCGAAAGCCTCTTGCCGTCGATCGCGACCGGATCGCCGCGCTCGAAATTCACCGTGACATATTGCGGCTGCGCCGGCGCTTTTTCGAGATCGTCGGTGCGCGAATAGACGTAATCCGGCACTTCGCCCGCCGGATCTTCCAGCACTTTGCCCTCGGACGAAGTGTGCAGCAGGTTGGCGTCGGTCGAGAACGGGGATTCGCCGCGCTTGTCCTTGGCGATCGGGATCTGGTTTTGCTCGGCGAAAGCGATCAGCGCTTCGCGCGATTTGAAATCCCATTCGCGCCACGGCGCGATGACCTTCACGTCCGGCTTGAGCGCATAATACGCGAGCTCAAATCGGACCTGGTCGTTGCCTTTGCCGGTGGCGCCATGGGCGACCGCGTCGGCGCCGACCTGCTCCGCGATTTCGATCTGCTTCTTGGCGATCAGCGGCCGCGCGATCGAGGTGCCGAGCAGATATTGGCCCTCGTAAAGCGCGTTGGCCCGGAACATCGGAAACACGTAGTCGCGGACGAACTCCTCGCGCAGATCCTCGATGAAGATGTTGTCCGGCTTGATGCCGAGCGTCAGCGCCTTGGCGCGTGCCGGCTCAAGTTCCTCGCCCTGACCGAGATCGGCCGTGAAGGTGACGACCTCGCAGCCATAGGTGGTTTGCAGCCACTTGAGAATGATCGACGTGTCGAGCCCGCCGGAATAGGCCAGCACGACTTTCTTCACGTCTTTCGCGCCGTCCTTTGGCATGGAGAAATCCTGGGATGGGTCGTTTGCCGAAATGCGCGCGGACTATAGGCGGGCGCACAACCGACGCAAGCAGGAACGGCGCGTCCCAGCCATTGCCCCGAGGTTCGACGGCCATTAGTTTGGCCTGCAGGGGCTGTGAGATATGAAGGTACGAGAGGCAATCCGCCTCGTCGAGGAGAACGGATGGTTCCTGGTTGCCACCAGGGGCAGCCACCGGCAATACAAACACCCGATGAAATCCGGACGCGTGACTATTGCCGGGAAGTCGTCCGACGATCTCGCCAAGGGAACAATGAACAGTATCCTGAGGCAAGCCGGTCTCAAGGAGCAACGGTGATGCGCTACGCGGTCGTGATCGAAAGAGCTGACAGTAATTACTCGGCCTACGTGCCGGACCTGCCCGGTTGCGTCGCGACGGCAGGCACGGTCGCCGCCGTCGAAGCGGAGATTCGCGATGCGATTCGTTTCCACATCGACGGCCTTAAGGCGGATGGAATAGAAATCCCAGAACCGACCAGCATCGCCGAATACATCGAGGCTTAGAGATAGGTAGCGCGCTAAGACCCGTTACGGCCGCGGTCCGCCAGGCGTCGCGACAGCGCGGCAATAGTATTGTGCAGCGACTCTCCGGCCCGGCCGAGAAAATCCTCGATGCGGTCCTCGCTCAATCGGGTCGAACGCCAGCGATAAATCAGACCGTAGCCGACCCATACCACGAGATATGTCAGCACGCCGGCAAACACGACGTCGCTGAAGAAATGGGCGCCGGCCGCGATGCGCAGCGCGCCGACGGCAGCACCAAAGGCAAGCGCCGCGCCATAGGCGACGATCCGCAATTCCGGCGGCGCCAGCGCAGCCGGCGCCAGGGTCCAGAACGCACCCGAAGGCTCGCCGGCAATGAACGAACAATTGTCGGGGCAATCGCCGCGCGGGTCCCACCATGGCGTGAAATGCTCGGTGCCGCCGAATTGCTGCACATCGATCGGACGCGCGCGGCCCCAATGATTTTTGAGGACGACATTGGTGAGGACGCCGGGGCCCAGCGCCAGCGTCGCGATCAGGAACAATGCGGCGCGGCCTTCGATCAACATGCGCCGATGCGGCAGGATCAGCTTGCCGAGGATGGCAAGAAATGCCGGCAGGGCCAGCAGCCCAATGACCAGGCGCGCCGCGTCGCGGCTGTGCTGCACCCATAATTGGGCATTGACGGCGAACATTTGCGGCTTCGGCGTGAAGCTTATTCCGGCGATGTCGAGGTCGAACTGCGGATCGACGGCGCAGATGAGCCCCACCACAAATCCGATGGCGAGCGCGACTTTAAGTCCAGTTCGGATCATGAAATCACTTCCACGCCCCCGCCTTGCGGCCGGCGAACAGCCAATAGACCAGCCCACCGGCAATGCCGGCGGCGGCGAATACCTCACGCTCGCGTGCCAGATCGCTGCCGGGCACGGCGATATAATTGGCGAAATCGAGACCGTAAGCCATGACCAGCGCCAGCACACCGCCGATCACGCCATAGATGACGACCGAGCGCAGCGCGAAGCCTTCGACGATGACGATGATCAGAAGCATGGGCAAGATGCCGACGACGAAAATGATGAGCGCCCCAAGCCCCACGACCATCCACAACGCCGTCGACTGCGCCTGGGACGATTGCACGCCGAATGCGGCGAACAGCTCGTTCCATTCCGGCGCCAAGGTGCCCAGCGCCAGAACGAGCGACGCGGCGACGCAGGCCAGGCTATAGCCGGCCAATATCATTATCATGCGGTAGAGAACGACCATGCTGCGCGCTCGCTCCGGCCGGCGTCAGTCGGTCATTGTCAATCGGTCGCGGCCATCGCCCGCAATGCGAGGCGCTCGGGGGCGGAGAGTTTTTCCGAGGCGCTTTTAAGCTGACCGCAAGCGGCGAGAATGTCGCGTCCGCGCGGCGTGCGCACCGGCGAGGCATAGCCGGCATTGAACACGATCTCGGAGAATTTCTCGATCTCTTCCCAATCCGAGCACTCATATTGCGTGCCCGGCCATGGATTGAACGGGATCAGATTGATCTTGGCCGGGATGCCCTTAAGGAGCCGCACCAGCGCTTTGGCGTCGGCAAGCGAGTCGTTGACCCCTTTCAGCATGACATATTCGAACGTGATGCGGCGGGCGTTGCTGACGCCCGGATAATTGCGGCAGGCGTCGAGCAGGTCGCGCAGCGGATATTTGCGATTGAGCGGCACCAGCCGGTCGCGTAATTCGTCGGTCACGGCGTGCAGCGACACCGCGAGCATTGAGCCGATCTCAGTGCCGGCGCGCGCGATGTTGGGCACGACACCCGAGGTCGACAGGGTGATGCGCCGCTTGGAAATGCTCAAGCCCTCGCCGTCGGCCACGATGGCCAATCCGTCGCGCACGGCCTCGAAATTGTAGAGCGGCTCGCCCATTCCCATCATGACGATATTGGAGACAAGCCGCGTGCGTTTCTCAGCGCCGCCGGCTGGCGCGGGCTGCTGTTCGTTGGTCGGCGTCCAATCGCCAAGCCGGTCGCGCGCCAGCACCACCTGGCCTGCGATTTCGCCCGCCGTCAGATTGCGCACCAGGCGCTGGGTGCCGGTGTGGCAGAACGTGCAGTTGAGCGTGCAACCGACCTGGCTCGAAATGCACAGCGTGCCGCGGTCGGCCTCTGGAATGTAGACGCATTCTACTTCGTGCGGCGCACCGTCGATCTCGCCGGGCAGCCGGATCAGCCACTTCCTGGTGCCGTCGACGGAAATCTGCTCGGCGACGACGTCCGGCCGCGCCAAAGTAAAGCGCTGCGCCAGCGCCGCGCGGACTTCCTTCGACAGAGTGGTCATCGTGTCGAAGTTTTGCGCCCCGCGCACGTAGAGCCAGTGCCAAATCTGCTGCGCCCGCATGCGGCGCTGTCGCTCCGGCACGTCGACGGTGCCGAGCGCCTGCACCAATTCATCACGCGACAGGCCGACCAGCGACGGCTGCGCCGGCGCGAGATAGCTCGCCAGCGGCCGCTTTTCGATGAACGCGGGCGACCCTGCGGCTACGGTTTCGGTCGCTGCAAGCGGAGCGGTCATGGTCCTTCCAATGCCAGTCGAAATGAGCTGTTAACAGCTCGCCGAGCGATAGATAAGGCGGCCAGAGGTTCTTTGACAGTTCAACCGTCGGAGCTAAAGCCGTCTACGGGCATTCCCGCGCGGTGCGATCCAGCGCCTGCGAGATGCCCTTGAGCGTATAGCTGTCGGTCGACTGCGTTCCCTTTGCCGACACGCCTTTCACCACGGCCGTATCGCCGGCCCGCATGGCGTCGATCATTTGCGCTTCCTCGGCGGCGTTCTTGATCCAGGCGCCGTCCTGCTGGGTATAGAGCGCAAAGGACGTCGCGCCGACGGCCGCGCTCGCCTCGGAGCTCGGCTTGAACGGATAACCGATGATGATGGAAACCTCGTTGCTCACTTTGTCCGCGGGGCGCGTCGCGATGAACATATAGGTGGGGTTGCGCGGCCGATTCGGCGGGCTGGTTTGCGACGAAGTCGGTTTGGCGATCGCAAAGCAGATCTTTTTGCCGGCGGCGGTCGCGGTATAGGCGCCCCACTCGCCGTACTGGCCGAGCAATCTTGGCTGCGCCCCGCCGGCAGCCGCTGCGGCCGGGACCGCCGGTTTTGCAGGCGTCGCGGTCGCAGCGGGATTTGCCGCAGGATTGGTTGCGGGTTTGGGCACCGGTTTTGGTTTGGGCTTGGCCGGGGCGGCGGCGGCTGGTGGAGTCGCGCCCGGCTCGGGCGACTGCTGAGCGGCAGCCGGAATGGTGAAAGCCGCCGCAACGAGCAGCGCAAAAGCCAGCCCCCACCCTCGATCGATGCGCATCGTCCCTCGCGGCAATGCCCCCGGGCATTGATAGCAAACCAAGCGAACTTAATCCAATTCGGCCGAAAACGGAATGAGATAGGGGGATCGGCGAGCCCGACGGCGCCGCCAAAGTGGCCTGGCCGAGCAGCGCCTGAGCGCATGGCGCCGCATAGAAGCGCGGCGGCCGGCGCGAAAGCCTGCTATGAATTTCCCATGAAAGCGATGCTTTGTCGCCATTTCGGCACGCCCGACGAACTTGAAATGACGGACATCCCGGAACCACAGGCCGGGCCGGGCCAGGCCGTAATACGGGTCAAGGCAGCGGCGCTGAACTTCTTCGACACGCTGATTATCGCCGGTAAATATCAGCACAAGCCGCCGCTTCCTTTTTCGCCGGCGGCGGAGTTTGCCGGTGTGGTGGAAAGCGTCGGCGCGGGCGTAACCGCCATCGCTCCCGGCGACCGCGTCATGGGCAATATCGGTTGGGGCGCGGCGCGCGAAGCCGTCGCGGCGCCGGCACAGCATCTCGTCAAGCTTCCCGACGGGCTCGATTTCGAACGCGCCGCGGGTCTTACCGTCACTTATGGCACGACGCTCTATGCGCTGCGCGAGCGCGCCGCGCTCAAATCGGGCGAGACACTGGTCGTGCTCGGCGCCTCCGGCGGCACCGGGCTTGCCACCATTGAGATCGGCAAAATCATGGGGGCGCGCGTCATCGCCTGCGCCTCCTCGGACGACAAGCTCGATTTCGCCCGCGCCCACGGCGCCGACGAAACCGTGAATTACGCGACCGATGATCTGCGCGAAGCGCTCAGGCGGTTAGGCGGCGAGCGCGGCATCGACGTGGTCTACGATCCGGTCGGCGGGCCCTATGCGGAGCCCGCTTTGCGCTCGCTCGGCTGGGAAGGCCGCTATCTCGTGATCGGCTTCGCCGCCGGAGAAATCCCGAAACTGCCGCTCAATCTCGTGCTGCTGAAGAGCTGCGATGTCCGCGGCGTATCGTGGGGCGCATGGGTGCGGCGCGAACCCGCGGCGCAACGGGAGTTGATGAGCGATATCGTGCGCTGGTGCGCCGAAGGAAAACTCAGCGCCCATGTGCATGCGGTTTATCCCTTGGCCGAGATTGCCGCCGCGCTCAAAGCCATTGCCGAGCGCAAGGTGATGGGAAAAATCGTGCTACGTCCGTGACCGGCGCATGATCCCGAAAGTGCCTGCCCCCGGACTTGATCCGGGGGTGGCTACCGGCTCTCGGAAGAGATCATGCGCAATCGTTCGAATCACATTTCTGCGCCCATGCGCGCCAAGGCGCGTCGCGCCGCCTCGCGATGCTCGGGCTTGAAATGCGAGGAAAAAAGCTTCATGGCCCCCGCGATCACCGCGGCATCGTCGAGAACGCCGAGCACGGGAATGGAATCCGGAATCAAATCGTCCGGCACGATGAAATAGACCACCGCGCCAACCAGCGCGATCTTCACGTAGAGCGGCGTGTGGCGGTCGAAGGCACAATAATGTGCGGTGAGCGCATCTTCCACCAACGGGATATTCGCCGTCTCGCGCAGCAGTTTGCGCCAGAACTTGCGCCGCAGCTCGGCCTCGTCGGCGGCCATCCGGCGCGACAGCGCGGCAAGATCCTGCCAAGACATATTTTGCCAGGTGGCGGCTTGCGGGCGAAACCACATGGGCTTGACCTCCGGATGTTAGGCGGCGCTGAACCGGCCGCCCAAAAATGGCTCCGGAAAGCGGCAGCCGCAAGGCGGCAGTTCAACGCGCCAGCTGGTCCATCGCCGCGGCGAGCTTGATGTCGCGCTCGGTCAAGCCGCCGGCATCGTGAGTCGACAGCGTCACCTCGACGGTCTTGTAGACGTTGAACCATTCCGGATGGTGGTCGAGCTTTTCCGCCACCAGCGCCGCGCGAGTCATGAAGCCGAACGCCTGATTGAAATCGGCAAAGACGAATTTCCTGGTGATGGCGTCGCGGCCGGCAACCTCGCTCCACCCCTTGAGACCGGCGAGCGCGGTCGCGCGCGCTTCGCCCGAGAGCTTTTGATTCATGCGCATGCTCCAAGCCCGACGGCCGCGGTCCCTCGCAAAGGCGGGACGAGATCCCTACCTAGCAAACAACGGCGCAGGGCGCGAGGTTCCGCACGCCGCGGCAGAGATCGGCGCCTGCCGCCGGGGGCATTGTTGATGCATCGGAACGGCCGCTCGATCCCGCAGCCCCCGAAGACGTTTCGAAAAGATCATCCGCCCGCCAAATACTGCGTCAAAGTCGGGCCACAGATTGGGTTGAAAGTTGCGATCGGCTATCGCACCGCGATTAACCAAAACGGCGGTTTGGCCCTTTAAGGCGAGGTTGCGCTATGGCGTCAAGGCCAAGGAGCCGTGTTAGGATTAACCATGCCGCCCGGACTGCCACACCGTCCGCCGCTCGCGATGAAGCTCTGGCTGAGCCGGCGCTTCAGCTGGCCGGGCGGTACGGACCCTGCCGCGGCCGGTCGCTCATCGGGTAGGCATATGAGTATCGAGTCGCTCGAACACATGGTGCGAAACCGCGTCAGGCTGTTTTTGCGCCATACTTGGCTGGTTGCGATTCTCGGCACTGCGGTGCTCGTCGCCGCCGTCTGGGCGGCTATCACGATCACCGCGGACACGGACCACTTGCGGATCGCCGCTGGGCCGCGCGATGTCAGGTTCGTGCAGGCGCTGTCCGGCCTGCTCACCAAGCAACACCATAGCCTGCATTTGCTACTCGTTCCGACCTCCGGGCCAACCGCCAGCGCCGAGGCCATGAGCAAGGATCAAGCCGACTTCGCCATTCTGCCAAGCAACCTCGACGATTCGCTCAATTGGCCGGTGGTGGCCATTCTGCGGCAGAACGTCATGGCCTTGATCGTTCCGGCTCCTGCCTCAAGCAAGACGCAGAGTGGCGCGGCCTCGGCCGGCGCCGGGACTGACACGAAGGCCGGCGCCAAGGCAGCGGCGAAGGCAAAAAGCGCCAAGAACGGCAAAGCCGCCAAGAGCAGCAAAAGCGCCAAAGGCTCGAAAACCGCCAAAGCGGCCAAAAGCGACGATACAAACGACAGCGACGACACGAGCGATAGCGACGATAGCGGCGACAGCAACAAACTCGAAAAGGTGACGCAGCTCTCCGGCAAACGAGTCGGCATCGTCACTGGAAGCGAAGCGACCAGGGGCCTGCTCGATCTCATCCTGAGCCACTATGGCGTACCGCTCACCAAAGTCACGGTTTCGGAGGTCGATCCGAAGGACCTCACCGACGCCATCAAGAACAATCAGTTCGACGCTCTGTTCGTCGCCGGCGCCGCAACGGGTCAGGCGATTTCCAGCGCCGTCACGGCGGCCAGCCAGAACGGCGTCGCGCCCAGCTTCATCGCGATCGATCAGGCCGATGGTATCGCCAAGCGCAATCCCGCTTTTGATTCGATCGATATCGATGCGGGCACCTTTGGCGGGGTGCCACCTACGCCCGATGACAGCCTCAAGAGTCTCAGCTTTGGCGAATATCTGGTCGCCCGCAAGTCATTCAGCGACTCCAGCGTCGCTTCGCTGGCGAAGTCGCTCTACACGTCGCGGCAATCGCTCGCACTTGCGATGCCCGGCGAGGTGAAGATCGAAGCGCCGTCGACCGACAAGGATGCCGATGTCGTGTCGCATCCGGGCGCGCTCGCTTATCTGTCGGACAGTCAGCAGTCGTTCTTCGACAAATACGGCGACGACATTTTCTACGGCATGCTGATCTTCCCGATTTTTGGGTCGGCCATCGCCGGTATCGCCAGTTATCTGCGCCGCGACACCCGCACGCGCCGGCTGCGGTTGCTGCAACGGGTGCTCGACCTGGTGCGCAAAGCCCATGCGGCGCAGAGCTTGGAGACGATCGATCAGCTTCAGCTCGACGCCGATAATCTGGTGATCGCGATCATCCACCAGAGCGAGCATGAGGAATTCGACGAGACCGTGCGCATGTCGTTTGCCTTTGCGCTCGACCAGTTGCGCTTTGCCATTGCCGGCCGACGCCATGCGATCCTTGACCATGCCGGAGCTGATGCCGGTACCGGCAAGGGCGGCAAAGCGGCCGCCGCATAAAGTTAATGCCGGTTTCGCGTTCCGATTGCTTCTGCGGCGAAACCCACTATATACCGTGCCAACCGCGGGCCCTTTGGGGCCCGTAACGGTTTAACGATCAACGAAAACCAGCCCGACCCATGAATTTGCGCAATATCGCCATCATTGCCCACGTCGACCATGGCAAAACCACCCTGGTCGACCGCCTGCTGCAACAATCGGGCTCGTTTCGCGACAATCAGCGCGTCGCCGAGCGCGCGATGGATTCGAACGACCTCGAGCGCGAGCGCGGCATTACCATCCTGGCCAAGGCGACCTCGCTGGTATGGAAAGACACCCGAATCAACATCGTCGATACTCCCGGCCATGCCGATTTCGGCGGCGAGGTCGAGCGCATCCTCAATATGGTGGACGGCGCCCTTGTGCTGGTCGACGCCGCCGAGGGCCCGCTGCCGCAGACCAAATTCGTGGTCTCCAAGGCGCTGAAAATGGGCCTAAAGCCTATCGTCGTCATCAATAAGGTCGATCGCGGCGATGCCCGGCCGACCGAAGTCGCCAACGAGGTTTTCGATCTGTTCGCGGCGCTCGACGCCAGCGAGGAGCAGCTCGATTTCCCCATCCTCTACGGCTCCGCCAAGCAGGGCTGGATGGCGACCGACGCCGCCGGGCCTAAGGACCAGGGCATGGCGCCGCTGTTCGAACTGGTGGTCCGTCACGTGGCGCCGCCACAGGTCGAGGAGGGCCAGTTCCGCATGCTGGGAACCATCCTCGAGGCCAACCCCTATCTCGGCCGCATCGTCACCGGCCGCATCTTTTCCGGCAGCGTGAAGCCGAACCAGGCCGTCAAGGTGCTCGACCCCCTCGGCAACCTGGTCGAGAATGGGCGCGTCACCAAGGTGCTGGCGTTCCGCGGCCTGGAGCGAATGCCGATCGATGAAGGCTTCGCCGGCGATATCATCTCCATTGCCGGCCTGCCGGAGGCCTTCGTTTCGCACACGCTGTGTGCGCCCGAAGTGACCGAGCCGCTGCCGGCGCAGCCGATCGACCCGCCCACCCTCACGATGACCTTCCGCATTAACGATTCGCCGCTTGCCGGCACCGAGGGCGACAAGGTGCAAAGTCGTGTCATCCGCGATCGCCTGTTGCGCGAAGCGGAAGGCAACGTGGCGCTGCGGATTTCGGAATCCACCGAGAAGGATTCCATGGAAGTCGCCGGCCGCGGCGAATTGCAGCTCGGCATATTGATCGAAACCATGCGGCGCGAGGGCTTCGAGCTTTCGGTGTCGCGGCCGAAAGTGCTGTTTCAGCACGGCGCAACCGGCGAAATTCTCGAACCGATCGAGGAAGTGGTCATCGACGTCGATCAGGAACACTCCGGCATCGTCGTGCAGAAGCTTGCCGAGCGTAAAGGCGAGATGGTCGAAATGCGGCCGTCCGGCGGCCATCGCGTCCGGCTCATCTTCTACGCGCCGACGCGGGGACTGATCGGCTATCAGGGCGAATTGCTCACCGACACCCGGGGCACCGCCGTCATGAATCGGCTGTTCCACGCCTACGGCCCGCACCGTGGCGACATCGTCGGACGGCGCAACGGCGTGTTGATCTCGACCGACCAGGGCGAGGCCGTGGCCTATGCCATGTGGAATCTCGAAGATCGCGGGCCGATGATGATCGAGCCGGGCTGGAAGGTCTATCGCGGCATGATCGTCGGCGAGCATAGCCGCGGCAACGACCTCGAAGTCAACGTGCTCAAGGGCAAGAAGCTCACCAACATCCGCACCCATTCCAAGGATGAGGCGATCAGGCTCACCCCGCCGATCCGCATGACTTTGGAAAAGGCGCTCGCTTATATTGAGGACGATGAACTGGTCGAGGTGACGCCAAAATCGATCCGGCTGCGCAAGAAGCTGCTTGATCCGAATGACCGCAAGCGCGACGAGCGGCGTAAAGAGGCTGAACGGGTCTAAGCTCGCTGCACCTGATCGGCGCGCGACTACGCGCAGCAGATATTGCGTCGTAAGCGCCGCACCGGCTGCATCGAACAGACGCTATCTTCACACCCTTCGCCAGTTCGCGCAATGGTGCTAAAGATTCCCGGGCACCGTGTCGCCTGAGCAACAGCCCTGAGAGATTGCGGTGGGCCGTGCATTTTCTCGTTCGCCGATGTGGCAGGGCCCGCGAATATCTGCCTATAATCCACAGCGTTAACTGAAGGTGAATCTCGCCCCTTGAAGGCAAGTGAACAGCTTGCTTTGATTGCATCATGAGCTGCGCATCATGAGCACCGTCCTGATCGAAATTCGTCGCGCCCGCGCCTGCGATGCGGGCGCAGTCGCCGATGCTCATGATGAAGCGTGGCGAACCGCGTATCAGGGCATCATCCCGGGCGCCGAATTGGAACGGCTGATCAACCGCCGCGGTCCGGCATGGTGGGAGAGCGCGATCCGCAAAGGCAGCCGCATCGCGCTCCTGCAATTCGGCGACAAGATCGCGGGCTACGCCAATTACGGGCGCAACCGGGCGCGCAGCCTCTATTACGACGGCGAAATCTATGAACTTTACCTGCGACCCGAATTCCAGGGACTAGGCTTTGGCCGTCGCCTGTTCACCGCCGCGCGGCGCGATCTGGCGCAGAGCGCGCTCAAATCGCTGATCATCTGGGCGCTGTCGGAGAACGAAAACGCGGTAGAATTTTACCGCGCGCTCGGCGGCAAGGCGGTCGCCCGCTCGTCGGAGAAATTCGGCACCCGGGTGCTCGATAAGGTTGCCTTCGGCTGGCAGAGCTGAACCGCGGCGGCGTCACACCGCCGGCGCGGGTAATCCGGCTTGCATATAGGCCGCGCGCAGCGTGTTGACGAGCAGACACACGATGGTCATCGGTCCGACACCGCCCGGCACCGGCGTGATGGCGCCGGCGACTTTCACCGCTTCCGCATAATTGACGTCGCCGACGATGCG
>Ga0187887_10001988_pt1 | contig 16967 bp, 20 predicted proteins | sample June2016WEW_7_10_FD_132977 | JGI IMG/M metagenome (GOLD analysis project Ga0187887, IMG submission 132977) | Peatland microbial communities from SPRUCE experiment site at the Marcell Experimental Forest, Minnesota, USA - June2016WEW_7_10 | ecosystem: Environmental > Terrestrial > Soil >...
AGATCGCCGTGCCGTACCGCCTGCTTGAGCAGGCAGGCGACGACACACGTCCAGCCAGCCGCGAGGGAGGAGCCGCCACGCTCGCGGAGCCGGTCCGGCTGCACCCCTACTACGCCCAGCGCATCTTGTCCCGGGTCCGTCCCCTCGCCGACCTGGCCGCGGACGTCGCTGCCCACCACGAGCGCCTCGACGGTTCCGGCTATCCGCTCGGGCTGGCCGCCCCGGGCATACCCATCGGCGCCCGGGTGCTCGCCGCCGCCGATGTCTGGGCCGAGCGGGCCGGCCATGGCCCGCCCGACCTAACCGGCGAAGACGGCCTCGACCCGGCGTGCGTAGCCGCGCTGCGGTCCCGCCCCCGGCCCGGTACCGGTCAGCTACGCCAGCGCTCCCGCGCCGGTCCGGGCCGCCCCGCCCTCAGCTCACGCGAGCTGGAGGTACTGCGGCTGCTCACCGACGGCGCCTCCAACCCCGACATCAGCAAGACCCTGCACATCAGCCGGCGCACCGCCGAACACCACGTCGAGCACATCCTCACCAAACTCGAAGTAACCAGCCGCACCGCCGCCGTGGCCCACGCCCTGACCCACGAACTGCTGCCCTGAAGGCTCCCCACTCGGGTCCGCGTCTGGTTGAGTACACGCCGACGCCATACTGGCTTGCCACTCGGCGAGCGATAGCCGACTTGCCAGCGCCGCTCCGCCGCCAACCCAGTACACATGCCCGGGTCGTGCGCGCAGTGCGGCAACCTCTTCCCGTCGTTCAGGCCGCATGCCCGGATCCGGCAGTCATCCCCTGAGCAGGACCCGCGGTGACCTCCTCAGGCCTGGTCATGCCACCAGCAAGCCCTGGACCTGGCCCGCCAGGTCGGCAGCGCCCGGGCCGCGGCGGAGCCACTGGCCGGTCTGGGCCGGTGCGCTCGTGACGCCGTCCGCACCGCAGACGCCGAAGCCGAGCAGCAAGGCTTGATTGGCGACAGCAGCAAGGCTTGATTACGGCGCCTGTGTCAAACTTTGCGAGCAGGCCGATCTGGGGCCGCTGCCCGCCGGGACCGCCGGGAAGGTGCTCGCCTACGCCGAGGCCCAGCTCGGAAAGCCTTACCAGTGGGGCGCTACCGGCCCGGACGCGTTCGACTGCTCCGGGCTGGCCATGATGGCCTACCGCGCCGCCGGGATCACCATCCCCCGCACCAGCCAGCAGCAATGGGCTGCTGGCCCGCGGATACCTGCCTCCCAGGCCCGGCCCGGCGACCTCGTCTTCTTCGCCGGCTCCGACGGCACCATGACTTCTCCCGGCCACGTCGGCATCGTCACCGGCCCCGGCACCATGATCGACGCACCCTACACAGGCCAGGTCGTCCGTGAGGAAACCTTCAGCAGCAGCACAGGGCTGGTCGGCGTCACCCGCCCGTACATAGTTTGAGCTGCTGTAGGTTCTCAACAGACTTGGCCAATTTCTCATCGATCTGGCCAGCGGATGGCCGATCGGCCAAATCGATGAGAATGCCAGGCGGGTGGCCGGGGTTGGCGTTGTGTCGTAGCGCATACGCCGTCATGACCGGTACCCCTGACGCTCAACTTCTCGTTCCCTCCGCTCTGGGCGACGGATGCGTCCCTGGGAGTGCGGTCAGGCTGCGGCGCGTTCGCTGGCGGCGCGGCGGCGGAGGTCCGGGTGCAGGAGGGCCGGAGGCAGGTAGGCGGACTGGTCGGGCAGACCGACGTCGGTGTCGGGCGGGACGATCTCGTCGATCCGGTCGAGGATGCCGTCGCTGAGCGTGACGTCGATTCCGGCGAGCAGGTCGTCCAGTTGCTCCATCGTGCGCGGGCCAATGAGCGCGCTGGTCACGCCGGGATGGGCGATCGCGAACGCCATCGCGAGGTGCGTCATCCGCAGTCCCGCCTTCTCGGCGAGCGGGATGAGCTGCTCGACGGCATCGAGCCGGGCCTCGTCGCTGAAGCTGGTGAGGATGGCGGCACGGCGCAGGTCGGTCTGCTGGCCCTTGCGGATGCGCCCGGTGAGCATTCCCTTCGCGAGCGGGCTCCACACCAGCGTGCCCATCCCGTAGCGGTGGGCGACGGGCAGCACCTCGGCCTCGATGCCGCGGTTGAGGATCGAGTAGGGCGGCTGCTCGGTGCGGAAGCGTTCCAGGCCGCGCCGCTCGGCTACCCACTGGGCCTCGACGATGTCGGAGGCGGGCATAGTAGAGGACCCGATCGCGCGGACCTTGCCGCTGTGGATCAGGTCCGACAGCGCCGAGAGCGTTTCCTCAATGTCGGTGTCCGGGTCAGGCCGGTGAATCTGGTACAGGTCGATGTAGTCGGTCTGCAGGCGGCGCAGCGAGCTCTTGGCCTCGGTCATGATCCAGCGCCTGGAGTTGCCTCTCTGATTGGGATCATCACCCATCGGGCCATTCACCTTGGTCGCGAGGACGACGTCGTCGCGGCGCCCCTTGAGCGCCTTCCCGACGATCTCCTCGGACTCGCCGCCCGAGTACCTGTCCGCGGTGTCAACGAAGTTGATCCCCGCGTCCAGTGCCTTGTGGATGATGCGGATCGAGTCGTCGTGGTCGGGGTTGCCACCGGCCCCGAACATCATCGCGCCGAGCGCGAAGGGGCTGACCTTTATGCCGGTCAGGCCGAGGGTGCGGTAGTGCATGCGGGCTCTCCTGAGCTTACGGGCGGGATGTAGCGGGCGCTTCCCGCGGATGCCGTATCCTGATCTAAGCGGAACGCTATTCCAGAACTATACGGAATGTCTTTCCGTTTAGCAAGCGGAGGAGTGCCGTGACGGAGAACACGGCGTCGCCCGACGTCGGCCCGGCCGGTCCGGACGTACCCCAGCGCGCGCCGCGTGCGCTGCGCGCCGACGCGCAGCGCAACATCGGCTCCCTGCTCGAGGCGGCGAAGGCCGTGTTCGCCACCGCGGGCGTGGACGCGCCCGCAAAGGAGATCGCCGATCTGGCCGGCGTCGGAGTCGGAACGCTGTACCGGCACTTCCCGCAGCGCTCGGACCTGGTCAGGGCCGTGTTCCAGCGCGGGGTGGACGCCTGCGCCGACGCGGCCCCGACGCTGGCCGCGGCGAACGAGCCGGGAGTAGCGCTCAGGATGTGGCTCCACCGGTACACCGAGTTCGTGGGGACCAAGCGAGGACTCGCCGCGGCCCTTCACTCCGGCGATCCGGCGTACGGCGCCCTGCCCGGCTACTTCAGGCAGCGGCTCGAACCCGCCCTCGCCTCACTGCTTGAAGCCGCGATAGCGAGCGGCGAGATCCGCGCCGGCATCAGCGCCACGGATCTCCTGCACGCCGTCGCCAATCTGTGCATGCCGGTACCTGATGAGGGACCGGCTTACAGCCAGCGCATGGTCGCGCTCCTCATCGACGGCCTGCGCTATGGCACCGATACGAGCCAGTCCCGCCTCTGAAGTCGCGCACGGACTAGTTTCATTCCCTCCCGTCTGGAGTCTGCGATCTTGCGGAGGATCGCTGCCGCCTTGGCCCGGCCTGAAGGAATGGACAGATCGATGAGAAGGATCGCTGGACAAACCAGTGAGAAAGCTCGAAGAAACGCAGGTCAGCGACTTGCCGGTGGACAGGTGTCTTGAGAACCTACAGCTGTAGGTTCTCATCGTAAATGTGGCTCCGCGGGTCACTACTGGCCCCACCTGCCGGCGAGCGATGGCTCCACCCTCACGAAGGGGATTCCTGTTCGGTGAGTTTTGGCCCCACCGCACGTGGGCTGGGGCGCAGATGGCCCGACCCCACCGCACGTGGGCTCTGCCAAAGCGCCGGTCAGCTGGCTGCCCGGGCCACCGCGCTGACGTCGACGACCGCCGGGACATAGGCCCGGGCGGGGCTGTATGTGGTCACGGTGTCCGGTACCACGAACTCCGGGCGACGGTAGGCCGACCGGAGGTCGGCCAGCGGCGGGCTGGGCTGCCCGGTGAGGGTGGCCAGCTCATCCAGGACCGGCAGCTCGTCGGGCCCCGGTGGCGTGCGCGAGTCCGGCGCGCCCCAGTCCTCCCAGAGCAGCATCTCGGTCTTGTTCAGGGCGGCGAGGTCGTGGACCAGGTTGTGCCGGAGCTGGGGCCAGCCCCGGGTGGCGGGGATCTCCAGGTCAGGGTCGGTAACGAAACGCTCCGGGTCGACCGCACCAGAGCGGGCTAGCTGCCAGGCGCGCGGGGCGGTCAGGAAGCGGTCGGGGGGGACGTCAAGAGCGTCGAAGCTGGCCCCGTCGACCGGGTCGGTGTGGTCGTCGTCGATCTCTGGCTCGACCAGCCGCCAGCGCTCAGCCGACCCGTCCCAGACCTCGGCGATCTCGTGGTCGATCAGCCAGCCGTCCAACAAGTACCTGGCGAAGCCGACCCGGGCCCGCGATGGGATCCCCTTGTGCCGGGCCATGGCGACGAACAGCACGGTGAAATCCCGGCAGCAACCGACCAGCCGCTGCCTGGGCTCGCGGGCAGCGGACAGCGGGAGGTCCGCCAGTTCACCAAGCCGGGCGAACATCGCTGCCGCATACCGGGTGTCGACCTCGCTGATCCGCTCCGGCGCGATGCCATTCGCCGCCCAATCGCCATCGGCCCAGTGGTGGAACACCAGCTGCCGGCTCGCCGCGCGGAGCGCACCGAGGTCGGACGGGAGCCGGTCGATCGCGGCCGCGGCGGGCCCCGGTTCTGTGACCAGGCTCTGCACCGCCCAGAATCGGTGGTCGCTCACCCTGGCAGGATACTGGCCGGGCATACGACTGTCTCCGCCACCGGCGACCACGTCATCACCGCCGCCGACCCCTCCCCGACGACATCCGCGCAGCCCTAAACAAGATCAACAGCGCCCGACTAGTGCCGCGTCAGGCAACGTTCGCCCGGTCGACGACTCGGCGTAGCCGTTCGTCGTAGGCGTGGTTGTTGCGCCAGATGATGTACCGGCGGATCATGCTGGCCTGCTCTTTGTGGCTCGCATGGTCGGTGCCATCGAGCGCGAAGTACCGCAGCGCCGTGAACTGGGCTTCTACGCGGTTTAACCAGGAAGAGTTCGTCGGCGTGTAAGCGATCTCGACGTTGTTCGCGCTGGCCCAGGCGCCGACCCGGCCGTCGGCGGCGGTGGTCAGGTGCGGGCTGAAGTTGTCACAGACGATGGCGATCCGCACCTGCGGCGGGTAGAGGGAGCGCAGGTAGCGGCAGAACTCCAGGAACCGGGCCCGCGTCTTGTGGCTTGACGTGCCCGAACAGCTTGTCCTCGCCCAGCTCGTATGCGGCGAACAGGTGCCGCACACCCTGGGTGCGGGTGTAGGTGGCACGCATCCGCGGCCGCGGCTCGCGGCCAGGCTCGGCGTTCTTGCCGCTGACCGCGGCCCACTGCCTGCCCGGGCGGGGCTGCAGGTTCAGCGGGCCGAACTCATCGACGCAGAAGATCACTTCCGGCTCGCCCGTGTCGGGGACCACCTCACGGTCGGCGATCGCATACAGGTGCTCCACCCGGGCCTTCTTCGCCTCGTAGTCCGGGTCCTTCGAGGTCTTCCAGGTCTTTATCCGTTGAAAGGACACGCCTTCCTCGCGGAGCAGCGTGCGCAGGCCCTCGTGGCTGATGTCGTCGACCACCCCCTCAGCCACCAGGAACTCCGCCAGCTTCGACAGGCTCCACGCCGAGAACGGCAGGCCATGCTCAGCAGGGCGGGACTTGGCGGTCTTCCTGATCTCCCGCCGTTGCGGGAGGGTGAACTTCGGCGGCCGGCCACCCTTGTACTTCGGGTAGAGCGAGCTGAACCCGTCGGTGTTGAAGTTGCGGATGACATCGCGGACCCGGTCCTCGCTGGTGGACGCGACCTTCGCGATCGCCGCCGCGTCCATGCCCTGCGCAGACAGCAGCACCATCTGCGCCCGCCGCCACGTCACCACCGACCCAGATCCCCGGCGCACGATCCGCACCAGCCGCCGGCCCTCGTCATCGTCGATCTCACGTACCCGCAGGCGTTCCGTCACCGGGCCAGTCTGCAGGATCACCATCCCCCACACAGCGCTCCGCGGCCGGGCAAACGTGACCTGTTACGGCACTAGACGGCCGAGCGAACCCGGGGCCAGCTGTGGACAGGCCCTTGGCTGTTCAACACGAGTCTCCGCCGCGCCGGACCGGCGTGCCATCGACAGTCAGTCCATGCGGCTGAGTGCCCACTTTCTACGCCCAGAACGACGGTCAACTGACGGTCAGGTGATCTTGAAGGCGATCCCAGGCTGATCAGAGGAACCATCTGACCTGCTGCTTTGTGGAGCCCCCTTACGGAATCGAACCGTAGACCTTCTCCTTACCATCGAGATGCAGGCCGGCCAATCGAGGTCGCTGGCGCAGGTCACAAGACTTTGTGGGTCAGCTGGGGTCGACGCCGTGCAGGGCGGTTGCTGCACTCTGCTGCTGCACCACCCCCGGACTGTTCGAATCAGTGACCCCTCGCTTGTAAGGCGGTACGAAGGGTCGAACACAAGTAGGGGTTTGATGCAGTGACTTGGGTAGCCTGGTGCGATGCGGTTCGCAGAGGTCGGCGACTGTTCGAGGCGATTATAACCCGGTCAGTCAGGCGGAGATCAAGGCCACGGTGGCAAGCGATTGTGGCAGACTTCCCTCTCATGCCAGGATTGACGGTGGATCGACAACGCGACCGAGTAGGTGCATGATCGACAAGACGCCGGGGACCAGCCGGGAGGAGCGCCCGGAGGTGTCCACGCGCACGAATGGTGATGGTCGCGCAGGTCCGAGGTGCAGAAAGTCCACTGGCCAAGCTGAACGCAATGACAGGTGTACTGGGTGCAGTGATTGGTATAGTCGGCTTGTTCTTGACCTATATGGCCACTGCTAGCCAAGTTCACTGGCCTCCCTTTGCCCGGCCAGCGATCCAGCGACCGCCGATTTCTTCAAGGCCGCCGACCTTGAGTCCGACGCCTAGGCTCCCGGGCGCCGCACCGACGCCACCGTCGAGTGCTTCGACACCCTCCGGGTGGCCGATGGCGGTCGGGACCTGTGTCGACCTACCGCCAAGCGGTAACGGCGGGGAGACACTTGTCAATTGTGCTTACCCACACGATGCGGAGCTTGACAGTATCCGGAAGGCACCGTCGAATGATTACCCGGGCTCAGCCGTACTTAGTAACCAGGCCAGCTCATGGTGCAAAAATGATCTCCGCAATTTGTCCATTTCTGCCTTTATGGCCCAAACATATCGAGGCATAAACTATACGGTACCCACCAGCTACTTCAACGCTTACCCATCCGCGGCGAGTTGGGCTTCAGGTAGTAGAGAAGAGTACTGTTTCTTCAAGGGGTCGAACGGGCAGCAGTTGAATGGTTCTTTTCTCGGAAACTGACCCTCTCGGTGTGAACTAGTCGCATAGTGGTCATTGAGGGTCATTGACGCAGGTGAGCGCGTCTATAAGGGCCGAAGGCGTTCGGTTTCGCGTGCTGTGGTTGCTGCACTTTGTTGCTGCACTCGGCTGGTCGCTTGACGATTCAGTGTCAACCATACCGGGTGGCTAGTTTGGGTCCCGGTTTTCCCCGCGTCTACGGTTACAAGTAAGGCGCTTCTCCAGAGTGCCTGTGGGTGGCTACGATGGGCACGTGCCACAGACACACGGATTGGGGCTAGTAACCCTGTGCGTCCAGAAGAAATGTCTACGCCATGGCCGACGCCATTGCGGTATACCACAGGATCGAAGGAATGCGCGGTCTTCCGACCGCAGATTCCTGTAACCAGTGAAGCCGATATGAAGAACCAAGTCATTCTTCAGCTGGTTACGCAACATTGAGGCCTGGCGTTTACTTATGCAGCCACGACACCGCTCAGCATCAGCTTCAGGTAGTGCTGCGAGCCGCTTTGCTAGAGCAGTTGGTTTAATCTCGTTAGTCGGGCATACTAGATTTGACTTGTACCCAAGAATCAAGTCCCGAGTCGATAGTTATGTGCCAGCCATAGGCCAACAATACCCAAGAAAACCGTCCCCGCGAGCTGGGCCCAGATCACCTCTAACATGCGAAACTCACCGTCCTATAGCTAAGGCGCCTACTGCCGACCAAATGCGGCGGCCGGCTTGGTGGTCAGTCTGCCGTGACCTCGGCGGAACGTGCCACAGGAACACCAGGACTTGCATGCCATGCGGGCTTTGACATATCGGGACCTCGTGAGCCGGCGGTAGCCGAGCGGGGGCCTCCTACCTGCGCACAGCCCGGTGCCGTCCGAGACAGTCTGATCGAGCTTGACCACGTTGGCTCCCAGAACTGACTCCTGGCCCGGGTCGGAGAGGAGCCTCCGCTAGCGCATTCGAAACTACTGACGACCGTTCGGCTCAGGACGGCAGCGCCGGGCCGACCGCAGCTACGGTCACACCCTACGAGATAGAGCGGCAGGCAAAGACCGACGTGACGGGGGTATACGCACACTGCGCCCGGTCCAACCGGGCGGGTACGGGCCGTTACCGGCGTCGATCATGAAGCGTCGTATTTGCAGTAGCCGTTGACATGGCCGATATCACTGGCTGCTGTCTCTGCTTGCAGCGCAGTGCTGTACGGTCCCCCGACCACGCCGAGCATCGCTCCGGCCTCGAGAAGGTAGCCGGCGAAAGTGGAATCGTTAGCTTGGCTTTCCACAAGGGAGGACCGGTGAGACAGCTTCAAGTCGTCCCGGAGAAGCTTGGCCTGGGCAGGCCTGTATGGCGGGTTGGGGGTGCCCTTCCCGACCGCGTTATGGAGCGTCGCCGCGATGCCAGGAAAGACGAACCTGTCAAAGCGAGCGCAGACGGTTATCTCGATGTCCGGCGTGGGACTCGCGGCAGCGGTGGCGTAAGTCTCCGTTCCCACGGGCTTTGTCGTAGTCGTGCTGCCCGGTGACGTGCATCCGACAGCCAGGGAAGCGACAGTCACCAGGCAAAGCGGGCCAAGGCGAACGTCGGACCTCATGGCTGCGGATCCTCTGGGTCGGGGTCTAGCACCCTGCGCTCAGCCCGGTACTCGGCACCGTCGCGGGTGAATGCAGAGAACCAGACGACCTCGGTGTTCCCGGCGTTGTCCCACGACGAACTGACGCTGGTCCTGATGACGCCGATGAAGCCGCTTTCCAGCGGCCGATCCAGGCGCAGCGGGCCGGTCTCCGCGACGCGCTGGTCCGCCTCGCTCTCGATCCAAGCCTGATAGCCAGAAACCTCAGTCATGCGCGAGAGCGTAATGCCCTGGTGGTAAGGCGAAGGCATGATTGTGTTATGTGATATTTGCTGGGCGTGTCTAAGTTACTTAATTATCAGCCACTTTGCCCTGGAGGGCCGGCTTCAAGATCCCGCGCCGGCTTCAATGTAATAACCCAGCACCCGCTCACCCAGTTCTGTGGGTGACCAGCTTCGCTCTATGCGTCGGATCACGGGTGGGCGGAGAGTGGGAGGCTTCGGCTTATTAGTGCGTTTTGCGAGTGATGCTTGCCGGTTGATCTGGCCCTGGAAATCCTTGCCGAGCTGTTCCATCGCCTCGGGCGTCCTGTCGGTCTGGTGGGCTAGGCCGTGCCGGACCAGGCTTCCGACCACGCTCGTGAGAACAGGCTGGAGATGGGGCCGGTATTCGAGAATCCATCTTTCCGCCCAGGAGCGGCGGCCAGCCATCCAGTCGCCACCAGTGGGCTGATAGGGCCGCGGACTGGTCCCATCGGAGGCAACCCCCGGCTCATACCGGACCAGCAGATCTAGCAGACTCACATGCAGCCGGCCAAGATCAGCCATCGCCTCAAGCGCGAACTGCGGCAAATCAACAGCATCACCCTCAGCTATCAGGCCCTCCGCGAGAACCTTTCCCAGCGCCTTGACCTGCGGCGGCCACGTGGTGCGTTCGGCCGCCGCCATCGCGATGGCGGTCTGGAGCTGCGCCTGGTCCGAGCCGGCGATCCGGTCGGCCAGCTCTTCGGCATCCAGGCCGGCCTCATCGGCAGCCGTTTCCAGCATCTCCCCAGCCCGCCGCTGTGCTCCCGTCCAGAACTCCTGCCAGGACTTCACCGCCAATCCTTCAAACAGGGGACCGGCTGCGCCAAAGACAAGAGCCATGCCTGGACCGAGCCGGATGCCCGCAGCGGCTCCCACTATTCCGGCGGCTGCCTTCGCCAGTGCAGGCTCGGCGCGATCGCCGCTGCTCTCATCAGGATCATCCACGACGCGCACGCTACACAAACTGGCCTGCGCCCCGGGCGCAGTTCGGTCAGCACCGGCAGCCGTCCTCCTCGGCTACAGGCCAACTGCCACCGGCCAGTAGCGGCCCGCTCAGCGCCTCACCCTGGTGAGCGGGCGCCCGCTGCGTAGCCCGCGGAGTGCCATGGTGTCGTTGCTACTGCTCACCACGACCGGTGTCAGGAGCGGCCAGCCGCATCCGACCCCGCTCTGCTGCTTTGCCGGCGACGCCCGGTGATGGGTGCTTACCTCTGCCGCGTCAGTCAGTCCGGTTCGCGGCCTGAACTTGGGGTCCGGGCACATCTTCGGCGCCTTCTCCGGATCCAGGCGGTGCGCCGGCGGAGTCGCCGGCGTGGTCGAACCGGCCAGCCTTTACCGCGTCCAGGAACTCCCGCCACTCGCCCGCCGGGAAGTGCAGGCGCTCATCGGCGGGGTAGCGGCTATCGATCAGGTCCACGGCGCCCCGGTGCGAGCAGGGCACGGCCACGATGGTCATGGCCTGCCGTGTTGTTCGGCGCGGAGCTTGGCAAGGAGCTCGGCTACGGTGCGCCCGGTGGTGACCTCCTGGCTCTGCGGCATCGGGCGCCGGACGGCGACGATGCAGAACTCCTCGACGTGAAGCTGGTGGGTGGCGCCGAACTCTTCCAGTGCACCGGCGAGGGTGACGTCCTGGGCACCTTCGGTATCCATAGCTGAATCGTGTCATGGTTCATCATGGTTCATCGTGTATCGCCAGGGTGAGGGTTAGCTATCTATCGTGTGATCATGATCAACAGGTCGTCGGCGATACCGCCCTGGCAGCAACTGGCGGACCTGCTGCGCAGCCGGATCGACTCAGGTGAGTACGCGCCCGGTGACCGGATCCCGTCCGTCGTCTCACTCGCCCAGGAATATGACCTGGCGGCCGGGACGGTGCGGAAGGCCCTCAGCGCCCTGCAGCGGGAGGGCATGGTGGTGTCCCGGGTCGGCTGGGGAACCTTCGTGGCCGAGCGGGACTAGCCACAAGGCCATGTAGTCAAGGACTGGCGCGTAGCGGTTCTCAAGACCGCCGCCAAGGGCACGATGAGCTGCACCGGCGGAGCAGGCAGTCCGCGTTTGGGCACGTATCCGGCCCCCGCGGGCCGCACCCGACACCGTTGACCACCATCGCCAGCCGGGCCGCTGCTCACTCCCGGAAGCTGGCTGGGGCAGGTGTCAGGGGATGACGGGAAATCCGTTTGGGACCGACGTGTGTCACCTGCGACCGCTCCGTCCCGGTGACATCCCAGTGACAAATGATCTTCTAAGAGGAACAGGCCAGGACAATCATGGCCCTGACCTGCGGTTTCAGGTGGAGCTGAGGGGATTCGAACCCCTGACCCCCTCGATGCGAACGAGGTGCGCTACCGGACTGCGCTACAGCCCCTGGAACAGCCGCCAGCGTAGCAAACACGGGGGCCTGCTCGCGCGATCAGTCGGTGCCCGGGTAGCCCTGCTCACGGTCAGGCGCTCGAGCGCTCCAGCACGACGACGACCGGAACTCGCCAGCTCCACCAGCTCACGGCCTGAAGCGTGCTGACCACCCGCCACCCGTCGGCGGCGTGGTCGTTCAGGGTTTTCTCCAGGTCGCCAGGATCGAAGCCGGGCTTGTGCCAGCTCTTCAGCACCTTGTATTCCATAGCTGCCCTACCGCTCGGGCGTTGCGGCCGGAGCCGCTGCAGCAGCTGGTGTGCACGTTGCGGGCTGAGTGTTCACGACTGCATTGTGTCACTAACCGAGCGAGCACAGGTGATCCCACTGCGGATAGGAAACCCCTCGCGCCGGGCGCCCGTACGCCACAGCAACCAGCAAGCCCGCGCCGTGGGCAGAGGGTCCCTCGCCTGCGTCAGTCACCGACGGCGCGGTGGGCGGCGTCGGTGTACTGATCGTAGAGCTGGTCACTGACCCGTCCCGAGATGTCGATGATCTCGGCCGAGTAGGCGACGACCTCCACGACCTCCACGGCCGGCTCAGCCTGCTCCGCCACGTCCGGCGTCACCGGATCCGGCACCACGTGCCGAGGAGCCTCAGGAGCCTCAGCAGTCACAGAAGCAGCCTGGCGCTCGACCCCGGGCTCTGGCCGCTGACGGTGCATCTCCGCAGCATGAGCCAGCCTGCGGGCCCGCTGAGCGTCGCTGCGCGAGGCCTCACGTAGCAGCAACGCGAAGCCGCCCAGCATCACGCCCGGCGGGATGATGACCCACCAGGTGGCGACCTGCGCTATCGCGATCAGGAACGCGATGACGGTGAGGCCCACGAGCGTGCCGAGCATGCGGCGGCGGGCCTTGAGGATGTTGGCGCGCCGCTCGGCGGCGTCCTCCGAGGTCCAGGTGATCTCTTCCTCGACCGTCACCTCGCGTTCCGCCACTGCGGGCTGCGGTCTCTGCACGGCCCCGGCCCTGGGCACGGCCTCGGTCTCGTAGACCTCGGTATGCATCTCGAAGTGCTCGGTGACCTCGACGCGGCGCCGGCGGCCCGGGCGTAGCCAGCGGGGCATGAGGACCCCGGCCCAGATGGCGACGATGGCGAAGTACAGGATCGCGCTGCTCACAGGCCCACCCCGTGAGCGGCCGAGCACGGGGCCATGCAGCGCGGGGCCATGCAGCGCGGGGCCATGCAGCGCCGGGCTATGCAGCGCGGGGCCATGCAGCATGGGGCCATGCTGCACCTGAAAGCGCGCATGGATGGCCGCGTGGCGGGCTTGCTCACGTCACGCACGGTATGGGTCAGCGCTAGGGATGAACAGTATTAGGCGCGGTGTGTCGTGAGATCACGAGTCAGATTAGGAAGCCCCGGCACGCCGGGCCGGCACGCCGGGCCCGGCAACCGGCCGGCCACCGGGCCCTCCGGGACCCGCAGCGCGGATCAGCCGGCCCCGGCCCGCCGGGCCGACAACTCGTTCCGCCACCGGGGCAGCAGCCCCCCGGAGACGTCCTCCACTGTCATGGCGTAGCAGAGGTGATCACGCCAAGCCCCGTCGATGTGCAGGTAACGGTGCCGCAACCCCTCTTCGCGGAACCCGAGCTTTTCCACCACCCGGCGGCTGGCCTGGTTCTCGGGCCGGATGCTGGCCTCCACGCGATGCAGCCCGACCACGAAAAAACAGTGGTCCAGCGCCATGGCCAGCGCGGTCGGAGTCACATTGCGCCCCGCGAACGCCTCGTCGATCCAGTAGCCGACCTGGGCGGTCCGCGCGGACCCCCAGACGATGCTGCCCACAGTCAGCTGCCCCGCGAACTCGCCGCCGTAGGTGATCACCCAGGGCAGGGCCAGCCCCTGGCGGGCCTCCCGGCGCATGGTGCGGGCCATGGACAGGTACGGGCTGATCGTGGAGCGGTACAGGGGGGTCTCGGGGTTGGTGGGTTCCCAGGGCCGCAGCCAGTCCGCGTTCCGCACCCGGGCATCCCGCCACGTCGTCGCATCCCGGGAGCGCACCGGCCGCAATCCGATCGGCGCGTCAAGGAGCGTCGGCTCCACGATGGTGACTGGCCAGCCGCGCATTCGTCCCACGTGGCCCATCATTCCCCCGTTTGCGATGAGAACGCTACGCGGACACCCGATCCGACACCGCTGTAACGCAATCAACCAGCTACCCGGTCCCGGCGGTTATGCCCGGTGATGCCCGGCCGCAGCGCGGTCAATCACCCGCAGCGAGGGTGATCTCCACCCCGTGCCTGGTCAACGGCGTGGGCGAGGACGGGAGTGAGCACCCGCATGCCATCCTTCACCCCGCCGCTGGACCCTGGCAGGTTAACGATGAGGACATCGCCCGCCAGGCCCGCCAATCCGCGGGACAGCATGGCCGACGGAACGCCGGCCGTGACGCCTGCGGCCCGGATCGATTCCGCTATGCCAGGTATCTCCCGGTCTATGACCTTCCGGGTCATTTCCGGGGTGAGGTCACCCGGCGTCAACCCCGTCCCGCCGGTGGTCACGATCACGCGGTACCCGGAGGCGACCCCGTCCAGCAGAGCCTGCTCGACCGGGTCGCCATCCGGGACCACCAGGGTGTCCACCGCGCAGCCGGCCTCGGCCAGCAGCCTGGCCAGCACCGGCCCGGACTTGTCTTCGTAGATCCCGGCCGAGGCCCGGTTCGAGACCGTGATGGCCAGCGCCCGGATCACGGGGCCGCGGGTCGTCCCGCCGTTCGTCGCGGCACTCCAGGCGTCGTTCATGGCCGGCGCCACAGTCCGGTCTTGCCGCCGGTCTTCTCGTCGACCCGGACGTCCGTGATGACCGCCGCCGGGTCGACCCCCTTGATCATGTCGATCAGGGCCAGCGCGGCCACGGTCACCGACGTCAGCGCCTCCATCTCGACGCCCGTCCGGTCCGCGGTCCGCGTCACCGCCGTGATCGACACCCCGTCGTCCTGCACGGAAAGCTCGACGGTGACCGCGTGCAGCCCGATCGGATGACACAGCGGAATCAGGTCCGGGGTCCGCTTCGCCCCCTGGATCCCGGCGATCCGCGCGACCGCGAGCGCGTCCCCCTTAGGGACTTCACCCGCCCGGAGGGCCGCAACGGCTTTACCGGACAGCAGCACCCGGCCCGACGCACGCGCCTGCCGGGCCGTCACGTCCTTACCGGACACGTCGACCATCCGGGCGTGCCCGGCCTGGTCTAGATGGGACAGCGGCGGCCCGTCGCTCATGGCAGGCACATTACGTCGGCGCCCTCGCCTGCCTCCATCCGGGTGACGCCCTCTGGCACGATGATCAGCGCGTTGGCCTGGGCCAGGGCGCCGAGCTGGTGGGAGGACTGCCCGGTCAGCGGGACGACCGTCTCCCGGGCGTCATCGAGCACGCCCCGCAGATACGATCGCCGGCCCCGCGGGGAACTCACGCTCTGGGTGAGGGCCGCCTGGATCGGTGGTCTTCGTTGCGGAAAAAGATCTTTCAGGGCATCAAGCGCGGGCTGCACAAACAGGACGAACGACACGTACGCGCTGACGGGGTTGCCCGGCAGGGTGAAGATCGGGGTCCGGTCCGGGCCGAGCGTGCCGAAACCCTGCGGCATCCCGGGCTGCATGGCGACCTTGCGGAACGTGATCGTGCCCAGCTTGGATAGGGCCGCCTTGACCACGTCGTGCTCGCCGCCCATGCTCACCCCGCCGCTGGTGATCAGCAGGTCAGCGTCGCTGAGCAGGCCTTCCAGGGTGCTGAGCACCACGGCCGGGTCGTCGCGCAGCCAGTGCCGCCGGACGGTCGCGCCGGCCCGGCGGGCGGCCGCGGCCAGCATGAAGCTGTTCGATTCCCAGATCTGGCCGGGGATCAGGGGGATGCCGGGCTCGACCAGCTCGTTGCCGGTCGAGATGACCGCGACCCGGGGCGGTTTGCGGGCCAGCACCTCGCCCTGGCCGGAGGCGGCCAGCAGGGCCAGCTGCACCGGGCCGACGAGGGTGCCCTGGGGCAGCAAGACGGTGCCCTCGGCCACGTCGTCGCCGCGGTGGCGGATCGCGTGGCCCGGGTCGGGGGGTTTGCGGAAGGCCGCGACTGTGCTCGCTTCAGACCTGGTGCCGCCGTCGGTCCACTCCACCGGGACCACGGCGTCGGCACCCTCGGGCAGCCGCGCGCCGGTCATGATCTGCAGGACGCTCCCGGGCTCGACCCGGTAGTCGCCGGTGTCACCCGCCGCGATCTCACCGCGGACCGGCAGCGTGACGGGGGCGTCCCGGCTGGCCCCGGCCAGGTCGGCGGCCCGGACCGCGTAGCCGTCCATGGCCGAGTTGTCGAACGACGGCAGCGGGGTGCTGGCCGTGACGTGCTCGGCCAGCACGCTCCCCTGCGCGCCCGCCAGCGGCACCCAGGCCGGCTCGACCGGGCGGATGGCCGCGAGCACGTCGGCCAGGTGCTGTTCGACGGGGACCAGCGGCGGGCCGGCGTGCGACCCGGCTGGCTCCTGAGGGGTCACGACAGGTTGTCGAGGAACTTACGGAGCCAGGGCACGAACTCCGGGGCCACGTCGGGCCGCTCGACCGCGAACTGGACCAGGGTGCGCAGGTAGTCGACCTTGTTGCCGGTGTCGTAGCGGCGGCCGCGGAACAGCACGCCGTACACGCCGCCGCCGTCGGCCGGGTCCATCCGCGCCAGTGTCTTGAGCGCGTCGGTGAGCTGGATCTCGCCGCCGCGGCCCGGCTCGGTGTGTTCCAGCACCCCGAATATGGCCGGGTCGCACACATAGCGGCCGATGATGATCCAGTTGCTGGGCGCATCGTCCGGGGCCGGCTTCTCGACCAGGTCGGTGATCCTCACGACGTCGCCCTCGCCGGCCGGCTCGATCGCGGCGGTGCCGTAGCTGGACACCTGGTTGTGCTCGACCTCCATCAGGGCGACGACGCTGCCGCCGCGCTGCTCCCGGACCTCCAGCATGCGCTGCAGCAGCCGGTCGTCCGGGTGGATGAAATCGTCGCCCAGGAGCACCGCGAACGGTTCGCGGCCCACGTGCTTGGCCGCACACGACACCGCGTGGCCGAGACCCTTGGGGTCGCCCTGGCGCACGTAGTGCACGGTGGCCAGGTCGTCAGGCTGGCGGATGAGGGCCAGCCCCTCCTCGTTGCCCTTAGCGATGAGGGCTTCCTCGAGCTCGTAGTTGCGGTCGAAGTGATCCTCGATAGATCGCTTGCTCCGCCCCGTGATCATAAGGACGTCGTTGAGCCCGGCGGCGACCGCTTCCTCCACCACGTACTGGATGGCGGGCTTGTCCACCACGGGCAGCATTTCTTTGGGCGTCGCCTTCGTGGCGGGCAGGAAACGGGTTCCGAGGCCCGCCGCG
>Ga0187887_10001990_pt1 | contig 16966 bp, 11 predicted proteins | sample June2016WEW_7_10_FD_132977 | JGI IMG/M metagenome (GOLD analysis project Ga0187887, IMG submission 132977) | Peatland microbial communities from SPRUCE experiment site at the Marcell Experimental Forest, Minnesota, USA - June2016WEW_7_10 | ecosystem: Environmental > Terrestrial > Soil >...
GCTAGGGAACCAACTTAAAAACCGTGCCCTCGGTCTCAGCGCCGCACCCGATCGTGGTGCCGTAGAGGTTCCCCTTTTTATCGAAGATCAGGCTTCCGAAATACGGAAGGCACCCATCGCCCGTCTGGCCGACAAAGCTGTAGAGGACTTTCTCCGTGCCGGCCGCGGCCAACTCGATCACCGTGCCCTTGCCGTACGCGCCGCCCTCCGACGTGGTGCCGTAAAGGTTGCCAGTTTTGTCGAAGACCAGGCCCGCATCGGGATAGTAGCCATCGCCCGTCTGGCTGCCAAAGCTGTAGAGGATCTTCTCCGTGCCTCCCGGGGTCAACTCGAATACCGTGCCGTGGTCGTATGCGCCGCCCGCGTACGTGGTGCTGTAGAGGTTGCCAGTTTTGTCGAAGGTCACACCCGCATAGGGAAAGTACCCATCGCCATCGCCCCCGTCGATGGAAAAGCTGTGGAGGACTTTCTCCGTGCCGGCCGCGGTCAACTCGAACACCGTACCTGAGCCGTCAGAGCCGCCCCCCTTCGTGGTGCCGTAAAGGTTGCCCTTCTTACCGAAGGTCAGGCCCGCATAGGGGCGGGCTCCATCCCCCGCCTGGCTGCCAAAGCTGTAGAGGACTTTCTCCGCGCCGGCCGCGGTCAACTCGAACACCGTGCCCCCGCCGTAAGCGCCGCCATTTATCGTGGTGCCATAGAGGTTCCCTTTCTTATCGAAGATCAGACCGGCGAACGGATAAGTCCCATCGCCCGTCTGGCTGCCAAAGCTGTAGAGGACTGTCTCCGTGCCGGCCGCAGTCAACTCGAACACCGTGCCGTCGCCGTAGGCGCCGCCCTCGTACGTGGTGCCGTAGAGGTTGCCCTCTTTATCGAAGATCAGGCCGGCAAAGGGGTAGGCCCCATCACCCGCCTGGCTGCCAAAGCTGTAGAGGATTTTCTCCGTGCCGTCCTTGGTCACCTCGAACACCGTGCCGTCGCTGTAAGCGCCGCCCTCTGACGTGGTGCCGTAGAGGTTGCCTTTCTTATCGAAGGTCAGGCCGGCATAGGGATAGTACCCATCGTCCGGTCGGCTGCCAAAGTTGTAGAGCACGGCTTCGGTTTGGGCTTGAACTGGGCGAGCAGCGATCAGCAGCAGCGCGGAAAGCACAGCCAGTATGCCAAAAGTCATGGTTCTAGGAATCATAGTTCCAGGAATCGAGCTCCGATATCGCGTTGCGCGGTTCATGAGTTTCCTTTTCAGTTTTGTTGGGGAGAAACATGCCCGACATGGCCGCGTTAGGGGAGGCAGTCTCGCAGCAGTCAAGAGTCCGAAGAATTGTCCTCCCCTGCGGATCTGCGGTCAAGATGAAAGTTCTTACGGATGGGGTTGACTCGGTGGCACATTGCTCGCGGGGTGAAACGGGCAAGTCAATGAAAACCACAGAGTTGGGGGGGCCGGACGCATTGCTGTTGTAACATCCCCCTAGCACTCACTGACCTTAGAAAAGGCGAAACATAAGGAGCAAGCTCGTGCGATCGCCGGGTTTCGCCGAGCATGAAGGGTCGGCGGTGATTGCAGGGCCGTTGCCCCACCCACGCCGGTTTAATGCTCGCGAATGTCCCCACGCACCCTGCGCGTCATCCCTATTCTGCGTATCTTTTCGGTTTGAAAAAGCCTTGAAAAAGCCCGCGAGTACTACCTGCGACGCCTGACGCAGGCGAAACAGCTCATCTCGCGGGCATGGTGTTCATTTAATTCTTGACTCAACTTTCGCCCCTTCTACAATCAAGTCAGCAGTTCAATCTGCGCGCTCTCTTTTGACAACTGAGAAGCACTGAATATTATCCTTCACTCACGTAACTCCTTTGCATGGGAGATTTTGCAAATAAATCATTTGTAATCAAGATTTTGGCAGGAAGAATCCAGAAAACGTCCAAAAAACTCCGATTTTGTCTTGCTAACTCCTACTCGCTCAAGATCTTGCCTCTAACTCACTGGGGCTCAAGATTTTGCGAGGAATTTTCCGCTAAATCGATGATTCTATTAGACCAAGCTTCTCAAAATAAATGCACGGTGGGCTGGTGGTATTTGTCGCGGGAGAAGAAGTCCGGTGGGGGGATTTGCGGTCACCCACAGGGCTGAACATCTCGAGCGAGACTTCCCTGCGGCCCTCTTGCCTCGGCGTCGCGGTTCTTCGACTCCGCGGGAACTTCCACGTTCGTGAAGTCCCCGTTCCGTTCCGGATGACAGCGTTGGGTGAGGCTGCGGGTGGAATACCTCACACTGTGTGCTAAGAGCGAAGAACCGAGAACCGAGAGCTGAGAGCTGCTCCTTTCGAGGTGTAAAATGAGTGTTCGAAATCTTCGATAATCCGTCCTGGAAAGGAATCTTATGGCAACCATGGAAGCTCCGCCGCGCGCGCCATCGCAGGCACATGAAGTTCCGTTTAAGAATCAGGCGTTTGTTGATTTTACGAAGCCGGAAAATGTGCGCCGGATGCACTCCGCGCTCGAGAAGGTGCGCGGGCAACTGGGGCGCGAATACGATCTGATCATCGGCGGGAAGCGGATCAAGACCGAGGGCAAGATCCGGTCGATCAATCCGGCGAAACCGTCGGAGGTGATCGGCATCCACCAGAAGGCCGGGAAAGAACACGTGGAACCGGCGGTGAACGCGGCGTTGAAGGCGTTCGCGACCTGGAAGAACACGACGTTTGAAGAGCGGGCGGCGTTCCTGTTCCGCGTGGCCGACGTGATGCGCGAGCGCAAGCTCGAATTCATGGCATGGCTGGTGTTTGAAGTTTCGAAGAACTGGCTGGAAGCTGACGCCGATGTTTCCGAGACGATTGACTTCTGCGAGTTCTATGCACGCGAGGCGCTGCGGCTGGCGAAGGCGGAAGCGCCGATCCAGTTGCCGGGCGAACGCGACACGCTGACTTACATTCCGCTGGGCGTGGGCGTGGTGATTCCGCCGTGGAATTTCCCGTGCGCAATCATGGCGGGGATGACGGTGGCCTCGATCGTGTGCGGCAACACGGTGGTGCTGAAGCCATCGAGCGATTCCCCGACGATTGCGGCGAAGTTCGTCGAGTTACTCGAAGAATGCGGCGTGCCGGAAGGTGTAGTGAATTTCTGTCCGGGGGGCGGGGCGACGTTCGGCGACGCGCTGGTGGTTCATCCGAAGGTGCGGTACATCGCGTTCACGGGTTCGCGCGAAGTGGGACTGCACATCAACCATGCGGCGGCGACGCAGCAGCCGGGGCAGGTCTGGATCAAGCGGACCGTGCTGGAGATGGGCGGGAAAGACGCGACCATCGTGGACTCCGATGCCGACATCGATTCGGCGGTCGAAGGCGTGGCGCAGGCCGCATTTGGATTCCAGGGGCAGAAGTGCTCGGCCTGCTCGCGCGCGATTATCGACGAGCGGATCTATGACAAGTTCCTCGAAAAGCTGAAGGCGCGCGTGGAAAAGGTCACCGTGGGCGATCCGGTGGCAAATCCGGGCATGGCCGCAGTGATCAACGAAGGCTCGATGAACGATATTCTGCGGTATATCGAAATCGGAAAGAAAGAAGGGCGGCTGATTACAGGCGGTGCGCGCGCGACCGGGGCGGGCGAAGGATATTTCATCCAGCCGACGGTGATCGCCGATATTGCGCCGAAATCGACACTGGAGCAGGAAGAGATTTTCGGGCCGGTGCTGGTCGTGATCAAGTCTCGAAACTTCGATCACGCGCTGGAGATTGCGAACGATACGGAATTCGGGCTGACGGGCGCGATTTATTCGAGTTCGCGCGAAAAGCTGGATCGGGCGATGCGAGAATTTCACGTGGGCAATCTTTATTTGAACCGCAAATGCACGGGAGCGATGGTTGGGGCGCATCCGTTCGGCGGATTCAATATGTCAGGCACGGATTCGAAGGCGGGCGGGCCGGACTATCTGCTGCTGTTTACGCAGGGAAAGAGCATCGGCGAGAAGCTCTAAGAAATTGCCGTTCCGGAGTCCGGGCTAGATTCGTTTGATTGTCGCGAGCCATGCCGGTATGCCGTGGCCGTGAAATCTCGTCTGGATCCGGTCCGGTTCGATAGCGGCGACATTCCATCCAGTGCTGGGCTTGAACGCTGCTCTCAGCTCTTCCTGACGGATCGGGTGCGGGCCAGTCTCGGGACCATCATCACTGAAGCACAACACATACAGCGTTCCACCGTGCTCGGTCACCGACGCGAGACTCGCCACGTATCGTTGTCGTTCATTGTCGTCGCCGTTGCCGTTGCAGTCGAAGGAGTGGAACAGTCCGCAGTCGAGCACTGTCTGAAACGTGCGCCCCAAACGCTGCAACTCGAACGCGTCAGCCGCGGCGAACTCAACCCCGATCCCACGGGCGTCGTGATTGGCCTTGGCGTTTGCTTTCTCTCTGGCTATCGCGAGTGCCGTTTCAGCTACGTCAACGCCCAGAACCGACAATCCCTGCGAAGCGGAGTGGTAAGCAATGTGAAGTGCGTTCTCGCCGGTCCCGCAGCCCGCATCGAGCACCGCTCCTGCGAACCCGCGTGCCGATGCCAAACGCACGATTGCTGGTTGCGGCTCGCCAATATCCCAGGGCGCTGCGCCGTTGTGATACGACGCATCCCAAGGTAATCCTGTCATCTGTTCGTGACTGGTTGGTCGTCGACCGCCGAACGGATCGTTGATCGGTCCATCAGAAAAGGTTCGTGATTGCTGTGGCATCTTATTCCCTCTCGGCTTTGTCCTTGGCTTGAGCTTGCACATGAACATCTCCACTCAAGCCAAAACCGGGCTTGAATGGGGCACCATCGGTCCGTTCAAGGTGCATGAAAGCCGGCGCTACGGAAATCTAGACGCTTAGCGAGCCACGGAACGCCCTGCCTGCGTAGTAAGACTCGGCACCGTTGTGATACACGAAGACGCGGCCGAAGCGGCGATCACCAAAGATGGCGCCGCCGAGTTTTCTGATATCAGAGGGCGTTCTCAGCCAGCTCGACGTCTTCGTGTCGAACTCTCCGAGTTTCTGCAGTTCTCGATATTGTTCTTCCGTTAAGAGCTCCATTCCCATGGCCGCTGCCAGATCCATCGCGCTATTTTTCGGTTTCGCTTCTTTCCTGGAGTTCAGCGCTTCACGGTCGTAGCACAGACTTCTGCGATCCTTCGGGCTTTCCGGCGAGCAATCACAGAAGACGTATTCGCCCGTCTTTTTATCGTGACCAATAATATCCGGTTCACCGCCCGTTCTTTCCATTTCGCTGAGTGACCAGAGCTTTTCGGGATTGGCTTCCAGCTTTGCTCTTATTTTCGCCCACTCGATACCTTCATGACGGCTCATATTCTTCTCAAAGCGGGCTTTCAGTGCCCTGAATAGTTCTTCACGTTGTTCCGCTGACAGCCCATTTTTTGTCTTGGCGCCTTTCACATCGGTTCTCCTTTCGATGGCGATGTTACCGCAGTCCGGCGAGAATGAGCATCAAGTATTTCGGAGGAGACCGCTCGATTCATCGGTCTTAAATCAAACAGTTCGCTGCTTACTTTCGTACTCCCAAAATGTCCAGGGATTACTGAAAGCCCACGACTGCTCTGAGCAGAATTGTGCTCAGGGAGATTTCATCTGTGTTGCGGGCTGATTATGTTTCGTGTGTTCTGACCATCGTTTCGACCATTCTGGTGGGCCGGAGATGCTGGCAAGGTGGGTTCTGGCGGCCATGAATAGCGTCATCATTTGTGTCATTGCGATCCGGACGCAGCAGGCCGGATTCGTTCCGGCGAATATCTTCTGCATCGTGCTGTACGCAATCAACCTGCGCGCGTGGCGCAAACTGGAAACCTCTTCCTGATCTGGATTGCTCCGGAAATCGAGCATGTGTTCGCGGCTAGGAACGCGTTTATATCCTAGATATAAAGAGGTTTGCCGCGAGGCGCGTAAAGATTCGTAAAACCGCAGGAAGGGTCGCAACTTTGCTTGGCGAGTGCGGTTCTTATCATTGCCACTCGAAAGGCAAAGGAGAAACAAATATATGTTGAAACAATACTTAATGGCGTTGACGCTGGCGGGAGCAGTCGCCACGATTGCGCCGTCGGCGATGGCGCAGAATAGCGCGCCGGCCGATCCGCAGTCTGCTACTGCGGGATCATCCCAAAGAGGAGGCAGGCATGGCGACTTCGATCCGGCGAAAAAGACGGCGAAGCTGACCAGGAAGCTGAAGCTGACGGCGGACCAGCAGCCGAAAGTGCAGGACATTCTGACTTCGGAAAAATCGCAGATGGACGCGGTGAAAGCGGATTCGTCGACGTCACAGGTTGACCGCCGTTCGAAGATGATGGGAATTCGCAAGGCTTCGAATGACCAGCTCCGCGCAGTGCTCAATTCGGATCAGCAGAAAAAATGGGACGTCATGCAGAGCAAGGAGCAGAACTGGCATGGACGTCACAACAAGGGCCAGGGCTCGGGCACGACTGCAGATTCGGGCCAGAACTGAATTCGATTAGAACCAAGTTTGTGGAGGGCGGGGAAGATGTGCTCCGCCCTCTGTTTTTATGTTGCCGGTGCACCGCTTGAACTTCAACGGATCGCGCTATTTATATTCGAACTAGCCTGAGGCAATAACGTTCTGAATTCACAGTCTGATGCTTTACGATAGCAATGAGCCCGCAGAATGCTCATTGCCCCGTGCGAATCTTAGGAGATGCCGCGAAATATACGCTGATCAGTCTGGCGATTCTGTATGCGCTGGATTGGAGCGTGTTTGAAATTCGGCATATGCGCGGAGGCGGCATGGGGAGTTTGCCGGTCGATCAATATTTGTCGACGCCCCTGAAGGGTAACAAAGCGGAGTACGATTACTTGGGGACGGCGAACGAAAACTGCTCGCGGTCGGTGTTTCCGCAGTATGCGGCGGCGCGGTGGAATCTTCCATGCTGGTGGCTGCAGCGGCATAATGCGAATTGGCAGTGAGCGGAAGTCCCAAGGGTTTGACAGCGGTGGAATTCTACCCTTCGACTGCGCTCAGGCAGGCTCTTTCGAAAATCGCGAAAGGTGGGGGACCCAGCAGTGACTGGGGCACAGGGCTGGAGTACTTTCGGTCCTTTTCCCGCACTCAGTATTCATTCAGCTACAACCGGACACTCCTATATCAGCAACTAATCAATGGCGCTTGGGTTCTAAGCAGACAGGGCTCAACCCTAGCTGGGGGAATATGTTTCCACGCCACATCCGATCCATGCGGCGCGTTTTCTGCACTCTGAAGATCGTTCGTCTCACGGTCGTTGCTCTGACGATTGTGGTTGTGGGCGGCGCGCCGCGCGCGCACGCATCGGCTACGCTGCTACTCGAAGAGCCTTACGGGCACATGCGCATTTTCACCGGCACGGGACACGCCGCAATCTATTTTTCCTCAATATGCGCTCAGTCGCCGGTGGTGCTGCGGGCGTGCGCACCGGGCGAGCGCGGAATTGTTCTCAGCCGCTACGACGGGGTCGGCGCATATGACTGGCTCGCCATGCCGCTCATTCCTTATCTTTATGCGGTCGAGCGGGCGGAAGATGTGCCGCTGTTTGCTGACACGAAAATGGTGGCGTACCTGCGTGACCACTATCGCAGGAATTACCTGGAGAACATTATTCCGGATGGCTTGAACGGAGAAACTCCGGGAGGGAACTGGTATCAACTGATCGGCACGTCGTACGATCGAACCGTTTACGGGTTCGAGTTTGAGACGACGCCGGAGCAGGATGCGGCACTCATTCAAAAATTGAACTCCTCGCCAAATCGGTCGCACTTTCACCTGGCATCGAACAACTGCGCGGATTTTGCGAAGGAAATCATCAACTTTTATTACCCGAAGACGCTGCATCGGAGCGTGATAGCGGATGTGGGGATCACGACTCCCAAGCAGATCGCGAAGATGCTGGTGAAGTTCGAAGCGCGGCATCCGGAACTGGAAACGTCGCGAATGGTGATCGCGCAGGTGCCGGGGAGCATGCCGAGGAGTTCGGCTCCGCGAGGAGTGGTGGAATCGTTTCTGAAGTCGGGCCATTACATTGTGCCGAGCGCGATCGTGAGTCCGATCTTCGCGGGGTGCGTGTTTGCGGTGTATTTCGCATCGGGCGGCGCTGCGGTCTTCCGGCCGGACCGGAACGCCATGGTCTTGAGTCCGGGGGGCGAACTGGAAACGCCGATTTCCAAGGAAGATCGCAAGGCCTACGAGCGTCAGTTGAAGCATCTGCTGGCGGAAGCGAGCCCGGTGGCTTCCCCGGAGAGCGCGGACAAAGCCTGGACCAAGGTGGAATCCAAGGCAAAAACGGAGTACGACGATCGGGGCGGGTTAATTTTGAAGCTGCAGGTGGAACAGCATCTGGTGCGGCTGGGCGCGTCGGCGGGGAACGTGCTGGATAGCTCAGCGCCTCCGGAGATGGTCGAACGGATTCTGGCGGCGCGGCTGGAAGCGGAATTGAAGCATGGTCCGGCGCGAGGTGTTTCGGAGAATGTAGTGGCGCGGGACTGGAGTCTGCTGCAACAGACGATGCGGCGGGAGACAGAGCGCGAGAGTAGGGCGGCGTTGAGCGCGAGCAGCGCTCCCGTAGGGGATTCGGCAACAGCCAACGGGCCGTAGGGAGACGCAGCCAGCTGCGTCTCTACGGTAATATCTTCTTTCGTTACTATCATGCGTGGAATCAAGGGGATGAGGCCCTGTCCTGATCGGTTGCTGGGACGTATAATGGGGTTATCATGAGCAATCTTGAAAGTCCATCCATCTTAGAAATTTGTGCACGGGTCAAGCATCTTGGGTATACGACATCGGGGCGAGTTCGACTTTATGGTGAGGAATTTGAAGTTCTTTCCGAACCGTATCCGGAAGACAATGGAATTGCAGTGCAAGTGAAAAGCAAGAGAAATCCGCAAGTGCGAGTTGTCCACCTTCCCGCAACAGTTCTGCAAACCGTAAAGCGCAGCAAACCAATCAAAGTGGCTTAGAAGCTTTCACCGCAGAGAACGACGAGGGCGCAGAGGGAGAACCTTGCCCTTTGCGGCGTTGGTCATTGATGTTTCATATGCACGGTGTGCTATCTCCGAATGCACCGCACAGGGTCGGGAAACGCAGCAAGCCGCGTCTCTACGAAGGCTTGGCAGCGCCTTTCTCTAATACAAGCTGAACTTGACGGTTTCCACTAGAAGCTGAATTTGACGGCGAACTGCAGGACTCTGGGGAGGCCGTTCGGGCTGATCTCCTGGAGCGCACCGAAATTTCCGGCGCCAGTGTTGGGAACCAGATAGCACTGCTGCGTGGAGTTCAGTCCGTCCCCGCATTTGGAGCCGACGGGATTGTATTGGAGCTGGTTGATGCCGTTGCCGTTCTGCACGTAATAATTGGCGTGGTTGAACAAATTGAAGGCCTGCGCCTGAAATTCCAATTCCTTGCCTTCCCGGATTCTGAAACTGCGGGCGAGGCCAAGGTCGATGCGCTGCAACCATGGGCCGTTGAATGAATTCAAGCCTATGCCGGGCGTGGGGCCGGCTCCATTGATGCCGCCGGCGGTGTTGGCAGTGTCCTGATTAAAGGCGGTGTCGTTGAGGTTGTCGTTTCCGGGAGGGTTGCCCGCAACCAGTGGGCCGCAACTGCTGAGGGCGGATGCCAGGACAGTGCCCGGATTGGTGAGGCTGGTGCAAGCTGGACTCAGCAGGGCGGCATAGGGACGGCCGGAAGAAAACTCCATCACCGTGCTCAGCTTCCAGTTGGCGAGCAGCGCGCGACCCGTGTCAGAACGGGTGAGGCCTTCGAGGCGGGGTTGGTAGACGGCGGCCAACGAGAGACGATGGCGCTGGTCGAGCAGCGACGGCGCGTGCGTGTTGCTGAAGTCGAACTGATTGTTGAAGTCCATGCCATCGAGCATCATGCTCTTGGCGTACGTGTAGGAAAACTGCATCGAGAAGCCGCGCGACATGCGTCGCTGCACCTGGACGAACAAAGAGTTGTAGTGGTTTTGGCCCGGGCTGATGAGCTCGTTGATCTCGCCGAAGTTGGGGTTGATGCGGCCGTCGGTGAGAAGGGCATTGTCCATTGTGGGTAGAGTGACGGTGCGGCCATTGCAGTCGGAAACATGGACGGCGCTGGGCGGACAGACAGTGTAGGTCGTCGTGCCCTGCAAGGGATTCAAGTTTGCGTCGTAGGCGCTGCCGGAAAGCAGATGGACGCCGTGGTTCCACATGGTGCCGACGGTCAGCGTGGTGTTTTCGAAGATTTCGCGCTCGACCTGCAAGCTTGCCTGCAAGATATACGGCGCTCGGAACTGCGGCGAGACCAGGGAGATGTCGGGCGAGGCCGCGAAGAGCGGAGAACTCGTGGGAAGAATATTGGGGAAGGTCGGAACCTGTTGGTTCGGAGTACCGATGCTGGAGGTATAGGAGGCGTTCGCTTCGGTCTGCTGCGAGGCGAGTCCGTTGGAGACGACGGCATTGCGATAGTTGAGCCCGTTCATGTTGGTGTAAAACTGGCCGAAACCTCCACGCACGACGGTCTTGGAAACGGGCTGCCAGGCGAATCCGAAACGCGGGGCAAGACGGCGGAACTGGTTGGGATACTGGCCCGTGAGCGGGAAGGCACGGTTTTCCGCGGGCTGCGGGTAAACCTGGAAGTCCTCACGCAGGCCCATTTCGAGCGTCAACTGCGGCAAGGCGCGGAAAGAATCCTGTACGTAGAAACCGTAATAGGGGACGGCGAAAGAGAACCTCGGGTTCCCAGCGGCCTGAGAGAAAGTGCTGTATTCGCCAAGAGCAAAGTATTCGAGATTGGAAAATTCATAACTGCCGAGAGGCGAGCCGAAGTCGACGGCTTCGTTGGGATCGGCGCCGCCGTCGTTGGTATCGGCGTCGAACGAGCGGGTGAAATCGAAACCAAACTGCAGAGTATGCTTGCCGATCACGTAGTCAATGCGGTCGGCGAAGGAGTACTGGCGTTCGAAAACACGTCCGACGGAGAACGGAGCGTTGCCGAGAATGAACGCGGCGGGACTATCCAGGATAACGGTGGGAGTGTTGGGAGCGAGGCCCGTGGGGATCGAGATTTCGTTATCCTGCGAGGTGCTGGCGTGGAATTCGTTGAGCAGGCGCGGAGAGAAGGTGTGGGTCCATCCGAAGCTTGCCTGGAATGCGTGCACGTAGGCGTCGGCCAGGGTTTGAAGTCCGTAATTACCGACGGTGGGATCGGTGATGACGCCGCCGGGGGAGTTGAAGCGATTGACGTTGAAGCTGAGAAAGAGGCCGTCGCGGGACGTGGGCTGATAATCGAGGCGGGGCGTCACGACCAAGTCATTGCGCTTGCGGGGGCGTGTGCCGAGATTAGAGTTCAGGGCAAGGATGGTGTTCGACACTTGCTGGAGATAGAGGGGATATAAGGGATCGCTGGGGCCATTGGCCACGGTGGCGTCGGTGTCGATGTTCGGGACGGGCAGGGCGCCATTGGGCGCGGGCAGGACGGTTCCGGGCGTGATTCCAAAATTGTTGTCCAGAAAACCAGCCAGGTTCGAGGAGTTCGTCGACAACGCCGAATTAATGACAGGGATGGGATTGTTGCGGAGCTGCTGCTCGTAGTCCACAAAAAACCACAGACGATTGCGCAGGATCGGGCCGCCGACGGCCGCGCCGAACTGTTGCAGATTGTCTTCCGGTTTCGGGTTGCCGACAGATTTATCGAGAGCGTCATTCGCTTCGAAAGCCGAGTTGCGATTGTAGTAGAAGGCGCTGCCGTGGAAAGCATTGCTGCCGGAGCGGGTGACGGCGTTGACGAATCCGGCTGCGCCGCCGTAGACCGCGGAGTAGGGGCTGACGGAGACTTGAAATTCCTGGATGGCCTCTTCGCCATAAAGGTAGGGGATGCGGTAGCGGCCGAGGATGTCGGAAAAATAATTGTTGGTGGCGTTGCTGCCGTCGACGGTGAAGGAAGTAGAGCCGTTGCCATTGGCGTAGCCGGAATCCTCGCCGCCCTGCTGTCCGCCAATGCTGACGAGTCCGGTGTCGCCGTCGTAGCTGGTGTTCGGAGTGAGAGTTACGAAGTCGGTGTACTTGCGACCGTTGAGCGGGAGGTCGTCAATCAACTGGCGATCGAGCACGGTGCTGGAAGAAGATTCTTCGGGCCGAAACAGCGGAGTGGTTCCGGCGACTTTGACGACGTCAGTACTGGCACCCACCCGTAACTTCAGATCCTGCGAGGTTGTGCTGCCGACGAGCACGCGGGCGAGGGCTTCGACGTCGGAAAATCCCTTGATGCTGGCGGTGATGGAGTAAGTGCCGGGCATGAGCACCGGGAAGCGATATAGTCCGGACTGGTCGGTCAGGAGAGATTGTTCGACGCCGGTGGCGAGATTGCGGGCAACGACGGCGGCTCCCGGCACTACGGCTCCGGTCTGGTCGGTTACCCGGCCGCTGAGGGCTCCGGTCAGAACGACATTCTGCGCGCAGAGGGAAGCACTGATACCGAGCGCCAATGCGATTAGAAACACGACAGCTCTAGTCGGTGGAAGCATATTGATACCTCGAAATCGAACCATTGGGTCTGTCCGGTTAGTAGAAATAATAAAGCAGTTATGGGGGTTTTCATGCCCGAAAAGCAAGGCAACACGCATGAAATCTACTGGCGCCGATCATCCTCCGGAGCTATTGCGATTATGGGCCTCGCCACGGTCGAAGACAGGCAAAGCCGCCCTGAGGGGCTAGCGTAGAAGAGGTTTGTTAAGGGGGAGTTACTGGTTTATGAAAGTTTATACAAAGCAAGTGAGATGGTCGGGGAGTGCGGAAAAGGCGGCGGGAGTTGGCTTTTGCCACCGGGGCGCGTCTGCGATGGTATCTTTAATGCATCCCGTGGAAATTTCGATGGACATCAGCCGATGGACGTTCTGAAAAGACTGTTCGAACAGAGGTTCGGGGTATTCCCAACTCGTGTTCAGCCGCTGGCTGGGCAATTGAGCGGCTCGGGCCGCAAGATTGTGCGTTTGTCGACGGGAGCGGCGAGCGAAGCAATTACGGCAATTGGCATTCTTTATGATGTGCGCGAAGAAAATGTCGCGTTCCTGGAGTTCTCGCGGCATTTCCGGCGGCATGGTCTGCCGGTGCCCGAGATCTATGGGGAAGATTTAAGCCAGGGAGCTTATCTTGAGCAGGATCTGGGCGATACGACGCTGTTCGAATTTCTGTCGAAGAATCGGGATGGCGCGACCATTGCCGCGCCGGCCGTGGAACCTTACCGCAAAGTCGTGGCGCTGCTGCCGCGATTTCAGGTGGAGGCCGGGCGCGATCTGAACTACAAGGTATGCTATCCGCGGGCAAGTTTTGACCGGCAGTCGATTGCGTGGGACCTCAACTATTTCAAATATTACTTCTTACGGCTGGCGGGGATTCCATTCAACGAGCAGGCGCTTGAAGACGATTTCAGCCGGCTCACGAAATTTCTGCTGAGCGCGCCGCGCGACTACTTTCTGTATCGCGATTTTCAGTCGCGCAACATCATGCTGGTCGGGGGCGAGCCCTTTTTTCTGGACTATCAGGGAGGACGCAAGGGCGCTCTGCAATACGATATCGCGTCTCTTCTCTATGACGCCAAGGCTGATTTGCCGCCGGAGATGAGAAGGCAGTTGCTGGAGCTCTATCTGGATGCGCTCGGCAACTTCACCGGGGCAAGTGCCGGCGGGGCGAAGGCGAACGGCGGGAACGCAAGCGATGAGCGTGCGGCCTTCATGCACGATTACTATCCATACGTTTACGTGCGCATCATGCAGGCGCTGGGTGCGTACGGGTTCCGGGGGTTTTACGAACGTAAGACGCATTTTCTGCAGAGCGTGCCTTATGCACTGAGGAACATCCGCTGGCTTCTGCATAACGTGGAACTGCCGATTGCGCTGCCGACGCTTACGGATGCGTTCAAGGCGATGGTTGCGTCGGAGAAGTTGCAGGGAGTGGCGTCGGCGACGAACAAACTGACCGTGCGCGTGTTGAGTTTCTCTTTTCACCGGGGCTTGCCGAAAGACGAAACGGGCAATGGCGGCGGGTTTATCTTCGATGCGAGGAGCTTGCCGAATCCCGGGCGCGAGGAGCGTTATAAGGCCCTGACGGGGAGGGATGCTGCGGTGATTGAGTATTTGGACCAGCAGGAGAATGTGCGGCAGTTTGCGGCGAATGTGGTCGCGCTGGTGGATGCGAGCGTGAGCAGCTATCAGAGCCGAGGGTTCAAAGATCTGATGGTGTCGTTCGGGTGCACGGGCGGGCAGCATCGGAGCGTGTATCTTGCCGAGTTGCTGGCTAGGCATCTGCGAGTGGCGAGTGGGGTGGAAGTCATTCTGCATCACCGGGAGCTGGAAAAAGCGGAATCAGTGGCGGCGAATGAGGCGGGCCGGCAATGAAGGTGCGACGGCAATGAAGGCGATGATTTTTGCCGCCGGCCTGGGAGCACGGCTGCGCCCGCTGACCAACGACCGGCCGAAAGCGCTGGTTGAGATCAATGGGCGGACGCTGCTGGAAATCGTTTTGACGCGCGTGCGCGAGTTTGGAGTCCGCGATGTTGTCATCAACGTGCATCATCTGGCCGAGCAACTGGTCGAATATCTGAAGGCGAACGACAACTTTGGGATGCATGTTGATGTGTCGCGCGAAGATGTTTTGCTGGACACGGGCGGCGGGCTGAAAAAAGCGGCGCATTTCTTTTTGGCGGGCGCTGGAAATCCGCAAGAACCGATTCTGGTGCATAACGTGGACGTGCTGAGCACGATTGACCTGGCGCGCATGACGGAAGCGCATGCGGCGGGCCAGGCCTTGGCAACGCTCGCGGCGCAGGATCGGGAGACGTCGCGCTATCTTCTGTTCGACGAACAGGGTCATCTTTGCGGTCGGCGGATTGGGAAGATTGCTACGGCGGAGATTGTGCGGGCGTCCCGGAAAGTTGTGCCGCTGGCATTTTCGGGAGTGCACATCATCTCACCGCGACTGCTGGATAAGCTCGCGGAACAAGGTCCATTCTCCATTATTACCTCGTATCTGCGGCTGGCCGGGCAGGGGGAAGATATCCAGGCGTTTCGCGCGGATCAGTATTATTGGCGCGACCTCGGGCGGCTTGCGGATCTTGAGCAGGCTGGCGAGGATCTTAAGGCTGCGAAGTCTAGCTGAATCGTTCGACTTTCTAGTGTCCTGAGTCTGAGTTCGTTGCATGATTCGGCGAACGCACGTTTACGTGGGAAGAATTGAAGCGCAGGGTCCCTCCCCTTCGCTCCGATCGGGATGACAGAGTTATTTCATGGACTTCAGACTAATAAAACTGGGCTAAATCACTAAAACCGGAGTCCCCGCATTGCCACCTCTTATTAACGCGCAGGAGTTGTCGAAAGCTTTCGGAGCCAAGCCGCTCTTTCAGAATGTGTCGTTCACGATCTCGGAAGGCGATCGCATTGGGCTGATCGGGCCGAACGGGTCGGGGAAGTCGACGCTGCTGCGCATTCTTGCAGATCAGGTCGAGCCGGACAGCGGACAAGTTGCGGTGCGCAAGCGGACGCGGCTTTGTTATGTCGAACAGGATTCGCGATTTCCGGCTGAGGCTACGGTTCGGTCGGTGATTGACGCGGCTCTTGACCGCAGCGGAGTGCATGGATCGGAGCGGGGAGCGCGGTTTGCGGAAACACTGGGGCGCGCTGGGTTCGACAATCTCGACAAGGGTGCGGCGGAATTATCCGGAGGATGGCAGAAGCGGCTGGCGCTGGTGGAGGCGCTGGTGCAGCATCCGGATATTTTGCTGCTGGACGAGCCGACGAATCATCTCGACCTGCTGGGGATCGAGTGGCTGGAAGAATTGCTGGAGACGGCGTCGTTCGCGAGTGTGGTGGTCAGCCATGACCGATATTTTCTGGAGAACGTGACGACCGACATGGTGGAGTTGAACCGGATTTATCCGAACGGGTCGCTGCGCGTGCGCGGGAATTACAGCTCGTTTCTCGAAAAGAAAGAAGAGTTTTTACACGCGCAGGCGCTGCGGCAGGAGGCGCTGGAAAATCTGGTGCATCGCGAGATTGAATGGCTGCGGCGCGGGGCCAAGGCGCGCACAAGGAAATCGAAAGCGCGGATTGGCAAGGCCGGAGATTTGATGAATGAACTGGCCGACTTGAACGATCGAACGCGATCGCTCTCGACGCAGATTGATTTTTCGGCAACGGATCGAAAGACCAAGCGGTTGGTCGAATTGGAGAATGTTTCTTTCGCGATCGATGAGGTAGCAACGGCGGGCGCGAAAACAGACACACGCACGAAGGGCGACGCGGCTGGTGCCGGATCTCGCACACTTTTCGAGAATCTGACCTTCACCATCACGGCGGGGATGCGGGTTGGACTGGTCGGCCCGAACGGGAGCGGGAAGACGACTCTGCTGCGTCTGGTGCAGGGGGAGATTGCTCCGACGAGCGGCGGGATTCGGCGGGCGGACCGGCTGCGGATTGTTTATTTCGATCAGACTCGCTCGCTTGATCCTGATGTGACGCTGCGGCGGGCCCTGGCTCCGGATGGAGATTCGGTGGTGTATCGCGATCGGGTGATTCACGTCGCGGGATGGGCGGCAAGATTTCTCTTTACCGGCGAGCAGCTAAGTCAGCCTGTCGGACGGCTATCCGGAGGCGAACGGGCGCGCGTTCTGATCGCTCAGCTTATGCTTCAGCCCGCTGACATTTTGCTGCTCGATGAGCCCACCAACGACCTCGACATTCCTACGCTTGAAATCCTGGAAGAAAGCCTGATCGATTTCCCCGGCTCGCTCGTGCTGGTGACGCATGATCGCTACATGCTCGACCGCGTATCCAGCATCGTCCTCGGACTGAACGGAAAGGGCGGCGCCGAGACCTTCGCCGACTACGCGCAATGGGAGCAATGGCAGGCGCAGCGATCAAAATCAGATGCGGGAACAGCCGGAGCCGCACAGATGCTGACCAGTTCCGCTCAGACATTGCCGGTAAAGA
>Ga0187887_10001994_pt1 | contig 16936 bp, 11 predicted proteins | sample June2016WEW_7_10_FD_132977 | JGI IMG/M metagenome (GOLD analysis project Ga0187887, IMG submission 132977) | Peatland microbial communities from SPRUCE experiment site at the Marcell Experimental Forest, Minnesota, USA - June2016WEW_7_10 | ecosystem: Environmental > Terrestrial > Soil >...
ATGGGCAATTTCTCCAAGGCACGGGTTCGAGAGTCGGCGGCGAGTTTCGCGTGAACACCACAACGATCAATTCACAAATGCAGCCGGTGGTCGCGTCGGATGGCGTCAGCCAGTTCCTGGCGGTGTGGAGCAGTTTCACCGGCCTGGCATATAGTTTTGATCTGTTTGCGCAACGTTATGTCAACTCCCGGCAGCCGTTGGAACCCCTGCCGGCGCCATTTGTTTATGCGCCGTTTGTGTTGAGCAACAATGTTTATCAGCCGCAATTGCTCGTGTCCTGGCCGCCGGTGGCGGGCCTTGCGGTCTCCACCTATGAAGTTTACGCGAACGGCGCGGTAACGCCGACGGCGCTGACTTCGAGCAATGTATGGGCCATGACATCGGCCAATGGATTGACCGGCGGCAGCAGCAATTATTTCCAGGTGGATTATGTGACGACGGATGGCCGCCACTCGCCCTTGTCGCTGCCGTCCGGCGGTATGACATGGAGCGGCGCCAACTATTACGGCATCCCATTCGAATGGATGGAAAAATATTACGGTTACAATTTTGCCAACTGGCCGACCAACGTAAACGCGCCCCTGGGCTCGGGCGGGTTGAGTCTGCTTCAAGTGTTCCTGAGCGGCGGCAGTCCGCTCGATTCCAGCACGTGGCTGCGGAGCGCCTTGGCCAACACGCCGCAAGGTTTGTTTCTCAGTTGGAACACCCAGCCGGGCTTCACCTATCAGGTGCAGATGTCGACGAACTTTGGGGCTTGGAGCAATGTGGGCGCGCCGCGGTTCGCGGCGGGCGCCAGTGATTCAATTTTTGTCGGTGGCAGTTCCGCCGGCTATTACCGCGTTTTACTTTTGCGCCAGTGAAATACGTATGAGGCAATTAATCAAAGTTTTTTTGTGGATTGGCTGTCTGGCTTTCAGTTTCCAATCTGCCTGGGCCTTTTCTTTGTTGGGGCCGGAAGCCAACGGCGATGATACCTACCAGGTGCAGGAGATTGGTTTTAACCCCCTGACTGCCGGGGGCGCGCCGCCGTTTATTCTCGATTCGCTGAGTGCCGGGCCCAAAAATCTCGGGGATGGCTACCGCCCCAACACGCCGGTGCTTTACTACACGTTCACTGGCGGCTTCAACAGCTGGTTTGGCGCAAACGGCGAGGCGGCGGTGCAGCAGGCGTTTGATATTTTGAACAACGTGTCCAATGTGGACAGTTACAGTCCGGGTTTATCCGAATTTCCTTTGAACTCGCAGAGCATCAATTACCAGGCACAAGCCTTGCAATTGAATGATTTGAAATCGGTGACCCTGTCCATCCTGTTGCAAGAGTTGGGGTTGGCCGATTCAGTCCGTTACACCTGGGCGCTGTTTGATCGTGACAACCCCACTGGATCCACCTGCCCCGTGGGCGGACCCAGTCTTGGTTACACCTACGCAACCGTTCCGAGGAATTTTGACATTATCGCCAGCCCGCTAAATGTGCTTCAATATTCACCCTACGTTAACGGTGAACTATATTCTTATTTCATTTTTGACGACTGCGATGCTCCCGGGGCATCGCCGCCGACGGCGGATGCGCTTGAAATTCCGGCTGATCCATTCCACAGCAATCCGCCGGTTTCTTCCGGTGTTGGTGAGTTTGGTTTGCTTTATAACTTCAGCACTTATGGTAATTTTTTTACGGGATTGACGCGGGATGACGTGGCTGGACTGCGCTACCTCCTCAGTACCAACAATCTTTTTGCCCCCGGTGCGGGTTATAAGGAAGCGCCGGACACGGGGAGCCTTCTTTACAGCACCAATTTCAACGCGCTCCCATTACTGTCCACGTCCAATTACAACGCCTTGGTGTCGGCGGCGTCGACCAATGATGCTACCGCGCTCCAGTTGCTCTTCCCGGGGTTGCTGGTCACTTCCGTTCCCAGCTATTATACGAATATTGTTTCAATTGGGGGCGTGTCGTTCGTTACCAATTTTCCCATCGGTTATCCCGGGGGCATCATCGCCGCCGTGACAAATTATACCACCAATTTGGTGCTGATTTACCAGTTCACCTTCGGCAATGTGGTCACCAACAAAGTGTATTCCCAAACGTCCTTTGCCATCCAAACCATCACGTTTGGGCCGCAGGTTGGCCAGCCGTCGGGTGGCCAGTTTGTGCTCGTAACCAATACCTCCGCGCCGTTTCAATCCAATGTGCCCTCCGGGGATTTCTTCATCATTTCAAACGGCGTCTGTGGACCTGATATTGTCCAAACCAACCAGATCACTCTGAATGTGGTTACCAACACCACCATCGGAGCGACCAATGCGAACGGCACGTTTTTTGTGCAAAACCTGATTTCCTATTTTACCAATTACACCTTTTCAGTCCACCCCTGTACGCTGGCGAGCAACGCGGTTGCTGATTACCAGGGCATTGGCAGAATCCAGTTTGTGCGCGTGGCTGATAAGAGTTATGATTACCAGAGCGGGTTTTTTACCCAGCCGATTACCAATCAATACACGATGGTTCAAATCACCAACGGTCTGCTGATAACCAGGACCTTCCAGCGCGTGGTCACGGCGCCGGATTTTGTCTTTGACGGCATGACCTTGGATCGGGGCGGTAATGATACCGTCCTTAATAATCCGGCGATCGCGCCAAGTACGCCCAGCTTTAACACCACCCTTGTCGCTGCCGGGCATGCTGGTCCCGGAACCATTGACTATGGCGGCGGGGGAACAAACGTTGTCATCATCTTTAACACGGTAGGCCCGGTTTATCGGAACAGTCCTTCTCCGTTCTCGCTGACCGGACCGGGTACGCCGGCCATTAGGGATTACTTTGCCTGGGCATCCTTTGATGGCACCACCAATACTCCGGTGGTGTATCCCAACGGCACCAGCATCGCCAATCTGGCGGCTGAGGCCTTTATTCAGATAGCTCCGGCGCCCCCGCTTTTGCCCAACGGCACCAGTAACGTGGTTTATAATGTCACCTTTACGGCCGCTGGCGGCCAGCCGCCTTATGCCTGGACGCTGGCGCCGGGATCGGCGGGATTGCCGACCGGTTTGAATTTGTCCTCCGGTGGCGTTATCTCCGGCACGCCGACCCAACGTGGAACTTTTGTTAATATTATAGTTCGATTGACGGATTCCAGCTTTCCATCACCCAATGTGTTGGATACGGCTTATTCGGTAACGGTTAACTAGTGGGCGAGCATCACATGAAGCCAGATTTTTCCAGATTAGACCGGCGCTTGCGGGCGACCGCTTTGCTGCTGATGGCGAGTTTGGTCGCATATCCCCTGGTGGGGATGGCCACGGATTCCATTTACATCAACACCGGCACCATCAACGGCGTTCCCCCCAATGTGGATGCCACAAATTTTTACAATTCCGGCACCTGGAACATATCCACCACGGCCGCTTATCAAACCGCCAATACCTTGAACTACACCAATGTGAACGCGATGACCGGTATGGTGGGCTGGGAATTTGATTTCGGACCGTCCACCAGCGGCGGCCCGCGCAGCTGGTCAGCCAGCTTTTTTAATGACAGTCCGGGAACCATTCAAGCCAATGATGGCGTAATTACCAGCCTGCCCTATTACGCCCTGCAGGCGAGCTATTTGCTGATATCCGCCACGAATATCGTCAACAAGGGGACACTGGTGGTCGGCCCCAATGGTGAAATGGCGTTAAACGGCGGAAATGTAAGTCTGGCCCTCAGCCAACTGACGGTCCCCAGCCTCCCGCAGGATGGCGGCACTGTTTCCGGAACGAATTTCACACTGGCTACGGGTCTTTATGCTGAAACCTGGGCGCAAACCAATGTGCCGGTTAATCTGCCAATCGGAATCAATCTCCCGCTCATGGATAGCTCGGCACTATGGAACGGTACCAACGTCGTTACGCCCGCTTACGGAGTGCAAAACAACTGCGGGTCCAGCTTTTTGTTTGGCCCGACACTGGCATTTATGCCGACCCTGTCCGACTCGTTGGACAGCATCGGCCCGTCGAATGAGGTCCGTCAGGCCGTTTTTGTGGTGTGTAATACCAATAGTCTTGCCGTGATTCCCGCGATCCATTTCACGCCCAGTTCAAACTCGACGAATCTCTTCCAGACGGCGGCGGTGCGTCTGACGGCCGTGTTGACCAATGCGTTTACCCTGGCGTTGACGACCAATACAATTTATCTGACGGATGCCTTGGGCTCGGAGACCAATCGCGGGTTGCTGGTGAATGGCACTTTTAATCCATTCTATCTTTGCAGCGGTCCCGTTTTCCAACCAGCCAATTATATCGTGTCCCGTACGGATCCCATTTTGCCCCAGACCGGCCTGTTGGCGTTCGGTTCCGGGTCGAACGGCCTTGGGGCGCCCGCGGCCAACTTTTTTGATGCTGCAAACTTGCAATTACCGACCGTAATTGTATCCAATGCCTACAGTGCCTATTCCATCTTTGTTGATGATCTGGCAGGGAATCCATCGGGTGCGGCGGTGACCAACCTGCCGGGCAGAATACAGATTAACGCGAATAATCTGGATCTCACCCGGGCGTTTATCGGGGCCCAGGGAGATATCTCGATCCAGGCCAGCAATCTGGTCAGCAGCGCCGGTGCCGGCCTGGATTGCCAAAACTTGAGCTTTAATCTCGGTTCGACCAACGGCTATTTAAATTTCACCAATCTGGCCAAGCTGGACGTTTCCCGGCTGCGCGGAACAATTAACGTCTGGAGTGCTCTTTGGACCAATTCCGAGGTGATGGTCTCCGGCACCAATACCATCACAAATTCAATCGGCTTTTCGATCCTGGTCGTGGATGCGAGCGGAGTGGGTGGACCGAGTGGAATTTCCGCGCAGGTGCCCGTGACGGTTCAGGATTTGATTTTGCATAGCACCAATGTGATCGTTGGCGATTTTATGAATGTGGATCAGACGCTCCTGCTGGATGCTCAGAGTTTTACGCTTGCGGGAGAAATTTTCCTTTCAGGGGCCATCCAGAACTGGGGTGGCAGCAATGCTCCAACCCTTCGTTACTTCACCAATTACGGCAATCTTTTCATTCCCAACAACGCGCATTTTGGGGACGACACGGCCACGAACTATGCTGCTTTTGTCAATCACGGCATTATCACAGCCGGCAATCAAACCATTAACAGTGCCGATCTTGAATTGTACGGGACCAACCAGGATTTGGTTGGTGATTTTACGGCTATCATGCAAACGGGCAAGCTGGCCAGTGCCACGGTCTTGTCGGCCGGCGGCATTCGATTTTTTGCCGGTTCGCTGCAAGTGAATCAATCTTCGCTCATTTCGTCCGCCGCGCTGAATTTGTCAGTGAGCAATTCGCTGACCGACAATGGCATCGCGAATGTTTTCAGTTGTCTCAACGGATTCAATTTGCTCGTCAAGCCGGCGACCGGTGACTTGCTGGGAACGACTTTCCAAACCACTGCTGCCGCCCGGGCGAGTGTGACCCATACCTGGGCGGGCCAGGATTTAGGGCCGACGTTGGCGGGCTTTTCCAATAATGCCGCCATCGGGAGTCTGGTTTTGGTGGCCGGGGGAAATGGGACTTCCTTTCAAGAACCGCAATTCACCTTCAGCGGCACCGGCGCGTCCAACGGACTTTATGTTGGTTACCTCGACCTTTCCAAATTGACCAATTATAACTTTTTGGACGGTTTGCTGGCCAGCATCAGCCCCAACCTGACAATTTACTTTGGTGGCTCCAGCGTGAACCCGGCGGCCTTGAATGGACAATTTGGCGGTCATTTGATTTATGTGCCGGGATTTGCCAGCCAGAATACCAAATTGTCCGCCGGCACCTACAACGGCAACAGTCAAACGTTCAAACTCTCGATTGCCAGTCAGCCCGGCCAGACCAACGTGATTCAGTGGTCAACGAACCTCGTGAACTGGTTCCCGCTCTACACCAATATCGGTTCCTTCACCTTCACGAACTCTGTTCCGGGTATTCCCTACCGGTTCTATCGTGGCCGGATCGGGCCATAATGGTTGCTCCTGGCCGATGAAAGTCTTCGGTCTGACTGGCGGCATTGGCATGGGCAAAACCATGGCCGCCCAATTACTCCGTAAGCGCGGCGCACAGGTCGTGGACACGGACGAACTGGCGCGCCAGCTGGTGGAACCGGGCCGGCCCGCGCTGGCGGAAATCCAGGAGCTGTTTGGCAAAAATGTGGTTGCCCCTGGCGGCCAATTGCGACGCGAGGCATTGGCGCAAATTGTCTTCACCGACCCCGCCGCCCGCCGGGAACTGGAAAGCATTCTCCATCCGCGCATTCGCGAAGGCTGGCTCGCCCAGGTTGAATCGTGGCGCACGGAAAACCACGCGCTGGCCGTGGTCGTGATTCCGTTGCTGTTCGAAACGAAAGCTGAATCGCACTTCGACCAGACCGTTTGCGTCGCCTGTTCGGCGGCCCATCAGCACCACCGGCTTTTGGAACGTGGCTGGACCATTGACCAGATCCAACAACGCATCGCCGCCCAATGGCCGATCGAGCAAAAAATCGCCCTCGCTGATTTCGTCGTCTGGACCGACGGCTTGCTGGAAGTCCACGCGCAACAGATCGAACGAATCCTGGCGTCAGGCTAGCTGCCCGATCGGAAGAACATTTCCTTTTGCCGCCGGGTTCTGTTAGGTTGGGCCGGCATGATTCTCACGCCCGACGAATTGCACAGCCTGGTTGAATTGACCCACCAGTCGCCGCATACCCTGCTCGGCATGCACCCGCTCGGCGATGGTTCGGGATTGGTTGTCCGCGCATTTTTGCCCGATGCCGCCGGCGTCGAAATCCAGCCCGTCCACGAAAAGGGCAGGCCGAAGCTTGAATTGAAACGGGTTCACCCCGCCGGTCTTTTTGAGGGCGTTACGCGAACGGTAAACAAGGTTTATGCCTACGATCTGGTCGTCACCACCCATCAGGGGCGCACGCGCCGGACGCGCGACGCGTTTTCCTTTCTGCCGACTTTGGGGGAATCGGACCTGTTCCTGTTTGGCAAGGGCGACGAGCGGCGTATTTATGAGAAGCTCGGTGCGCAATTACGTACGCTCGACGGGATTCCCGGTGTCAGCTTTGCCGTCTGGGCGCCGAATGCGCAACGCCTCAGCGTCGTCGGTGATTTTAATCATTGGGACGGACGCTTTCATCCCATGCGGTTGCTCGGTGCGTCCGGCGTCTGGGAAATATTCGTTCCCGGGGTGGGTGAAGGCGCCCATTATAAATTTGAAATCCGCGACGCCCATGGGAAGATTTCGCTTAAAACCGATCCCTACGGATTTTTCTTCGAGGTGCCCCCGAAAAACGCCGCCATCGTCTGGAACAACGAAAAATTCAAGTGGACGGACGATGTCTGGATGACGCGCCGCCGTGAATCCCGCGATGCGGGACTCCGCTCGCCGGTGAGCATTTATGAAATGCATCCCGGTTCCTGGCGGAAAAAAGGCATCGGTGAATCGTTCAGCTACCGCGAACTCGCCGCGCCCCTGGTGGAATACGTCCAGCGCATGGGATTTACCCACGTCGAATTGCTGCCGCCGGCGGAACACGCTTTTTATCCATCATGGGGTTACCAGGTGACCGGCTTTTACGCCCCGACCGGCCGTTATGGCACCCCGGACGATTTTCAGTTTCTCGTCAACGCCCTGCACGAATCCGGCATCGGTATCATCATTGACTGGGTGCCGGCGCATTTTCCGCGCGACGACTGGGCGCTGGCGAGGTTCGACGGCACGGCGCTCTATGAGCACGAGGATCCGCGCAAGGGCGCGCATCAGGATTGGGGCACGCTGATTTTTAATTACGGCCGCCATGAAGTGAACAATTTTCTGGTCGCGAACGCGCTGTTCTGGTGCCACCGTTTTCACGTGGACGGCCTGCGCGTGGACGCCGTGGCCTCCATGCTATATCTCGATTACTCGCGCAAGGCGGGTGAATGGATTCCCAATCAATTCGGCGGGCGCGAAAACCTCGAGGCGATCGAATTTCTGAAAAAATTCAATCACATTGCCCACACGGAATTTCCCGGGCTGATGACCATTGCCGAGGAATCCACCGCCTGGCCGCTCGTCACCCGGCCGCCGTATCTGGGCGGTCTCGGTTTCTCCTTCAAATGGAACATGGGCTGGATGCACGACACCCTGGGCTATTTCAGCCGCGAACCGATACACCGGAAATATCATCAAAACGATCTCACCTTCGCGACGCTGTATCATCATCATGAGAACTTCATCCTGCCATTGTCACACGATGAGGTCGTGCATGGCAAAGGTTCATTGATTGGCCGGATGCCGGGTGATGACTGGCAGAAATTCGCCAATCTTCGGGCTCTGCTTGCGTATCAATGGCTGTTTCCCGGCAAAAAACTCCTGTTCATGGGCGGCGAATTCGGCCAGCGCGCCGAATGGAATGAAAACAGCCAGCTCGACTGGTGGCTGCTCGACGCCGGTCCGTATCATCGCGGTTTGCAGCAGTTTGTCGCGGATTTGAACAAGCTTTACCTGGCCACCCCCGGACTTTGGCAATCCGATTACGACCATGGCGGCTTCTACTGGATTGATTGCACGGATCGCGATAACAGCGTGCTTTCCTTCATCCGCCAGACGGCCGACGGCTCCAATCAGCTGGCCGTCATCATGAATCTGACACCGGTGTTGCGGGAAAAATATCGCGTCGGGTTGCCCCGCGCCGGCAACTGGCGCGAAAGCTTGAACAGCGATGCGGCCATCTACGGTGGCAGCAACCAGGGAAATCTTGGCGTCGTCGAGGCGGAAAATATTCCCTGCCACAATCAATCCTGCTCGGCGGAATTCCGCCTGCCGCCCTTGGGTGTTTTGGTTTTTCAGCCTCGTGCCTAGGGCGATTTGAATAAAGCGGAGGCCTGGCTCCGCAGCCCGACCGGAAAATTCCGCGAGGTTTTGGACTGCGGCAGCCCTCTGCCGCTTTGTGTCGCCTGCCTTGCGGGAGAAATAGCGGCAGAGGGCTGCCGCACTCCAAGACGCTGACGCGCCATCCGCTTAACCCAAGCCAGCTTGTCGGCTACCATATTTCTAAAAACGTTCTAGGGAGCGCGGAGATGGTTGATTCCCGGCACAACCCCGCTGCGCTGATCCAATTCAAAACCCGCCGTCAGCCAATGCACGGTAATTTTCGTTTTGTCTGTCAGGGCCATGGCTTCGAGCATTTCCCATTCGGTGACACCGCACGCCGCGAAATTGTGGCGAAAAAAATGCCACGAATCCGGCGCGTTCGAAAAGGGGCGCAACCCGACGCTCATTTTTTTGTTCAACACCCCCCGCACCTCATCCCAGTCCGCGTCAATGAAGACGGTCCGGTCCGGAATGGTCTTCCGGTGTAGTTTTGCCGCGGTGGATTGATTTTTAATGATCAGCAGGACATCCAGCGGGTCTTCCGTGGTGTGCAGGAGCAGCAGCGGCGGCTGAAACGTGGCCTGAAGGTAGGTTTGATTGGTCAACGCTGCGACCGCATCCAGCAACGATGGATGGGCGTTGGTCAGCTTCGCGGTTGCCCGGCGGAAAAAATACAGCTCGTCCGTTGCGCCCGGCATGAAAATCAGCGCCTTGACGACGGCGTTTGACTGAAACGCATTTAACATCAACGGCACACAATTTGTCCGGTTCAGCTCCGTGACGCCGGCGCCCAGCGGCATCCGGCTCAACGCGTCCTGCCAGGTTTCCTGGGCCGGCGCGCTCGCGCCCGCGGCGGCCAGCCACGCACCCACCACCAGAAGGCTTGCGGTTTTCATAATGACAACTGCACGACGAGTTCCTGAACCTGGCTGTTCCAGCGGTTAAAATAGCTGAACAAACGGTAAAGCTCCTCCAGCCGGCTCAACAAGGCGGTTTGCCCGCCGGGCTGGGTTTTCGAGGTCCACAACCGGTCGAGCGATTTCAATTCTTCAACCAACTCGTCGTACAGCCCGGCCAGCCTGGTTTGTAATGTGCGCAACTGCTCAACCCAGGCCTGGGCCCGCTCAAACAATTGAACCTGCAAGAGCGGCGAAGCAACCCTGCCTTTTTCAACAAGAAAATCCCCGGCGCTCCGGCACACGGACGCCACGTCCGTAAACAACCCGGCCAGGGTGGGCGGGATGGACTGGACGTCTTTGGGTTTGGCGCCGAGTTCCAGCTCCAGCAAATGCAACAACCGCAATTTGGGTTCGGTGAGGCAATGGTACGCGGCATTCAATTCGGCATAACGGCGGCTGGCCTTGAGTTTTTCCGCCGGGTCCGCAGCCGGTTGTTTGTCGGGATGCGCCGCCGCCGCCAGCGCCAAAAATGTTGCCTTCAAAGCTTCCGGTTCCAGCCACGGACGGCGCGGTTCGTTGAACAGAACGAAGTAATCGGTCACGCGCTGAAACTCTCGCCGCAGGAGCAGGTGGTCGCGGCATTCGGATTTTTCACCTTGAACCCGCCATCGAGCGCGTCGAGATAATCCAGTTCGCTGCCGGTGACGTACAACGCGCTCTTGGGGTCCACCACCACGCGGACGCCGCCGGATTCGACCAGGATGTCCCGGCTGGCCGGTGCGTCCTGCAAATCCATCTTGTATTGCAACCCGGAGCAGCCGCCGCCCAGGACCGCCACGCGCAGGACGCCGTTCGGCCGGCCTTGTTTGGCCAGCAGGGTCGATACCTTTTGAGCGGCGCTGGGCGTCAGCTTGACCAGGCGTTCATCGCCGACGCGGAAGGCCGGCGCCGCGGCTGGCTTGTTGGCGAGGTTGGCAATCATTCGTTAGCCAACAACGTAACCGCCCGCGTCGTCAGCGTCAACGTGCCTTGCCGCTTAATCTTTTCGCCACTGGCTTTACGCCGCGGTCATCCGTGGTTTATGCTCCGCGCGTGAAGCTGATTTCCTGGAACGTGAACGGCCTGCGCGCCGCGCTGAAGAAAAACTTTCTCGATTATCTCGGCGCGGAAAAGCCGGACGTGCTTTGTCTGCAGGAGATCAAATGCAGCCCGAATGACGTGGAGCAGCTCTGGCCCGCCAGCTATACCGCGTTCTGGAACAGCGCGGAAAAGAAGGGCTACTCAGGCACGGCCATCTTCACCCGGACCCGTCCGCTCCAGGTGGTGCCGCATATTGACATCGCCGAACACGACCGGGAGGGCCGCGTGCTCACTGCCGAGTTTGGCGATTACTTTCTGGTGAACGTTTATGTGCCCAATTCCAAACGTGACCTTTCACGATTGACCTACCGCCAGCGCTGGGACGCCGATTTTCTCCGTTATCTCAAAAAGCTGGAAAAGAAAAAGCCCGTGATATTTTGCGGCGACCTCAACGTGGCGCATACCGAGATCGACCTGGCCAATCCCAAAGCCAACGTTCATAACCATGGTTTCACGCCCGAGGAGCGCGCGGGGTTCAGCGCCTTCCTGAAGGCCGGTTTCCTCGATACCTTCCGCGAATTTGAAAAGGGCGGGGGACATTACTCCTGGTGGAGCCCGATGAGCGGGGCGCGTTCCCGGAATGTCGGCTGGCGCATCGACTATTTCCTCATCTCCCAATCCCTGCGGCCGCGTCTCCAGCGCGCTTTCATCCGGCCGGAAATTGAAGGTTCGGATCACTGTCCGGTCGGCATCGAGCTGGGTGGATTAAAATAAAATAATATATCTCGTAAACCAACGCCGGCGGGCTTATGCTCACGATGGCCCTGAACCATCGCCGTCGATGAAAATACTTCTCGTCAGTCCGAAAACGCCCGACACCTTTTGGAGTTTCAAGCACGCCCTGCGCTTTGTTTCCCGAAAAGCGGCCATGGCGCCGCTGGGGTTGTTGACGGTGGCGGCCATGCTCCCGCCGGAATGGGAACTCAAGCTGGTGGACCTCAACGTGAAACGGCTCCGGGATGAGGACCTGTGCTGGGCGGATTACGTGATGGTTGGCGCCATGATTGTGCAAAGGGATTCGGTGCATGAAATCATCGCGCGGTGCGCCGTCCTGGAGAAAACCGTCATCGCAGGCGGGCCGCTGTTTACCACCGGCTACGAAACCTTCCCGGCGATCCAGCACTTTGTTCTGGGCGAAGCCGAAGAAGTGATGCCGCAGGTGGTCGCCGACCTGCAGGCGGGTCGCCTCCAACCCATTTATCGCGCCACGGATCGCCCGGATATTACCCGGTCACCGGCGCCGCGCTGGGACCTCATTCATTTGCCGCATTACGTGACGATGTCCGTGCAATTCTCGCGCGGCTGCCCGTTTGATTGCGAGTTTTGTGACATCATCGTGATGAACGGACGCGTGCCCCGCACCAAAACGCCGGCGCAATTGATTGCCGAACTGGATGCGCTGCGCCGGCGCGGATGGAAGGACATGGTCTTTGTCGTGGACGACAATTTCATCGGCAACAAACCGCGGACGAAGGCGCTGTTGCGCGAGTTGATTGAGTGGCGGCGGCGCACGCGGACCCGCATTGGATTCCTCACCGAGGCGTCCATGAATCTCGCCGATGACCCGGAATTGTGCGCGCTGATGGTGGCGGCCGGTTTTAAAAAAGTTTTTGTCGGCATCGAAACGCCGTCGGTCGAGTCGCTGGAGGAATGCCACAAGCTCCAGAATCGGAACCGCGACCTTGTGGCCTCGGTGCAGACGTTGCAGCGCGCCGGGCTGGAGGTGATGGCCGGATTCATTGTCGGTTTCGACAGCGACCCGAACGACATCTTCAAGCGGCAGTTCGAGTTCATCCAGCGTTCGGGTGTGGCGACGGCGATGGTGGGATTGCTGAGCGCATTGCCGCAGACCCGCTTGTGGCAGCGATTGAAGCGCGAGGGACGCCTCGAAGCCGAAAGCACCGGCAACAACTCCGATGCCACATTGAATTTCAAACCCAAATTGAACCGCGACTTCCTGCAATCCGGCTATCGCGAACTGGTGAAGAAACTTTACGAGCCGCGGAACTACTATAAACGTATTCGCACGTTCCTGAAGAGCCACCGCCCGACCGGGCCGCGTCTGCGCCTGTCGCGTGCCGATATGATTGCATTTCTGAAATCCTTCTGGGTCCTGGGCGTATGGCACCGGGGGCGCGTGGGTTATTGGCGGCTGTTCTGGGGCACGCTCCTCCGGCATCCGCGCCAGTTTCCGCACGCCATCGAACTCGCCATTCTCGGTTACCACTTCCGCCGCGTGGCCAACTCGCTGCGGGTGCCTTCCGCTCGCAAACTACGATGAGACGGGTTGGTCGCCGCTGAGGATTGAAATCATCCCCCTAGGCAGCGAGTGCCAAGCTGCCGTGAATGCGGTGGTCAAGTGATGTCCCGCTCGTTTATACAATCCCTGAAGCTGTAGCCCAACCCTGTGGCGCTCCGAAGGAACTGGGAAAATTCCGTTTTTTGAATCTTGCCCTTAAACACCAGTTTGCGCGTGTCATGGGAACAAATCACCCGTAGATGGTAACCTTTTTTAAGAGCTTCGTATAACGAATACCCTCCGATTCCGCCAAAGATGAGAAAACCAATCCCCCAACGCAGCCCATACAGTCCACCTTCGTATATCAGAGGTAAACCGACGCAACCTAAACCGAGAAGCACAAGCCCGAAAATTCCCTGGATCAGGGGCCTCTCTGCCACGAAGCCCACTCTGATTTCAATGGTCTGTACTTGCTCCTTTGGGATAAAAATGATTCGCCGGCCGCCACTGAATTCAGAAAGCCCTTTTTTGGAAATTGCAATATTCAGATAGGTAGGCGGCTGTTCATCTGGCGGTACCGACGGAGCATTCATTTCACGTTCAACTCGCGCTGGATGCCGAATTTTTCGATGCGCTTGCGCAGCGTCGCACGCGTGATGCCCAGCAGCTTGGCGGCGTGAACCTGGTTGTTGTTCGTTTCCTTGAGCGCTTGAATGACGAGTTCGCGTTCCACAACGGGGATGACCTTCAATTTCGGATCGCGCTTGGCCCATTGAAACAGTTGCCGGGCCAGGGCCGCGGCATCGGTCGTGGCCTCGTCACCCGCCTTGCCGATCGCCGGCGGCATGGAGGCGCTGCCGGATCCCTGACCGGAAATTTCCGGAGGCAGGTCACTTTGCAGAATCGCATCGCTCTTCGCCATGACGTGCGCGCGGCGGAGGGCGTTTTCCAATTCGCGCACGTTGCCCGGCCAGTGATATTTTTCCAGCGTCCGGATGACACTGGTGGCGATGGACTTCGGCGGGCGCTGCTGTTCGCGCGCAATTTTTTCCAGAAAATAGTTCACCAGCAGCGGAATGTCATCGCGCCGGTCCCGCAGCGGCGCGATGTGAATGCGCACGACGTTCAACCGGTAAAACAGGTCTTCGCGAAATTGTTTGTTGGCGACGGCGGCTTCCAGCGGCTTGTTGGTCGCGGCGATGACGCGCACGTCCACCTGGATGGGCTGGTTGCCGCCCACGCGCTCAAACGTGCCGGATTGCAGCACGCGCAGGATTTTCGTCTGCGTGGCCGGCGTCATGTCGCCGATTTCGTCGAGAAAAATCGTGCCCTTGTTGCATTGCTCGAATTTGCCGATGCGCTGCAGGGTGGCGCCGGTGAAGGCGCCGCGTTCGTGGCCAAAGAGTTCGCTTTCGAGCAATTGCTCGGGAATCGCAGCACAATTCACCGCGAGAAACGGTTGCTGGCTGCGGTTGCTGTGATGATAAATCGCGCGGGCCACAAGTTCCTTGCCCGTGCCGCTCTCGCCGGTGATGAGCGCGGTGGCGTCGCTGGCGGCGACCTGGCCGATGAGTTTGAAGACTTGCTGCATCGCCTCGCTGCGGCCGACGATGCCCAGTTCGTAATCCTCGGATTCTAGCAAAGGCTCGTAGGAAACGACCTGCTTCATGTCGCGCGCGGCTTTCAAGGCGCTGCCGACAATTTCCTTGAGCTTCGGCACATCGAACGGCTTCAGCAGATAATCATAGGCCCCAAGTTTCATCGCCTCGATGGCGGTTTGCGTCGTGCCATACGCGGTCATCAGGATGACCAGTTGCTTGGGATTGGCGGCGCGGATGCGGCGAAGGGTTTCCAGGCCGTTCATGCCGCCCATGCGCACGTCCATGAGCACGAGGTCGGGCTTGAATTTGGGAATGGTCTTCAACCCCTCCTCGCCGCTCGAGGCGGTGGCCAGTTCGATTTCCGGCGAATCAAAAATCCGCTGGAACGAATACCGCACGTCCTCTTCATCATCAATCAGCAGCAACTTGCTCATTTTGCGGCAGGATAACTGGTTTTTACCGGACGAACAGCGAATTTTGTCTGCGATTCGTCAATTGACCTCGCGGCGGCCATGACCTAGACTGGCGTTCCTTTTTAACATGAAAATTGTCGTTTGCGACCCAATCTCACCCAAAGGCATTGCGCTGCTCCAGCAGCGGCCCGAATTTGAAGTCGTCGTTCTGCCCAAACGGCTGTCCGAGCCGGAATTGCTGCCGGTCGTGGCGGACGCCGTGGCGCTGCTGGTTCGCTCCGAAACCAAGGTGACCCGCAAGGTGATCGAATCCGCCCCGAAATTACGCGTGGTTGGCCGCGCGGGCGTCGGCGTGGACAACGTGGACGTGGAGGCGGCCACCCAGCACGGCGTGGTGGTAATGAACACCCCCGGTGGCAACACCGTAACCACGGCCGAACTCAGTTTTGCCATGCTGTTGGCGCTGGCCCGCAAGGTGCCGCAGGCGTACACATCCATGACGGCCGGCAAATGGGACCGCAAATTGTTTCAAGGCATGGAATTGCTGGGCAAAACGCTGGGCATTCTGGGCATGGGCCGCATTGGCTCGGAGGTCGCCAAACGCGCACTGGTCTTTGGCATGCGGGTCATCGCCTACGATCCCTACCTCACGGCGGAGCGGGCCCGGACGCTCGGCGTGGAATTTGCCGACAGCGTGGACGATGTTTATCGCGTGGCGGATTTCATCACGGTGCACATGCCGGTCACGCCGGAAACCAAACACATGTTGAACGCCGCCGCGTTTACCAAGATGAAACCCGGGGTGCGTCTGGTGAATTGTGCGCGCGGCGAAATCATTTCCGAAACCGACCTGCTGGCGGCGCTCGAATCGGGCAAAGTGGCGGGTGCGGCACTGGATGTTTTTGCCGTAGAACCGCTGCCCGCCGACCATCCGTACCGCAAGCAGCCGAACGTGATTTTGACACCGCACCTCGGCGCCAGCACGCAGGAGGCGCAGGAAAAATGCGGCATTGAGGTCGCCGAGGTCGTCACGGCTTATCTGCTGACCGGCGAGGTGCGCAACGCGGTGAATCTGCCGTATCTCGACGCCAAGACGTATGAGCAGGTGAAACCATATCTGCCGCTGGGCGAGGCGCTCGGCAAATTGCTGGCGCAACTTTCACCCGCCACCGCCGATCGCATCTACGTGACTTACGGGGGCCACGCGCGGGAATTGCCGAATACGGACCCGGTCACCCGCGCGGTATTGCAGGGCTTTCTGGCAAGCAGCGCCATCAAGGACGTAAATAATGTCAATGTCCGGGCCGCCGCCGCCAGCATCGGCATCACCGTCGAGGAGAAAAAATCCGATGAGCCGGTCACCTTCAACGAATGGTTGCACGTGCAGGTTTTCGGCAACGGACAAAAATTAATCTCGGCGGGCGGAACCTTTTTTGGGTCCCCCAACAATCCGCGCATCGTGCGGTTGTACAGCACGCCGGTGGAGATACCGACCAGCGGCACCTTGTTGCTGCTCAACAATAAAGACCGGCCGGGCATCGTCGGTTATCTCGGCACGTTGCTGGGAAAACACAAAGTGAACATTGCCAACATGAGCCTGACGCGCGACACTGCGGGCGGGCTGGCGTTGACGGTGTTGAACCTCGACAGCGCCCCGCCGGCGGCGATGCTGGAAGAACTTCAGAAAGACACTGACATCAGCAACGTGAAAGTGGTAAAATTGTAATGGCAATCGTTGATAAGAAGAGCAAAGAAATATGAACATAAAAGAGAAAA
>Ga0187887_10001996_pt1 | contig 16909 bp, 13 predicted proteins | sample June2016WEW_7_10_FD_132977 | JGI IMG/M metagenome (GOLD analysis project Ga0187887, IMG submission 132977) | Peatland microbial communities from SPRUCE experiment site at the Marcell Experimental Forest, Minnesota, USA - June2016WEW_7_10 | ecosystem: Environmental > Terrestrial > Soil >...
GCGCAGGGCGGCGGAACGGAAGGCCTGGGTGATGGCGGCGATTCCGGCGCGGTCGAGCTCGTGGGGCTGCGGATAGTTGGGGGCGAAGGGGATGGCGGAGGGGGCGAGGACATTCGACCAGCCGCCTTTGTCGGGAGTTTGGACGCCGTCGCCGCTCCATGGGCGGTAGGTGCTGGCTTTGCGGCCTGCGTGGGCGAGCTGGATTCCGGCGCGCGCGCCCTGGGAGTGGAGGAAGGCGGTGATGCGGGCGAGCGGGGCGATGTGTTCGTCGTTCCAGAGGCCGAGATCCTGCGGGCTGATGCGGCCTTCGGGAGTGACGGCGGCGGCTTCGGTGAAGATGAGGGCTGCGCCTCCGACTGCGCGGCTGCCAAGGTGGACGAGATGCCAGTCGGTGGCGAAGCCGTCTTCGCAGGAGTACTCGCACATGGGCGAGACGACGATGCGGTTGGGTAAGGTGAGGGCGCCGATGGTGATGGGGGAGAAGAGGCTCGCGGGATTTTGGGCTGGCATGTGTGTGGGAATTGGATGAGAGAGACAGCGTACGGGGTGCAGGGCGCAGGGTACAGGGCACAGGGCACAGGGTACAGGGCACAGTGATCAGAGAACAGTGATCGGTGAGTTGTGAACCGGAATCCGTGAATCGTGAGCCGAGCCGGGGTTGGCGGGGGAGGTTAGCCTGGGCAAGAAAAGAGAGGCTTCGTCTCGGAAACGAAGCCTCTGCGGAGAGCCGTTGAATGTGGGGGAGGGCTGACCTTAGGTTGCCTCCGTGGGAACCCTTCTCCCTTGGGTCCGGATGCCAACCCTCTACAACATCCTGGCCGATAGCCGTTAAGCCATCTATAGATTGGGGCTTGGTTGCGGGTATGTCAAGGGGAAAAGGCAGGGAGCGGGGAGTAGGGCAATTCGGGAACCAGAAAAAGCAAAAGGCGAGCCAATGAGCGAGAGGCGAGATAAAGGCGAGAAGAATGCAGCCAGCGCAGAGGCGGTCAGCATTCAGAAAAAGCCGGAGCACCAGAGCACAGATGAAAGTCGTACTGTTGCCGCCAGTTTGCCAACGGGAAGCGGGTCACGGGTGGCGTGCCGTTTTGGGATCAGACGGTACTGAGGAGTGGAGGCCCGGAATCCATTTGTACCGGCAGCACGCAGCGTGAGCCTAAGCTTCTTGCTGTGGGGTGAACCTGGCTGTCCAGCGTGGGGTGGGCTTTGGTTTTTTGCAGGTGTCAGGGCACAGACAGGCAGTGATGGAACAGGCAGTGATGGAACAGGCAGTGATCGAACAGGCAGTGATCGAACAGGCAGTGATTGAAGCGCGGGAGACAGGGGGGATTATTTGCCGGCGTTGGCGGCTTGTTCGTCCTTTGCTGAATAGGTTTGCTGCGCCGGGGGCAGGGGAATCATGCGGTAGAGGAGGAGGAGATTGCGGTCGGGGTCGTCGAGGGCGGGGAACGAGGCGACTTGTTCGAGGGAGTACTGGGTCTGGAGGTCGGTGAGGGTGCCGGGGTCCATTTCGTTCCAGGTGGCGTACCAGCCGGGTTGATAAGCGTGGATGCGGTAGGGGAGATCCCAGGTGCCATAGTCGTCGCAGATGGCGGGGAGGTGGGTGATCATCCGGATGTCGTCGCCGCTGATGGAGAGAAGGAGCCGAGGGGGGCCGGGGTGGCGATCGATGTACTCGGTGACGGCGCGGGCGGCGTTGACGAAGGTGTAGTCGGGATGGCGCAGCCAGGCGGCGATGCGGAAGACGCCGGCGAGGGAGACGGTGGCGATGACGGCGAGGGCGGCGGCTCCGGCGACGCGGAGGAGCAGTGGGCGCGAGGGGTGGAGGAGGCGAGCGGCGCCGAGGGCGAGGATGAAGCAGAGCGGATAGATGACGGCTTCGTAGTAGCGGGGCTGCGGGTTGTTGTGCCAGCCGGCGAAGAAGACGTATCCAGCGGCGGCGAGGAACGAGGCAATGATGAGGGGGTTGGTCCAGAGATGCGGGGCGGAGTCGGAGCCGGGCCCGGAGTCCTGGGGGGACGGGCGGGCTTCGGAAGTTTTTGCGGACCGGGACGGGATGAGGGCGAGGAGGAGTAGCGCGACGGCGGTGACGCAGAGGGTGGGGGAGATCCAGAGCGAGCCGTGGAGCGCATACCAGAAGGCGGCGATCCAGCCGGTGAAATTAGTGGGCTGCGGCCAGTGGTTGGCGTCGAAGAGGTATTGGTAGTCGTTGCGGTAGTGGGGCCGGACGAGCAGGAAATACCAGGCGCACCAGGGAAGGACGGCAGCAGCGATGGTGGTGGCAAGAGCAAGGAGGGAGGTCCAGCGAAACCCATACGTGCGGGCGATGAGAAAGAGCGTGGATGGAAGGATGAAGATGGCGGTGGTCTTGGTGAGGACCATGAGGCAAAGCAGAAGTCCGATGGCGGCGAGCAGGAGCATTTGCACGCGCGAGGAGGCCCGCGGGAGGCGCAGTGCGAGGAGCCAGGAGAGCAGGAGAAAACAGACGAGGGGCGGCTCAAGAATGGCGAGGCGGCTGAAGGCGAAGAGGAAAGGGCTGGTGATCAGGATGGTGACGGCGAGGAGGGCGACCCATTTCGCGGCCTGGGTGCGGACGACAGAATATGCGAGAAGGAGATTGAGGCCGAAGACGCAGAGAGCCAGGGCGCGGTCGGCGGCGAGGCTGACTCCGGTGAAGTGAAAGACGGCGGCGAGGAGCAGGGGCCAGATAGGCAGCGCGACGGCGGGATTGAAGTCGCCACGGAGGAACCAGTGGCCGGTGAGGTACCAGCGCATGGCGGCGTTGCCGTACCAGCCTTCGTCGGTGTACTTGGAGGGGTCGAGCCAGGGTGAGTTGTTGGGGAAGTCGGCGAGGAGATGAGGGAAATGGAGGGCGAAGAGCGCGACTATGCCGATGACCCAGAAGACGTAGACCCGGCGCAGAGGTGATTTTTGGGGCTGGGGAAAGCTGGAAGACTGCGGATCGAGCGGGGCGAGAATCGGGCGCAGCGGCGCTTCGGCTTCGCGAGCGAGATCCTGGCGGCGATTGGGGGTGCGGGCTGGCACGGGATTCACCAATCCGTGAGGCTCCTTTGGAGGAATAAACGCCGAGGCGCGGCTGAAGGTGCGCGTTCTTTCAATTATTCAGGGAATTGAGTGAAGGGTACAGGGGCAGGGCACAGAGCACGGAGCACAGATAGAGAGCTTGGGGAAAAAGGTGCTTTCCCAAAACGGTCCGACCGATTTCCCCGGCACGGTACTGTCGGCTGAGGCACGGAAACAAATCCCTTGACGATTCGATGGCAAGAGAGTCCGCTTCTTGCTGTGGGGTGAACCTGGTTGTCCAGCGTGGGGTTGGTTTTGGTTTTTATTTGGGGATGAAAAGCCGCACCCGGGTCGCGCCAACGGCAGGCGCGACCCGGATAGGGCTGCAGAAATCCTACTTCTAACCTTATTTCTTACTGGACGACGGCGGTGACGCCCAGGGTTTGAATCTGGCTGCCTGCGGAGCCGGTCACGTTTACGCCGTAGGTGCCGGCAGTCGCCGAACCCGTGGCGGTGACGGTCAGCGTCACGGAGACAGATGGGTTGCTGGGCGTAACGGATCCGCCGCCGCCACCACCGCCCCCCCCGCCGCCACCACCACCACCGCCTCCGCCTCCGCCTCCACCCGAGCTGCCGCCACTACTGCCGCAACCGGCAGCGAAGGCGATGATGCAGGCGAAGAGGAGCATGCTGAGCAGGTTCCTCCAGGCACGGCGTCTGGCGGGCATGGTGAGAAGCAGGACGCAAGCCAGAGCAGCGCCGCCACCGGTGAAGAAGAGGTTGAGGCGGTTCGGGCGATCAAGGCTGGCGCTGGAGGATGCGGTCAGCGAGACGGAACTCTGACTGAGCGAGCAGGAAACGCCGGTGGGCGCTCCGATTACGCTGCAAGCCAGGTTGACGGTTCCGGTAAAGCCATTGGTCGGGGTGACGAAGATGGTAGTGGTCCCGGTGGAACTGGCCGGCACGGCGACGAGGGAGCTGGAAGCGACGAGGGAGAAGCTGGAGAGCGGGTTGGAGATGGGGGTTCCGTTGTTCAGGGTGATCGCGGCTCCGTTGTAATTTTTGTCGCCGCTGTACTGGAGGGTGACGACGTTGCCGCCCTGGAAGAGGGACTGGCTAGTGAGAATGCCGCTAAAGGTGGAGGAGGTGCCGGAGCCTGGGACGACGAGGAATTCAGCCGAGGTACCTTCTCCGGAGGGGAAGACATAGATGAAACCGGTGGGTGCGGGGTGGCCACTTTGTCCGGTGACGGTTCCGGTGACGGTGACGCTGGTGGTGGGCGAGATGCTGCCGGTCATGCTGGCGGTGATGGTTGAAGTGAGAAGGGTGGAGGCGACGATGGTGATGGTGCCGCTGCCGGAGGAGGTGGCATAGTTGCTGTCGCCAGCGTAGCTGATCCCGACCATGAGGGCACCCGCGGCGGTACTGGCCGGAATGTTGACCACGGCGACGCCATCCGGCTGGCCCGTGGATGGATCGACGCCGGCAACGAGATTAACGGTTTGAGAGCCGCCGGGCAGGCCGGTGACGGTGACGCTTCCCGTTGGAGGCAGAACGACGGAACTGAGAAAGGTGCCGGAGCTGCTTTCTGTGAGGTCGTTGGCGCTGTTTTCGACCAGGATGTCGAGATAGGTATTCTGGCCGCCCACGAAACTGAATTGCGCCGATCCGGGGTTGGAAGCGCCGACATAAATGTCGGGCGTGTCCTTGACAACGGTGAAGGTGATGGCGGAGCCGGAGGATTTTTGATAGCTGGCATCGCCTGCGTAACTGGCGGTGACGGAGTGGCTGCCGACGTAGAAGGGCGCGTTGAATTCCGCGTCACCTTCGGCGTTCAGCACGGCGGTGTTGATGGTGGTCCCGTTGTCGGCAAAGACGACAGTGCCGGTGGGAGAGTCGTAATAGGCGCAGGCCGCCGCGGTGCTGTTGGTGGTGACGCAACTGGTATAGAAGGCACTGCCATAGACCTGCGCGGCAAGGATGGATTGGGTGCCGTAGGGAACGCTGGTGTTCCCAGGGGTGAAGGCGGTGGCGCCGCTGGAGCCGCTGGCTGCGTTCAGGATACTGAAGCTTGTGGTGCTGGGTTCGGCCGCGACGGTGACCTGGGTTTTTGAGGAGGTGCTGGCGGCGTTGGTTCCATCGCCGCTGTATTGGCCCCAGACGTTGTAAGTGCCACCAGGGAGGTAATTGACGTTCGTCGCCGAAAACGCGCCGCTGCTCAGCGGGAAGACGGCCACGCCCTGCTGCAACGGGAGGGTGGTGTCGGCCATAAGAGCGACGTTGCCGGTGGGCGTTGTAGAGCCGGTCACCGAGCCGCTGACGGTAATGGCAGTGCCGTGAGTGAACGATGTGGAGGACGGCGTGAGGGTGGTGGAGGTGGACTTGAAGGTGACGTTGCCCCAGTCGGCGACGAGCACGCCAGCGTCAACGGAGCCGAGGCCGGTGGCGAGGTTATAGCCGGCGGCGGCGTTGTATTCCGGAGTGGTACCGGTTCCGATCTGGCCTTCGGTGACGGTCGATGTTCCGGACTGGAGAACGATCGGGTTGGAAACCGCGATGCAGCCGGTGGAGGCGGTGGGGAGGCTTTCGCAGGGAACGGAATTGGTGCCGACTGTGACGTCGTGGAAGGCAGCGGGGAATTGCGCCTTCAGAGGATAAAGAACGAAGTCGGCCTGCCCCTGGCGGCCATATTTCTGGTCTACCAGCGCCATGATGCCGGCGAAGCTGGGCGCGGAGGCAGAGGTGCCGCCGACGCCGTAGACCTGCACGGGACCGCTGGAGTTGGGCTGGCAATCGCCATCCTGATAACACATGGCGTAGTAGCTGTAGTCGGGACCGTCGGCAGCGAAGAGGGAGACGTCAGGGATGTCGCGGACGGTGTCAGCGGGAACGCCGGCACCGGTTTGCCAGGAGGGCTTGGGGTAGCCGGTGACTGCACCTGCGCAGGCACCAGTCGTGGAGCTGTACCCAGCGGCGCAGAACGCGGCACTACTGGCACCGCCGCTGCCGGCGCCGATGGACGTCGCGCCATAGGTGTCGTAATAATTCACAGCATCGAGGCCGTACTGGCTGTTGTTCCAGGGCTGCTCAGGAATGCGGGTGAGGAGGGAGACACTGGGGGTGTTGGAGCCGGTGGTGTTCCAGTACGCGGCGAGATTCGTGAGGGTGAGGCTGGCGTAGCCGGTGTAGTAGAAATCGGTGCCGCCGACGGCGACGTCGTAGGGCGTGGAGGCGAAGCCGCTGATGGCCGGGCCGCTCACGGCGAACTCCTGGGAATCGGGGTTGTCGCATCCGGCGGAGCCATTGTCGCCGGTGGAGACCATTACGGTGGTGCCCTGGGCGGCAGCCTGCCCCCAGAGAGACTGTTCAATGAACTGGTTGGTGGAGCCGAGGCTGAGCTCGCATGCTCCAAAGCTCACGCTGATGATGGGAGCGAGGTTGCTGTAGACAGCGTGCTCGGCGGCGAGAAAGAAGCCGGACTCCAGAGCGGTATCAGCGCCGATGACGAGGTCGACTGTGGCTTTGGGCGCGACGGCGCCCGACCACTCGACGTCGAGATAGGCCTCGCCGGAGTCGTAGTTGGGACCGTCAGGGTCGTTGATCCCGTCGATGCCGGGATCGTTGCCATCGATGACGACGTTGGGAGGATTGGCGGGAAGACCGAACAGGGTGCGGAACTGATTGACGAGATCGATGTTGACGTTGGAGTCGTTGATGATGGCGATGGTCTCGCCAGTGCCGTCGTATGTAGTGCCGGTGTAGTGGGAGTTCAGAGATGGGTTGGGAAGGTCGTACTGGACGCCGAAGTCGCCAGGGGTGAGCGCGAAGTTGACGCCGCCGATGGTGGGATAGCCTTCGCCGCCGTTGACCGTCCATTCCGGTTTGGCGGTGCCGGTCTTCGGATCGTAGCTGGCCTCGCCGAGCAGGCGAGCATGGCTCTTCAGGCGGAAGTTATTGAGTGCGACGAATCCGCCGACGACGGGGGAGAGCGCCGCGGGAATGTCGGGGTCGTTGGCGGCGGCGTAGTGGATGCTGCCGTTGACCTGGTACTTGTGAATCTGCGCGTGGAAGGCTTCGCGAAGCTGGACGACGCTGCCGGTGAACTCGATGACCTGCTTGCCGGGCTCGACGCCGGCGACTTCAAAGCCGTGGGAGGAGAGCCACGACTCGACGGTGGCAACGTCCTGATCAGAGGGACCGAACTGCTGACCGAATTGATCGGGGGTGAGCCACTGGTGATAGTTCGCGCCGCCGGGCGTGTGCACGTCGGAGATGAATTGCTTCAGGGCTGCTTCCTGGCTCGAGCTGCGCTTCAGGACGAGGTGCATGCGGGAGAGCGGCATGGAGTCAGGCGCGACGCCGCGGTCATTGGCGGCATTGGCGAGCGGGTGCACGTAGCCGTGGAGCACAACGCGGGCGCTCTCGTCGACCGGGGCGACAATGCGGCTGGGCACGATGGACTGGCTGGTCTGTGCGGGGAGCGCCGGGCCGAGCAGAGAGAGGGATGCAGCAACGATTGCCAGGGAGCGAACCACAGGTGCGAAGGAGGGAGACATGGTCATCCTTGTGAAGTGCGAGAGGAGAAATCGAACCGCCGCGAGGAGCAGCGGCGAAACAGCACGAGAGACTCGACGGAGAGCGCGTTCCGATGGGTTCCATCATAACCCTGCCAAGGTGAACGCAAGCTCCGGAGAGACGGGCGGGTTTTCATCTGGCGATTGACCTCAGGCCTGGTAAGATGCCGGCTTCGGACCCGAGGCTGGGGGAGGTCCCGGGAGCCGTAAGAAGGAGCTCGAACCACAGGCGCTGCGATGCATTAGACAGGGACCGGGGGGATTAGTTGCGCAGGTGAAAAAGAAATGACAATGAGCGCGGGATGGCCGTTGCGAGAGGAGGCGGAAGGTTCAGTCACTGCCGTCACCGCGATTGAGGTTGATCCATTTTCCCGCCTGGTAGTAGTGGATAACGAAGGAACGCTCAAGGCGGGCGTCGTCGATGGCATCGTGGTCGATGGCGGCAGCGTGGCGGAGCTGCGGCGTGGCGCGCAGCTCGGCGGAGGAGCGGACAGCGATGCCCCACGAGGAACCAAAGACGGCACTGCCGGGTTCGGCGCCGAGCCAGGTGGAATCGGGCTGGGAGCGCAGAGCGATGGGCGCTTCGAACTGGCCGGCAAAGAAGACATAGAGTGTGGTGACGCCGCCGGTTGAACAGAGCACAGCCCAATCCCGGCTGCCAGGTGCGTGAAAGGCGCCGTGGAGGACGTTCTCCGGCTGCCTGGCCTCGAAGCTTTGGGGGATCATGCACTGGCGGCGGGTGAGCTCGGCGGCAACGACGGGGGGCAAATCGGGAAAGGAGGAGAGCGGCAGAAGGCGTATGCGGTAGTTAGTGGTGTCACCGGACGGAGACTGATGCTGACCGGCCTCGATGCGCTCGGCGTTGGGAAGGGGAGGCTGAGTGGGCTGGGAATTGGGGGGAGCAGTCTGCCAGGAGGCCAGGAAGAGACCGGCCAGGAACCGGGCGACGGCCGCAGAGTTCATCTCGAGCCGAGGATATTTGGATAGGAATTTTCGTTGAGCCAGGCCGAGGCGGAGCGGAGGAGATCGTGGAACCAGGCGAGGCCGGCGTCGGGGAGACGAACGACGAAGCGCGGTTCGCGGAAGTCGTCGATTTCCGCAATGGGCGCAATGCAGTCGAAGAAGGTCTCTTCCTCAGGAGGAGTTTCGGCGGGACTGCCCTGAACGGCGACGGAGAGGCCTTCGCGGAACGAGTAATGGAGGCCGACGAGGCGCTGATCGAGACGCTGGAAGGCGGGCTGGAAGCGGACGAGGCGAAGCCAGGCGTCGAACATGGTGAGGGCGCCAGGAATCTCGTCGGCATCGGCGAGGACAGAGACGGCGCGCTCGCCATCGGCAAGCCAGATCTCGAGGCCTTTGGCAAAGCTGGCGGCAAGCGGATCGGCTTCGGGCTCAGCCGGGGCGGGCACGATGGGTTCCATCGCTTCGGCGGCGTCGGGCGCGGCGACGTCGATGGGTTTAGGCGGGTCGGTGAGGTTGACAGCGAGAACGGCGGCGATGCGAATGCGGTTGCGGAGGTGGGTGTCGTCGTGACCGGGAGCTTCGGCGACGTAATTGCGGCGAAGCACAGCGGCTCCGGGCTTTTCGAGGAGGGAACGCAGACGAGTGGCCGGAACGGGGTGCGGCAGGGCCGCAACTTTCAATTCAAGACAGGGCATTCGGGGCCTCGGACGGGCTGCTGACAGGAAAGTATACGCAAGGAGGCAGCAGGATTACGGGAATTTCGCGGGGCGGGTGTTTAACGGGAGTATGCTGTTGCCGCAATGCAGGAAGGAAGGATATGCGGAGACCGGCGGGGGTGGTGGCGGCGGCGGTGGTGCTGGGGCTGATCGCGCTGATGGGAATTTTCGGAGGCCTGGTCTCGATGGGAGTTTCCATCTTCATGCAGAATAACCCGGCGATCCCGGCGGTTGCGGGGATGCGGACCGTCATGGTGCTTACCACGGGTCTGATGCTGTGTTTCTTCCTGTTTTGCGGGTGGACGGCGGTTGATCTGTTGCGCATGCGGCGGTGGGCGCGGTACGCGGTCCTCGTGATCGGCGGGCTGGAGTTCCTGTTCTGCGCTCTTCTGAGCGGGATGATGATCCTGATCCGGAATACGGCCCCGGCGATGCCGCAGGCGACGCCCACACCGATCGGGATGCCGGCGATGTTTATCGCGATCGGGGCCTTCTACGGAATTCTGTCGCTGATCGGAGCGTGGTGGCTGGTGTATTTCAATCTGGCGCCGGTACGGGCGGCGTTTGCGGGGGCGGGCCAGGCGGCGATGGAGGCCGGACCGGGTGCATCGCTGGGTGTTGTGGCTCAAGCGCCGGACGGGACGCCGGGATGGCGGATCGTGATTATTGTGTGGGCGTGCGTGATGCTGTTCAGCGTTGTTGGCCTTCCCATGGTGCTGGCGATGCATCTGCCGGTCTTTCTGTTTGGGTTGGTGCTGCGGGGAGCGGCGGGGACAACTCTGATGGTGGCGCTGTATGCGGTGATGCTTTATATGGGTATTGGTCTTCTGAAGAAATGGAGAGCGGCATGGTACGCGGCTCTGGCGTGGCAGGTTTATACGGTTGCCGTCTTCGTGAGCTTCCTGTTGCCGGGCGTGTGGGCGCGGTTTGTGGCCTACCAGCAGGAGCTGATGGGCCACTGGGGTTTCGCGGTCACTACGCCGGATGCCACCATGGCGATAGACGCGCGTCCCTTCATGCGGATCGGCATGGTTATTGGCGGAATCGTTGGGGCCGCGATTGTGGCGGTGTTTACGGTTGCGCTGTTCAAGAGGCGTGAGGATTATCTGGACGCAAGCTAGACTGGTGATGATGGCTGTACTCGCGATCCATCCCGGGGAAAATCTGGCCGAAGAGCTGAAGGAACTCGGAATCAGCGCGTCCAGTCTCGCTCGACAGCTGAGTGTGCCGCCGAACCGCATCACGGAAATTCTGAACGGACGGCGGGCGATTTCGGGCGACACCGCGTTGCGGCTTGCGCATTTCTTCGGTACGACGCCCGAGTTCTGGCTGAATCTGCAAAGCCTGTATGAAATACGGCTCGCACAGTGAAAATCCGGCAAATCGATTCGAGGGTTGCCGACGCTGGAGCAATGCACCGCGCAGGAAGACTCTGATTCAGCTATGGAGCCATCCCTCCGGGGCTGAAAGCCCGCTTCAGATTCGAGCTATTAAGGCACGGCTGAAAGCCGTGCCCCTTCAAAACGGCCGCAGGGGCTGAAGCCCGAATCCTCTTCGCGGTGGTGACGGCACGACCAAGGTCGTGCCCTGATACAAAACCAGGGTTTTTCCGCAAGCTGTGAAAGCCGTGCCCCTTCAAAACAGGGACTTAATCAGACATTCCGTAAACCCTTGAGTGAATGCCGCGATTGACACTCCGGGCGGGGCGAAAGTCGCGTCTGAGAGAATGGTGGTGCGGCGCTGACGAGGTTGGGCGCTGCGGCGGCTCCGCTACGCACGCCGGGGGAGTTTTCGAGAATCCAATGCGACTGGGAATTGTGATCATGGCCGCGGGCAAGGGCACGCGGCTGAAATCGAAGCGCGCCAAGGTGCTGCACGAGATCGGCGGGCGTCCGCTGCTGGAGCACGTGATTGCGGCCGCGGCGCAGGTGGTGTCGCCCAACGACATTCTGGTGATCGTCGGGCACCAGGCGGAGGCGGTACAGGCAGCGGTGCGCGACACGGGTGTGCGCTTCGTGGTGCAGGTGGAGCAGCGGGGGACGGGGCATGCTATTCAAACGACGGAGCCGGGCACGCAGGAGTATGACGAGCTGATTGTGCTCTCGGGAGATGTGCCGTTGCTGCGAACGGAGACGATTCTTGCGCTGCGGGATTTTCATCTGCGGAGGGGGCGGCGATGACGGTGTTGACGGCGGTGCCGGCGAATCCCTTCGGCTACGGGCGGGTGCTGCGCGAATCGCCCGATGCGCCGGAGGTGACGGCGATCGTGGAGCAGAAGGCGCTGGAGCCGGAGCAGCAGGGCGTGCGCGAGATCAACTCGGGCATCTACGGCTTTCAGCGGAAGGCGCTGTTTCAGCACATCGGGCAGCTGCGCGCGAACAACCTGCAACAGGAGCTCTACCTGACGGATATGGCGCGCATCCTGCACGATGCGGGGGAACGGGTGGTGGCGATCGCGGCCGCGAAACCCGAAGAGGTGCTGGGCGCGAACACCATTGCCGAGATGGCGAAGCTGGATCGGGAGCTGCACATGGCGACGGCACAGCGGCTGATGGATAACGGCGTGATCATTCAGCAGCCGGAGACGGTGGTGATCGATGCTCGCGTGGAAGTGGGTCCGGACACGACGATCGAGCCGTTCGCGCAGTTGCTGGGAAAGACGCGAGTGGGGAGCGACTGCCGGATCCGGTCGTATTCGGTGCTGGAGAACACGACGCTGGAGGATCAGGTGACGATCCTGCACTCTTGCGTGATTGAAGATGCGCGGATCGACAAGGGAGCGCGGATCGGACCGCTGGCGCATCTGCGGCCGGGGTGCCATATCGGCGAAGGCGCGCACATCGGCAATTTTGTGGAGGCGAAGAAGACGCATCTGGGGAAGGGTTCGAAAGCGAATCACCTGACGTACCTGGGAGACGCGGAGATCGGCAGCGGGGTGAACATCGGGGCGGGAACGATCACGTGCAACTACGACGGGGTGAACAAGTACCCGACGGTGATCGGGGATGGGGTGTTCATCGGCAGCGATTCGGCGCTGGTGGCTCCGATCGTGATCGGCGAGGGCGCGTATGTGGGAGCGGGATCGGTGATTACCAAGGATGTTCCCGCGGACGCGCTGGCGGTGGCGCGGGGCCAGCAGGTGATCAAAGAGGGCTGGGCGAAGAATCGGCGGGCGCAGCGAGAGGCGCAGAAGGCGAAAGGCTAGCGAGAAGCGTTTAGCGAGAAGCGCTTAGCGGCGATTAGCGAGCTGCGAGTGAGAACCGAGCCAAAGGCGAGTGAGAATCGAGTCAAAGGCTAGCGAGAATCGAGTCAAAGGCTAGCGAGAACCGAGCCAAGGCGAGTGGGAATCGAGTTAACTACGAGCCAAAGGCGGGGGAGATGGCCTAGGCGGCTTCCTGGCTGGTTTCACCTATACCGGCGAGCTCGGCGCGGAGGCGCATGCGCGCGGTGAGCGCAGCGCGAAGCACCGCGGAATTGTCCATCCGCAGCAGTTCGCTGACGCGTCTGGGGGAATAACCTTCCACGTCCATCAGCAGAAAGATCACCCGCTCCCCAGAAGGGAGACAGCGGAGGGCTTCCTCGAGTTCGGTGCGCAGGATGTTATTACGCGGCGGAAGGTAGCCGGCGGTGGGCGGAGGCAGCGGCGGGTCCTGGCGGAGGATGTCGCGGTCACGGAGTTGATCGAGGAGAGCTTCGTCGACGATGGCGCGGTCGGGCTCTTCATTTTGGCGAAAAGCGCGAATGAAGGCGCCGCGCAGGATGTCCTCGGCTTCCAGCTCGCTTCCGGTCATGTAATACGAGACGGAATAGACGCGATGGCGGTGACTGTCGTAGATATCCCGCTGCCTTTCTTCAAGGCATTGCGGGGCCATCTCGCGGGCCGTCATTTTTGCTGATTGCGGATCGAATTCGAACAACATGCGTGGAGCCGCTCTGAAGACACACATCCGGCAGGAGAAGCTTAACACGAACCACCTATGCAAAATTACACCGTTTGGGGGAGGGAGCCCGGGGTGCTGGTTGGCGGAAAATAAGGCTCTCCGCAGGGGTCACGACAGATTCCGGTGTTTCACGGGGGCGATGGGTTTTTCCCAAATTTGAGAAGCGTGGAGGGGGTGACCCTAAATGGTCCACCAGGGCTCCACGTTCCGGGAATTGTTTCGAAGGGGCAAATCCAGCAGGATACGATAGAGCGGAATTCTTCGGGGTGCAAACAAATTTGGTGAATGGGGCTGCAGGGGCTGGAGGGGCAGTGGCGTCAGAGCGGATCCTGATCGTGGACGATGAGCCCTATGTTCGGACGCTCATGGCGGCCATGCTCGAGAAATCCAATTACACGCCGGTGCTCGCCTCGAATGGCCTTGAAGCGATCGAGCATCTGGAGCACGACCCGCCTTACGATCTGATCCTCTCCGACATTGTGATGAACGGCCTCGATGGCATCGGGCTGCTGGAGCGCATCCGGCAAGTGCAGCCGGACACGCCGATGGTGATGGTGACGGCGATCCACGACGTGGGGGTTGCCATTTCCGCGATGCGCAAGGGCGCATACGACTATCTGCTGAAGCCGTTTGAGAAAGAGCAGCTGCTGGTGACGGTGCGGCGGGCGCTGGATTACCGGCGGCTGGTGCAGCAGAACTCGGTGTACCGGCACAACCTGGAGCAGCTGGTTTCGGCGCGCACCGAGATGCTGCGGCAGGCGATGGCGGATCTGGAGCGGTCGTATGACATCACGCTGGAGGCGCTGGGCGACGCGCTCGATCTGAAGGATGCGGAGACGGAGGGGCATTCGCGGCGGGTGACCGCCTATACGATTGCGCTGGCGCGGCACTGCGGGGTGGAGATGGCACAGACGCGGGTGATCGCGCGCGGGGCGTTTCTTCACGACATCGGGAAGATGGCGATACCGGACGCAATTCTGCTGAAGCCGGGGAAGCTGGATCCGGAGGAGCAGCAGGTGATGCGGGAGCACTGCGCGCGCGGCTACCAGATTTTGCGCAAGATTCCGTTCCTCGAGGAAGCCGCGGAGATTGTTTACAGCCACCAGGAGCATTACGACGGCAAGGGGTATCCGAGGAATATGAAGGGGGAGGCCATCCCGCTGGGAGCGCGGATATTCGCGATTGCGGACACGGTGGATGCGATCACGTCTGACCGGCCGTACCGCCGGGCGCGCTCGTACGATGTGGCGCGGACGGAAGTGGAGCGTTGTGCGGGAACCCAGTTCGATCCGAATATCGTGGAGGTTTTCCTGGGGCTGCCGGACAGCCTGTGGGAGGATCTGCGGTCGGAAATGACCCGCCATCCGCGCTTCTCTCCGCTATCATTTGCTGGGGCGATCGAAGATCTGAAAGTCTAGCTGGAAACGGTCCGCCTGAAAAATCAGCAGCGTGGGGAGACGGCCATGCCTGTACTGGACGAGCGAGTCGTCACGGCAAGAATGAAATTCATACCCCTCTGGAAGCTCGAACGGGGCGAACTGGTGCGCCACTGCGAGTTCGAGAACTTCGTGGAGGCCATGCAATTTGTGAACAGCGTGGCAGAGATGGCCGAGGGGGCTGGGCATCATCCCGATATCGATATCCGCTACAACAAGGTACGACTGGCGCTGGTGAGCCATGACGCCGGGGGCCTGACCGAGCGGGATTTCGATCTGGCTGCGGGGATCGACAGCCTGGGCTGATGCTGGTTTGCGGGTTTTTTTGGGACGCCGGCCCGTGAGCGGAGGCGGGGCTCGGCGCAACTTTTAGTCCTCATCCGCGTCTGGTTGAGAGGAAGAGGGCTTTTTCCGGTCGGCCTGGTGGAGTCCGGAAAGGGCTTTGCGGTTCCAGAGAACCACGGCAAGGCCACCGACCAGGGCGGAAGCGGCGACGATCATGCCCGTGAGGAAGGCTTTGAGTTTGGCGCCGGATTGAGGTGGATCTGGGTCAGGTGGCTGATTCGGCATGGGACGAAGGGCGGCGGAAGGTCCGAAATGGGGCAATCAACCGCTTCGGAAATATTAAATTGTGTATGCGACTTGTGCATAATGGGGTTCAGAGTTACACTATTCTGGAGATTGAGGGATAGGGATTTTTCGCTGGACCGAGCAGAATTCGTGGTTCGGGTCGATGGCGACAGGCATCTGAAGTAGAGAGAGATTTAAGCCGGAACGGGGACCGAGAATTCCCGGCTGGCAGAGAGTTTATAAGTTGCGTCACTGGCCTCCCGGCACGAACAAATCAACGTTCGTGCCGCTTTTTTTTGCTTTTGAGGGGTCGGGCCGCCAATTTCTGTTCGTTTCGTGCCGGTGCCGGCTGCCGGTGGGGAGAATGGTTATTGTTACGATAGAAGCGGAGAGGCAACGTTGAAACGAGCGGTTCTCAGCCTTTTGGTCGCGCTGCTAATGGTCGCCAGCTACGCGGTTCCTGTGAGCTTCGGGGCGGCGAGCGCGGTGCACGCCCAATTTTCCGATCCGCAGCAGGATATTCCGGCCTATCACCCCGATGCGCCCGAGAAAGGGCAGGTGCTGCCGCCGATTCTCTCGGGCAATCAGCTGACGGGGCCGTTCTTCCGCGAGAAGTGGCAGGTGGAGGTGTACAAGGAGGCCGCGCAGATTCCCGGCGTGCTGTACCAGCTGCCGTGCTATTGCCACTGCGATCGGGCGCTGGGGCACACGAGCCTGCACAGCTGCTTTGAGGGTACGCACGGGGCAATTTGCGCGACCTGCGCGGCGGAAGGCGCATATGCCTACAAGATGACGAAACTGGGGCGGACACCCCAGCAGATTCGGGACGGCATCGAACGCAAGGAGTACGAATCGATCGATCTGGACGCGCTCGGGCGGAGTTAGGGCCGCTCGCGGGGTCGCCCCGATTCACACTGTGCAAAGCCGCCGGCTGGTCTGCCATAATCACCCAACGATGACGCGCCTCCCGCGCCTTTTGCCGCTCTCTCTGCTGCTCTGCTGGAGCATGGGATCGGTCTCCGCTGTCGCCCCGCGCCGGCCGGGGCCGTATGTGCTTCCGTGTGCCGGAGTGACGCTCCGGGCGAACTACATCGCCGATGCCGGAGAAAACGCGGGGCCGGGATTTTCTTTTCACATCGAGAACAAAACGGCGAAGGACATTCGGCTGGAGCAGCCTGTGCCTTCGAGCGCGCACTGGTACGCGCGGGTGGGAACCCGATGGTTGTGGCGCGCATCGGCAGGCCGAGGCGGAGCGCTGGTGAACGCGCTGAGTGAAAAGGGGCCGATGTTCGCGTATCAGCCGGCGTCGCCACCGGAGCATGCGGAGTATCTGACGGTTCCGGCGCGCGGGTCGCAGGACTGGGTGGTGACGATGCGCGACCATCCGGCGATCGACTACAAGCCGAGCTGCGCGCGGTGCAACTATCCGGGAGAGACGGAGTATCAGGCGGTGTTCGCGTACGCGTATCTGCCGAACGCGGAAGAGCATGCCCCGGATTTATTGCGCTGCGGGCTGCGCACCGCACCGGTGCCGATGCCGCCGGTGGCTCTCCACGCCGCATCACTAGAGACGCATTAATTTTCTCCGGAGCCGCATCCTGAACGAAATAATCCTCGTCTGTTCGCGTAACTGTGCAGAACATCCCGCCGCGCAACACAGCGCATGGGAGCGGGTTGGAAAGAGCAAC
>Ga0187887_10001997_pt1 | contig 16907 bp, 16 predicted proteins | sample June2016WEW_7_10_FD_132977 | JGI IMG/M metagenome (GOLD analysis project Ga0187887, IMG submission 132977) | Peatland microbial communities from SPRUCE experiment site at the Marcell Experimental Forest, Minnesota, USA - June2016WEW_7_10 | ecosystem: Environmental > Terrestrial > Soil >...
CATCACAAGCACCTTGTCATCTTGATCAACGTAATGACTTTGGTTCTGCAGCGCTGGTCACAGAGCCACGAGGTGTTGTCGTTGCTCGAAGATCTGCTGGAATACACCCGCTCGCATTTCGCCTTTGAAGAGAGAATGATGGCTCAGGCGGGCTATTTGGGACTTGCCGCCCACCGGAAGAAACACGCGGCAATGCAGTCGGAGGTCGGCAGGATGCTTGCCGAGGCCAAAGCCGGGAACGTCATGGTCCCGCTCAAATTGATGCCGTTCCTGAGGGGCTGGCTGGCGAAGCACATCATGGGAACCGACAAATCTTATGTCCCTGCCCTGAAGAAGGCAGGCATCGCCTGATCGTCCCTTTGGATCCCATAGCCTGCGGCTTCCGCAAACGCCCATTCGTTTGTCGTTGGTGAGGCCGTCTTCCCCTTGCGGTTCATGCACGCTTAGTCCTGGAGTGTTCGACGAAGTTCAATCACGACTATTTCCGGCGGACAGTTGTATCGCACGGGCAGAAGGGAGGCTCCGACTCCGGCAGTGGTATAACCCTGCAGCCCCCGGTGACTCCAGCTCCCGTAGGCGTACTCCCACGGGCAATCCGCGTTCTGAAACGGCGCGGCCCACCCGCCACGAAACGGTCTGGGTAATCGGATCTGGCCGCCGTGTGTGTGACCGCAAAGATAAAGGTGTACGCCGGCGGCATCGGCTTCCCGGTACATCTCGGGCGTGTGCGCAAGCAGCACTTTGAAGGCATTCTTCGGAACATCCGATAACGCGCCTGCGAGATCGTCGCAGCCGTAGTAATGGGGATCATCGACACCCGCGATCCACAAACCCGATCTATCCGAGCGCAGTTCCGCCGCGTCGTTTATGAGCATATGGACGCCCATCCTCTGAAGCTCTACGGCGATCTCAGCAGGGTCGTGATTGCCGAGAATTCCAAGGACGCCATATCTGGCACGGATCGCTTCGAGGATCAATTTCATCCGTGGATAGACCTGCTCACAGCTGCCGAAGATCTCGAAGCGGTAGTCACCCGTCATTACGCAAACATCAACGGGCAACGCGTTTACGATCTCGGCGGTCCGCTCGGCCAATCCCTGAACTCCATCAATGTGGAGGTCCGACAGATGCAAAATACGAAAACCGTGGAATGCAGCCGGCAGGGAGCTGAATTCGAAGCACAGCGAGCGGATCACCGGCTGCCGGGCGGCACACAAACCAGCCTGGTACAAACCCAGAGACTTCAGCGACCATTTCAGAACGGGCCGGACGACATCGTCGTGCCAAAGGAAGAAATCACCGCGTCCATGTGCCTTCTTACCCTTGTGATGTGCGGCTTCGATGGTCTTGCGCCGCTCCAGGCGACTTAAGAGATTCGTGAGGGAAACCGGCACAGGAACAGTAGCCACTGGCTTAACTATCGTCAGTACAACAGTTTCTTGTTAGGGAGAATCCCTAACGGCGGAGGGCTCGAATCGAAGCGAATGCCACAGCCGCAGTCTCGAGGGGAGGAACCTTTCATGAAACGGGCGCCTCCGCGGATTAATGCAGATCCTGGATCGCCGACTATCGGACTTTCTCCGGATACACCCACGTCGCCGGATTCGGCGGAGGCTTGAACTCGTCCGTGCTGAAGACACGCCATTCTTCGCCTGGCCCCGCCACGCGCAACACCAGCGCTATCCCGCCCCCCGGCCCCTGAAAATAGGACACTCGAATTCGGTGGATTCCACCTTCAAGCGTCAATGCCGCTTGCCGGGTTTTCGGTGGATGTATTCCGTCGTTATTCACAACTTGCCGGCCATCTATGTAAAGCCTGGAGCCATCGTCCGACGTCAACTCAAAACGATATGGCCCCGGCTTGTCGATCCAGAACCGGCCGGAGTAATCAATGGCAAACCACTCGCATCGGTCTGTGACACCGGGGAATCCTTCCTGAAAATTTCGCGGAGGGACGTTGAGGGTTGCGGTGTAGATCACCCCAAGAGGATGGAGCCGCCGAAAATCCGGAAGGGACGTGGAATAAGGGCGAATGAAATAGATCACGCCAAGGAGTCCACCCGGCGCGACCACGGTGGTTCCAAACCTGGGAACAGCCTCTTCCTGGGCGGGGGTCAGTTCATCGGTCGCAATTCCGATCAGACCTGCTGCGAGAAAGGTTCGAGCAATCGCCAGCCCGGCCGCGCGCACACCGGCGAGTGTATCACGGGGTTTCCCGTAATCGCTTTTGCGATGGAGTTTCGCCCATAACAACCGCCATTATTGGGCCTGCTCATGTCGGCCCGAGAGTCCAAGAATCGACACCGCCTGGGATCGTATAACGCCCGATTATTATCCTAGTGAAATCGGTTGTAAGGCCCATTACGTTATAAGGGACGTTACAGGCTCGAGCGGTTGATGCGAAGCAACAGATTCCGACCGCGTGTTGTGGTGATATTCCACATTTATGACGTCCCCCGCCGATCCAGGTCTCGGCACTCTAAATACTACTGGACATTTTACTAGTTAAGGGAGTACTGTTATCCCAGATCTGACCGGAAATACCTGAAACCGCGTGATTCTGTTTTTCCGGTCGGAACCGATGCGCTGATCTCCATTCGCGCACCAGGCGTCGGGACTCTGGCAGTCGGCAGATGCCGAAGCATGAGAATTCACTCGACCGGCTTTGCTGTTCCGCCGAGAGTCCCGGCACCATGATGATCGCTCCCATCCGAGGATGGTGGTGGTAGCGTGCTCTACGTCGACGATTCCCGCGCTGGCGAGCACCAACAGGCGTTCAACAACGCGGCCAACCGTTTCTGGCACATGCACCGGGGCGAGAACTTCTTCATGTGGTTCAATGGGGTCGGAGCGGAAGGTCTCCGCATGAGCGTCAGGGCAGACGGCGAGGCGTGGCCGGAACAATTAATGGTTCAGATCACTGACGATCCCGAGGGGTCAATCCTGACTGCGCTGGACGGGTGGTGGCTGGGGCGGCAGGGACGGGGCTGGTGAACCAGGCGGGAACAGATCGGTGTTTTACCCTACCCCTGAACGTATTCTCTGCCGATACCAGGTTAGAGCAATCTTTGAAGCGACAGTACTCCCAAGTACGACGGATCAGCCCGGGACGCTGAAGCGCGAGGCTGATCCATTTTTCGCCCACCATCGCGGCTTCCCGCCAAGCCAATATTTCAGGAAAACAGTGACATGGTGCCTGAATGAGCGTAGGCTTGAGGCACCTTGCTTTATATCGACGACGCCCGCGCTGGTCAGCATCAGTGGGCGTTCGATAGCGCGGCACTTCGTTTCTGGCGTCCGCACCAGGGCGAGAGCCTGTACGTATCGTCTACCGGCATGTGGCCCGATGGATTTCATGTACGTGTCCGTAATTACCGTAATCAGCGGAACAGTCTGCTCGTGGTGCAGATTGGGAACGATCCTGAGCAGGCTATTCTGACGGCCCTTGAGAAGTGGTGGGCGCAACGGCAGTGAGGGTTGGCGCCTTCCGGCCCCGTGAAGCTGCCCGCGTGCATCCTCTCAGATCAAGGGCCTGGCCTATCCATCCCAAGGGCTTTATGCCGGCCGCCCTTCAACGCTCGGACATTGCCAGTTCATGATGAAGCTGGAGTTGTTATCTGCGCGGGTTAGGGTTCATCGCCGCCACCAGCATAAGGACCGCCGGGAGAGGCAGACCACGCGAGACTATCGGTGAACGTTCGTTTCTTACTCAGATCACCCGCGCGCGTCGCGAGGTCTTGTTGAAGGTTGTTCTCCGCTGAAAAACGTGGACCTGCTCTTTGCCGCCTTTCACGTCGGCGGTTGAGTACAATAGTTCGCCGCCGCTCAGGCTACTTAACTCCGAAGCGTAGCAGCATGTTGAGTCCGAAGGCGAAAATCCCCGCGCCCAGCAACACGCAGACAGGCAGTGTCAGAACCCAGGCGAGCAAGAGGTTGCGCACGGTGTCCATTTGCAGTCCGGACCGGTTCGCGAACATGGTGCCCGCGACGCCCGAGGAAAGCACGTGCGTGGTGCTTACCGGCAGGCCTAATTGGTCGGCGGCCATGATGGTCCCCATGGCGACCAGTTCCGCTGAAGCGCCTTGCGCGTAGGTCAGGTGCTCCTTGCCGATCTTCTCGCCGACCGTGACGACGATTCGCTTCCAGCCGATCATGGTGCCGAGGCCCAGCGCCAGCGCAACCGCCACCTTCACCCAGACCGGAAGGAATTTGGTCACATGGTCCATGTTGGCTTTCAGCTTTTTCGCGCTGGCCTGCTCGGCAGGGTCATCCAGCTTTTTCTGTTTGATCAGCTTGCCGAGCGATTCGGATGTCAGATACAAATCACTGCGCAGAATCTTGCGCTGATCGGCATTCAACTGGCTGAGGCTGGTCTTGTCCGTCAGGATGTCGGAGATCTCGCGGCACTTGGTTCCAATAGCCGCGAACGTGCGGTCCTTCACTTTGCCGGTGGTCTTTAGATACGCAGATAACTCGTCCGCGGCGATCTGATATCCGCCCATGGCCACGCCGGGCGCATGGCGGTCCATTTGGAACGAGATGGTTTCGGTGGTCGCCGCTAGGTCCTTGATAGAGGCCTGGCTGGTGCCCAGATCGACGGCAAAAGTCAGCGGCAGGATGCCGACCAGGATGAGCATGATGAGTCCCATGCCCTTCTGGCCGTCGTTGGATCCATGAGCGAAGCTAACGCCCGTGCAGGTGAGCACCAGCAGGCCACGAATCCAAAGCGGCGGCGCTTTGCCCGGCTCCGGAGCCTCGTAAAGATCCTTGCGCCTGACCAGCAGCTTAAAGAGCAACAAAAGCAACGCCGAACAGACAAAGCCCACGATGGGAGAAACGAGCAGGGACATGCCCACTTCCGAGGCCTTGGCCCAGTTGATTCCTTCGCCGAACTGGTGGGCTCCGCCGACCCACGAATTGGCGAGTCCGACGCCCATGATCGCGCCGACCAGAGTATGTGAGCTCGACGCGGGCAGACCGAGGTACCAGGTGCCGAGATTCCAGATGATCGCCGAAATCAGCAGCGCGAAGACCATGGCAAACCCCGCGCCCGACCCAACGTTGAGCACCAGCTCCACCGGCAGCAATGCGAGTATTCCGAACGCTACAGCGCCGCTCGATGTCAGGACACCTATCAGGTTCCAGCACCCGGACCACACAACGGCCACGATCGGCTTGAGAGAGTGCGTGTAGATGACCGTGGCCACGGCATTCGCTGTATCGTGAAATCCGTTCACGAATTCGAAGCTGAGGGCCATCCCAAGCGCCAACAAAAGGAAAATGCCACTACCAATGGACAGGGTCTCCCCGAACAGGTTCATCGATCCTCCTATGTGGACGAACACTGAGTCTAAGGCATGAGTGTTTCAGAACAATTACATTAGAGGAGGTTTTCGCGGCGAGCGCGGGATCTTCGATCAACGCCGTCTGGGCGAGAGCATTCTTGCCAGGGCCGCGCCGGCCAGCATCAACGAGAACACAACCAACAGGAACAAGAGGAACATCACGAAGACCGCGGCCACGCGCAGGAACAGGTTCTGAATCGTGCTCCACGCCGCCAGGGTATAGGTGCCCCACACCGCGAATAGCAGGCATCCCAGGAAGATCCGCAGAAAGGCGGTAGCTGCCGCGACAAATGCCTCCACCACGCTCAATTGCGGCTTGAAGGAGTGAGGGATGGTTAAGCGCGAATACGCGGATCGATCCCTGGCTTGATCGTCGCGATCAGCCGGGGGGAACAGCAGAGTGCGCACTCTAACTACCCATGAGGTGTTCACGGGGCTCCTGGCTCATTGTCGCGCAGATGCGGTTCGGGAACGCCAGGGCGCGGCTCGTTCTTTATCCCCGGTGTGGTCGGCAATGCTGAAATCTCTTCCTGGCTGCCACGCCGGCCAGGAAGCCCAAGCCATACGCGACGTGGTAGACGGCGAAGACGGCGGGAAGCGCTGGCAGCAGATCCCAACCGTTGCGGTGCGCGGCGCCGATGGACGCCGACACGGCAGCGATGAAGTATGTGGCCACTAACGCGGCCAGCACCGCGATCGGCCATCGCCATAAGAGTGAGGCAGCGGCCAAAGCTACCGTCAGCGCCACGCAAACGCCAGGGACCAGATGCCGCCTCGAGGCTGGCCGCCGGTGCTTTCGAATGACCGCAACCTTCCAGAAGCCGTACTGGTAATACTGTGCAAACAATGCCCTCAGTGAGCCGCGTGGCCAATACCAGGAACGAATCCGAGGCGATTGCCAGACCCGTCCGCCATTTAGAGTGATACGCAGGTTCAGTTCGTCGTCCTGGTTTCGCACCAGCGATTCATCGAACGGGCCGGCTTGTTCGAGCGTGGTTCTGCGCCAGCACCCATACGGCACCGTGTCCACTGGTCCTTCGTAGGCAGGGCCGCGGAACTTCGCGCCGCCAGAGGCAAATCGCGAGTGATAAGCGGCGGCGATGGCCCGCTGCGTCCATCCGGTGGCGCGTGTGAGAGCCGGTCCGCCCACATTGTCAGCGCCCGTTTCTTCCAACACGGCGATGCATTGCCGAATGTAATCGGGCGCATACTCGGTGTGCGCGTCCATTCGAATGATCACGTCCCCGCGCGCGGCGCGCACCGCCGCATTCAGCGCGGGTGAGACATACCATTGAGGATTATCGATGACCGTGAGTTTCGGCCACTTCTGCGCCCAATTGGCGAGTACCTCACGCGTGCCGTCTTCACTCATGCCGTCGGCAGCTATGACCTCCCAGTTAAGATCATCCAGATCCTGCTTGGCGAGCGAATTGAGAAACCGCTCGATGGCCCGGGCTTCGTTGCGGACGGGGACGATGACGGAAACGATCACCTCACCGTGATGGACACAGAGGCGACGTGATTTTCCCAGGCCAGTTCCAGCTTGCCTTTGTGGCCGCCCTCATCGCGGATCGTATATTTCAGTGTCTCGACAAGCGCGCCTGGCTTGCTCATCTCCATCGGAACGCGGCCCAGATCCTGGCTCTGGTCATATTTGAGACCCCACTGGCCGGTTTGCTTATTGACGATAAGCTGCCACGCATCAGGGTTCTCGACGAGAACAAACAACGTATAGGTTCCGGCGGGCACGTCGAGGCCACCGATGTTCAGGTCCGCGTCGGTGTGTAACGTGGTTGCAGCGTTCGCGCCGGCGCGCCACACCGGATAATTCGGGTCCTCCGAGATTTTTCCTCCCGGCCCAAACAGCTTGCCTTCACGGCCGCGCACCGACGGCGCGGAGTATTTGATGGAGAGCGTTTTGCCGGCGATTGTCGCGCTGGCCTGCTCGGGCGGACTCTTCTGCGCGGACACCATGCCCACAGAAGCGATGAGCGCGAAAGCGAATAGAACGGCGGTTTTCATCATGGAATTCACCAGTGAACATTTTAACAGCCGGGGTCTATCCTCTATCGGTGCCCGTTCAGCGGTGGCGCCGCAATGGCCCAGAGTGTACGCAGCAGAATGCCGATATCGCGGGCGAAGGTGCGGGTTCGTACATACTCCTGCGCGAGGGCCAGCTTGTCGGGAAGAATGTGCTGAGTGTATTCGGCCTGCGGATCGTCGGCGGCCGCCAGCACGCGATCCTCATAGCGGAAACAGATGGACGCGGAGTCGGTGATACCCGGGCGCAACTCGAGCACCGGGACGTAACGTTCGTGGAACATCTCGACGTACCCGGGCACCTCGGGCCGCGGCCCCACCAGGCTCATATCCCCGCGCAGGACGTTCCACAACTGGGGCAGCTCATCGAGTTTTGCGGCGCGCAGGAACCGGCCGGCGCGCGTGATTCGAATATCGCCGGGAACCGTGATTGGCAGGCCGCGAGCGCCGTGTCTCATGGTGCGAAACTTCCATAGCCGGAACCGCCGGAAGCTTCGCCCAACCCTTTCGTGTGCAAACAGGACCGGCCATCCGGAATCGAGCACAACGACGATCGCAACAATCAACATCACGGGAAGCAGCACCAGCAAGGCGCCGGCACTGACCGCGACGTCGAAGATCCGCTTCAGCCGCATATGTCCTCGACAGCGGCGATCACCCTCGCGACCTCCGCGTCACTGAGCCGTGACGAAAGCGGGAGTGAGACCAGGCGCGGGTATTCATTGATGGCCCGCGCGCACGGGTCCCGAAGTTCGAGACGATCGCGGTAGTACGGATGCATCGGAATTGGCTTGAAGTGCACGCTGCAACCGATGCCACGCCGCCGCATTTCCGCGATAAACTGCGAGCGGTCGACGGTGAGGCGATCGAGGTTCAGCCGCAGGATATAAAGCTGCCACGCGTGCGTAGCTATCGAAGAATCGGGAGGCAATTCCAGCCGGGCCATTCCCGCAAAGGCCTCGTTGTATGCGTGAGCGATTGCCGCGCGCCTCGCGTTCATCTCATCGATCCGGGTGAGTTGCACAAGACCGATAGCGGCCGAGATGTCGCTCATGTTGTACTTGAACCCGCACTCCACCACATCGTAATCCCAAGTGTCTTTCGCGCCCTGCCGCTCCCACGCATCGTGGCTGATTCCATGGAGCGACATCACGCGCATGCGCTCTCGGAGGTTCGGGTCACGGCAAGTCACCATGCCTCCTTCGCCGGTGCTCAGGTTCTTGGTCGCATAAAAGCTGAACGCCACAGCAGCCGAGGTCCCGGCGCCGATTCGAATCGATCCATACAATGAGCCCGTCGCGTGAGCCGCATCCTCCACAACGAAGAGACCGTGTTCGACGGCCAGGCAACCGATTGCTTCCATGCTGCAGGGAAGGCCGCCGAGATGAACCGGAAGAATCGCCCGGGTGCGGGAAGTGATCACCCGTCGAATGGCATCTGGCGAAATATTGAGGTCGTTGCCGACGTCGGCGAGTATGGGCGTGGCGCCGGTGAGCAGAATGGCATTTACTGTGGCGCAAAATGTGAGCGGCGTGGTGATCACTTCGTCACCGGGTCCGATTCCCAATGCCGCGAGCGCTAGATGCAGGGCCGCGCTGCCGGAGTTCACCGCGAGGGCATGCGGCGCGCCAGTGTATTCGCGAAACGCCTTCTCGAATTCCGCCGTGCGTGGGCCGGTCGTAGTCCAGCCAGAAGCCAGCGCTGAGGCCACGGCCGCGATCTCCGCTTCGCCGTAATCGGGACGCGCGAACTCAATGAACTCTTCGTGCAACGGGGCCACTCTTACTAATCCAGCACAAAACGTGGGTGCGCAGAAGCGGAATCGTGTTCAACAGAGCGTACAGCGAAGAGTGAAGCCGCACTGCGGCGCGGGCCAGCGGAGGCGCGAGAGTGATTCGGCGGCAATGCAATGCTCCTTCGGGAAAGAGCCTTCGTATGGCCTTCACCGGTACGCCACGCACATCGGGATTTCGCGGATTATCGACGCAGAAATCGTACCAGAGCACACCGCCACCCGGCTTCACGACCCGCCAAACATATGTTGCCAGGCGCACGCGATACTCGTCGTCCAGTAACGATGTGAATACCGTGAAGAGCAGCACGACGTCGAACGTGCCCGGTTCGAGCGCCACATCGAGAGCATCTCCCTCGATTAATTCGACGCTCGTTGGCAGGCGGCGTCTGGCGTCTTCCAATCTGCCGCGCTGCAGCTCGATTCCCGTCAGATTGGCCGGCGCGAAGCCGAATCGGATAAGGTCCAGCAGATTGCCGCCGGTGCCGCAACCAATCTCGAGTACGCGTGCCGTTAACGGGTCGATTCCCGTTTCGACCATCCACCGGCGCATCGCCCGCTCACGTTCCGCGAGAAAGCAGGGCAGGGCAGGGTCGGGGACGGTCGAGCGCCTGGCGTATCTCGCACGCACAGCGTCAGCTTCGGTCAGGAAAGATCCCACATGGTGATCGTAAGCCATCCGGCCAGGCGATGGACTTATCCTGACGTAGAGGAGCGGATGTGTCGCGGTTGATTATTTCGGTTTTCTTGCTGTGCTTGGCGCCGCTGGACTGCTTCGCCGGATTCTGCTCGGCGGATGCGTCGCCATTCACCACGCGGCACGATTTCCAATTCTTCGCAGGATACTCGCCGGTGTCCGCCACCCTGATCGGAACCACCACTGACCGGCGTTTCGTGATGGCGGGATTCGGCTACAGTTATCGTTGCTGGGCCTGGCCAGGAGTCTCGATCTCCTATACCGGCGAGCTGCTTCCGGCCGCCGTGCTGTTGCAGCCGGGACAGTATCTGCCGCAATTTGTGCCGGCTCACGCGGTGTATGGATTCGGAATCACGCCTCTCGGGTTCACTATCGATTTTGGCCGCAGGCACAGGGCGTACCCGTTCCTCGAAACCGATGAAGGCATCATCGCCTCCAGCGAGCCCATTCCGATTAACATCACCGGCGCCACAGGGTTGAACTTTCTCATCGACCTTGGCGGCGGCTTGCGAATCAGGACCGGCAACCGCCACGCGATCATCTTCGGCTACAAGTTTCTACACATTTCGAACGGCTTCACGAGCGCGTTCAACCCCGGCGTCGACGACAATGTCTTCTACGCCGGTTTTTCGATGTAGGATCTTCGTCCGTGACACCGTAACACCGATACTCTTCCGGGCCCGGAGGCGAACCCAGCGCAGGCTCTTTGGCAACTGCCAGACCGCACGCTGGCATTCTCTTCCTTCCCATTCCGATATTCTGTTCTGTATGGCCGTTGAGATCGATGGCGTGCAGTTGCACCTTGCTCACCCTGACGAGTTGAACGTCACCTGGGTGGGTCAGGAGGATGTGATGCGGCAACTGCTGGCCGCGTGGCTTGTACTGGACACGCAGGACCTGCCCATGAACCCGCGTCTGCTCGGTAAGCCCGGCGTGGGCAAGACCACCCTCGCCTATGCGGCCGCCAAACGGCTGGGCCGCGACGTCTATATTCTCCAGTCCACGGTCGATACCCGGCCCGAGGATCTTCTGGTTACGCCGGTGATCGAAGGCGAGAAGCGGCTGCGTTATGTTGCCTCACCGCTGGTCACCGCGATGATCCGCGGTGGGATCGTCGTCCTCGATGAAGGCAACCGCATGAGCGAGAAAAGCTGGGCGTCGCTCGCCCCGCTGCTGGACAATCGCCGCTACGTGGAATCCATCGTCGCGGGCATCAAGATCAAGGCCCACCCGCTCTTCCGCCTCGTCGCCACCATGAACGACGACGCCTCGACCTTCGATCTTCCCGAGTACATTCACTCGCGCCTGCAGCCGATGATCACCATCGATTTTCCCGAACGCCACGAAGAATACGCCATCCTGCGCGAGAACCTGCCATTCGGCGACGACCACATTCTGAATTACGTCACTGATTTTCTGCAGCAGGCTCATTCCGCCGACGAGCGCTACACGGTCCGCGACGGCATCAACATCGGGCGTTTCGCCCTGAAGCTGCACGCGATGGACGAAGGCCGGGGAAGCATCGATCCTCTGCTGCGCATGGCGATCGTCGAGACACTCGGCGATGAGGCACTCCGGTATGTCCCTCGTCTCTGATCCAGGCAGCCTGCGCCGCGGCAACTTCACCTATTTCCCGGTGGTGCCCGGCCGGCTCGAGTTCGCCATCGAATTGCGGCGGCTGATCCTGGCTGAGCGCCCTCGCGTGGTCGCAGTCGAACTTCCCGGCGCGCTCGAAGACGTCTACCTCCAGGCGCTGGCGCGCATGCCGCAGATGTCGGTGATTGTCTATCCCGACGCCAAGGACGACGAGCGCGCCATTTACGTGCCTGTCGAACCCTGCGATCCTTTCACCGAAGCTGTGCGCACCGGCATCGATGCGTCGGCTGAAATCGTTTTCCTGGAACCCGATGTCGCCGACCGTCCACACGTTGCCGATGCATATCCCGACACGTACGCCATCCGCCGCATCGGGCTTGATCGCTACATCGAGCTGTATCGCCTGTGGCCGGTCAATCGCACCGAAGAGATCAACGTACACGCTGCCGCCATGGCGTGGAAGCTGCAGGGTACTGATCCGCTGGCCAACGTTCTGGTGGTGGTTTCGCTGAATCTGCTGGACCCGTTGCTCGATGCCATGGAGAGCCCGCAGGACCCGCCGTCATACACTAGGCACGCCTTCGATCCGCGCCTCATCAACCCTCACCCCGATTGCCTGGTGGAGATCACTTCCGAGTATCCGTTCCTGCAGGAGCGTTACGAACGATTCCGCGAGACCATGGACCCGGACGCGCTCATTGACCGCCCGCGCACGCAGTTCGATCTGTTTCGCGAAGCCGAGAAAGAGTACGCCGCCAACACCGGAGACAAAATCGCGCATTGGCAGCGGCGCATGCTGGCCCGATACACGCGCAATCTCGCGCAGATCAGCAACGAACTTACAGCAGGCGTGTTTGATCTCACCGTGGCCGCCCGCTCTCTCGTGGATGACAACTACGCGTGGGAAGTGTGGCAAATGGCCAATCGCTATCCCGCGCAGAAGGACTCCAGCGAAATGCTGGAAACGGTCAATCTCTCCGGCGAAGAGATCTGGCTGAGCACGCGCAAACTCCGCCTCCGCCGGCGTCTTCCGCGCATGAAGCAGCGCATGCTTCCACGCGGTCTCAAGAGGCGAAAGAAGGAGAAGACCGCGGGCGAGTGGGCGCGCCAAACCACCGGCGACGCAATCTGTTCTTATCCTCCCGAGGACATCGTCATCGAGGATTACGGCCGTTTCCTAAAGCAGAAGGCGAAGAGCATGGTGTCGGAAGAGCGGACGCGCACCGAACCGTTCACCACGTCGATCCTCGACGGTATCGACATTCGTGAGACGATCCGCAATTGGCACGTCGGCAACATCTACGTGCGCCAGCTAGACCGCATCGCCGGCGACGTCGGTGCAGTGGTAGTGATCTTCGACGAGGACCACGACGATCATTATCAGTACCTCACCACCTGGCTCGGCGAAAACCAGAACGAATCCGACATGGCGTTCTATTCGACGTATCCGTTCGAGCACATTGTCGGGCCGGGTATCGGCCGTGCCGAATATGGCGGCCTGTTGATGACGCTTCCGCCACGACGTATGTATGACGTGTGGTCCGATCCCGATTACGAGTTCGCGCTCTCGAAGCCGGAGCGCCTGCTGATGGCCGCGCTCGACTATTCGATGGAGCGGCACGTCGTGTACGTGGGGCCAAAACCGCCGCGCTCGATTTTTCGGTCGATTGCCGCGCACGTGGGCCGCAACATCATGTATATTCCGCTCGGGGCGCTCTCGCCCATGAAGCTCAAGAAGCTCCGCGTGGTCCACGTGCTGGACAACTATGATCGCCGCAAGGACGCGAAAGATTACATTTGGTGATCGCGGCCGAACTCCACCAGCGAGACTTCCCCGAACGATCCGGCATTCCTGCTGCTCCAGTGCCCCGCCGCGAGCCGGTGTGCCAACCACTGCTGCCACCATTGCACGCGCTGCCGGGTTCCATAGACGAAGAAGCGACTTGATGGTTCCAGCGCGGTTCGCGTGATATCGCCCGCATACTTCTCCGCTTCCGGCGAGCTCGCGAATGGAAACAGGTAAGGATGTCCATAGATCGGATACACCGCCAGCGGCGCATACAGGAACGACGGTAGGGGGTAATCGGGATACCATGCGGGAGACCGTCCCTCGACAAATGGGCTAACGCACACCACTGGTGTTGTCGCGCCGGACCCCTGCTGGTTGATCGCACTGGCCGCCCCGCGATAATCGTAATTGAAGTTCCTCGGCATGATGCGATTCCATTGCCCAAGCGCCAGCAAAAGGCCGACGCCGAGCACGGTGCTCAGAAGCGGCCACCGCGAATCGGGAATGTAGCGAGCCACGAACGCCGTTCCCACCAGCGCCGCCCCAGGCAGCATCAGCGAGAAATATCGCGATACGAAAAGGCTCTCGCCGGTTATCCATGAAAAAGCGAAAAGAGCCGACGCAGGTACCAGCCACCACGTGACCGTCAACGCGAGCGAAGATCGCGAAACCGTCCCAGCGACCACCGGCCATCGGCAGCACCGGGCGACCAACCACGCACCAACTCCGAGAAAAACCGCCGGGTCCAGAGCCTTGAGAAGATTCCACAGCGTGGGCATGGTGCCGATTACGTGCATCCTCGCGGTATGTTGCAGAGACAGCGTATCGAGCACAATCGGCGCCAGAGCCAGTCCCAGTGCGGCGAACACGGCGAGCGCGCGCGGCCATCGCACCGGTGTGTCGCCAGATATCAGCCGCGCAATTGCATAGACCGCGAAAACCAGATAGAACGGCCAGTAAACTAGTTGCACGCGCCACAGCAATGCTCCGAAAACAACGAACAGTGCTGCATCGAGCCATTTCCCGGAATCGAGTAAACGAATGAGGAACCACACGGCGGCGACGGCAGTCAGCGTCCCCAGAGCGTAAGGCCGCGCATCGTCCGCCTGAAGATTGAAGCCATGCATGGCCAGACACGCGAACACCACCAACCATGCGGCCCTCGGATGAATCAGCCGCGCGGCGAGACGTGCGATCAGAAACAGCGCCGCGAGCAGGGTCAGCGTTGACGGCAGCCGGTAACCCACCTCGGAGAAACCGCCGAGTTTGTCGGCAATCCACGGGAGCAAGTAATAGATGGAAAAACGCAACTGCGGTGCAATCGCCAGAGTGGGATGCGCCGCGCTATACCGCACCACAAACGCCGTCGCCGTTTCGTCAGTCCAGAAGCTCTCGCCCAGCGGCATAAACCACAGGCGAACGATACAGAGCACAAGCAGAGCCCATAACAACCCATTCCAGCGCTTCACGCTGTCTAGCTCTCCAGTTTGTAGCGGGTTTCCGCCAGATGATAGAGCGGACGCCACAGCATGCGGTTCACGGTAACCACCAGAGTCGCCATCACGATGGTTGACAGCAGCAGCACCGCGAAATTGCCGTCATCCGTCGCCGAGCTGATCTCAGCGCCCAGCCCGAACGTGGACAGAACCTTCCCCTGAAAGTGAAAATACTCGGCGATGATGCTCGCGTTCCATGCGCCGCCGGACGCAGTGACCAGGCCGGTAATCAAATACGGAAAAATCCCCGGTAAAATTACCTTGCGCCAGCGGTCAAGCCGGCTAAATCGGAAAATCTCCGCCACTTCGAGGAATTCCGATGGAATGGCCGTCGCGCCTGCGATCACGTTAAACAAGATGTACCATTGTGTGCCCAGCAGCATCAGCAGAATCGAACCGGCGTTCAACCCGCCGCCGAGCTTGATCAGCGCCAGCAGCACCACCGGGAACAACGCCGTTGCCGGAACTGAAGCGGCGATCTGCGCTAATGGTTGCGCGATGCGCGCCAGACGCGGACTCAATCCAATAGCGACTCCGGCAGGGATGGTCCACAGAGAAGCGATCGCCAGCGACACCAGCACGCGCAGAAAGGTGGCGCCTGCGCTTTCCACGGTGATCATCACTTCACTCCAGTTGATTCCCGTGAGCGTGTGAAATGCTTCCATAACCCCGAGTCCCGCCGCCGCGGCAAGAGCGGCCGCGATCAGCACCGCGAGCACCGTCTTGCCGGCAAAACCTCCCGTCACCGCACCGCCCTCCGCCATCCGGCCCGCGTTCGTGCACATGTAGTCATCCAGTGGCGCCAGCGTTTTCTGCTGCACGCGGGTGAGCAGGGGAGATTTTCGCAGCAGATTCAACACCCATGATTCCGGCGCAGCGGTCGCCTCCACCTGCTCAAACTTGAACTTCTCAGACCATGCGATCGCCGGTCTCCACACCAGTTGATCGATCAGAATGATTACCGCGATCATCGCGCCAAGCCCCCACAGGATCGCGCCCGTGTCGCCCGCGCTTGCCGCCGACTGCAAGTACGATCCCAGCCCCGGCAACCGGAAATCCCGCTTGCCCAACACGAACATCTCGCAGGCCATCAGAAAAAACCAGCCGCCCGCAACCGATACCATGGAGTTCCAAACAAGCCCGATGGTCGCGTAGGGCAATTCGAGCTGAACAAAGCGTTGCAGCCAGCCGAACCGGAATATCTTCGATGCCTCGCGCAGTACTTTTGGAATCGATCGGAGCGAAGCGTAGAAGCTGAACGCCATGTTCCACACCTGCCCTGTGAAGATCAGGATCACCGAGCCGATCTCGACACCGAGTTGCCGTGTCGGGAACAGCGCCACCATCGCCAGCATCACGCCGGGCAGGAAACTCAAAACCGGAATCGACTGCAGTATGTCCAGCACCGCCAGCATCACGGCCCGCACGCGCCGGTTGTACGCGGCGATGTACCCATACGTGATCGCGAATGCCATGCTCAGCACATAGGCTACGGTCATGCGCACCAGCGAGTACAACGCATATAAAGGGAGTGCCGACGGCGACCGCGAAATCGTCGCGTGGTCGTTCACCGGGCCCAGCCAAACGTGGCCCACCATCAGCACCGCGCATGCAACGCCCATCACGACGATGAACACGGCGGCATCCAGCAGCACCGGCCACGTGCGCTCGCCGGTGATCGATCGGGCCAGCGCCTGGATCGTCATTGGGCGGTGCCCGCCGCCACTTCCTGAGGAATGAAGAACCGCTGGCCACGCGAGTCATGGTCGAACAGTTCGGCGTAGCGGCCCCAGTTGATCGCGGTTTCCAGTTGCAGCTTCGTCTCGTCTTCGCTGAAATGCTCGTCCAGCAGGTCTTCGAAGAATTCGTCGGGAAGGGTGCGGTCGGTCTTGGCTTCCAGTGCGCTCACGATTTTCTTCAGCAACGGAACGCGCTCCAGAGCAGCGGCGCGGAACAATTCCTTCTTGCGGAGAATATCGGCTTCGAGAAACTCGCGGCCGGCCGCGGTCATTTCCACGTCGCCCTCGGACACCGTCACAAATCCCAGCATTGCGGCTGCCTCTACGATGGGAAGCATGTCATCCACTTCGAACGCCAGCAGGTCAGCCAGCCGGTGGATGTCCTCGCGCCCGTTGCGGTCCGCAAGAATCTC
>Ga0187887_10002001_pt1 | contig 16877 bp, 13 predicted proteins | sample June2016WEW_7_10_FD_132977 | JGI IMG/M metagenome (GOLD analysis project Ga0187887, IMG submission 132977) | Peatland microbial communities from SPRUCE experiment site at the Marcell Experimental Forest, Minnesota, USA - June2016WEW_7_10 | ecosystem: Environmental > Terrestrial > Soil >...
CCAGCAAGGGCTAATGTTTCCGCTTGCCTCGCCCTTGCCGTTTCCTAGCGTGAGAGTCGCGCGTCCGTGAGGTTGGAGTAGGTCAGACGCTTACCAGCAACCGAGGACATAACACTCTGGAAGCGGGTGCTGTCGTCAGAGTCTTTGCGGTTGTTGTAGCGAAACACTTGCTCGGATACGTAAGCGTCCAAATGGAACGGCTCAACCGAGATGTAGGTTCCACCAAGGGAGCGCTTCAAGAGGCTCCAAAAGTTCTCGATACCGTTGGTTGTGGATGTGACCGTTGACGTACTCGTTTACGTGATTGATCACATCCTGCTGGTAGGGCGTAGACAGGAATTTGTACGTGGGAAATTCATCGGTGATGATATGCGATCCAGCTTCGATGTTCGCGGTGATGACGGGGTCGATATGAGGCTTCTTACGTCCGTCGATAACCTGAGCCTTGACGCGTCCACCGCGCTCCAACATACCCAGCACAACCGCCTTGTTGCCCTGCCCCTGATACTTCCGACCATCCTGCAAGCGGCTCTTGTGCATGTTCTTGACCTTGCCGCCTACAAACGTCTCGTCACACTCAATCGGGCCACCGGAAAGCTTCGGCGTGGCGTCCTTCATAGCCATGCGGATACGGTGCAACAGGAACCAAGCCGTTTTCTGCGTAACACCCAAAGCGCGGTGAATCTCATAGGAACTGACGCCGTTCTTGCAGTTCGCCAGCATCCACATTGCCGACATCCACTTGTCCAGACCGATAGGGCTATCTTCCATAATCGTTCCGACTTTGATGGTGAACTGCTTCTTGCAACCCTTGCAGTGCCACAGTTTACGAGTCTGGACAAAGGAGTTCTTGTCCGATCCGCAGCGTGGGCAAGTCACTTCGCCAGTGCTCCAGCGCAAGTTCTTCGCGTACTCAAAGCATTTGTCTGCGTCCGAGAAGAAGATGATGGCTTGCTGAAGTGTGTGAGGCGTTTCCATTCCTCAAATCTAATCCTAAAATCCTTGTGTGTCAAGTATATTATTACCTATATATCGCCAGTGTTGACAGGGGTTTGGTGGGTTTTGGGTCCAGTTGGGGGCTTGACAGGGCGGCGCGGGTGCAGGCTGTGGGGCTCCGGGTGGTGGGGGAAGGCGGACCTTCACTCGAGATGGTTGGCTCGAGTGAAGGTTTCATCTGCGGGGCGGCTAAAAGATGCTGGAGGGTGGGGTGGAGACGGTGATGCGCGTGCCGGTGATCTTGCCTTGCAGGTGCACGAGGTGGTTGAGGTTCTCGTCGTACTGATCGATGGTGAAGGTGCCGGCGAAGGTTTCGCCGTTGGGGGCGAGGGTGATGGCTTCGCGGACGTTGGCGGGGCCGACGAGTTCACCTGCCGGGCCGGCGGGGCCTACCGGGCCTTTGGTTGGATCCCAGAAGGTGGCGAAGTGGTTGAGTTGGTATTCGCGTGGGCCGGTCTGCTCCCAGACGCCGAGGCAGAAGTTGCTTTCATTGGGAGCGAAGTGGCCGGAGTTCATGATCTCGGTGCCGTCGCTGTGCCATTGCGAGTAGCCGGCGTCGATGGGAGCGCCCGGAGGAGGGGCGGGGGAGATGCCAGAGCTTACGCCGTCGGAGACGAATTTCACGTGCCAGAAGCCTACGACGGAGACGTCGTCACCGAAGTGGTCGCCGTTTTTGGTGTAGGCCGCTAGTTGGAGGCCGGGCTGACGGAACTGGGGGTGCCAGCTGACGTGATGGCCGGGGGATGGAGGGGCGCCGCCGCATTGAGCGCTTGCAGGGGTGGCGAAGGAGAGCGCGAGTACGGTCGCACCGAATGCCGCCAGGGCACCGAATGCCGGGTTGAACCGTGCAGTACGAGTCTTCATGGAATGGCTCCTTGGGCCGGACTGACCGGCAGGCATCGAGGTAAACCTACTGGCGAATTTGGCGCAAGGACGTGGGGGTAAAGAAGAGGTGAAGGTGCAACGCGCTGAAACGGTGGGAGATGGGGATGGGCGCTAAAGGCTGAATGCTATACTTCACCCGCTGAGGTCGAACCGTGGCCGCTGCTGTTTTCGAATTTGGCGACTTTCGACTGGATTGCGGCCGCTTCGATCTGCAGCGGAAGGGGCGAAGTGTGCGGCTGGAACGCAAGCCGATGGAGTTGCTGATCCTGCTGGTGGGCAGAGACGGGCAACTGGTGACGCGGGCGGAGATTGCTGAGCATCTTTGGGAGAGCGAAGTCTTCGTCGACACGGAGCATGGGATCAACACGGCGATTCGGAAGATACGCCAGGCGCTGGGGGACGACCCGGAGCAGCCGCGGTTTGTGCAGACGGTGACGGGGCTGGGGTATCGGTTCCTTGCGCCGGCGGTGAGGCGGGAGCCGGGGGTGGAGGAGGTCGCGGGGGCGGGCGACAGGTCGACCGCGGAGGCGGTTGCCGGGATTCCAGAGCAGGATGTCGACGGGGTGGTGGGGGCGCGATCGGGGAAAAGGCGTCTGGCGATTTGGGTTGGTCTTGTTGGACTTGTTGGTATTGGCGTGGTGGCTGCGGTCGCGATCCTGGTGGGGGCGGTGATGGATGGTCATGGAGCGCTGGGGACTCGGCTGCTGCATCGCGGCGAGGCTCCGGTGATTCATTCCCTGGCGGTGCTTCCGCTGGATAATCTTTCGGGCGATGCGGGACAGGATTACTTTGCCGATGGGATGACGGATGAGCTGACGACGATGCTGGTGAAGGACTCGACGCTGAGGGTGACTTCGCGGACGTCGGTGATGCAGTACAAGGGGGTGCATCGGCCGCTGCCTGAGATTGCGCGGGAGTTGGGGGTGGATGGGATCCTGGAAGGATCGATTGCGCGTGACGGAGATCATGTGCACATGACCATCCAGCTGATCCAGGCGCCGACGGATACGCATGTGTGGGCGGAGAGCTATGACCGGGACGCGAGCGACGCGGTCTCGCTGCCGGGAGAGGCGGCGGAGACGATTGCGAAGAAAGTTGGCCGGGTGGTTGCGCAACCAGCGGTTGCACACTATGTGAATCCTGCGGCGCACGATGCGTATTTGCATGGGCGGTATCTGTGGTTCGCGGCCAACAATGAGAAGGCCGGGGAGTATTTTAGAAAGGCTACGGAGCTGCAGCCTGATTATGCGCAGGGGTGGACCGGGTTATCGGTGTACTACGGCGCGGGGGCGATTGATGGGGATTTGAATCCGGAAGAATCGCTGGCGCTGCAGCAGTCGACGGCGCTCAAGGCAGTGCAACTGGATGCGTCGCTGCCGGAGGCGCACCTGGCGATGTGTGCGGCGATTCTGGAAGGACGGTGGGACTGGGCGCGCGCCGACGCAGAGTGCAAGCGCGCGATTGAGCTGGATCCAGGGTTGGCCGAGGCGTATCACTTCCGGTCGAAGATTTTTGCGGCGCTCAATCGGCATGAAGAAGCAATTGAGGCGCAGAAGAAGGCGACGGAGCTGGATCCGTTTGCGCGGACGTGGGCGCTGGCTTATTCGTACGAGCTGGCGCGGCAGTATGATGCGGCGCTGGCTGAGGCGCGGCGACACCTGGAGTCGACACCAAACGACGCGTTGCTGCGCTGGATTCTTTACGATACGTACCGGTGCAAAGGGATGGATAAGGAAGCGACCGACGAGTTGGAGACGATGCTGTCGCTGCTGGGTAAGAAGGAACAGGCAGAGAGTGTGCGGGAGGCGTATCGGCGCGGAGGGTATACGGCGGTGGTGCTGGAGCAGGTTCGGGAGTTGAAGAGCAAGTCGGCTGCCGCATACGTTTCGCCGGTGGCCCTGGCCGGGCTGTATGCGCAACTGGGACGGCGGGAGGAGACGCTTGGGCTTCTTGAGCAGGGATACCGTCAACGCTCGCCGCTGCTGCTGTGGGTGCAGTGCGATCCAGCCTATGATTTTCTGCATGGCGAGGAGAGGTATCGGGCATTGATTAAGGGAATGGGACTGCCACCGGCGTATTGAGGTCCTGGTCCTGCGCGGACGGCGAGAGGCTTCGCGCGGGTCCTGCGCGGACGGCGGGGGTTTGGGGTGGTGGGTCGGCGGAGCGATGAGTGCGCCGACGGCAAAGGGTGATTCAGAGGGAGCCGGTAAAGAAATCCATCGGACTTGCCGATAGAGGAGAGTACGCGTTCGGACGCCGCCTTGTGTTTGGGTCGGTGAACCGGTAACCCGTTCGAGGAGCATTCCGTGAATTTTTTTCGTATTGGCCTGGTGGCCAGCTTCATCCTGGGAATGACTGGCGCCGTTGTGGCACAGTCGCCTTTGCAATTCCTGTCGTCGACGGTGGAGGCTGAACAGCCCATCTCACCAGCATGCCTTGCGGAAGGTGAGGTGCTCCAGGCAGTTCTGGCGCGGAGTCCTCAGCCTAAAGGCTGGGTCAACATCGTGGCTTGTGATGATCTGGTGTGGCAGCAAGCTCTTGAAGCGCCGGGCCACAGGGTCAATTATCAAGGCAACGCGCTGCTTGACTTTACCACCCGGACGAAGGTCTTCAACGCCGCAGAATATCCGGCGCGTAAGGGCAGGGCAGTAGAAAACAGGCTGGCGGTAAAGGATGCGCCGGTTCGTCTAGCTGCTACGCATTCGTCCGTGCCGGCGATGTAGGGCGGGATCCTTCGCGGCCTGGGCGAGTATTATTGTTCAACCGAGCGGGATCGCTTGCACGGTGGCGTCTTATAAGGTGCACGTGTTCCCATAACTTAAGAAAGTTGGGCACATGAGTGCGCAGACCTTTAAGAACATCATCCTGCAGCGGCTGCATCCCGAGGTGATTGATCGGCTGGAACTGCAGCGGGTTGAACTGCCGGTGAATCGCGAGATTGAATTTCCGGGAAGTGGCATTGCGAATCTCTTCTTTATTGAAGAGGGCATCGCGTCGATGACCGTGACGTTCAAGGACGGCTTCGAGGTGGAAGTTGCGCTGGGGGGGCCGGAGGCGATTCTCGGGACATCGTGCATGATGGGGACGCGGCGGAGCCTCAACCGCGTGTATATGCAGATCGGCGGCTATGGGTATTCGTCGGTGATGGCGGTGGCGACGAAAGAGTTCAAGCGCGCCGAACAGTTTCATGACCTGACGCTGCGATACCTGCAGGCGCAGTTTATTCAGTCTGCGCAGACGGCCGGGTGCAATGCGCGGCACAGCGTGGAGCAGCGGATGGCTCGGTGGCTGCTGCTGTGTGCGGATCGGGTCGGGGACAGGGTTCTGCCACTGTCGCATGAGTACATGGCCGATATGCTGGGGGTTACACGGTCGAGCGTCACGGTGGTCGCCGGGCATCTGCAGGAGCGGGGGTTGATCCAATACACGCGTGGCAAGATCACGCTGCTCGACCTTGCCGGGCTGGAGGCATTGTCGTGCGAGTGCTACCGGGTCGTGCTCGATCACCTGCGCAGTTTTGCGGACAATGAAGAGACGTACGGAGCCTAGGTCCTACGCGGACGGCGGGGGGCTTCGCGTGGCGGTGGGTGATTTAGAGGCGGAGAGGGAGTTGGGCAGGGGCGGTCGCGCCTTGCGCGATACCCCACCCTGACTGGCGGTCAAAACCGCTAGTCGAGGATGGGGCACCCGGGTTGGGGGGACTTAGTCGTAGCGTTTTTCGCCGGCGGGGATGGCTACCGGGAGACGGTTGGCTTCGGTGGGGAGCGGGCAGGTGGCGTAGGGGGTGTAGCCGCAGGGTGGGTTGTGAGCGTAGTTGAAGTCGAGGACAACGGTGCCGGGTTTGTCGAGGCCGTTGGAGGGGAAGGCGGTGTTGAGGAAGCGGCCGGCGCCGTCGGTGGTGGTGCGGCTGGTGAGGTCGCGGAAGTCGAAGAAGAGGGAGTGGCCTTCGACGAGGGGTTCGAGCTTGTAGGTCTTGCCGTCGATTTGAAATTCCGCGTAGCCGGGAGCTTGCTCTTCGCTGGTCTGGCCGAGGACGTTGAGGATGCGGAGAGTCTTGGCCGGGGTGTAGGGAATCCACTTGGCGGTGATGCGGAAATTGGGGTTGGGAGCGTACCAGTTGAGGCCGCGGAAGTGGACGCGGGTGGGGGCGTAGGCGTCCTTGATCCGGAGGTAGTAGCGGTCGCCGCGATGGATGACGGTGATGTGGACGTCGCCGGAGACTAGCTCGGAGGGGTGGGGGGCGTCGTCGGCGGCCAGGGGGGCGGGGCTGGTCGGGGGTTTGCCGTCGATGAGGACGGAGGGGGAGAAGCCTTCGGTTGGGGAGAGGAGGGCAACGTGTCCGTTGTGTTGCTCGAAGATGCCGAGGTGCACGGGGACATGCTTGAGCTGGAGCTGGTTGTCGGACGCGTCGCCGGCGGTGATGTTGCCGTCGGGGAGCCACTGGAGGGCGACCAGGGTGAGCCAGCCGTCGGGCTGCGCGAGGTTGTCGGCGTAGGCCTTGCGCCAGTGGTCGAGGTCGGCGGTGGTTTGGGCGGGGGTGGGAAGAAGGGACGCGAGCAAGAGGGGGAGAGCGAGGACGGCGGCTCGGAAGGTCATGGAGGTAGCGTACGACATGTCCGGCGTGGTCCTGCGCGGACGGCGAGAGTTTCTGGTGGTGGGGATTGAGATGGGCGGGGGCGGTCGCGCGTTCCGGCGCAGCGGAAAAAGAACGCCTGTGGGAGACCTCGGCGTTGCGCGATGCCCCTTCATGACGATGAGGCCGTCATGAAGGGGGCCCCCGGTTGGGAGTGTTGTTCGCGGCGTGGAGTGTGTTCACCCCACCCATGACGACGATGATGCCGTCGTCATGAATGGGGCACCCGGCTGTCATCTATGGAGCCCCTGGATTCGTGGCTGAAAGGTATGAGCGGTGTGGTCGTGTTCGCGGGATGGCGGGTCCTTCGGCTGCGGCTCTTGCATGAAGCCGCAAGAGCCTTCGCTCAGGATGACAGATCGTTCGGGGTATGGGCAATAAGCAGATTCCCGGAGGGAATGACAGAAAGAAAGGCAAGGGCAAAGCTGGTCGACTTGCGGTGGGGCTAGCTGGCTTCGGCGTGGTCTACGCGTTCTACGGGCGCGGTGACCATTTTGCTGGTGTCTTTCATGGCGGCGATGGCTTCGTCGTAGCGGCCGCGGACGGAGTTGGTGCGGATCTGGCCCATCTCTTCTAGCATCTTGAGGCCGTCCTTGAGATAGCTGATGCGGCTGCGCTCGTCGTGGCCCCAGGTTACGGGGACTTCGGCGATGGTGTATTTGAGCTTGCGGGCGATGAAGAGGATTTCCGGATCGAAGCCCCAGCGCTCGATGGTCTGGAGACGGAAGATGGTTTGCGCGGCGTCACGCTTGAAGGCTTTGAAGCCGCACTGCGTGTCCTTGAAGGGAAGGCCCATGACCTTGCGGGTGACCCAGTTGAAACAGCGGCCGAAGAAGCGGCGGTAGAGAGGTTGATGGACGGTCTGCTTCTGCTTGTCGAGCCAGCGGGAGCCGATGGCGACGTCGGCTCCGGCGTCGATGGCCGCGATGAGGCGTTCGGCTTCTTCGATCGGGGCGGAGAGGTCAGCGTCAGTGAACATGACGATGGTGCCGGAGGACTGGAGGAGGCCGTTGCGGACCGAGTAGCCTTTGCCGCGGTTGCCGGGATTCTGGATGAGATGAAGGCGCGGGTGCGAGGCCATCCAGTGCTGGACGATGGCAGGGGTGTTGTCGGTGGAACCGTCGTCGACGACCAGGATGTCGGCGTCCCAGGAGCGGGCCTCGACACAGCTGAGCACACTGGCAAGGGCGGCTTCGATGCGAGCGCTCTCGTTATAGGCGGGGATGACGATGCTGAGGCGTGGCGGAGCCATAGGGTTGGATGGCCGGTCCTGGTGGGTGAATTCCATTCGATGTCCTCTGCAGTTGGCGGATGGCATGGCAGCCAGTTGGATCCAGCCACAGGATCACGACAGCGAAGGTGCACTGAAACACTGAGCCCGGGTCGTCTTCCATCCTATGATATTTGTTAGACGGGTGCACAGGCGGGAGCTCCGAAAATATGTGCTGGGCGGGTGGCGCGCCGGGACGGTCATGGGGCGTAACTGATAGACTCAAGGCCATGTCGGAGCCGTTTCCTCCCCCGCCACCGCAGCCGCAGCAAGATCCTCGCCAGGCACAAGGCCAGGCAGCGTACCAGGCGCCGCGGCCGGAATTTCGCGGACCGTATCCGGCTGGCTATGCGTATGGGCAGGGAGTGCCGGCAGGGTATCCGGCGAAGAGCTCGGCGTGGCCTTGGGTGGTGCTCATCCTGGGGATCTTTGCGCTGGGGTTGATTGCGCTGAGCATCTTCTTTGCGTCGTTGGCGAAGACCATCGGCATGGACACGAACGGCGGAAGTCTGAACTTTGGCGATAACGCCATTGCCGTGATCGATATCTCGGGTGTGATTACGGATGCAGACACGGAGAAGATCAGCAAGCAACTGGAGCGGTACGGAAACAACAGCAGCGTGAAGGCGATCATCCTACACATTGACTCACCGGGCGGAGGAGCTGCGGCATCGCAGGAGATTTACCACGAGGTGATGCAGATTCGGGAGAAGAAGCATAAGAAGGTGATCGCGTCGGTGGAGTCGGTTGGAGCGTCCGGTGCGTACTACATTGCTTCAGCGTGCGACAAGATCTATGCGAATCCGGCGTCGGTGGTGGGGTCGATTGGGGTAATCATGGAGTGGACCAACTACGGCGACCTGATGAAGTGGGCAAAGCTGAAGCCGGTGGTGATTTCGCATGGCGAGCTGAAAGATGCCGGCGATCCGACGCGCGACATGACGCCGCAGGAGCAGGCGTATTTTCAATCGCTGGTGGACAACATGTACGGGCAGTTTGTGCATGATGTGGCGGTGGGGCGGCACACGACGGATGCGAAGATTACACCGCTGGCGACCGGTCAGGTGTGGACCGGGGAGCAGTCGCAGCCGCTGGGATTGATTGACGCGCAGGGCGGGTTTCGCACGGCGCTGATCGATACGGCGCGGTCGGTGGGGATTTCGGGTGAACCGAACGTAGTTCGTCCGTCTAAAGAGAAGCGGGGCATTCTTGGCCTGCTGAATGATGACGCGGACGGGATCTTCGCGAACCCCACCCAGATGCTCAATCGGTCGCCCGGGTTTTATTTCCTCTGGAAATAGGCCGAGCAATCGATGGGGGCTGTGGAACGGAAGGCGGGACGGGGAAGGTTGAGAACGTGACTGAATAGTCGGGTTGCGATATGATGCTATTGTGAAGCAAATACTGGCTTTACGGTAGTGAATGCGGTTTCTCCCAGTTTGCCGCGTCCTTCCGGGGACGGCACACGTCAACTGTTGAGCAAGTGCCAACACGTACCTGCAGGAGGTTTCATGACGAAAGCGGAATTGGTCGATCAAGTGACTGCCCTTGGAGATCTGACTCGCCGGGATGGCGAGGTGATCGTCGAGACGCTGTTCGATTCCATCATCGAAGCATTGAAGACCAACGACAAGGTTGAGGTTCGTGGCTTCGGGAGTTTCCGTTCACGGCAGCGCAAGCCGCGCACGGGGCGCAATCCGAAGACCGGGGAATCGGTCGCGGTGCCAGCCAAGCGAGTGCCGTACTTCAAACCGAGCAAAGAGCTTCGCGACCTGGTGAATCCTGGCGAAGCGAATGGAGCGGGGAAGAAGGCGTCGGCGAACGGGCACGAGCCGCATGTAGTTGATCCGCATCATCCTCCGGCGATGTAGGTGTTCGAAGCGACAGCGCGGGACTGATCGGGAGTTGTCTTGGGCGGAACGTTTATCGGGCGTTGGTGTTTTTGATCACACCGCGCCGCGCCTGTTTCACTATAATTTTAGAAATATGAGCGAAGCCACCTTGATTGCACCTCCAGAGACCACCACCGATAGCACGGTTCCCGTTTACAGCAAGACCAACCCCTACTCTGCCACTGTGCTGGTGAATGATCTTCTCACTGGACCGCAGTCGGAGAAAGAGACCATCCATATCGAGATGGAGCTCGCCGAGGGCATGACGTATACGCCGGGCGACGCGCTGGGCGTGGTGCCGGCCTATTGCGAAGAAGCCGTGAATGACGTGCTGAAGGCGTTGGGATTCTCGGGCGACGAGACGGTGATTGAACCGGTGAAGGGCACCGACGGTAACAAGATCACGGTGCGTGAGGCGTTGACCTCGAAGCTGGGTATTGGCAAGCTGGCGCGCGGTGCCGTGAATCAGTATGCAAAGCTGGCGGGCGAGCATGTTCCCGAAGGCTTGAAGGCGCTGCTGGGTACAGAGAACAAGGTTGCGGCTGAGGCGTATGTGTGGGGCCGTGAGTTTGTCGACCTGGTGACGGACTTCCCGGGCGTGGTGAAAGACCCGCAGGAGCTCTTCAATATTTTGCAGCGGTTGATGCCGCGGATGTACTCGATTGCGTCGAGCCAGACAGCGCATCCGGGCCAGGTGCACCTGACGGTGCGGGTGGTGCTGTATGACGCGCACGGGCGGCATCGCCAGGGCGTGTGCTCGAGTTTGCTTGGGCATCGCGCGCCGGTGGGCGGCAGGCTGCCGGTGTTCCTGGAAAAGAATGAGAAATTCCGTTTGCCCGTGGATACGAATCTTCCGGTGATCATGATTGGGCCGGGCACGGGCATTGCGCCGTTCCGCGCGTTCCTTGAGGAGCGTGAGGCGCGAGGTCACAAAGGCGACAACTGGCTGGTGTTTGGCGATCAGCGCGCGGCTTCGGACTACCTGTACAAGGACCAGTTCGAGGGCATGGAGAAGAGTGGCTTGTTGACCAAGCTGCAGACGGCGTTCTCGCGCGACCAGGCTACCAAGATCTATGTGCAGGATCGTCTGCGCGAGGCCAGCGATGAACTGTTTGCGTGGATCGAGCGCGGCGCGCACTTCTATGTGTGCGGCGACGCGAGCCGGATGGCCAAGGACGTGGAGCAGGTGCTGCTCGAGTCCATTGCCAAGGGGATCAATGGATCGCCAGAGCAGGCGGCTGAGTATCTGAAGAAGATGAAGGCTGACCAGCGGTACCAGCGCGACGTGTACTAGAGGCAGGATTTGGGATTTGCAAAGGCCGCCCGGTTGGGCGGCCTTTGCTTTGGTGGTGGGAATGCCAGGGCTAAAGCCCCATTTGTTGCGGGCAGTATTCAGGGGGCTAAAGCCCCCTGCTAATCCGGGAAAGCAAGCAACGGCAAGGGCAAAGGAAGAAGCAGATTCCCAGAGGGAATGACAGAAAGAAAGGCAAGAGCAAGGGCAACTGCAACGGCAAGGCCAACTGCAACTGCAACGGCTAGGACAACTGCAACGGCCAATACAGGGGTCTCTCCACTGCGCATCACAAAAACAAGTGCGTGATGCTCCGGTCGAGATGACGGCGCTTCTGTGGAGAATGGCGACGGTGAAACGGGAAGCGGTTTGCAGAGTTTAGATGCGTTGGTTGTCGGGGCGCCAGTGGGTGATGGCTTGCTTGATTTGCTTGCGGTCGAGGTGCTCGGTGACGGCGCGCTGGGCGAGGGCGGCGACTTCGGCGTCGGAGGCGAAGCGGAGGCCGACGTACTGGTCGACGGTGAGGGCGTCGATGAGGCCTAGCTGATCTTCGGAGAGGAGGTCGGCGAGGCGAAGCTGCTCTTCAAGACGGATGAGGCGGTCCTGGTTCTTGAGGGCGTAGCCGCGGAAGATGCCGGCCATGACGAAGAGCAGGATCGACATGACAATCCACCAGATGTGCATGTGGGGGAAGTTGGGCCAGCGGTGGATGGTCGCGTAGATGGAGACGATTAAGTTCAGCAACAGCACCGGCAGGATGAAGAAGTGAAACGGCGGATCGAAGCGCGTGTGGTTCTTGAAAGACTGTGGTTGAGCCATAGCAGCGATGATAGAGCAGTTTTCCTATCATTGAGAACCGGTTAGATCATTGGTGCCGTTTTCTTGGAAAAACGGCGTGAAAATTTACGCTTCGTCAGGCACCTGCAGGAAAACTGCTCCCGCGCGCGGTAGAGGTGATCGTCTGCCAAATGGTGCGGTAGTCTTAAATTTATGGCAAAGAAACGGATTGGCGTGCATGTGGGGACGGCGGGGGGATGCTTTACGGCGGTGCAACGGGCGGCGGAGGCGGGGGCGAATACGTTTCAGATCTTCAGCTCGAGCCCGCGGCAGTGGAAGGCGGCTCCTGTGAAAACCGAAGATGCCGCGAAGATGCGGGAGGCGCGGGCTCGGCTGGATGTGCATCCGGTGTCGATCCATGCGAGCTACTTGATTAATTTGTGCTCGCAGACGGAGAGCGTGCGGGAGAATTCGGTGGACGCGTTTCGGGGTGAGGTGGAGCGGGCGCTGGCTCTTGGCGCTGAATTTCTAGTCTTGCATCCCGGGAGTTGGAAGGGGCTGACGCGCGAGGAGGGGCTAAGGCTGGCGGCGCAGGGGATCGAGCGGGCGATTGGTGGGGTGCCGTGGCAGGATCACGACTTCAAAATTCTGATTGAGAATACGGCGGGGGCGGAGTTCTCGCTGGGTGGGAGCTTTGACCAGGTGGCGGAGCTGGTGGCGACGCTGCAGGCTTGTGCGCCTGTGGGGGTTTGCCTGGATACGTGTCATACGCATGTGGCCGGGTACGACATCGTGACGACGGAGGGGTATGAAGCGACGATGCGGCAGGTTGGGGAGACGATGGGGTTCGATGCGGTGAAGGTGTGGCATTGCAATGATGCGAAGGCGCCGATGGGGTCGAAGCTGGATCGGCATGAGCATATTGGCGAGGGGACGATTGGGGCGGCGGCGTTTAAGCGGCTGTTGCATGATGCGAGGTTTGCGCATGCGGCGTTTATTGCGGAGACGCCGGTGGATGATCCGGGGGATGAGATGCGGAATGTAATGGCGCTGCGGGCGCTGTCGGCAGGATGAGATGGGGCTTGGGCGGACGGCTGAGTGCATTCACCCCACCCATGCACGAAGTACCGCGCATGAATGGGGCACCCAATCACCTGTGATCTCAACGAAAGCTTATTGCTGGGGTTGGGACCAGACGCTGTCTAAAAAGAGGTAGCGGTTGCGTTGGATGTCGGGCTTGGCTTCGGAGGGGACGTTGAGGTGCATGACCTGCCAGTCGTTGGTGGGACCGTAGGTGGGCCAGGTGGGGAGGTTGGGGGAGTTGGGGTCGCCGTTGCGGGCGAAGTTGGTCCAGTACCGCTGGATCTGGTCGGAGAGGGTGCGGTCCTCGGGACGGATGGTGGCTTGCTGGCGGGTGTCGAGGGTGCCGAAGACGTACTCGATGTCGTCGGAGTGGAAGGCGCCGATGGCGGCTGGGTGGAACTTGTCGCCGGGGGAGCCGAGGTCGAAGCGGTAGCGGTAGACGGGGGCCTGGCCGGTCTTGACCTGGGCTTCGAGCCAGGCCCAGGTGGAGTAGGCGATGAACCGGTCGCTGGCGAAGTCGCCGGCGGACTGGACGGCTTCCGGATCGGTAGTCGCCGGGTAGACGGCGAGGAATTCAGGGGCGCGGGCGCCGAAGTCCTTAGTGGCTTGCGCGGTGAAGGTGGCGACGGTGGGTTTGACGGGGTTCATGATGATCTGGGCGCGGACTTCGTCGGCGTTCCAGCCGGCGAGCAGAGGGATGTGGGCTTGCTGGCCGGCAGCGTAGATTTCGGGGACGGATTGGGGGAGGAAGTAGCCGTCGACTACGGGGCCGAAGCGGGGTGGTGGTGGGGTGGTCTTGGCGCTCGCGGCCTGGATGATGTCGTCGGCGGAGAGCTTGCGGAGGTCGGCGAGGGTGGAGGCGTGAAGGGCGGTCTGCGCGAAGGCTGCGTCGTCCTCCTCAGTCTTGGCGAGGGTGGGATAGGTGAGGCCGCTGGAGTGGAAGGCGCCTCCACTCTCACCGATGGCTTTGGCGATGAGGGTCTTGGAGAGGGGCGAGGCCATGAGGGAGCTGACGGAGAAGGAGCCGGCGGACTCGCCGAAGACGGTGATGTTGTTGGGGTCGCCACCGAAGGCGGTGATGTTGCGGGAGACCCAGGCGATGGCGGCGGCCTGGTCGAGGAGGCCGTAGTTGCCGGCGGCGTGGTGCGGGGATTCGGCAGCGAGGTCGGGGTGGGTGAAGAAGCCGAAGATGCCGAGGCGGTAGTTGAGCGTGACGATGATGACGTTGTGGTGGGCGAGGAACTGGCCGTCGTGACGCGGCTCAGAGGCCGAGCCTGCGGTGTAGCCGCCGCCGTGAATCCAGACCATGACGGGGAGCGGGCCGGGAGCGGCTTTGGTGGGAGCCCAGATGTTGAGAGTGAGGCAGTCTTCGCTGGGGCCGGCGTCGGTGAAGGTCATGTCGGAGAAGGGGTTGGTCTGGTAGCAGTGGTGGCCGAAGTCTTTGGCGGCGAGGGTGCCGAACCACTTGGCGGCGGGCTGCGGCGGCTGCCAGCGAAGGTTGCCAACGGGCGGCGCGGCGTAGGGAATGCCCTTGAAGATGCGGACCTGCTTATCGGCGGTGAGGGCACCTTCTACGCTGCCCTTGTCGGTTTTAATCTTGAGCGGGTTGGAGGCGAAGGCGGCGCTGGCGGCGAGGGTGAGGGCGAAGAGCGTGGCGGATAGACGACGGTGCAGACGCATGATTTCTCCAGAGAGACAAGCTACCACGCAGGTTAGCAAGTCAGCGAGTTAGCAAGTCAGCGAGTTAGCGGGGGAGAGGGTTTTCTTTACAATGAGGTATGGACGAAGCAAGGGCAACAAAGGCCGCAGTGGCGGCAGAGGGAAGCGGCGCGGAGAAGATCGAGCCGCAACGGTATAACCCGGCGGAGATTGAGCCGCGCTGGCAGGCACTGTGGGATGCGCAGCCGGATCTCTATGCTGCGGAGTCGCATACCAGCGGGAAGCCAAAGTTTTATTGCCTGGAGATGCTGCCGTATCCGAGTGGGCAGCTGCACATGGGGCACGTGCGGAACTACGCGATTGGCGATGCGCTGGCGCGGTTTATGCGGATGCGCGGATACAATGTGCTGCACCCGATGGGATGGGACGCGTTTGGATTGCCGGCGGAGAATGCGGCGCTGAAGAACAACACGCCTCCGCGCGAATGGACGCTGAAGAATATCGCGCAGATGAAGGTGCAGATGAAGCGGATCGGCTACAGCTATGACTGGGCCGGGACGGAAATTGCTACGTGCTTGCCGGAGTACTACCGCTGGAATCAGTGGTTCTTTTTGAAGATGGTGGAGCGGGGGCTGGCGTATCGGCGGTCGAGCAAGGTGAACTGGTGTCCGCAGTGCGCTACTGTGTTGGCCAACGAGCAGGTGGTGGGTGGGTGTTGCTGGCGGCATGAAGAGCAGATCGTGGAGCAGCGCGAGCTGGAGCAGTGGTTTCTGCGGATCACGAAGTATGCGGATGAGTTGCTGGATGGGCTCGATGGCTTGCCGGGCTGGCCTGAGAAGGTGCGCACGATGCAGCGCAACTGGATTGGGCGAAGCGAGGGCGCGGAGGTGGAATTCCACGTGACGGCGATGGCGAATACGCCGGCGATCAGGGTGTTCACTACGCGGGTGGATACGATTTTTGGGGCTACGTCGATCCAGTTGGCTCCTGAGCATGCGCTGGTGAAGGAGTGGGTGAAGACGGATGTGGGGCTGGCGAAAGCTGTGGAGGCGATGATTGCCGAGCAGAAGGCCGCGCGCGAGACGGGCGATATTGGCAACATTGAGAAGCACGGCGTGGCTACTGGAAAGTCGGCAATCAATCCGTTCAACGGAGAGACGCTGCCGATTTGGGTGGCGAATTACATTTTGGCCGACTATGGCACGGGCGCGATCATGAGTGTGCCGGCGCATGACGAGCGGGACTTCGAGTTTGCGACGAAGTATGGGCTGGCGGTGAAGCGGGTGGTGGCTCCGAATGTGGATACAGACGAGCTGGCGCTGCCGTATGGCGAAGAAGATGATGCGGTGCTGATTGACTCCGGCGAGTGGACGGGCGAGGCCGTGCTCGAAGCGCAGGAGAAGATGGCGCGGTTCGCCGAGGAGCATGGGTTCGGGAAAAAGACGACGACGTATCGGCTGAAGGATTGGGGCGTAAGCCGGCAACGGTATTGGGGAACGCCGATTCCGATGGTGTACTGCACGAACGGGCACGAGGGCGTGAAGCCCGGCGGCGTTGTTGCGCTGCCGGAGAGTGCGCTGCCGGTGTTGCTGCCGGAGCAGATTGAGATTACGCAGGAGGGTGGGTCGCCGCTGGGGAAGGTGCCGGAGTTTGTGAATACGACTTGTCCGGTGTGCGGCGGGCCGGCGCGGCGTGAGACGGACACGATGGACACGTTTGTCGACTCGAGCTGGTACTTCTACCGCTATACCGATGCGCGGAATTCTGCGGCGCCGTTTGATTCGGAGAAGGCGAATTACTGGTTTCCGATTGATCAATATATCGGCGGCGTGGAGCACGCGATTCTGCACTTGATCTACTCGCGCTTCTGGACGAAGGTGATGCGCGACCTTGGATTGATTGCGAATTCGGAGCCTGCGGAGCGGCTGTTTACGCAGGGAATGGTGATCAAGGACGGCGCGAAGATGTCGAAGTCCAAGGGCAACGTGGTGAGCCCGGACTTGATGATTGAGAAGTATGGCGCGGACGCAACGCGGATGTATGCGTTGTTCGCAGCGCCGCCAGATCGCGACCTGGAGTGGCAGGAAGAAGGCGTTGCGGGGATCAGCCGGTTCCTGGCGAGAGTGTACCGCCTGATCGGGAAGTACGCGCCAAAAGTGCGGTACATCGAGAAGGGCACGCGTGGGGACGAGATTGCGCCGGAGCAGTTTGCGGGGCAGACGGTTGCGGGGGCTGCGCTGCTGCGGACGCTGCATCAGACGATTGCGAAGATCACCGAGGACTTCAACGGGCGGTGGCACTTCAATACGTGCATTGCGGCGATCATGATTTTGGTGAACGAGATCTATTCGGCGGAGACGGCGATGGACTCGGGCGAGGTGTCTGCGGCGA
>Ga0187887_10002005_pt1 | contig 16868 bp, 16 predicted proteins | sample June2016WEW_7_10_FD_132977 | JGI IMG/M metagenome (GOLD analysis project Ga0187887, IMG submission 132977) | Peatland microbial communities from SPRUCE experiment site at the Marcell Experimental Forest, Minnesota, USA - June2016WEW_7_10 | ecosystem: Environmental > Terrestrial > Soil >...
AATAAATAAAAAAAGGCAGAGCCATTTCTGACGCTGCCTTTTTGCAATCAAATTGTTTCTGTTATGTCAACCATATTACAGGATGCACGGGATTAGCTCTTCCGCTTTTTCTTTCCATTCGGTTTTTTAACAGGGGAAATGTTTTCCATATGCTTGATATTCTCATTGACGATTTTTTGGAATTTATCGTAACTACTCTTATAATTATCAGTCAATTCTTCCATCCTCTTCTTCATATCCAGGGGTATCCAGTTATTTTGGTTTAAAAAAGGATTGAACATCTTATCGGTCTGGTCTTGTGAGTTGAATATTGTCTTATTCTCTAAGAACTCCCCGACTTTAGCGTATCCTTCATCAATAATCTTCTTTAAATCGTCAATTCCTTTCTTGTATGCATCGCTCCATTGGTCTATAACCTTTTTGCCTTCATCGCTAATTCCAGGGATATGGTCAACAAAAGTCTTTAAAAGTTTTTCTGTCTGATTCTGATACTTTGCCGTTGTTGAAAAGCTGTTTTCAACCAAGGTCTTGTGAAAATCCATCATTTGTTTGACGATTTCTTTGTTTTCCATGGTTATCTCCTTTCGTAGGTGTCGGTTTTAATATTTTTACTGATAATTATGGTTTTGCTGCTTTTATAATATCTAATGTGTCAGAATCTCCATATTTCCCATATTGATCTTAATAGCCTCATTACATCCGGTGATTCCGTGTATACGTAATAAATGGAGTTTTGGTAATAATTTGATTAGATGATAAGAAATCATAAGAAAGTCTGTTTTGTATGTCAATTTATTTTTTTCACATGATTGGTTTCAGGTAAAATATCGCAAGCGGCTTTATAACATGCGGCGTAAAATAAGAAATTCTGACGATGAATATACTTTAGGAATAGGACGGGAATAATATATCAATCCTGTGAAGTGGCGAAAATGTGCCGCCGTTTGAGATTCTTGATGATGATTTTGCGAAAATGTTTGAAAGATTTAAAAATAGTCATGAATATTCTTAAAAAAATATTTCTTTCACCTACTTAATTTTAGTAGTGGGCAATTGTTGGAATTGAGAATTGCCATGGGAAAGGTGAAGTGCAAAGTTAGCCTTGAAGCGATAAGCGATCCCCGTGGAGCGATTTGTTGGACAATTGTGTGCTTACTAAAAAATATTATCGCTATGGTGGTATTCCTACTTATCTTAAGAAGTTTATTGTTAAATTATTCAACCGCCATCTTACTTTTTTTAAATTGCTCAATCATGACCGGTGTAGCCGTTTTTATCCTGTGGGACAAGTAGGCATCATTAATAATAGAGAGAGACTGACGTACAACGCCAACATCTTGGGATTTTTTTATGTTATCTGGTAGATAATGCTCTTCGTAATACTGAAATGCCTTGGCAGCTTTTTCGAGGTCTAAATTTAATTCTCCCAAAGATTTATATCCAGACTTCACAATTTCTCCTACCAAGTATGAGATACTTGCAAGGTCGCCGTGTACTCGGTCTGGATATTTTTGAAGAAGGAAGGCACTCAATGTGGCACCATTGATCTCTTCTTTATCTAGGTCACTGCCTCTTTCGATCCTTTTATCTTCCATCATAGTAACGGTAAAAAGATACTGAGGCGTGATAAACTGTTTAAAAGGATAAAAACAAAGACTGGAATTCAAATCACTGCAAAAGATTTAAGGGATGTCTTTGCCTCAACAATCGCTATGGGTAGTGAAAATAATAGGCCTGATATTCAAGTTGTCAGTGAACTCTTAGGCCATACAAATTTAATAACTACTAAAAAGTATCTTTATTCATTAAAAGAAAAAAGAATGAAAGCTGTGAGTGTGCTTGATGACATTTATGGCAAGCAAAATGCCACGGAAACTGCCACGGACGCAAAAAAGAAGGACTTAGAAAATGATCTAAGTCCTTGTAATTGTTATGGTGGCGGTGCAGGGAATCGGACCCCGGACACTACGGATATGAGCCGTATGCTCTAACCATCTGAGCTACACCGCCTTTGTATCAATAAAAATACTAAAAAAGAGCCTTTAATTACTAATGGTGGCACGCTATACCTAAGCTTGCAAACTTTGTCAATAAATTATTGAGCCGGCTCCAGTTTATAAACTACAATAACGCTTCTGTCACTCAAAGTCATGCCGACTGATTGCACCAGGGCCAGCACAATTTCAGGCTTTCCATCATTATCCACATCTTTAATAGCGTAATCGGCCACGTAGCCGTTAATTTTCTTCGTATGCCAGTTTTCAGCCATTCCCAGGCCATCCCATTCCAGATCGTATATTTCACAGGCGGAATAAGCTTTGTAATGTTTGAACATATGGCCGACGGAAGATAAATTTTTAACTACAATAAGTTGTTTTTTGCCGCCTTTTTTATAGTCATAAGTGAGAAGGCGTAAATTGAGATAAGCGTTTCTTTCTTTGTCGTTAGTAGTGGGATCATTTTTATTATCTTCAATATTTTCTATGTAGTTATTGCTGCCGCCGTATTCCTCATCGCTTTTCCAGATAAGCTCGTCACTTTTAAAACCTATTGAAGTGATACGGGCCAGAGATTTATTTGTTTTTTCAGTAATGTATAAATAATCCAGGTCATCCAAAGCAAATATTTTATCGCTTCCGCCAATACCTAAATTATCAATTGTAAGTCCATAAATCGACAAACCTAAAGGTATTTTCATTTTGTCATCCGGAACATATTTGCCGTCTCTCCAGACTATTTCATAGATTGGCGTATTAAAAGGTTTGTCCCTGCCGTATTCCTGGCCTAATAATAGAGGATTTCCTGAAGATGTTTCAATGACACGTAAAAACCAGTGTATATCCGATGCGATTTTTACATACTTGCCGTTTTTGAATTCTAAAACAAAAGAATCAAGCAGCGCGTCGTTGAGCGATGTCACGATTATTTGAGGAATACCGTCCCCGTTGATATCGGCAACATCCACGGCAACATAATTATCATAAGCCTTCCCTTTTATTTTTTCTAATAATATCAGTTCTTTGTCCGATTTCTTATAAATATAAACGGTATTTGTATCAATGACTACAATTTTATTTGAACCGTCATGATTTACATCTCCGATAGCCATTCCTTTGAATTCCGTGGGAATTCTTTGACTCATCCAGAAATCTCTTCGATTGATGGGTTCCGGCGTGTTAATATACTCTGAGTTGATTACAGATGTTAATGTGCCTCCTTTTTTGTTGCCGGATTTCATGTCGGCTATTATTTGCGATTCACGTGATAACGCCGGGGGCGCCTGCGGCGTGGTAACTGCCGGCGTGGGAGCGGGAGCGGCAACAGGCTGTGCGCTCGCTTGTGATTGCGCCTGCGGTGTTGTGCCGAGAATATGTTTCATAATATTTTCGGAAAAATCGTTCATTTTGGGAATTATGTCATCAAGAGTCTGCGATTGAGTGGAAACGCCGATATCGGATTTTGTTTCGGTAATATCCGTCAGTTTCCCGTTAATGCTGATGCTGTTGCCGATTTTGGTAATGCTTCCCCAAACCACGTAATCGGAATTTAATTTTTTGCCGAGCTTAAGTGCGTCATCACTTGACATATTTTTTATTTTAGATTTTTTCAGTTCCTGCAGCACAACATTTTTATCTGTAATTGTGATTTTATCAGATGAGGAAATGCGTGAGGAGAGCATTTCATCTATCCCCTGTTTAACATAATCGATATTATCCGCGCTGTTTACGGAGAAAGGTAAAATGGTTACGATGTATTTATCTTTTGCCCACAGGGAACCGGAAGCAAGCAGAATTATTGTTAAACAAAATATATATTGTAAAATTTTTCGCATGTTTGTCTCCTATTGTGAAAGGTTAGTTTCTCTTAATTACGCTCTTAATTACGCATTGAGGGCAACTTCTAACATTTAAAAAAGTATTATTCAAGACTGATTTCGCAGGAAATATCCAGTTCCTTATTTCTTCCTTATTTGTCTATGTCTTGCAGACAATGGTATGATTTTAGTGGATTTATAAATTCAGGCGGCTCTGAGCGGCACTACGTAAAACATGATTGCGAAAAAATGGCAGATGCTGCCGGCAAGAACAAATGAATGCCAGATCGCGTAATTAAAGGGAAGTTTTTCCCATGAATAAAAGATAGTCCCCAGTGTATAGGCCAGTCCGCCGCAGATAAGAAGGGTAAGACCGCCTCCGGGCAATACGTGCATAAGCGGTTTAATGGCAAATATAATCAGCCAGCCCATTGCGATATAAGCAATAGTCGAGATAATCTCAAAGCGGTGGATGAAAAAAATTTTGAATAAAACCCCGATTACAGTTAAAGCCCAGACTAAAGCAAGCATGCTCCAGCCCAGAATGCCCCGCAGGGTTACAAGCAGAAACGGCGTGTAAGTTCCGGCAATCAAGACATAGATACAGGAATGATCTATAATTTTAAAGGTGTGTTTTATTACGGGTTTTCGAAAGCTGTGGTAAAGGGTTGATGCGGTATAGAGCAAAACCAGAGCTACGCCAAAAATTATAGAGCTGATAATGTGTATGGCATTGCCGTACAGGCTGGAAAAAATTACCATAACAGCAAGGGCGGCAATGCTGATTAGAATCCCGACGCCGTGAGTTATGCTGTTAAATATTTCTTCTATAAAACAATATTTTGCTATTTTTTCCATAAAGGGTTTTTACACATCTTTCAAATTTCTTTTAATTTTATAGGTTTTTGTGTATATAATGTCAATATTAAATTTCCTGATTAAAGGAATACAAATTCTAAAACAAAGCGCTATTTTTGTTGGCATCGTCGTCGACTTCCTCAACGTATGTTCATATACGTCTCCGGAGCCTCCTCCTTGCCGCCTCAATATCATCTTTGTTTTAGAACTTGTTATGGACAGTCGGCTGATAATAAATAACATAATTAAGGAGAAGAACCGTGATACCGAGATATTCCCGCGAGAAGATGACCATGATTTGGAGTCAGGAGAACAAATATCAAAAATGGCTGGATGTTGAAATATCGGCCTGCGAGGCAATGGCGAAGCTTCGTAAAATACCCCAAAAGGCGCTGAAGAATATTAAAGAGAAAGTTTCTATTGATGTCGGGCGTATTGATGAAATCGAAAAAACCACAAAACATGATGTCATTGCTTTTTTAACTTCTTTGACGGAAAAAGTCGGTGAAGACGGACGCTTTATTCACATGGGCATGACTTCCTCCGATGTGCTGGATACAGCGTTTGATGTTCAGTTAAAGGAATCGGCTGAAATTTTATTAGAGGATATTGATGAACTGCTGGCGGTCTTAAAAAGAAGAGCCTTTGAACATAAGAATACTTTAATGATCGGCAGGTCGCATGGGATTCACGCGGAACCGATTACCTTCGGTATGAAGATGGCGTTATGGTATCAGGAAATGCAGCGCAATCGCGCGCGTCTTGTGCAGGCTAAAAAATCCATAAGCGTCGGCAAAATATCCGGCGCTGTCGGCACATTTTCTTTTATCGATCCGTTTGTGGAAGAGTACGTCTGCGGAAAACTCGGTTTAAAACCCGCGCCTGTTTCGTCCCAGATCGTTCAACGCGACCGCCACGCGGAATTCTTTACCACTCTGGCGATAATCGCGTCTTCGCTTGATAAGTTCGCTCAGGAAATAAGGCTTCTGCAAAGGACGGAGGTCAGAGAAGCCGAGGAATATTTTTCGCCCGGTCAGAAAGGTTCTTCGGCCATGCCGCATAAACGCAATCCCGTGCTTTCGGAAAACATATCCGGGCTGGCGAGGCTTGTGCGTTCTTATGCCGTCGCCGCGCTGGAAGATGTCGCCCTGTGGCATGAACGTGACATCAGCCATTCTTCAGCGGAACGCATCATCGGACCGGATGCCACAATCGCTCTTGATTTTATGCTGGGCAGGTTTACCGGTCTGATGGATAAACTTGTTGTTTATCCCGAAAAGATGCTTGACAACCTGAACATGACGCACGGCGTTATTTTTTCTCAGATGGTGCTGCTGGCGCTAATTGATAAGGGCACGACACGCGAAGTTGCTTATGCTATTGTGCAAAGAAACGCGATGAAATCGTGGTTGGAAGGTTTGGAGTTCTGGGATTTGCTCGAAAAAGATCCCATTGTAACCAGATACATTCAGAAAAAAGAACTGGCGGCAATTTTCAATGTGAAAAATTTCCTGAAGAATCTGGATTTTATTTTTGACCGTGTCTTCAAAAATAAAAAATAGAATACAGGGGTGAAATCTTTCAGTACCCTTTTGTCCCCCTTTAGAGGGGGTGTCGCAGGGGCGACGGGGGAGGATAAAGATATAATGTGGCGCGTTGCTTTTGCCGCGTTTAGCGGGTCTAAAGACAAGACCTTCGTTAAATATATACGTCTGTGGTGCCTCTTCAAATAAATCATGCCAAGGCATGTACTGGTATTCGTAGTGCGTACCTTTAGGTGCGCTTGTTTTCAGCGGGCCTAAAGGCCCGGACTACGAAAACAATGCGAAAGATAGATTGCCACGGCGCCCGAGGATTGCCTCGCAATAACAGCGGGGGAGGGGCAGTGTGTTGCTTTAGCTGCGTTTTAAGGGAATAGAAAAAGTCGCGGGATCAGTCAGAGAGAAGATAAGATTCTATCATCCTCTTTTGATTATAACCAAGATTCACGAATTCAAATCCAACTATTTTGTCATTTATCCGGATGATTCGGATTAAAACTTCAATCCAGTCATCGCTGATATCTATTTTCAGTGAGTAAACACCGCCAACATCAAGGTCAAATTCATCGACTTCAAAAGAAGCTCCTCTTGCGGAGACATCATTTATTTCAACAGTTATTGTGCTCTCTGCTGAAAGAATACCTGACAAGGCACATTTTTTTCTGGGCGCTGTTCTGGTGTCAAAGAGTATTTGATACTTCGTGCCGCATATACAAGTTTTCTCCAGAACCTTGTTGAGCATTTCCTTTCCGGGCTTATTATGACTCTCCTGGCCGCAGTGCGGACAGATGATTGTTGCCCAGCCCAGGGGACTTATGGAAATTTTTTGATACATATCGAATCTCTTTTTTTAAATCAGTTCTTTTTTTAACAAGGATTTCTCTTCATAAACCTTTTTTATCTTCAGTTTTTTTGACCTCCGCTCCCTCATCGGATTTCTTTTGAGGTTCTTCCATAGCTTTTTTGAAACCTCTGATGGCTTTGCCAAGGCCTGCTCCTAATTCGGGAAGCTTTCCCGGTCCAAAGATGATCAGGGCAATAACCAAAATGATGATCAGATGCGTGGGTTGAAAAATTCCCCTAAACATTGTTTTGTCTCCTTAATCTATTTCTGCCTTATTATAACATATAATCCTTATAAAATTGCATTAAAATAAATTTATTTATGGATATAATCCGCCAGCCGAATCTGTTTGAAATCCGTCGTTTTTTGATTATTCCCGTCTGAAAGACACATTTTATTACTGATTTGCATCAGATTATTCGATATAAGAAATTTTTTGAAATGTCGATATCTCTTTTATTGGTATTTTTTCTTTAACAATTCTTCAGGATACCTGTTTTTTAAACAATAAGATTGTTCCAAATAAAGTGAAAAAGATAATCATAAACCATGCAATTCTTTGCCATCCAGTAACTATTATTGATAAAGCATGATTCTCTGGATACTTATTATCCAGACGGATACTCGTTGCTGTATATATTCTATCCATTTTTAATAAAAAGAAACCAACTTAAAAATGCATAATTGATAAATGATATTTAATATCTTATGCTTATATGGATTTCATTTTTTAGGTGTACTTCTTGCTTATTTATTCATAGTGACACATTGAAAAGTGGCGTATAAAGACTTAAATTAGAACAATAGAATTAGGTAAGGAGAAGAAATATGAAAAAACTAACCTATTCAATCATTATGATCACAATGATCATCTTTCTCGTTAACCCATTGTCTAGTAACGCAGGCAGCGGTAATTCGGGCGGTGGTCATTCAGGCCATAATAGCTATTCAGGGGGTGGTCATTCGGGCCATAGCTATTCAGGTCGTGTGTATCAAGGTCGTGGATATCACGGTAGCTACTATGGTGGATATCACGGTAGGTACTACGGCGGTTATCACGGGTATTACGGATATCGCTACGGACATTACGGGTACTGGTACGGTGGGTGGTGGTTTCCCTGGGTTGGACTAAGCCTCTATTTGCCAGTCTATTACCAAACCGTATGGATAGGCGGTTATCCTTACTATTATGCTGATGGGGAGTATTATGCACCAACCACAGATGGTTATATGGTTGTTAATCCTCAACCTCAAGCTGTTTCTCCACAAACAGGGCAGCAAACAGGACAGCAAGCAGGGCAGCAAACGGGACTGCAAACAAATATGGAACCGTCAACTAAGTTGTTTATCTACCCCCGTAATGGTCAGAGTGAGAAGCAACAGGCGGAGGATCGCTATCAGTGTGACCGCTGGGCTGTTGGCCAAACTGGCTATGATCCGACTAAGCCAGCTGACGGAATGTCATCGTTCCAGAAAAATGCAGATTATCAACGTGCGATGGTGGCGTGTCTTGATGGTCGCGGGTACAGTACAAAATAGGGATATTGAGGAAAATAAAATGAGAAGATATTGGGTTTGTCTGATTTGTCTGTTTATATGGATAACCAGTGTGTCGCCTGTGATGGGAGCTGATCCTGCGATGGCGGTTCCTGCTCCCGGTCCTGTTGTAATACCCGCATACAATTATGTGGTCGCAAAATTTGGCGCTTACATTCCCACGTCTAATGACCTGAGTGGATATAATTCGGGGTTTAATACGGAGATAGCCTTTGGACACTATTTCAATCCTTATCTGGCTATAGAATTGGGAGCCGGCTATTTTCAGACACAAGGGAACGTTACTATTGTATATTCAGGTTATACGTATTCGGGAAATGAAAATATTGAAGTGGTACCTGTAACCGCGTCTGTGAAGGTTATCATCCCTGTTAATATTTGGATAGAACCATATGCAATAGCCGGAATAGGAGCCTATTTTGTGAATGATCACATTGATAATTATTATTATTATCACCATGCTGCCAACGATAATGACACAGCTTTTGGAGTTAATGTTGGTGGAGGTATTAATTTTAATATCGGGCGTAATTTCTTTGTTGGAGCGGAGTGTAAATATGTCTGGTTAGATCCCAGTCTTTACGGAATGAATGTAAACTTAGGTGGAGTTCAGATTACCGGGGATTTTGGTTTCAGGTTCTAGTCAGGCTCAGAAAAGATATCAAAAATGGTCTGCGTTTATCATTAATACTTAGAAACAAAAGGACAGCAATTTATTCGATACAAGAAATTTTTTGAAATGTTGATATCTCTTTGATAGCAATTTTTTTCTTTAACAATTCTTCAGGAGGCTTGTCTTTTAAACAATAAGATTGTTCCAGATAAATATAGACGGGGGACATTTTTGAATTAAATGTTTTTGATTCAATCAACATTTCATTAAAAATATTATCGATTCCCAAATCTTCCTGAATAAACCCTCTTATCTCCGGACAGGGAATTGTATCTTCTTTATAATTGTTCGCTATTTCAATATAACCAATGTAGTTGTTATATTCTTCTTCTAAACGCGTTACCGGATTAAAAACAACACTAATGTTTTCAAATCCGGGAACCGGGATAAATCCCCTATAAGAAACATGACTTTTTTTACGCAACCAAAATGATGTTGAGATATTTTTCCCGAAAAAAGTCGTTGATTTATCTCTTTCCAGAATAATAAAACTGATTGGTAAAAGAGAGTTTATAAATTTATGAAATTCATTTAACATTTCAGGCGACCATGCTCTCGGGAGTATTTGGGTAGAATTTGGGGACATGATTTTAATCCTTTCCTTTAATTTCTAATTTATCCAAAGATTTACGATTTCATTTTCCTGAAATAAAAACCTGTTTCCTCTGTGTATGAAAGCGGGTTAATAATTTTTTAAATCGTTTGCTCTACAAAAGTTAATTCCAAAGCACGTATCGCCGGAAGTAATGAAGTTCTGAGAAGAATCTGATTTGAAGTTTACAAAGTATAAGAAAGCCGCTCTTGAATGTCAATTATTTCTTTTTATATGTTTCTTTTTACAATGTGGATTTCAGGCAAAAGGTAATTATTGATTTACGATGAAACAGGAGAAACACTAACAGTTGTTATAAAGCGGTTAATTTGCCAAAGAAGATAGAAAAATTTCAGATAAATACGCTCATTTTAGACGTTTCTTATCGCATTTCCATGAGACGTAATCCGCCAGTTTCCGGATCGCTTCAGCGGGTGTATGAACGAATTCCACACCCGCATCGTAAGACTCATCCTCACAGACGATTTTAATCCATTTTATTTTTCCCATGCAGGTTATCATTTGTTGCAGATTTTTTAATTTGATATCCATTTTGAGAACAGTATCGACGGGTAAAAAAATATTAGCATGAATTCTGGCGCCGGAAGAAGAGATATCCTTGCTGTAATTATAGATAACTTTTTCTTTAGTCGGCTTTCCTCCATAGGAGATGATAGTAACGGTGATCTCGCTCTCCTCCTGCAGCCGTTTTGCTTTTCTTTTTTCGTCCATAATGATCCCTTTCACCCTTCATATCCGGGTTTCCCAAACCATGGACATATTTTTTGCTTTCTATTATCTCAATAGATTATTAAAAAAACAAGAATTTTTTGATATCCGATGAGAAATTATTTTCCGGTAAAATACGGGATGTCCTGTTTGTATTTCAACCATTTTCAAAAGAAACACACAGAGATATTTCACGGAGATAATTCATGGATAAGACGCAGACCGTTATCCCGGAAGACCGCGTCATAGAAAGCCTGGGACAGATTAAGTCCAAGCAGAGTGTCGATCTCATCCTCACGGGGGTACAGGACGTTAGGGAAATCCGAACCATAGAGGATCCGTTCCCGATGTGCCTCCAGAAAGTCGCCTCCGAGATCAAACATGGAACCTAAGCCCGGGAGAAAGGAAAAAGCCGTGTCCATATAGAGTAGGGGATGGCTGCTAAGCAGAGCGCCGAACGCGCCGTACTCAAGCGCTCCCATATGCGCGATTATCGCCGGAAGATCGGGATAGCGTTCGAGTAGCCTCTTAAAAGGCGCTACGCCCACAAACTCGTTTCCCACCGGTCCGGTGCCGACATGAAGAAGGAGACGCTTTTTCTTTGCTGCGACCAGCTCATAGAGAGGAAAGAGTCTTTCATCATCGGGAGAAAAACGTTGTACGAGAAGCTGAAGTTTGAATCCGAGGATCCGTGGATGATCGAGGAGATCGGCGGCCATCGCAAGACCGTCTTTGTCGTCGGGATGAAAGGCGGCAAAACAGTAAATATCCGGCAGCTCCTCCAGAATTTTAAGATTCCAGTCGTTGAGACCTCTGGCAATATCCTTCCGGTGGGCGTAATTGGAGTAAATGATTGGACCGACACCTCTGTCGCGGAGGTATGCGACGCTCTCACGCCAATAGAGTGGATGCAGGATACTCCACCCATAGTCTGTAACGAACTGCCGCCGGATCGCGTCGAACAGTCTATCCGGAAAAAGGTGAACGTGGAAGTCAACCAGAGGCTTAGGCAGTTGCTTTGCCCCGGTAGGCTCTGTAGGCTCGGTAGGTCCGGCAGGCATCAGGCCGCTTTTCGGGGAAATACTTTGTTTGTTCATGGCCAAAACTTAAAGAACCTTATTGTCGTAATCCCATTGTCGTGAGACTATATTTAGCGAGCTTTTAAGTATTTCTCCACCCGGATCAGGCCTTCCTCGATCTTATCCACATCAAGGGCATAGGAGAAGCGCACACGATCCGGCGCGCCAAACCACTCGCCCAGATAGGTGATCACCTGATGGTCATAAAACATATCCCGGACAAAGCCTCTTGGATTATCGATTTTCGGAAGAACATAAAATGCCCCTTCCGGCTTCCAGAGATCAAGCCCGAGTTCGACCATGCCTTTATAAATCATGTCCCTGCGCGATTCCCATATGACGAGCTGCTCGTCAATGTAGCGCTTGGGCACCGTTGTGGCCGTATAAGCCATTTCCTGAGCAATGATGCTGGTGTTCATTGAAGTATGCGACTTCATTTCAATGACCGTCTTCACCAGTTCCTTATCCAGCGACCAGAGGTACCCGACACGCAGGCCGGTCATGGCAAAAGTTTTTGAAAATGAATTGATGGTGACCACATGAGGCCCTTTGATCAGATAGTTTTGCCGGACATAAATTAGATCCTTGTAAACCTCGTCGGAGAGGACATACACACCGTAATGCTCAGTAATTTTTTCGATGGCCTTCAGGGTCTCTATCGCCTCGACCCGGCCGGTGGGGTTTGATGGCGAGTTAATGAGCACGGCCTTGCAGTCTTTGATCTTTTTCGCGAAATCCTCATACACAATCCGGCCTTCCTTCATGTCCGTGAAAACAGGTTCGAATCCGGCATACTCCACCAGAGGGAGATAGGAATAATAATAGGGGCGGCAAATCAGGCATTTCGGTTTTTTGCCGTTCTTTTTCTTCTGGAGCAAAACCATGGCTCGCAGCGACAGATCAAGGGCCTCCGACGCGCCGTTGGTAATCACAAAGCTATCTGCCGTGGAGCGGGGATACTGCTTAGCCAGGGCATCCCGCAGGTTTACCTGGCCCTGGATGAGCCCATACTTAAAGCCGTTGTAATCCGGCAGCATATCGTAAACTTCTTTTGGCGGCGGCAGATCGGGCTGACCGGAGCCAAAAGATATGATTCCCTCGCCCCCGACGCCAATGAACATCGCCGCAGTCATTTTAGTATCTTTCCTTACCATTTTCCTCCTGCAAAAAAACTTACAATTTACATTATTAACACAAGTTAAGTTAAAATTCTATAGTGTTTGATAATATTATTCGAAATATGCAATAAAAAAGGCAGAAGCGTGATGTGCCTCTGCCTTGTCCCCTGTCGTAAATTTATCGCCTAAAATTATTTTAGCTTTTGTTTTTGATCAGGTCGTCATAAGCCAGAATAACCACGTATTCGGCGTAATCAAACATGAGAATCATCCGGCTCTGACTTTCCAGGGCGTGACGCTGTTCGACGGCTGTTTCGAACACAGCCTGATACTCGACAAACAGCCACATGTGGCGCCTCATCAGGATGATAGAGTAAATGGCCTGAGAAAGCGGGATGTGTTTACTGAAGCATTTCCTGGCAAACCTGGTGAAAAGGTCCTGGGCTTCCTCATACGGTTTGTCCGTATCAAAGAGTTTCCGGTAGCTGTTATAAAAGCTTACGGCCAGACTTATGGCCTCGTCATGGGGCATGTTATGAAAGATGGGCGTTTTAGGGTTGATCTTCACATTCTTATACCATTGTTCGGCAATGTCTTGAGCTTTATTCTCGATCGTATCAATCATCTTTGTTGTATGTGTTGCTGTCATAACCTAACTCCTTCCTTTCTGCCATAATGGGAAACGCGTTAACGGGTTCACCAGTTTGCCGCAGAGCCGGCTATTACGCCCTTGTATTATTTCGTTTCAGAGCATCCTCCGCCAATTTTTGTTCGGTGATGTTTTCCAACGTTTCAACAGCCCCAATGAGCTCTCCCTGAAAATCACGGATGAGGGCGGCTGTAAACCTGAGCCAGCGGCCGCTGTCACCCAACTCCGGAAAGAAATCCGTTGCCTCGTAAGCGTCTTCGATGAGATCGGATTTCTGATATTTTCCGGAATACCATTTGGGAACATTTTCCAGGGCGCTGTCAACGAGCAGGTCGGCCATGCAGGGTCTTTCTTTCTTGTAGAAGACCCGCCATTGCTGATTGGTCCCTCTAACATCGGCGGCTTTCACGCCCGTCAAATTTTCCAATGCACGGTTCCAGTAAAGGATTTTATGATTTTTATCGATTACGAAAGCGGGAATGGAAAATCCTTCAAGAATGCTGTGCAGAACCCGTTCGCTTTCAAAGACGATTCGTTCCGTCAATTCCCGTTCCGTAATATCTTCAAGCGTTTCTATACAACCGACAATGGCGCCGCGGGAACTGCGCAGCGGCGACACGGTGAACCGCAGCCAGCGCCCTTTGTCGCCCAGATCGGGGAAAAATCCCTCCGCCTCGTATGTGTCTTCCAACAGTTTCGATTTGGTAACGCCGCCGTACCATTCCGGGATGGTTTCCATGGTTTGATCGATAACCAGATCGGACAGGCAGGGTCTTTCTGTGGCGTAGAAAGCGCGCCAGTGTTCGTTCGTCCCGACGATATCCTTTGCGGGTATCTTGCTGAGTTTTTCCAGAGCCCGGTTCCAGTAAATGACATTGTGATCAAGGCCGATGACATAGGCAGGTATCGGCGATCCCTGAATGATGTTGAAAAGTTGCTGTTCGCCTTCGCACAACAAAAGTTCCGCGGTCATCTTTTCGGTAATATCTTCGAGGGTTGTAATCGCGCCGACAATATTGCCGTTAGGCTGCCGGATCAGCGCGGCCGTGAAGCGCTGCCAGCGCCCGTTTTCGCCGAGATCAGGAAAAAAATCCGTTGCCTCGTAAGCCTCTTCCAGAAGACCTGATTTTTTGTATTTACCGGCATACCATTTTGGAATCCGGTTCTCGGCGCCATCGACAAGGAGGTCTGCCATGCAGGGCCGCTCCTCGGCATAGAAGGCACGCCAGTGCTGGCTGGTATCGACAATCTCGCTCATGGGAATATTCGTAAGCTTCTCAAGGGCGCGGTTCCAGTAGAGCACCTTATGATTTGCTCCGATGACAAAGGCCGGAATGGAAAAGCCCTGAAAAATGCTATAAAGCATCTGGGCCGGTTCCACGGACTTAATGGATTTATCCGGGATACCGCGTTTTCCTTTTGAGGTCTTCTTGACGATTCCTTTTGAGGTCTTGACGCTTGCTTTTGGAGTTTTGACGTTTGCTTTTGAGGTCTTGATGCTTCCTTTTGGGGTTTTAACGCTTCCTTTTGATGCTTTGACGCGTCCGGCGGCGTTAATCTTTTCAACCGTTTTTCTTTTCATAAAATCCTCCTTTCATGAAAAGCCCGCTTGATCATTTACACCTATGTTTTGACCCGTACATTATGAAGTTCTGACTCACATCAGCTTGGTGGAACGTTGTTGAACGCTTTGTCTGGTAAGAAATTGAGTTTAAGTATGGTGCAGTATACGTCAAGCTGTTTCATGTGTCAATAACGAAAATAAAAATCGTAGTGCGTACCTTTAGGTGCGCTTATTCTCAAATGAAATCGTAGTATGTACCTTCAGGTGTGCTAACAAAAATGAAAACGTAGTGCGTACCTTTAGGTGCGCCGGGTTGGTGGATCTAAAAATCCGCATCACATATGCAATGAAACAATTGACAAAATGGAATATTTTCGGAGGCCATGTTCCATCAACTTTCTTAATTAAGAAGACATAGAATTTCATTAAAAAATATTCTTACTCAATTGAATAATTTCTTAAAAATACTGATGTGTGTAGTTCTTCATGAAATAGAAATTTCTCAAATTTTACGACAGATACAACATTTTTTCATGAAATTAATAGATGTCGTCAGTTTCAAAATCAAATATATTAAGTTATTTTAGTAATTTGCAAATTATTATATACGACAAATTTTAAATATTAATCATACTCAAACTTTAACTTTATGCGCACTAAAATAATAAAATATCCCTCTTTCGAGGGATTGACAATATTATTTGTTCAAGATAGCATTTACTACAATTGATTATCCAATTCTCCTACACTCATTTATTATAAAACACATCTCTTGTTGAACATAAGATTCTATTCATCGGAATTGTTTGTTTAAAAGTCGCACATTATGCGGAGGGTATAGATGGTACCTTTTGTTCCGTACTTTTTCACTAACAAGATTATTCATCAATTAACAATTTACTAAAACAAAGAAGCCTTTATTAAAATATTGATTGAGTTGAAGTCTCTCAATAAGCATATTTTTTTTAAAACAAGCAATCGAATTCTTATCAGTTATGATTTTAAAATACATCTTATTTAAAGGAGGTCTATATGAGTATTTCAAAAATATCATTTTTTTGTACATTGCTGATTTTATTTCTTTTGGCAGGTTGTAATGATTTGTCACCCTATTTGAAGGCAAGCGGAGACTATGCCAAGGCGCTGGACGGCAGTGTTTCGACTCTCCGGAGCATGAAAGATTATAATTCACAAATGTGTCAACAGCGCATGCAATACGATTATTTGTTTCACCGTATAATAGATAAAAAATCTGGGACGACGAATGCTTATTGGGCGGATTATTCAAAAAAGTTTATGTATGAGGTTACACTATCTAACGGGAAAAAAGTGAAGCAAAATTGGGATACTCATTGTAAGCAGGTTCAAATAAGTGATGATATCGTGAATAAGGCTTTAAGTGGGCTTTCAGCTTATGCCAGTGCTCTGAATACCATTGCAGCAAGGGATTACTCGGGAGCAAATATAAAACCCCTGGCTGATGATACAATCACTCTGGCGAGTAAACTTAATGCGCCTTCGAAGATAACGGATATCGCTACGGCATTGACGATGCCCCTTCAGCAGCTTGCGGGCGCATTAATGATGAATTATGCTGAAGGGCAGGTCGAAAAAATCGTTAAAGAAGCCGACCCTAGCGTGACAAAAATTTTAGATTTAATAGGTGAATATATTGATGCGCTTACAGAAGAAGAACTTGACCTTGAAGATCAAATGAAAAATACGATCAATGCCGCGGATTCACGTCTTACCGGTGATTCAATGGAAAAGCTGCAGTTTAACGAATTGGCTTTCCGCTGGACATACGATTTGCAGGCAAAAAAGGATGCAATACAAACGCTGTCAGGCGC
>Ga0187887_10002006_pt1 | contig 16864 bp, 14 predicted proteins | sample June2016WEW_7_10_FD_132977 | JGI IMG/M metagenome (GOLD analysis project Ga0187887, IMG submission 132977) | Peatland microbial communities from SPRUCE experiment site at the Marcell Experimental Forest, Minnesota, USA - June2016WEW_7_10 | ecosystem: Environmental > Terrestrial > Soil >...
CGTGATCATCACACCTCGTTTGCGGCGCACGATGCGGCGACTCTCCCGCAAGGCCAATTCGCTGACGCGCGCATCAAGCCCGAAGCGGCGTGCCCAGCGCCGCGAAGCCACAGACGGCTCGATATCAGCTAGCGATACGAGCGCGCCTTCGGCCTTCGAAACGACCTTGTGTTTCACAACCAGGATGTCCCCAGCCTCGAAACGCACTCGTGCGCTGCGAACTGCCTGCAATAAGATTTCGCTCAAGTTTCCGGCCGATGTCGTCCTCCGCGTTTTCCCGACGGAGGTTTCCGGCCCGATCTCTCCCGCAACTCTGATCGGGAGTATGCGGATTTCTCCATCAAAATATCGTCGAACTCGAGGCGCCGCTCGTTTAGTCATGGCAAGCCTGAAGCCGATTCTCGAGTTCCCAGCTTCGTACCAGCGTCTGCGATCTTCGGTTGCCGCTGGCCGCTGCCAGTTCGCGCAGATCTTCCGGACGATCGACATCCCGCGCGATCCCCGGCAATTCGAGAACGACACAAGGCAGTCCGGTTGCCTTGGCAGCCGCGTGGTGCGGCAAGAAACTGTCATTTCCGAAGCGCAGCGGAAACAAATCGGCGGGCGACCGCCAGGCGGCGTTCGTGCCCCGTCCCGCGGCGTCGGGCACGAGCACAGCGCCAGCAGGAGGGGCGGCCTCTGCGATGGCTTGCAATTCGCCACCCTCGATGAGCGGAATATCCGCGGGAACCACGAGCGTATGGAGCGATCCACGTTCCCGACAAACAGCGGTTGCCATTTCAATGGCGCTGGTTTCGCCTCCATCGTGGTCATCGGCGATGATCTCGAATCCGAATTTTGCCGCCAGATCGCGCGCGAAGGGATCTTGCGTAACAACCGCAACAGCAGGTCGCTTCTGCCAAAATGCGAGCTCCTGCAGCACGTCTTCGCACATTGCTTGCGCGAGGGCAAAACGCTGCTCCGGACTTAAAACGGCCGACAGCCGTTGTTTGGCATTGGCCAGATTCTTGATGGGGACGAGAATCATGCGTTCTCCGATATCGCGCTCGTCGCGCGCGCGGCGTGACTGGACCGGCATTTTACACACGCGTCGATCACACTTCTCGCCAATGCCACTCGATCCTCATTATTGTTCTTGCGCATGACGGTCGGCGCGCAATGGACTTGCAGGCCGGTCTTGCGTGCTTCGCTTCTTCTTAGTTCCTCGGCTGCTGCCGCATCCTGTGAATCGACCACTAAAACGTCGAGGAAATCGCGATAGTAATCGGCGACGCCAGCGATCGAAACTGCAAAACCCTGCGAAGCCAGTAATGCGCCTGCGGGGCCCGTAACGGCCGATCCTCCCACGATCGGACTGACGGCCGCAACGCAACCGTGGTGATCCCGGAGCGTTTCACGAACGCCCGGTACCGCCAGGATCGGGCCAATACTTGTCACCGGATTGCTGGGCGCGAGCAAGACAAACTCTGAGGACTGAATGGCATCCAGCACTCCCGGCGCCGGTTCCGCGTCGGACGCTCCTTCGAAGCGCACTGACACGACTGGATCCTGATACCGGCGCTGAACAAAATATTCCTCAAAGCTCAGATCACCCGCTGCCGTCAAAACCCGCGTTTCCACGCGCGCGTTCGTCATCGGCAGAATACGCCCCTTGATCCCGAGGCGCGCTGCAATCTCCGCCGTCGCCTCGCTCAGTGTCTTGCCTTCGGCGTGCAGCTTCGAGCGGAAAATATGCGTGGCTAAATCGCGATCGCCAATCTGAAACCAGGCCGGCTCGCCCATCTGACCCATGGCCTTCGTGCAGAAGAATGTGTCGCGCTCGACTCCCCATCCGCGCTCGCGGCTTAGTATTCCGGCCAGCACGTACGTGATCGAATCCACATCCGGAGAAACCTGCAATCCCCACCACCGCAGATCATCGCCGGTATTCACGACGATGGTCAGTTCTTCCGCGGGCATGATCTGCCGGAGCCCATCGACGAATTTGGCGCCGCCTGTGCCGCCGGTCAAGACGGTGATCATGCTGCGCCTCCAGACCTGGCGTTCAGCCCGCTCTCGTGGAGACGTTGCTGCAGCAAGTCACCATGCGCCGCGGCCATCGGTGCGAATTCAGAGTAAACGGGCAGCCGCTGCTGCAATCGGAATCCTTTTGCTTCGGTGCGTTGCTGCAATTGATCCAGATGCGGCCACGGCTTTTCGGGATTGATGAAATCCGGCGTCAGCGGAGAAATGCCGCCCCAATCGTTGATGCCTCCATCGAGCAGATCGGCATAGTGCGGATCGGAGAGATTTGGGGGGGCTTGAATATTCATCATGGGCATCAAAAGCCGCGCCACCGCAAGCGTACGCAACATCCCGTTGCGGCCGGGTTCCGGCCACGCGGCCATTGGCGTCGAGGGCTTGGCGCGAAAATTCTGCACAATCACTTCCTGAATATGTCCGTAACGGTCGCGTAAATCGCGGATCGCGACGAGCGTATCCACGCGCTCTTCGAGCGTCTCGCCAATCCCGATCAGAATTCCGGTAGTGAAGGGAATCTGCCGGCGTCCGGCATCCTCGATCACGTGCAGGCGCTTCGCCGGTTCCTTGTCCGGAGCGTTGTCGTGCGCTGCGTTCTTCGCGAGCAGCCGCATGCTGGTTGTTTCGAGCATCAGTCCCAGGCTGGGCGCGACCCGAGCCAGTCGCTCCAGCCATTCGGCACTCATCAAGCCGGGGTTCGGATGCGGAAGCAGGGTCGATTCACGCAGCACCTTCTCTCATATGCCCTCAAGATAATGAAGCGTCGAGCGATACCCGAGCCGCTGCAACTCCTCGCGCATCTCGGGGAAAAGCAATTCCGGCTTGTCGCCGAGGCTGAACAGTGCCTCCGTGCATCCCATGCGCTCGCCCGCGCGAACCACTTCCATGACTTCGTCGGGCCTCATCGTGTGCGCGCCGGCTTGGCCCGGATCGCGCCGGAAGGTGCAATAGCCGCAGTAGTCTCGGCAGAGATTCGTAAGCGGCAGAAATACTTTGCGTGAATAGGTGACGACGCCGGGCTTAAATTGCGCCCGCACCGCTTGCGCGGCTGCGAGCAGATCAGGGAGCAGATCGTCGCCCGCCCGCAGGAACCGGCACGCGGTTTCACGCGAGATCGGGCCCGCGACGGCATCCTGCAATTCCGCCGCGCTCACGCGCATTTCGTGGGAAAGTGCTGACATTGCTTCCGATTCGTCCTGGCGATTTCGAACCTTGCCCCGCAACCGTTCCGCTGGCAAAGATCATAGCGGACCTGGCGAAACTTGTCCTTTTGGATGACGGCGGATTGCTCTTCGCTCCATCGGTCTTCCGGTCATGCCTTGGTCGTGATAGCGTGATCAAGGATCACTCGAGTTCTCTCGCAATCGTGCGACTTGTGACCGAATCGTCGTAGGTGCACACCTAAAGGTTTGTCGCCGCATGAGCCTTGCCATAAGCGATTTTCGCAAAGCGATGGGATGTTTCGCGACCGGCGTCACCATCATCACCATCGACCAGGAGGGCGAAGTCCACGGCATGACAGCGAATGCTTTTACCGCGGTCTCGCTCGATCCGGTACTGATTCTGGTTTGTGTGGACCAGCGCGCGCGAACTCATGCTCATCTGCATGCTCGCAAGCGGTTTGGAGTGAATGTCCTCAGCAGCGCGCAGCAGGCGATTTCCGAATATTATGCGCGCTCGTCGGAAACGCATCAGCATGCCGAGGACGCAGGCGCCCGTTTTGATCGCACAGCGCATGGAACGCCGGCGCTGCAAGGGGCGCTTGCATATCTCGAATGCCGGTTGCACTCGACGCAAGCGGCGGGCGATCACACGATCTTCATCGCCGAGGTTGAGGAAGTGAAGGTGCGCGACGGCGATCCGCTTATTTATTTCCGCAGTCGTTATCGCGATATAGGGGCCGTGGAAAAGTAAGAAGCGGCGCGCGGCTCAGTTTTAGCTTGCCCTGAGCAACTGAGTGAAACGAAGTTGCCGAATGGGCCGCGCAAACGCCTCAACCTCTGCCATCTGACCTCAAACCTCTGATCCCCTATTTCGCCAGCACCAGCTTTGCGATCGTCGCCAGTTGCATGTTCGACGTGCCTTCGTAGATTTTTCCGATTTTCGCGTCGCGCCAGTATTTTTCTACCGGATAGTCCTTAGTGAAGCCGTATCCGCCATAGACTTCTATCGCCAGTGACGTCACGCGCTCGGCGACTTGCGACGTGAAGAGCTTGGTCATGGCAGCTTCTTTCACGAAATCCACGCCTGCATCTTTCATGCGGGCCGCGTTATAAACCATCAGGCGCGCGGCTTCAATTTCGGTTGCCATCTGCGCGATCTGAAACTGGATTCCCTGAAATTCCGAAATAGGCTTCCCGAACTGCTTGCGCTCTTGCGCATATTTCGCGGCGCATTCCCAGGCTCCGCGCGCAACCCCAAGCATCTGCGCTCCGATGCCGATCCGGCCTTCGTTCAGTGTTTCAATTGCGATCTTGTATCCCTTCCCTGCCTCGCCGATCACATTTTCCCTGGGAACGCGGCAATCTTCCAGAATCAATTCGCATGTCGAAGACGCGCGAATGCCAAGCTTGTCTTCTTTCTTGCCCACTGTGAATCCGGGAAAGTCTTTTTCAATCAGGAACGCCGTGATGCCCTTGTATCCCTTCGAAGCGTCGACCGTAGCGAAGATAATAAAGAGGCCCGCCTCCTTGGCATTCGTGATCCAGAGTTTGCGGCCGTTCAGAACGTAATCGCTGCCTTTCAATTCCGCTTTGGTCTGAAGCGCAAATGCGTCCGAGCCGGATCCGGCCTCGCTGAGCGCATAGGCGCCGACCGTATCGGCAGCCATTTTCGGCAGATAGCGTTTTTTCTGCTCTTCATTCGCCCAGCGCAGAATCGCATTGGCGACAAGCGTGTTCTGCACATCCACGATGACGCCAGCCGAGGCGTCCGCCCGCGAGAATTCTTCGACGGCCAGAATGGCTTCAAAAAACTTGCCGCCCGCGCCGCCATACTGCTCGGGAATTTCGATGCCCATGAGTCCGAGTTGGAAGAACTGGTCGATCAATCCGTGATCGAACATCGCCTTTTCGTCCATTTCGTGCGCAAGCGGACGAATTTTGTCGTCCGCAAACTGGCGCACGTTATCGCGAAACAGAATCTCGTCTTCGGTCAGAGTAGTCAGCGGAGATGGATTTGCGATCTGCAGAGTTTCGGGCATCACAACACCTCGTTCTTATTAGAGATGCACCTGCCGCGTGCGGGACACAATAGCAAACTGGAAATTGTAGCAAACCAACCGATGGAAATTGCGACCGCTCGTCCGGCGTATTCGAACCCATTCACCACAGGGACACAGAGGTCACAGCGTAAAAGCCGCGCGCAGACGCCCTTGTGCAGCAGGGGATAGATTCATTTTGGCATCAGCTCCATTTCCGACAGTTGATCGGCTTTCCGCAATTCAGGAAACAGCCATCCCCAGATTGCAATTACGAGGAGCGTTCCGACTCCGCCGAGAATGACCGCCGGGACCGTGCCGAACCACTGCGCTGTGAGGCCGGATTCGAACTCGCCCAACTCGTTCGAGACGCCGATGAACAGCATGTCGACAGCATTGACGCGGCCGCGCATCTGGTCGGGGGTTGCTACCTGCACCAGCGTAGCGCGGATGATGACGCTCACCATGTCGCTCGCCCCCACCATCAGAAGGGCCGCCATCGACAGAATGAAGCTGTGCGAGAGTCCAAACACGATCGTGAACACGCCGAATCCGGCAACGCAAATCAGCATGGTCAGTCCCGCGCGCCGGCGGATCGGCCAGTGGGCAATCACGATCGCCATAAGAGCGGCGCCCACTCCGGGCGCGCTGCGCAGCAGGCCAAGTCCCCAGGGACCCGTGTGCAAAATCGTTCTGGCATAAACCGGCAGCAGGGCGACCGCACCCCCAAGCAACACGGCAAACATATCCAGCGAAATCGAACCGAGTATCAGTTTGTTCTGCCAGATGAATCGGAACCCGGCCAACACGGTTCGCACGCTGATCCTGCCCTTTGCACTCGTTCCTCTCTTCGCGGATTCGGCCGGTGCCTGAAGCGGGTGAATGCGAAAGGTCATGATCACCGAAACGATTGAGACCATGACGGCAGTGAAGTAAACCGTCGCAGGGCCGCGAAAAACGGCGTACGCAATGCCTCCCAGTGCCGGTCCGGCGATGGTTGCCACTTGGAAAGTGCTCGCGTTCCAGGCGACCGCATTCGAAAAATGTTCGGCGGGAACAAGATGCGGCAGAATCGCGCGGCTCACCGGAAAGCTGAAGCTGCGAACCACGCCCAGCATCACCAGGACGACGTAAATCCAGTGCACGGCCTGCGAAGCGCGTAAGTTGATGATCAGCAACAAGGCCGAACAGAGCGCGTATCCGGCATAGCACGCCATGAGCAACTTGCGGCGGTCGAACAGGTCGGCTGCGTGACCCGCGAAGAGAAACAAGACGAAGCCGGGCAGGAACTGCGCCAGACCGACGTATCCCAGATCGAGTGGACGTTTGGTGATTTCGTAGACTTGCCAGCCCACGGCGACCGATTGCATTTCCAACGCGAGGACGATGAAAAATCGCGCGACGGTGTACGAGACAAAATTGGGGTAGGTAAAAGCCACGCGCCCGGCAAGCCGGGGGTCTCGGGTGCTCAGCATTCTCTACTACTGTGACACAAACCGCGGCTTCCTTGACTCACTTGCGGTTGATCAGCGACGCCACATACCCCGCACCAAAGCCGTTGTCGATGTTGACTACGCTGACATTCGACGCGCAGGAATTCAGCATTCCCAAAAGCGCGGCCAACCCTTCAAACGATGCTCCGTAGCCGATGCTGGTAGGCACCGCGATGACAGGTACGCCGACAAGTCCTCCGACAACGCTTGGCAACGCGCCTTCCATGCCGGCGCAGACAATGATGACGCGGGCTCTTGCGAGAGCCGTGCGATGGGCGAGAAGGCGGTGAATGCCGGCGACTCCAACATCATAAAGATGTTGGACGCGGTTCCCCATCATTTCGGCGGTGACGACAGCCTCCTCCGCAACGGGGATGTCGCTGGTTCCGGCGGAAACCACCCCGATGATGCCTTTGCCATAGCGCTTGCGATCGCGCTGCAGAGTGATCGCACGCGCCAGCGGACGGTATTCGGCTTTGGGCGTCTGGGCGGCGACGGCATCGTATTGCGCTTCGCTGGCGCGAGTAGCCAGGATATTTCCGCCGTGCTCGGCAAGATGGGCAAAAATTCCGGCGACCTGCGCTGGGGTCTTGCCCTGACCCAGAATGACTTCCGGCATCCCTACCCGCAAGGCGCGGTGATGATCGACCTTGGCGAAGCCGAGATCCTCGAACGGCAGGTGGCGCAGCCGAGAAACGGCCTCATCCGGCGAGAGCTTCTTTTTTCGAACCTGATCGAAAAGCTGGCAGAGAGCGGCGGAGTTCATGCTTGAGACATTGTAGAAGAGGTCGGAGCTTCCTCCTTGCAGAGGTCAGAGGTCAGATTGCAGATGTGAACCGAATCCCAGACCTCCCACGCCGCGATTTAAGGGTTTAACCTCTGCAATCTGACCTCTAACCTCTGCAAGCGCTGCCTGTAGAAATCAAACGGGTTCTTCATCACTCCTTCACTTTGAGAAATCATGTGCTTTCAATCGCTTACAAAGATTACTCCAGAGGTTCTACATCCTTCGGATAGATTGCCCACACCCTCCGCCCGCCCTATAATCGACACACTCTGGTTCTGAATTCTCCGTCAGGTTTGCGGGTGGGTGACCCGAAGGAATAGGTGTGTCTCTGGGTCGAACCGAAACCCGTATGCGAAAGAGCCTGAAAATCGTCTTAATGGCCAGTTTGACGGCGACCACCTTCCTCTCCACTTTATTTGTCGCACGACCGGCGCGCGCCGAGTCGGGAGGCATTACCGCCTCGACCGACGAAAACGGGCGCAAGATCTATGTCAATGATGGGACCGCACCAAGAGCCGGTGCAGGGGCGGGCCGCGGGACCGTTGCGACGCGAGCCTCGTCGGGCGGATCGGGGCTGGTCTACTGGAGTTCCACCGAGCACCGGTATAAGCCCGTGCCAACAAGCGGCGCCGTGATCCGGGCGGCGCGCACGGCAGCTTCCGAAGTCAAGACGTATCTCGACAGCAAGTCCCAGGCTCCGGCTGTTACGGCTCCTCCAGCTTCCACCCAATCTTCACTGAATCTTGGACTTACGAGCGGCGGATACAGCCAACAAGACATTGACGCGGCGATCGATGAAGCGGCGAAGCGCCACGGTGTCGATCCGAATCTGGTGCGGTCGGTGGTGAAGGTCGAGTCGAATTTCAACCCCAATGCGGTGTCTCGCAAGGGTGCAATGGGCCTGATGCAGTTGATGCCGGCCACGGCCCGGTCGCTGAACGTTTCCAACCCTTTTGACCCGCAACAAAACGTAGATGCAGGGGTTCGACATCTAAAGGAACTGCTGCAGAGCTATGGGGGAGACGTTCGCCTGAGCTTGGCGGCATACAACGCGGGCCAGGCAGCGGTGGCCCGGCACGCAGGTGTTCCTCGGTTTGCGGAGACGCAGAATTATGTGCGCCGGATTACAGATTTATATGGCGGCGGAGGACCGCGGTTCAACTTCGGTCCGATGCGCGAACCGGTGAAGGTGGAGCGTGATTCGCGCGGAGTTTTGTTTATCAGCAATACGGACTGAAAACGGCAGCGACGAAGTCACGACAACAAAGCAGTAAAGAGAAGTAAGCACGGAAGAGTAAGTGAAGACCCAGGCTTCTACGACCCTAACTCGAGGCCAATCCGGCTTTTTGCATCGCGCTGTGCGGTGGTGCGCGGTGGTGTCGATTGTGGTTGCAGCGGCGCTGCCTTCCGCGGCGCGCACTACGCGAGCGCACTCGACCGACGCCTCGGCGCGGCAGCAATTCGCGAAAGCGGAACGGATGCGCGAGGCACTCAACGGGCGTCCGGCGGGGGAGCGCACTCGGCGCGAATACCAGCGCGTGATGGACGCGTACCGGCGCGTTTATTTTGGCAGGCCGGTGTCATCGAAGGCGGACGCCAGCGTCGTGGCTACGGCTGAGTTGATGGTCGAAATGGGCCGCCGCTTCGACGACAACAAGATCCTGCGCGGCGCGGTCGACGAGTACCGCTTCCTGCGCAAAGAATATCCGGGAAGCAAATACCGGTTCGACGCGTTATTCACAATCGGCGAAATTTACAAGGACGACCTGGAGGATCCCGAAGAAGCGCGGACGACGTTCGAAGATTTTCTGCATCGCTACCCTCGCAACCGTTTAGCGGAAGACGCGCGCGCAGCGGTGCAGGAGATCGACAATGCTGCGGACGAGATGGAGCGCGCGGCGCGTCAGGAAAAACCCGCCAAGGCTGGCAAGGCAGCCGCGGGAGAGGGTCCCGCCAATGCGTCAGCAACGCGTAACAGCAGTCGCGACGCAACTCCGGGCGACCTCGGCACTCGAAACGGCGAGTTGCCGCGGGTGACGGGAGTGCGGCACTGGTCGACGCCGAATTACACGCGGGTCGCGATCGACATTGAGCGCGAAGTGAAATTCAATTCGGAGCGCATCGGAAATCCCGACCGGATTTTCTTTGACCTCCGCGACACCAGGCTCGCTTCCACGCTCGTAGGGAAGACCTTCGATGTGGACGACGGCTTCCTCAAGAAGATTCGCGTAGCGGAATTCAAGCCCGGTCGCACGCGCATCGTGCTCGAAGTGGATGACCTTTCGCGTTACGACGCGTTTCTATTGCCCGATCCTTACCGCCTGATCATCGACATTCACGGCAAGCAGAGCCGCGCCGCGATTATGGCGAAGGCTCATCCTGAAATGCAGAACACGCCGGCTGCTCTGGCGGACGCATCCTCCTCCGCGTCTTCCACGGACGCAGACGACGCGGCGATGGACACTTCGGCAGAATTGAAGGGCACGCAGAGAAAATCCGAGAAGGAACATGCGATCGTCGCCAAGGTAGGGAAAGGCGATGCGGACAGCGAGGACGAAGACGACAGCGCCACAAAGCCGGTTGAGAGCGCGCCCGGAAGCTCAAAGCCGGGAAGCGGCTCGGGAGTTGTCCGAACGACGGTAGCGGTCAAGGGATCAGATCGAAGAATTCCCAAGACGATTGCCGAGCCGGACGACGTAGCTCCGAATAAGGTGGTGATCGCTGGTCGCGGAAAGAAACAGATGGAGGCTGTGCCGGAGGATGACGACGCTCCGGCGGCAACCCGCATGGCTTCGTCGGACGCTCCGGCGACTGCGCGTTCCTTGCGGCAAAAAAGGTCGCGAAGCTCCTCGGCGGGGGCCGATACCGCTGATCTCGAGACGCGGGAAGCGCAGCCCACGGCCGCCGGCGATCGCTCGCTCACGCGCGCTCTGGGACTGAAGATTGGAAAGATCGTCATCGATGCCGGACATGGCGGCCACGATACGGGCACCATTGGTCCGCATGGACTGGAAGAAAAAGATCTCGTACTCGACGTGGCGAAGCGGTTGGGGCGCCTGCTGCAAACCCGCATGGGCGCGGAAGTGATCTACACGCGCAAAGACGATACTTTCATTCCACTCGAGACGCGCACCGCGATTGCGAACCGCGCGCAGGCCGACTTGTTCATTTCCATCCACGCCAATTCGAGCCACGATTCGGATGCACGCGGCGTCGAAACTTATTACCTCAACTTCACGTCATCGCCGGAAGCGCTGGAAGTTGCGGCGCGTGAGAATGCGGTCTCGGAAAAATCGATTCATGAGCTGCAGGACCTGGTGAAGAAAATCGCGCTCAAGGAAAAGATTGATGAGTCGCGCGAATTCGCCGGCGATGTGCAGGAGTCACTCTACGGCGGGCTGGCGCTGAACAACGCCGGGATCAGGAATCGTGGCATCAAGAAAGCTCCTTTCATCGTGTTGATCGGCGCGAATATGCCGTCGATTCTCGCGGAGATTTCCTTCGTATCCAATCCGGCGGACGAGCGCAAACTGGAAACCTCCGAGCAGCGCCAGCGCATCGCTGACGCCCTCTATCGCGGCGTGTCCCGGTACGCGGGCGGACTCAGCGGAGTCAAAGTGGCGAGTAAGATCGAGAAGAGCGAAGGACAATAGGCCGCGCTCCTCGCTGGAAATACACTGGGCAAATTCTCTGCCGCGCTCTTATCGTCGCGTGCAGTGTCCTCTCGGACATCCCTCTTCCGCGAAATTGTAAGTGCAAACGCTGCCCTTCCGAGTGCTGCGGCGATCCGGTTCCCCGACTAACATACGCGCTGGAGGCCCTTCCCATGAAAGACGCTGCCAGCAGCAGTTTTGCCTCGATGCGCTCTTATTCGAAGATCTGCGTTCTGTCCATAGTTCGGGAACGCCTCTTCGTCGTGACGCTGTTCGCGCTGATCTTTGCCAGTAGTGTTTCTGGCTCGGAAACACGCCCCGGCGAGCAGCCCGCAGGGCCGCAGTCAGCGTCGCCTGCGACAACTACCGCGGCAGCAATTTCTCCAGCCCCCGAGGCAATGGCATCGGCATCGAAGTCGGTTGCCGTCACGATCGACGCCCTGAAAGACCGGCATGCCATCAGTCCATATGTTTACGGCTTCGCCTATCCCAACTCCGCCGCCGATATTACGGACAGCGGTGCCACCGAAGTTCGCTGGGGCGGCGACGCCACCTCCACTTACAACTGGCAGCTTCAGACCTACAACTCCGCCGCTGACTACTACTTCGAAGACTACGCCGCCCAGGGATTCAACAACGGCGCTGATGGCAGTTCCACGCAGTTCATCACCGACGTCATCAATGCCGGCAGCAATCCGCTTATGACCATGGTCATGCTGCCGTGGGTCGCGCAAAGTCCAGAAACGTCCGTCACTCAGGGAGGCGTCGACAACTACCACTGGAGTTATTCGGTCGCGACCTTTGGCCCTCAGTGCAGCGTCGATCCTTATAACGTCGATGCGGGAGACGGCCTCGAAACCGATTGCTCCACTCCTGTCACTACGAATCCGGCCACCACGGCTTACTATCCCCTGCTCGACGACGACAGCAAGACCTGCTCGCAGCCTCCATGTGTTTATCGGAATACTTGGGCCGCGGCTCTGGCTGCGGCCTTCGGCAGTGCACCCCACTTTTACGACATGGACAACGAAATCGAGATCTGGGGCAGCACGCATCGCGACCTGCATCCGCAGCCTTCGGCCTATGACGAACTGCGGGACACGTTCCTTGCCGAAAGCCGCGCGCTGAAAGGATGGGACCCCGCCGCGATCCGTTTTGGCCCGATCACTTGCTGCTGGTGGTTTTACTGGAATGGCGCGAACAACAACGACAAAGCTGCGCATGCGGGCAACGATTTCATCCCGTGGTGGCTGAACGAAGTTTACTGGCAGGATCAGGTCTCCGGTACCCGCTCTCTCGATGTATTCGATCTGCACGCCTATCCGGATACGCCGAACACTTCCGGCTACACTCTAGCCCAGAAACGCGCGCTCGCGCTGCGCATTTTCCGCGATTACTGGGATCCGGCGTATGTCAGCGTGGGTTCCGACATCGACCAGAAGTGGACGACGTTCATCCAGCCCAAGAAGACAATTCCATTCCGCCTGCCCCGTATGCGCGCGATCGCCAACATGATTTATCCTGGCACGCCGTTGAGCATTACCGAATGGAACGCCGCCATCGCAGGCGAATCGGACTTTTCGACCGCGCTGGGCGACGCCGACGCCTACGGAATTCTCGGCCGCGAGCGCGTCTATCTGGCTTCGCGCTGGACCGCGCCCGTGAACACGAACCCCAACTTCCAGGCTTTGAAGCTCTATCGGAATTACGACGGGAAACATGACACGTTCGCTTCGATTTCAGTCTCCGATACAAACAATGCCAGCGCGAATCTTTTCAGCAGCTATGCGGCCGTGAATTCCGCGGGTACGACCATGACCGTGATGGTGCTGAACAAGGCGCCCAGCACTACCTACAACGCTCAGTTTGCGATCAGTGGATTCACTCCGTCTCAGGTAACAGCGTACACGTTGTCGCAGAAAAATCCGACGACGATCGTCGCGTCGTCACCGCAGGCGTGGTCATCAAGCATGAGTTTCGCACCCTACAGCGCGACGTTGCTGGTAGTGACAGGCACGATGCCGAAGCTGCCCGCAGCGGAATGGGATTTGAATCCCGACACGATCATGCTTCCCGCGGGCGGAACGGTCGCGCTCGCGCCGAAAATTGTCTCCGGCTCAGGCACTGTCACGCTCGGCACTCCGCAATTCGATTCAGGCATCACTGTGGCCGTCACGCAGGGCACGATTACGTCCTCCCAGAACGGGACCATCACGGTTACGGCCGGCAAAAAACCTGGCTTCTATGATTACTCCGTTCCGAGCACCGACAGCAGCGGCGTCGCGCAACAGCAGGGTGGATGGATTGTAGTCGGCAATCCTCCGGCAACATTCACGAAGCAGGGGGACGGCCAGTCCGGTGCGCCGGGCACCACTCTGAATCTTTCGGTGACGCTCAATCCAGGTTCATCGGGCGGAAGCGCGCCGGGAGCCACGATCCTGTTCACGACCGACGCGGGAACGCTTTCCTCTCGCGTGGTCACGACCGACTCTTCCGGGAATGCAGCTGTAGTGCTCACTCTTCCGCAGAATGCAGGCACAGTCCATGTCACGGCGGAGGGTCCGTATGGCCTCGGCCATCCGGATGTGACATTTACGGAGACGGTGCAGTAGTAAAGCTGAAGAAGAAGGTACGTTGATTTCCCGGGTGTCAGATGAAGAGACCCTTCTGCTTAATGCAAGCCCGAAGGGTCTTTGGGTTGGCGGGGGGCCTGTCTATTCCTTTTCGTAGACCGCGGTGAACTTAACGGCCTTGCCATTCGCATCCTTGCCGCTCACCGTGACGGTACGGCTCTTGCCGTCCTTGGAGATGACGATCTTGCCAGTGGCACTGACTTTTCCATCTTTCTTGTTGGTTAAATTCGTCGTGTGGTCGTCGACTTTCGTGTAAGACCGCGAGTCGGCGGTGGGATCCCCGGTGAGCGGATAGTCTTTGCCGTCGAACATGCCCGTCCACTCATTATGCGTGGGCTTCCCTTCAGCATTGACGCCGTCTACAGTCACTTTCACATTGTCGCCCGCCGCTTCATAAACGACCTTGGTATTCTTCGGGGCTCCGGGACCGATCTTTGATTTGGCCTCGTTCAGCTTCCATGTGCCCATATTTGGATTTTCTGCGGCCGAGCACAGTGTGAACCCCACAAAGCACAACACGACGATTGCCGATGCGACCGTTCTTAACTTCATCGCTTGCCTCCTTATTTTTTGGAATGCCGCCCACAGCGGCGAGCCATCCTCATTGTTTCGCGCATATATGTCAAGTCGAAGGCTTTACGTAGCAAGTCCATTGTCTGGAATTACCTGTCTCCGAAAGCGCGCTGGAAACTTTCTCGGCGCGCCAGTAGTCTAATCATGGTGTAGGGGTGTGCCCTTTTCGAATGAAATTTTCCCGGTTCTCACTTGTCTTTCTATTGATTTCCGTTACGGTTGCGCTGGCGTTTGCGGCGGACGCGCCTGCTCCAGCTCCCGTTTTGCTCAATGAATTTGGCGGCTGGCAGTTGAAGGGTCCGGTCAGCAAGAGCACCGATCCCGCCGTGGCTGATCCGGCAAGCGCGGCGGTTCTGAAAGAGTTTGGCTTCCAGCGCTTCGAAAAAGCGGACTACACGAGGGACGACGGTCGCAAACTCTCCATCAAAGCTGCCGTGTTCGACGACGCCAGCGGAGCCTACGGCGCGTTCACCTACTACCAGACCCCGGAAATGCTCGACGAGAAGATTGGCGGCCAGGCGGGATCGCTGAATAATCGCGTGCTCTTCTTCCAGGGCAATGTGCTGGTCGATGCATTATTCGACAAACTGAGCGCAATGTCGGCGGCGGAACTGCGCGAACTGGCGGGTCTGCTGCCCCAGCCCGCGGGAAGCGCGCGCAATTTGCCTGCTCTGCGCATGTATCTCCCGACCCGCAACTACGCGAAGAACACGACGAAATACATTCTTGGTCCGGTGACGCTTGATCGTGCCGGTGCGCCGCTGCCGAGTAGCGTCGTGGATTTCAAGTCCGGCGCCGAAGTAATTCTGGGAAAGTACTCTGCCGCGGCGGGCGATTCGACGCTGATGCTGATTGCATATCCCACACCACAGCTGGCCGCGGAGAAACTTCGCCAGATTGACGCCGCGCATCAAGTCACCGCCCAGCAGCCGGGCGTCGCATCGATCATGGACGTCGGTCCGTTCTTCGACAAACGCACGGGGCCGATCGTGGCGATCGCAGCCGGCCCGCTTTCCCAAAGCGAAGCGCGCTCGATGCTGGGGCTGATCAGTTACGAAGCCGACGTCACCTGGAACGAAAACACCTATTTAACCAAGCGCGACAATCTCGCCAACCTGCTGTTCAACGTGATTGTGCTCTGCGGCATCCTGGTCGGCCTCGCGCTGGTCGCGGGAGTCGGATTTGGGGGCCTCCGCATCCTCCTGAAGCGCCTTTTTCCGGGCCGGGTGTTCGACCGTCCCGAGGAGACAGAAATCATCTCCCTGCACCTCGAAGATCAGTCCCCGGGCGGCTCTGCGGGACGGTAAGTGGTTCAATCGAGGGTCGTTAGGCTCGAAAAACGGCGATTTTCTCCCATTTCGATACCATTTGCTGACTTGTGGACTCATCTTGCAAGTTGTTGATAATAAGACTATTTAAGTCACACAATTTGCTTGACACTACGGTTTTCCGGCTCATAAGATTCCGGCAGAAAGTTCTGATGGATTTAGACCTCTGTTGGAACTATTCTCCCTTGAAAGAGAAGGCCGCCCAGTTGCCGGGTGGCCTTTTCGTTTTGAGAGGCGCTGTCAGCTCTTGGATCCCGCGGCAAGAAGCGGATCACCACAGAGACACCATTCACAGAGAAACATTAAAAAAGAAGTGTTCTCTATCGTGAAAAATGCACTTGGGAACTCTCTGCCTGTTTCACACGTACTCTCTGCAGAGTAGTGTTTCTGTGTCGCCGAAGGAGAACTCATGTTTTGCGATCAATGTGGCACGCATTTGCAATCGGGACAGGGTCACTGCGTACGCTGTGGCAAAGCAGTCTCAGGTCCATTGGAGTATCGGCGCAATCGCGTGCAAGACCATGTCAAACTCGTTGGCATCCTGTGGATGGCTTACTCGGCTTTGCACGTAGTAGGAGGTGTGGTCGTTCTGCTGGTAGCGAAGTTCGTTATCGTCAGACTGGGCACGATTCCGAACGGCCCGCCGCCGGAGGTCATGGTGTGGCTGCCCACACTCGTCAGCGCGGTTGGATGGCTGATCCTGGCAAAAGCGGCGATCGGATTCTTCGCGGGTTGGGGATTATTGCAGCGCGAGGATTGGGCAAGAGTCTTCGCGTTGGTGGTCGCCTTTGTGGCCCTATTGAATGTGCCGATCGGCACCGGCCTGGGAATCTATACGCTGTGGGTACTGCTGCCGTCGCAGTCGGAACAGGAGTACAAAGCACTGGCGCAGGCCGCCTAAGATCAGCCTGTGTGCAAGCGCAGAGCTGGCGGCGGTTAGGGATGTCTAACAAAGATGTCTAACAAAATGGTCGGCGGCGTCCTTGCAACCTTCGCCGCCTGCGCGTAGTGGCTCAGTTTGAGTGCGAGGACGCGGAATACGGTTTGGAGGAAGCGGAAAAACTCTCCTGCGTGTCCTCCGTGGTAACAGCCTTCTTCCAAACTAAGCCACTGCCCGCCTCATACTGGAAAATCCAATCCGGCAAGGTTTACCAGAAAAGACAAGCCCCCAGTTTGGTA
>Ga0187887_10002008_pt1 | contig 16844 bp, 13 predicted proteins | sample June2016WEW_7_10_FD_132977 | JGI IMG/M metagenome (GOLD analysis project Ga0187887, IMG submission 132977) | Peatland microbial communities from SPRUCE experiment site at the Marcell Experimental Forest, Minnesota, USA - June2016WEW_7_10 | ecosystem: Environmental > Terrestrial > Soil >...
CTCGGCGTGGGCAAGGTCTGGTACAAGCTGCCTATCTGGCTGCAAAAGAATTCGGGCAAGTGGCTCTTTGACGGCGGCGGCGGGTACCAGGTGGTTCCGCAGAAGGGGTATCGCAATTTTCCCTACACCGGCTGGCTGGTCAAGCGCGAACTGAGCGAACAATGGGAGCTTGGTGCGGAGTTATTCGCCCACGGCGGCGAAGGATTTGCGGCAGCGCAAACTCAGGCCTCGGCGATGATCGACGTCGGCGGCTATTACCACTTCAAGCACAATACCAACGAGCAGTTCCTGTTCTGCTATGGCCACTCGATCGCCGGTCAAACCGAGAACTACGCGTATGTGGGCATGTACTGGACATGGGGCAAAGACGCAAAGAGCGGTTCGCCCGACGACAAGAAAAACCCGGCAGCCGGCTTGTTGTTTCCTGCGCAGCCGGGCCGGAACGGGCAGTGAGGTTAGCATCGAGATTCGGGTCACTCCACGATTTCAAAATGAAGTCCGGGTCACCCACAAAGAAAGGAAGGTCCACCGTGGAAATCACCGCGCACAGTTTCTGGACGCTCATTCACGGCATGGGTTTTGGAGCGCTGTATCTGATGGCGTGCTCGGGCGCGCTGGTCGAGCTTTACCGAAGATACTCACCGGCCGCGAGAGCGGCCGAAGTCGAAGATGACCGGTTCCTGGGATATTATCTGATCGCGATGGCCGTTCTGGCGTGGCTCACTGTGCTTACGGGCGCGTACATCATTTACCCCTGGTATCGTGCCGCGCCGCCGGCGGGAGCGATGGATCTGACGGCGTTTCCGCAGCGCCTGCTGTTATCGGATCCGGCAACCAGCGCGTGGCACTCCATCGGAATGGAATGGAAGGAGCATGTGGCCTGGATTGTGCCGATCTCGACTACCATGGCGGCGGTGGTTTTCGCGCGGCATGGCCGGAATTTGAGAGTGCAACCGGAACTTCGCGGTGCGGTCTTCGGTCTTGTCTGGATCTCACTCCTATGCGCGTGCATCGCGGGCCTCTTTGGAGCGATGATCAATAAACATGCGCCGGTCGAAGGCGGCACGACCATTCATCTCACGCACGGAGGGCAGAAATGATGGCAACGAGTCCTTCAAAAACAACCAATGTCCAGGACTTTCCCAACGGCGCCGGAGCAGCCGCGGTGCTGGCCGCCGGCGTAGGGTCGTTTCTGGTTGCGCTGTTCGCGCTCATCGCGGACAAATCCACAGCGATCAAGAGCGCGATGATCTTTTACAAACCCACCGGGCCGCTCTCGGGCGTGACCACATGTGCCATCGCAGCGTGGCTGCTGGTGTGGTTGGTTCTTGACCGCCGCTGGAGCGGCCGGACGGTTGCGATGGGCCGCGTGCGAGCGGCGGCTCTCGCTCTGCTGATTCTCGCGGTGCTACTGACGTTCCCGCCGATTGCAGATTTGTTTTAAGACAAAAAGACGCCGGAACCGCTTCGTCGACGGCCCCGGCGTATGAGTGTTCAGCACATTCGCTGAATCAAAAGGCAAAGGTTGAGAAATCGCTGAAGTTCCAACCATCGATATGGCGGGCCACCAGCACCAGATTTCCATTCGTGGAATTCTTGAGCAACACACCCACCACGCGAACGCTGGCGCCGTCGCTCAGGTCACTGAACGCGCCGAAGCCGAAGCGGAAGTCGCAGTGCGAACCCGCGAAGACTGTGACGTTGGTCGGGACCACAGTGCCGGCAAAACCGGTGATCGTCATGGTAAAGCTGCCCTGGCCCTGGTCTTGACTGCCGGCCACGACGGTGCCGTTATAGCCCCTGTCCTGTAAATGGATGCGATCGACGGTAATCGCCGAGCCGCTCGAGGGTGTGGCTTCGGCATCGGTTCCGCCCACAGCAATCTCCTGGCCGGGTGTTAATGCAGACGCATTGAAGAGCATCTGCGTAAACGGATTGTTGTGCATCCAGAGGACGCTGTATTTTTCGTTGCCGCTGATGTTCACCTGAGCAAGCCCGCCCAGTGGAGCATCTGTGAGTGTGGACGGCAGAACCGATCGTACGTAGAAATCCATGCTCGTAGCCTGGCCGGAGGTGGGCGTGACGTAGGTGATGAGCCCGGCGGCCATGAATTTGGAGTCGGTGAGAATCGCCACTTCATCCGCGTCCAGAGTCTGATCGGATACATCCAGCTGCCCAGCCACTAATACGACGCTGGTGGTGTTCAAGGAGCCAGGAGTCGCGCTGCCATCCCATTCGGTTGTGGAGGTGGCGTTAATTGTGAATGGTTCCCCGTGCGGGCCATTGATGGTAAAGGTGCAGGGTTCGGCCGTGCAGGTTGGAGGAGTAACGACGCCCCCGACCAACTCGTCGATGTGAGCGCTACTGTCGCCGTGCCCTACCGTCTTGACATCGAACGTTAGCGTGACCGTGCCGGTGATGGCGCCGGTCGAGTCGACGCCGATAGACTTTGCCAAATCGAGGTCAATGCGAATGCCAGCCGGCGCTCCCGAGGTAGGAACAACATAGGGATTGGCCAGTGTGATGGTCACCGGATTTGAGCTTGAGGCATAGGTCACGGACTCGGTCTGGATGGTCGGCGCACCCGAGCCACTGGCGTCCAGATAGCCAATGGTGCCGGGGCTCATGGTGGTGCCCAGAGTGATGGTGATCGCGCCATACGATCCCGCGGTGACGCTGTTCTCGTTCAACAAGGTCTGCAATCCGTTGTAGCGCGCAAAGTCAACGCTCTGCGAGCTGACCAGGGAGACATCGGAGCTGCCGCCGGGAGTGTCGCCAACCGGCGTCGCCGTGACTGAAATTGTGGTGCTGAATGAAACCACACTGGCGAGTGGCGCATCGGTGCCAACCACGAATGAAGAACCAGTCGGCCCAGATGAGGATTGAGTGGGCATCAGCGAGCCGGTCCCGCAGCCTGCAGTTACAAATGCAGCCGCAGAGAGCGCGAGAAGCGCCAGCCTGTAAGAGTTCGCGTAAGTCTTTGGAGACATAATTCGGTCGTTCTCTTTTCCGCGAAACTGCACGTGCTATCTATACGACTTCGGGCGCCGAGCGGATTTTGCGTTTGCAAAGCCTCTCATCCAGGAACGCCACTTTGGAGAAGATTTTTGCCGGGAACAGTACTGCATGCCTTCCAGTTATCTCTCTCCTCAGTAGGCAACGCAGGAATTAATCGTTCCAGGCCGCGCTCGCGCACGGAGCAATCGCTTGAATTTAGTTTCATGGTCCGAAGCGCGCTAAGAGTCACTTCGGCCTTCGATCAATTAAAACACCAAAGGATTCACAAAAGTTGCGGCGATTCTGAAGATTTTGGTTCGGCAACGAAAGTTACCGTTGTACCTTATCGATCGGCCGGAATGAGGGCATTTACGTAATACTTAAGAGGATAAGTGCCCAGCACGAAAGTAAGTTTCATCGAGGCTGGATACGAAGCGCCGGAGCCGACGATTCTCGGCCCCGGCGACTTAGTGGGTGCGGATTACTGCGCTGCGGCAGTGGCCGTAAAGTCGGTGAAGTCGGTTCCGTCGATGTGACGGGCAACCAGCACCACCTGGCCATTTGCGGGATCATTCAGCAATAGACCCACCACGCGAATCGAGGCCCCATCGGTCAAGTCGGTGAACGTATCGAGCCCGTAGCGGAAGTCGCAAATGGGCCCGAGATAGACGGTAACCGTCTCGGGAATCAGCACGCCCGCAAAGCCCTTGATCTGCATTTGGAAGGTGCCGTCGGCCGGGTTCTGGCTGCCGGCGACGATGGTTCCGTTGAAACCCCAATTTCGCAGGTGGATGCGATCAACGGTTACATCGCTCGCGTTGGCCGCCCCGGTGGCTGGGCCGCCCATCGCGATGTCCTGCCCGGCAAGCAATGAGCTGGAGTTGAACAGGAACTGGGTCAGCGGGTTGTGCGCCCAATAGATGTAGTACTTTTCATTGCCGGTCAGGTCCACCGTTGCGAGCTGGCCGAGCGTGAGACCGGTGCTGGTCGGCTCGAGTCCGCGCACGTAGAGGTCGAAGCTAGTGGCAGGGTTACCCGCCGTTTCCGCGACATAGGTGATCTGCCCGGTTGCGTAGAAGCCCTTGTCGGAGATGAGAGCGACCACGTCGGCGTCGAGAGTCCGGTCGGCCGGATCGATCTTGCCGGAGACCGCTACGATGCTGCTGGTGTTCAGGGTGCTCAGGCTGGCATCTCCGTCCCACTCGGTTGAGCCGCTGACGTTGATCGTGAAGTTGGCGCCATGCGGACCCTGCACAACGAACGACTGCCCGGCCTGATTCACGCTGACCACTCCGGCAATGAACTCGTCGATATAGCCGCCGCGATCGCTGTTCTTGACCGCCGTAGCATCGAAGGTCGGGTTCACCGTGCCGGTGATGTTGCCGTTGCTGTCCACCTCGATTGACTGGGCGAGATCGAAGTCCAGGCGCAGACCGACCGGGTTTCCGCCGTGTACAACCACCAACGGCTTGGTGAGTGTGACATTGACGGTGCTCGAGGTGAAGCTCGCGGCCATGCTTTGAATGGCGGGAGGCGTTGAGCTGGTGTCGAGGTAGCCGATAGAGCCGGAGCCCAGAGTGATGGTCACGCCGGTGTAGGTGCCTACTGGAACGTCGTTCATGTCGAGCAGGGCCTGCAAGCCGTTGTAGCGCGCGAAGTCGACGGTGGGCATGCCGCTGATGAGTGTTGTGGTAGACCCGCCGCTGCCGGTCAGTTCAACGCTTTCGAGTTGAACCGGGAAAGAAACGACAGAAGCCATGGGCGCGTCAGTGCCGATGGCGAAAGCCGAACCGGTCTCGGCCGATTGAGTGCCCGTGGTTGTCATCGAGGAACTGGAACAACCCGCAGTCACGAGAACCGCGGCGCAAAGCGGCACCAGCGCCAGCCTCAAGAGCTTTTCGAATAGCTTGGGGGACATATCAGCAACCTTCTGCGAGTCTGCGTGGCCAATGAACGAACACCTGGTTTCAATCATGTTCCCGGTCCTTCTTGAGGAAGCACGCGGCGCAGGCACAATGAGGCGATATCCAAGCCCGAAGGCCTGAGGATGCCCTGCGACGAAAGATTGGGAAAATGAAGCGAAACAGGGCGCGCCCGCACACGGAGCATTCGCCATGGATTTAACCAAAACGGCCAGTCGCGATCTACAGCGTCACTTCCGCCATCGATGAGTACGGACACGGAAGGATTCTAAAAAGTTGTGACGCGCGGCGGAATGATCCAGGCCTTCAAGGTACCTGCGTAACCGCTCCGTAATTGCAGTGGTCATCCTGAGCGGAGTTTGGCGCACAATCCGCGGCAAACGGAGTCGAAAAGCCTGCCCTGAGCGAAGGTCGCGCAAGCGCCCGTAGTCGAATGGGGACCTGCATTTGGCAGGAGCCAGTGCAGCGTCTCTAAAATTGCCATTCAACAACCTGTCATTCTGAGCGAAGTCTGGCGCGGCTTTTTCGTGCCAGACGAAGTCGAAGAACCTGCATATTGCGATCCTCGTATCAGTCTGGAACTGATTGCATAAATCCGCCTTGAAAGGGCGCGACTTTAGTCGTGCCGCGAGAGCCGCACAAACACTGGGGCTTTAGCCCCTGAGGGAAGTTTCTTCACCGCTTCCGGCTATTTATGCAACTAGCTCTAGGCATTTCTGAAACACCACACTGGTTCCCGGTCAGAAGACCTCAGACCGCACGCCGGCAGGAATCGGCACGTGCTTCAGAAGACCGATCTCGCCAGCCAGGCGCTCGAGTCTGGTGCGCGTGGAAGCGGTAGGCGGCACTAACGGCAGGCGCAAGGTGTCGCCACATTTTCCCATCAGGCTCAGAACGGTCTTCACCGGCGCCGGGTTCGATTCCCAGAAATTTGCCTCGAAGAGTCGAGAGTAGCGACGCTCCAACTCGCGGGCCTCGTCCCAGTTGTTAAGGAGTGCCGCGTGAATCATGCGGGTCACCTCGGCAGGAGCCTCGTTCGACGCGACGCTGATGAGTCCATGCGCGCCGACAGCGATGGCGGCGAGAGCCATGTTGTCGTCGCCGGAAAAAATCTTGAAGCCGCGCGGCAGAATGTGCACCAGGTCGGCAAACTGTGTAAGCTTGCCGCTGGCCTCCTTGATGGCCTCGATGTTTCTGGCTGCGGCCGCCAGGCGCGCGACGGTCTCGGGCTCAAGGTTGGCCGCGGTTCGACCCGGAACGTTGTAGACGCACACCGGCAACGGATCGACTTCGCGCGCGAGCGCAAGAAAGTGCTGGAACTGTCCTTCCTGCGTGGGCTTGTTGTAATAAGGATTGGCAGAGAGTACAGCGGAGAGGCCCGGCACGGCTCGCAGCCTGGCCGCCTGGCGCACCAGCACGCGTGTCGAGTTGTGCGTGCATCCAGCCCAAACGGGAACGCGGCCCGCGGCTGCTTCGATGACTACCCTGACAGTTTGCAACCACTCTTCCTCCTCCAGAGTTGCGGCTTCGCCCGTCGATCCGCAGGCCACGAGAAAATCGATTCCAGATTCAATTTGCCAGTTCACCAGCGACCAAAGCGCCGGTTCGTCCACCGATCCATCCGCCCGAAAAGGCGTGACAATTGCAGTACCACAACCTTGAGTTTCCATAACAGCTCAAGTGTAAACCGGTTGGCGATGGCAATCCGGTGGAAGAATTCCCGGGTTCAACGAAAGGAAATGGCCGACCCTGGATACCTCTCCTTTCAGGTGGGCTGCTATGATGCGCGGATGAGGATCGAGCCGAAGTTTTCCCCATCTTTAAGGAGAGTTGCGATGAGTCCATTCCGCCCTGGTCTGGCTTTTCTTCTCGCGGTGGCTGCAGCAGCGGTGGCGCCGGCCGCATTTGCGCAAGCGGGACAAACCATCTCGCTCACCGTCGATGCGACGCAATCGCCGCGCAAGCTGTTGCACGCGCACCTGACGATTCCTGTTCAGCCTGGACCGCAGACACTCTACTTTCCCAAGTGGCTGCCCGGAGGGCACGGTCCAATGGGGCCGATCACGGATTTGACCGGGCTGAAGTTTGAAGCCGGCGGCAAGACGCTTCCCTGGTTGCGCGATACTCTCGACGTCTTCACGTTTCATCTCGATGTCCCCGCCGGCGCAACCGAGCTCAACGCCGTCTATGACGTGATCGAGCCCGAGGGCTTTTCGGCCACTGACAAGCTGGTGGATCTGGAATGGAATGAGGCCCTGCTTTACCCGGCGGGCACGCCAAGCGCGCAGCTCACTTATCAAGCCACGCTGGTGCTGCCGGAGGGATGGAAGTACGGCACGGCGTTGCCGGTCGACAGCGAATCGGGAAATCGCATTTCCTTCAAGCCTATCTCGCTCGAACATCTGGTTGATTCGCCGGTCATTGCCGGTCAGTATTATCGCGCCATCGATTTGACGCCGCCCGGCGAGCCCATTCATCACGAGATTGACATGGTGGCCGACAGCGAAGCCGCGCTGGCCATGAGCCCCGAAATTCAGAAAGATATGACGAACCTGGTGGCTGAATCGGGCAAGCTGTTCGGCGCGCGCCACTATCGCGACTATCATTTCCTGTTCACGCTCAGCGATCACGTGATGCACTTCGGCCTGGAGCATCACGAATCGAACGACAGCCGGCTGCCCGAACGCACCCTGATCGGCCCCGGCGCCGGCGTGCTGGTGGGTGCGCTCTTGCCGCACGAGTTCGCGCATTCGTGGAATGGAAAGTTCCGCCGCCCCGCCGATCTGGCAACGCCCGACTTCGAAAAGCCGATGCAGGACGACCTGCTCTGGGGCTACGAAGGGCTGACCGAGTATCTCGGCCCGCTTCTCGCCGTGCGCAGCGGGCTGTTTACGCCCGAACAGTATCGCGAGTATATGGCCAACGTTGCCGCGATGATGGGTCCTGGACGGCCGGGCCGCACCTGGCGCCCCCTGCAAGATACCGCGACTGCTGTGGCCGGCTTCGGGTATGGTGGCGCGGGATGGATTAACTGGCGCCGCACCACCGACTACTACGACGAGGGCAACTTGATGTGGCTTGAAGTCGCTACCATCATTCACAACGTAACCAACGGCCAGAAATCCATTGACGACTTTTGCCATCTTTTCCATGGCGGCGCGAATAATGGACCCGAGTTGAAGCCGTACACTTTCGAATCGCTGGTGGATACGCTGAACCAGGTTGCGCCATACGATTGGGCCACGTTTCTCAGAAAACACCTCGACTCCACGTCGCCGGAGATGCCCTCGGGCGGCCTGGAGAATGCCGGCTGGAAGGTTCAATTCAACGATCGGCCCCTGGAGTTGCCGGGCCGGCATGGCAATACAGGCGACATGTTCTCGATCGGCCTCGATCTTGGCGGCGACGGCACGGTGAGCGATTCGGTAGTAGGCGGCCCGGCCTTCGAGGCGGGCGTTTCGCCGGGTATGAAGGTGGTGGGCGTAAACGGGCGCGTCTACACACGCGACTTCCTCGAGGACTCCATCAAGGCAGCGAAGGATTCGACGACGCCGATCTCGCTGCTGGTGGTCGATGACGATTACTATCGCACCGCGACAGTCGACTATCATGGCGGCGAGCGCTATCCGCACCTGGTGCGGGACGAGTCGAAGCCGGATTATCTGGGCGAGCTGATCAAGGCGAGGGCCGGAGCACAGTAAGAGTCCGAGTCTGTCTCTAGGGTTTGCAACATAACATTGCTGTCATCCTGAGCGACGCTGGCCCGAATTCGGGCCAGACGGAGCCGAAGGACCTGCATTTCGAGGCTTCGGCCGATGATGCTAACTTCGGGACACAACGGTTCAGGATTGAAAGAAACTCCGAAGCCACTGAAATAGGCTGCGCCGCTGCGACAGGACCGCAATCAGAGCTGGTCGAAGATTTCGCGGAACTCCCACGCGCCCGATTTACCGGCCAGCCACTCGGCGCCGCGCACTGCGCCCAGGGCAAATCCGCGGCGGCTGAACGCATCATGCCGCAGCTCCAGGGCATCGTTTTCGCTGACGGCATGCACGACGTGCTCACCCTTGGCGTCGCCTACGCGATGGGACTCGATGGGAATGTCGACTCCCGGCCGCACGGCGAGAATGATCTCTTTGAGCGTGAGCGCCGTGCCCGAAGGCGCATCGAGCTTGGTTACGTGGTGGGTCTCGTCGATGGAGAACTGGTAGCCTTCGAGCTTGGCCAACTCGGCGGTGAGCAGAAAAAGCTTTTGCACGCCCATCGAAAAATTCGTTCCGTAGAGCAGGCCGCCGCTACGCTGGATGGCCAGTGCTTCCATCTCGTCCAATTTGGCATACCAACCGGTGGTGCCGACGACGATGCGGCCGCCCACAGCGAGAACGGCGCGCATGTTTTCGACGGCAGCTTCGGGCGCCGTGAAGTCCACCACCACGTCGACGCCGGCGAGGTTCGCCGCTGTCAGCGCCGACGCATGCGCGTTTTCGTCGATGTCGAGGGCGCGCACCCCGTGGCCGCGCTCACGCGCCACTTCAGCCACGAGGGAGCCAGTTTTGCCTTTGCCGAGCACCAGGATGAGCATAGGTTCCTTCTGAGTGAATGAGTGAAGAGAGTGAAGAAAGTGAAGCAGTGAATGACAGCGCTATTTTCACTCAATTCACTCCTTTCACTCCTTTCACTTGCGTCACCTTCCACCGCCCACTGCCGCTGCCTTCCGCGCTTCCACGTCGAAGACCGCAGGGTCGGGGTTCTGGAAGAACGCCGCGTGCAACGATCGCACGGCCTCGTCGGCATCATCCTCATCGATCATGAAGCTCATGTTGATTTCGCTCGCACCCTGCGAGATCATGCGCACGTTGACATGGCGGATGGCCGAGAAAACCTGGGCAGCAATGCCGCTCTGGCCGCGGATGTCGTCGCCCACCATGCAAACCAGCGCCTTCTTGCCCTCGTACTTCACGTCGGCCATCTGGCTCAAGTCGGCCGCGATCTCAGGCAGGCTCGAATTCGAGTCCACCGTGACGGATATCGAGACTTCGCTGGTCGAGACCATGTCGACGGCGCACTTGTGCTTGTCGAAGATGGCGAACATCTGGCTCATATAGCCGTGCGACATGAGCATGCGGCTGGCCACGATATCGATGATGCTGAGCTTCTTTTTGACGGCGATGGACTTGAACGGGCTCTTGCAGTGCGGCGCGAGAGAGATGATGCGCGTCCCATCGCACGTTGCGTTGCGGCTGTTCAGCACCTGCACGGGAATATTCTTTCTCACCGCAGGCAGGATGGTTGCCGGATGCAGCACCTTGGCGCCGAAGTACGCCAGTTCGGCTGCCTCTTCAAAGCTGATGACCTTTACGCGCAGGGCATCCGGGCAGACGCGGGGATCGGCGGTCATGATGCCATCCACATCGGTCCAGATCTCGATGGTTTCTGCGTCGAGCGAGCCGCCCACCAGCGCGCCGGTGTAATCGGATCCGCCGCGGCCGAGAGTCGTCGTCAATCCCGCCTGGTTGGACCCGATGAAGCCGCCCATCACGGGAACCAGGCCAGCCTGCAAGTGAGGAATCAACTTCTCGGGCGTCTTCTTTTCAATCAGGTCATGGAGGGGTGCGGCCTTTTGGAATTGCGAGTCGGTGGCGATAAACTCGCGCGCATCCACGTGCACGGCATTGACGCCACGCTCGCGAAAGGCCGCCGTGGCGATCCGGCTTGACAGGCGCTCGCCGTGGCTGACGATCAAATCGGAGATGCGCGGCGTGAGCTCGCGAATGGCTGAAAGGCCGCGCAGTATCTCGTCGAGCGCGTCAAATTTTTCATCGACCAGGCAGACAATGTTCTTTCTGTCGGTGGCGTTCTTGATCAGCTCGCAGGCGGTGTCACGATGCCGCGAGCGCAGGCGCGAGCTGATCGCCAGCGCGCCGGTGCGGTCGCCCTCAGAAGCCGCCGCCGCCGCGCGCAGCAACTGGTCGGTGACCTTGGCCATGGCGCTGACGACAACCACGGGGCTTTTGCCCGAGGCCGCGCGGCCGGCAACGATGGCCGCGGTGCGCTCGATGGCGGCGGCATCTTCCACCGAGGTGCCGCCAAATTTCATCACGACAATCTTCATGCGAAATCCCAAAAAACAGCTGTTAGCTGTTAGCGTCTAGCCGTTAGCGCATCTGCATGGATTCGAACCGTCCCAAGCAGCCCCTTAGCAGACGCCAGTACCCCCTGGAGATCCGCCATCTCCTCCAATCAAGGCGCTTACGCCGGCTGCGATCGCATCACCGACTTCGAACATCTTCTTTCGTTGCTGCGCCCCTGAACGATCGGGGGGCGCTGGAGGCAGCTTTCCCAAACTTGCCAGCATCTCGGCGTTCAAAATCGTGGCGCCGGCCGCGCCGCGCACCGTGTTGTGCGAGAGAAGGACGAACTTCCAATCGAGCACATTGCAGGGACGCAGCCTCCCCACCGTCACGGTCATGCCTTTGCCGCGGTTGCGGTCGAGCCGTGGCTGGGGGCGATCGCTCTCGCCGCGCCATTCGATCGGCTGCCCGGGAGCGGATGGCAAATCCATTCCCGCAAGCGGCTTGAATTCCGCCCACGCGGCAAGGATCTCTTCGCGAGTGGCCGCGCGGCCCAGCCTGTTGCCAAGCTTGATCGAAACGCACTCGGTATGTCCGTCGATTACGGGAACTCGATTGCAATGCGCCGTTACCCTTGCATGGAGTGGAGCTACGGAATTGCCTTCAAGGTGACCGAGCAGCTTCACCGTCTCCGCCTCCATCTTTTCTTCTTCGCCGCCGATGAATGGAATCACGTTGTCGAGAATGTCCATGGAGGCCACGCCGGGATAGCCGGCGCCGCTGACGGCCTGCATGGTGGTGACGAAAATCTGCTCGATGCCAAAGCGAACCTCGATGGGCTTGAGCGCGAGCACCAGGCCCATTGCCGAGCAGTTGGAATTGGTGACGATGAACCCACCTGACTGCTTGCGCCAGGGCTGGTCCTCGATCATCCGCAGATGGTCGGCATTCACCTCGGGCAGCACGAGGGGCACGTTGGGCGCCATGCGAAAGGCGCTGGAGTTGGAGATGACGGCGCAACCGGCCGCGGCAAACTTCGGCTCCAACTCGCGGGCGATCGCCGCGTCTATGCTGGCAAAGATAATTCTGGGCGCGCCCTCAGGCTCCGCCGGCGAGACCATCATCTTCGCGACTCGCTCGGGCAGCGGTATATCGAGCCGCCACTTGGCTGCCTCGCCATAAGGTTTGCCACTCGACCGGTCGCTGGCGGCGAGCCACGCGACCTCGAACCAGGGATGGTCTTCGAGCAACTGTATGTAGCGCTGGCCGACCATTCCGGTGGCCCCAAGGATTCCGATGGGGTATTTGTTCTTCATGGCTGCAACCTTTCATTCTACAAGAGGTTTATCTCGCCGCCGGGTGCCCAAAGGGGGAATGGGATCACGTTGCAGCGAATCCGGCCGATGAACGAGGAAGGAGCGTTCCAGGATGAACCTGCGGCAAATGGCCGCCTGGGGCCAGACCCACCCCGGGGGCGACAAGCTGGTTGAGCTGCCCAACCCGGAAAGGTTTCTCACCCTTGCCGTGGAAGGGTTAGCGCGAGGCGTCCCCGAGATCGACAGCGAGACGTACAAGCAGTTTCGCTCCAACGTAGCCAAGCTGGCCCTGCAGCTACCCGATCGGGCACCCGAGGAAGAGAAGCTGACGCAGCTTCGCTCGATCGTGCGTGAATTCGGGGATTACCGCAAGGCCGGGGAAGACGAACTGCGCGATCGCACGCTGGCATGGCGATCGGTGACGGCGTTTCTGTTTCACGAACTGCTGAAAGCCCTCGGCGTAGACGACGCAGCAGCAAGATCCGATGAGTTATCGAGCCGTATCGCAGCTGCAACCTCGGCCGAGAGAATCCAGAACCTTCGCACGCAGCTGGATTTGTTTCTGCACCCTGGCGGTGCGGATTCCGGCCCGGTACAGGCATCGAGTTTGCATACTGCCGATCACACCACTGCCAATGACAACGCGGCCGGGCTGCGCGGCGGAGGCAGCGCCCTGGAGCACCTGAGGCGGATCATGGCGGCCGGCGGAAAAGCATTTATTGTTCTCTTTCGCCTCAGTTGTCTCAACATGATCAGTCAGCGCTTCGGTCCCGAAGCGGTGGAAGATTGCCTGATGGCGGTGGCCGCGTTCTTGACACAGAGCCTGCTGTCGGACGATGCGGTTTACCATTGGAGCGATTCCTCGCTCCTGGCAATCCTGGAAGGGCGCGCGAACGAGCAGATTCTGACCGCGGAGCTGGAACGAATTGTCTTCCAGAATCGGGAAACCACCGTGAACATTGGCGGCCGGGCCACCATGCTTCGCATTCCTCTCACTTTTGACCTCACGCCTGTCGAGCGGCTGGAGTCGCCCGACGATCTTCTCAAAATCACACTGCAGACGAATCACGGGGGTTCAAGGTGAGCGAGGCCGATGCAAATGTTGTGCCGGAGGTGTGCGCATGCCGGCAAGAGCTGGATGAGCTGCCGCTGCCGTACGTTGACATCGACACCGAGGGACAGATTGTGCACGCAAACCGCGCGGCCCTCGCCCTGCATCACCCCGATCACGGGGGCCTCGTAGGAATGGTTGGCTGGGATCTGATGGCTATGGACGAGAAGGAGTTGAGCCAGGCGGCTTTTCGAGCGCAGATTCAAGTCAACTGCGATCCCCCAGTCATCATCCGAAGCATCTTCGACCGCACCGGAACATTCCGCACCTACCAGCTGCATCGCACGCTGATTCGCGACCGTGAAGGAGGGCCGCGCGGAATGCGTCTGATCGCCGTCGATGTGACCGAGACCACCCGCGCTCTTGAGGAGGCGCGCCAGAAATGCAGTTGGCTGGAGAGTGTCGTGGCATCGGTTGCCGATGCCATCGTTCTTACCGATGTTCTCGGCGCGGTCCGGTCGATCAACCCCGCCGCCGAGGAACTTCTTGGCTTCAGGTCAGACGAACTGGCCGGCAAGATCATCGAGGAAGCCGTCGCCGTTCTCAGCTATCAATCCGACGATGGTGTTCCTCTGAGCCGCCGCACGGCTATCGAAGGGCACTGCAAAGGAACAGCCACTCTTCTCAATCGTACCCAGGATAAGTTGAAAGTTCGCATCAGCACGTCGCCGGTGGTCGATCGTGCAACCAGGTCGGTGGTCGGCATCGTCGCCACGCTCCATCGGATCAACGCCGAATGAGAGCGCTACAACATGGCGGCTAAGACCGCTTCGGTGAACTGCGTTGTGCCGGCTGTGCCGCCCACGTCGCGGGTCAGCGACTTGCGCTCCGTATAGACCCTCTCCAGCGCCTTCTGCGCCTTGTCGGCTGCAGCACCCTCATCGAGATGACGCAGCATCAGGATGGCTGACTGCAGCAGCGCTGTGGGGTTCGCCACATCCTTGCCGGCGATGTCGGGCGCCGAGCCATGCACGGCTTCAAAGATTGCGCAGTTGACGCCAAGATTCGCGCCTGGCGCAAGGCCCAGCCCGCCGACCAGGCCGGCGCACAGGTCGCTGACGATATCGCCGTAGAGGTTCTCAAGCAGAAGCGTGTCGTATTGAAAGGGATTCATCACCAACTGCATGCAGGTGTTGTCGATGAGGTGCTCGCCATAGGCGATGTCGGGATATTCCTCGGCTACCTGGCGCGCGCAGCGCAAAAAAAGCCCGTCAGAGAGCTTCATGATGTTCGCCTTGTGAATGGAATGAATCTTCTTGCGGCCGTGCTTGCGTGCGTATTCGAAAGCGAAACGCGCGATGCGGGTCGATCCCTTCTCGGTGATCACCTTGATGCTTTCGACGACGCCGGGAACCACTTCGTGCTCGAGGCCCACGTACTCGCCCTCGGTGTTTTCGCGCACGATGACGAGATCGACGCCGGGATACTTGGTGTCGAGGCCGGGTAGGTTGCGAATCGGCCGCAGATTGGCGAAGAGATCGAATTTCTTGCGCAGCGTGACGTTGATGCTCTTGAAGCCGCCGCCGATCGGCGTGGTGACCGGCCCCTTGAGTGCCACGCGGTTGCGCTCGATGGACTCGTAGAGCGCGGTGGGAATATATTCGCCGTGAATCTCGAATGCCTCGGCGCCGGCGGCGTAGCGCTCCCAATCAAACTTTGCACCGGTGGCTTCAAGAATGCGGACGACGGCCTGAGTAACTTCGGGCCCGATCCCGTCGCCAGGGATCAACGTGACTTTGTGTGTTTTGTTATCTTTCATAGCTTCTAGCCTCTAGCTCCTCGCCTCCAGCTCCCAGTGTCCTGTCTCTTAAGCTCGCAACGTAAATTCAGTCTGTCATCCTGAGCGGAGTCTGCCGCGCTTTTTGCGGCAAACGCAGTCGAAGGACCTGCATTTCGGGGCTTTGAAATTTGCTGAGAACTCCAGGGACACCACACTAGCTGCTAGCCTCCAGCTCATTCAACAGTGCGTACCACATCAACTTCCTTTTTCGGCCGTCCGCCGCCTCAGGCAGCGGCGTTCCAGGCGGCACGAACAGCTGGGAGCTAGAAGCTAGCGGCTAGGAGCTGCTTTTCTTCTTCCCGTGCCCTTCCAACAGCCCCTCCAGCTCTTCTTTGAACTCGCGCACATCTTTGAAGTCGCGATACACGGATGCGAAGCGGATGTAGGCCACGGTGTCGAGCTTCTTCAAGTGCTCCATGATCAGTTCGCCAATCTCGCGCGTTGAGCGCTCGCGCTCCGGCGCGTCCACGAGGAAAGTCTCCGTTGCGTCGACGATCTTTTCCAACTGGGTCGACGAGACCGGCCGCTTTTCGCAGGCGCGCACCAGGCCGTTCAGGATCTTATGGCGATCGAAGCGCTCGCGACGCCCGTCCTTCTTGACCACCATGTAAGGAATTTCGTCGATGCGCTCGTAGGTGGTGAAGCGGCGGTTGCAGCGCTCACACTCCCGCCGCCGCCGGATCGAGTCGGCCTCCTTGCTTTCGCGCGAGTCCACCACCCGATCCTGGCCAAATCCACAGTAAGGACATTTCATTCTATTGAGGATTTTAGCGGATTGCAGCGGCTGCTGTTTACGCGCTGCGTCGCAGTTCATTCTCGACAGCGGGGGAGGAAATCTCCGCTGGCGTCGTGCTGCCGCTCGTGGCTTCTGTGCCTGACCGATGCGCCGGCATGGCCCGAGGCTCAGCCTGCGCTTCAAGCTCGCCCCGGTAGCGCGGCAGGCTGCCCGGATAGTTTTTCTGCAGAAAATCGATCAGCTTTTCGCGCACCAGGCAGCGCAGGTCCCACGCATCGGAAGAATTGCGCACATCCATTAGCGCGCGTAGCTGCATGGTGCGCTGGTCGCTGTCTGACACTTGCAGCACGCAGACCTTCTTGCTCCACAGCGGCGTCGCGTCGAGGATGCGCCGGAACTCGTCGCGCACCGCGTCAACTGGCACGGTGTAATCCACGTAAAGGTAGGTATAGGCCAGCAGATCGGCGCTGGTCCGCGTCCAGTTCTGGAATGGGTTGGTGAGGAAGTAGCTCAATGGCAGCACCAGCCGGCGCAGGTCCCAGAGGCGCACGACCACATACATCATGCCGATCTCTTCGATCCATCCCCACTCGTTTTCGACCACCACCGCGTCGCCTATCCGGAACGGCTGCGCGAACGCAATCTGCACGCCGGCAATGAGGTTGGCGAGAGTATCCTTCATGGCCATGCCAACCACCAGGCTGGCCACGCCTGCCGAAGCGAGAATGCTGATGCCGATGTGCTTGATGGCCGGGAAGGTCATGAGCATGATCGAAACAGTCACGACGCCGACGAGGAGCATGGCCAGCCGATGCACCACCTGAAACTGCGTCTGGATGCGCCGCGCCACGAGATTGTCGGCAACATCATTGCGGTAACGGGCGCTGAGGATGTCGGAGGTCACTTCGATC
>Ga0187887_10002018_pt1 | contig 16769 bp, 14 predicted proteins | sample June2016WEW_7_10_FD_132977 | JGI IMG/M metagenome (GOLD analysis project Ga0187887, IMG submission 132977) | Peatland microbial communities from SPRUCE experiment site at the Marcell Experimental Forest, Minnesota, USA - June2016WEW_7_10 | ecosystem: Environmental > Terrestrial > Soil >...
TCAACAAGCAGAGGTCAATAGGACTAGCTGGTCACCTTGACGAGGAACAGCCACGCGTTGACCACGCCGCCCAGGAGACTCCCCATGGCGGCGGGGATCAGCCAGTACAAGCCACCACCTGCCTTCAGGAGAAAGGTGAGCCCCGCAACGCCCACGAGCACGGCGGTGATCAGGTTGGGGGAGAACCTTTCGATGTAGCGGGCCACGCCCTGATCGGAACCGTGACCAGCTCGCCGGTCCAAGATGCGCAGGGCAGTGCCCGACACCGCGGCCACAGCTAGCAGCTCTGAACCCAGGGCTGCCGATGGTTGAGGAGCCACAAGCAAGAGCCCGATGAGCACTGAGGTCATGAATAGCACCAGAGTTTGAGCGGCGCGGGAGCTGAGGCTGCGCGATGCGGCCAGCACGTCACTCTTGACGGAGACCGCAACGAACAGCAGGCCCGTCAGCGTACCGGCGACGGCAGCGAGCGCCTCACCGAAGCCGAGCCACATTGCGGTCGTGTACCCCACCTGACGACCTCCCAGATCTTCGGCTGCACGGACGAGCCGATTCAATCAACCACTTGTTAGCAGACGTAGGGGAGATGTCCGACTGCGCGTGGCCGCGAGCGGCCACTCGCCTCTCACAGTCGTCTCACAGATCGGGCAGACGGCATTCAATATCCGCAACGGTTCGACCGTGCTCCCTCACTTCGGCCAGGAGATCTTCCTGCGGGCCGAGGCCACCAGCGGGGACCCGGCTGACCCGGCCCCGCGGGCCGCGCGTGTTCCACACCTCGGCGCCGTCCGCGGTGGCCGGGTACCCGGCCATCTCCGTCCCGGCGGGCCAGGTCAGCGGGCTGCCGGTCGGGCTATCGTTCCTGGGCCCGGCCTGTACCGAGCCCGCGCTGATCGCCTTGGCGTTCGCGTTCGCGTTCGAGCAGGCGTCGCAGGCACTGAGCTGGCCGTCCCTGCAGGCCACGGTGGCGGCTTCGGTAGGCCGCAGCGATAGCCTGCGCTTATGGACTCCTGGCGTGGCGTAAGCCTTCCCGAGCTGCCGGGGCGAGGCCCCGAACCCCTTGTCTTCGACACCGCTTCCGGCGACCTGGCGGTCGCCGCGGCCGGCCCTGACGCCACGCTGTACGCGTGCGGGATCACCCCGTACGACGCCACCCATATCGGGCACGCCGCCACGTTCATGGCCTGGGACCTGCTGGTGCGGGCCTGGCGCGACGCCGGTCATCACGTGACCTACGTGCAGAACGTGACGGACGTGGACGACCCGCTGCTCGAACGGGCGTCCCGGGACGGCGAGGACTGGCGCGAGCTGGCTGACCGCGAGATCGACCGCTACCGCGCCGACATGGCGGCGCTGCGGGTGGTGCCACCCACCCGGCTGGTCGGCGCGGTCGAGGCCCTCGGCGTCATCGAGCGGTTCGCCGGCCGCCTCGCCGACCGCGGCGCCTTGTACGACCTGGACGGCGATGAATATTTCGCCCGGGCCAGCGACGAGGCGTTCGGGTCCGTGTCCCGGCTGGACCGGGCGGAAATGCTGGCCCTGTTCGCGGAGCGCGGTGGCGATCCCGGCCGGCCCGGCAAGAAGGACCCGCTGGACGCGCTGGTCTGGCTGGCGGCCCGGCCGCACGAGCCGGCCTGGGCGTCCCGGTTCGGCCAGGGGCGGCCGGGCTGGCACGTGGAATGCGCGGCGATCTCCACCGAGTACCTGGGCACCACGTTCGACATCCAGGCGGGCGGCAGCGATCTGATCTTCCCGCACCACGAGATGAGCGCCTCGCACGCCCGGGTGGCCCTCGAGCCCGACGCGTTCGCCCGGCGCTACGTGCACGCCGGGCTGGTCCGCCTCGACGGCGAGAAGATGTCCAAGTCGCTCGGCAACCTGGTGTTCGTGTCGCGCCTGCTGGCGGACGGTCACGACCCCATGGCGGTCCGGCTGGCCATCCTGGCGCACCGGTACCGGCACGACTGGGAGTGGACCGCCGCGGGCCTGGCCGCCGCGGCGGAGCGGCTGGGCCGCTGGCGGGCAGCGGTACGGGTGGCTGCGGCTGGTTCCAGCGCGGCCGGCCCGGCGTCTCCCGGGCGCGGCCTGGCCGTGCTGGCTGCGGTGCGGGAACGGCTCGCCGACGACCTCGACGCCCCGGGGGCCCTGGCGGTCGTAGACGGCTGGGCCGACGAGGTGCTCAGCGGCCTGACCGCGGGGCCTGCTGAGCTTGGTGGTCCTGCTGAGCCTGAGCCTGCTGAGGCTGGTCCTGCTGAGCCCGGGGAGCGGTCGGCAGCGGAACTAGTCCGGGACACCGTGGACGCCCTGCTCGGTGTCGTGCTGTAAGTACGGCGTACTGGCCGCCGCTAGTCCGCCCGCTACTGGCCGTCCCGGTGATAGCGTGATATCGAAGAGCGATATCGCCCTTCCTGCCTGCGTCCGGAGTCACCGATGACTGACGTCCCCACAAATCCACCCGGCCCGCCAGACGACCATGCTGAGCCGCCAGGGTTCCCTGAGCCAACTGGAGCCCCCGAGCCGGCCGGAGCTCCCGAGCCGGCTGGAGCTCCCGAGCCGGCCGCCCCGGGCGAGCTCGGGCCCTTTAGCCCGCCGGAATCGCCGGCCGATGCCGAGGCCATCGACGCTTCGCGGCTGCTCGTCCAGGCCGTCGGGCAGCTGCCCGAGTCCGACCGCGACCGGGTCTACGCCTGGCTGCTGCAGGCCGGGATGCGGCCGTCGTCGGCGGGAGTTCCCGGCCCGCTGGCCCGGGGGCTCGGCTGGGCGCTCAGCGCGCAGGCCGGGGTCCAGACGCAGACCCGCGAGTGGGGCGCCACGGTGGTGGCCGATCTGGTCCGCGGGTCGTCGTCGCCGGCCCAGCAGATGGTGCCGGTCCGGTTCTCGGCGGACCAGCATGCCCGGCTGAGGGCCTGGTGCGGGGAGCACGGTTTCTCGATGGCGACCGTGATCCGCGGCCTGGTGGACCGCTTCCTGGAGAGCCAGCAGCCCGAGCGCGGCTAGCCCCGCGGGCTGATCTCCGCCCGGCGCAGCAACTGCTGGCCCGGCTCCTGCTCGACGGCCAGGGTGAGCCCGGCGTGCTCCCCGTCGAGCTGCACGACGGTGCTCGTCTGCCCGTTGCCACCGCAGAACGCCCCGGGCTGGCACAGTCCGGCCCAGGCCCTCGCCATCCGCAGCTGGCGGAGCAGCAGGCCGGTGTCCATGAGCCCGGACACGGGCAGCTCCGCGGGCCAGGAGCGCAGGCCATCGGTCAGCGACGAGTTGAGGAGGTCGATGAGCGCCTGCGTCTGCCGCCAGAGCGGGGAGTCGGCCGCGGGCGGCACGGTGAGCACCAGCGACTGGACCCGAGGTGGATTCTCGGGCGTGAGCAGAATCTCCACCTGCGTCTCGCCGTGCTTGCCGCGGAGCCACCAGCGGCAGTGCGCGGCTGAGTCGAACTCAGGCGGCCGTCCCGCCACGCGGCCCTGTACCCCGGGGTCTTCTGTCCCGGGGGCCTGTGTTCCTGGGTCCGGTACCCCCAGGCGTGCCCACATCCGGGCGATCTTCTCGCGGCGCCGGGGCAGCGGCTCGTCCAGCGCGACGTTGTCCGCGAAGAGCCGCTCCGCCACGTCGTCCTCCCAGCGGGTGAGCAGCTGGGTGACCGCCTGCTGGGCCCGCAGGGTCTCCGGCCAGGGGGCACCCGGCGCGGGCGCCGGGCCGCTCACCGCCGGCCGCGCCGCGTGATAGTCCTCCGCCTCGGCGGCTCGCAGCACCTCCTCCATGAGCCTGGCCGCCAGTACGGATGCACCCGCGTAAGTGCTGTTGGCCAGCACGATCACGCCAAGGCCCGTCTCCGGGTGCCAGCGCATGTGACTGCCGAAGCCCGGGTATCCGCCGCTGTGGTAGACCAGTCGTCCCCACGCGCTGGTCTCCTCGGTAAACAACCCGAACCCGTACCCGTACTGGCTGCCCGCAGCGGGATCGCCCGGGAAACGCGGCTGCGCCCGCGGCAGGGTGACGGCCGGCTGCTGCATCTCGCGCCGGGTGACCGGGGACAGCGGATGGGCATCCCCGCCCCGCGGGCCGCCCGGCGGAAAGACCGCGGCAAAGCCGTTCACCCAGCGGGCCAGGTCGCGGACACAGCTGAACACCCCGCCCATCGGGGCGAACGCGCCCAGCGGGTCGGGGGCGAGCTCGGTCCAGCCGTCCGCCCTGCGGGCGTACCCACGGGCCAGCCCGGCGGGATCGAACTCCCCCGCCTCGAATCCGGTCCGGGTCATTCCGAGCGGGCCGAGCACCCGGGCCCGCACGAAGTCCGGGTAATCAGCCTCGGCCACGGCCGAGATGACCCGCCCGAGCAGCGCGTAACCGAGGTTGGAGTACTCGAAGCGGGTGCCTGGCGCCCAGGCCGAGCGCACGCCCCGGGCCAGGAGCGCCGCGAACTCGGGCAGCGGGGTGCCCTGCTGGCGGTCACCCCACGGATCGTCGGTCGGGAAGCCCGCGGTCATGGTCAGCAGGTGCCGCAGCGAGATGGCCGGTGAGTCGGCCGTCACCCTCGGCTGGCCGCGCAGTTCCGGGACGAAATCCGTGACCGGATCGTCCAGCCGGAGCAGGCCGGCGTCGCGCAGCGCCAGCAACGCCGACGCGGTGAAACTCTTGGTCATGGAGGCGATGCGGAACACCGTGGCCGCGTCGGGCGGCGGGCCGCCGAGCCAGCGCTGACCCACGCCACCCTCGTGGGCGACGGACCCGCCGGCCACGATCCCGTACGCGATGCCGGGCTGGCCCTCGCCGCGCTGGTAGCTCCGCACCAGTTCGTCGGCTGTCGCTGCGGCGCCGGGCGGAAGTCCCCGCCGTACCGCGGGGCGGGCAGGGCCGGGCTCGGCTGGCCGGTCGGGCATGCCAGTCCTCCAGATCAACGGAGTCCTCCAGATCAACGAACGAGTCCGGGCCAGGGACCGGGCCCAGGCCCGGAAAGGCGCTGCCACGTAATATGTCACCCGGTCCGGCGCTGACAGCTGGCGGACCGCCCTCGCCGGGGCTGAGAGCCTGACTGGCCGCCCGGTCATGGCGCCCGCGGCCGGCGGGGGGAGAGGGAAGGTCGAGGCGGAGAGTGGGTGCGGCATGACGGCACGGGAGACCAACTGGGCCGGCAACATCGTGTACCGGGCTGCGCGGGTGGCCCGGCCCCGCAGCGTCAGCGAAGCCCAGGAGCTGGTCGCCGCCGGCGGCCAGGTGCGGGCGGTCGGCACCGGCCACTCGTTCAACCGGATCGCCGATACCCGGGGCGTGCTGATCTCGCTCGCGGACCTGCCCCCGGTCGTCGACATCGAGCCGGGCGGGGCGGCGGTCACAGTGGCGGGTGGCATCCGCTACGGGGAACTCACCGAGCGGCTCAACGCAGCCGGCCATGCGTTGCCCAGCCTGGCCTCGCTGCCGCACCTGTCAGTGGCCGGGGCGGTCGCCACCGCGACCCATGGTTCGGGGGACGCCCACGGGAACCTGGCCACGACGGTGTCGGGCCTGGACCTGATCGCCGCCGACGGCAGCGTGCGCACCCTGCGGCGCGACACCGGCGGTGAGGAGTTCCGCGGGTCTGTGGTCGGCCTGGGCTCGCTGGGCCTGGTCACCGCTCTGACCCTGGACCTCGTCCCGGCGTTCAGCGTCCGCCAGTACGTGTACGAGGGCCTGCCCGCGGCCATCCTGCAAAGTCATTTCGATGAGATCTTCGGCAGCGCCTACAGCGTCAGCGTGTTCACGAACTGGCGCGGTGACCGGCACAGCCAGCTCTGGCTCAAGGTCCGCGACGGGGAGGCAGACGGGTGGCAGCCGGCCCCGCGGTGGATGGACGCGACACTGGCCGACCGGCAGGTCCACCCGATCCCAGGCGGCGACCCAGCCCACGCCACCCAGCAGCTGGGGGTGCCCGGGCCGTGGCACGAGCGGCTGCCGCATTTCCGGGCGGAGTTCACCCCCAGCAGCGGGCAGGAGCTGCAGTCGGAGTATCTCCTGTCCCGGCAAGTCGCGGCAGGCGCGTTCGATGCCATGGCCAGCCTGGGCAGCCTGATGGCCCCGGTCCTGCAGATCGCCGAGATCCGCACCGTCGCGCCGGATGACCTGTGGCTGAGCCCGAGTTTCCAGCGGGACACGGTGGCCCTGCACTTTACCTGGGTCAAGGACACCGCGGCGGTGACGCCGGTGATCGCCGCGATGGAACAGCTGCTCACCCCACTCGGTGCCCGCCCGCACTGGGCGAAGGTGTTCGGCATGCCCCCGCACCTGGTGCGCGCCCTGTATCCGCGGTCAGCCGACTTCCAGGACCTGCTGTGCCGCTACGACCCGGACGGCAAGTTCCGCAACGGCTTTATCGACAAGTACCTTCCAGTCCGCCGCTGACGACGCCCGGGCACCCGCCGACGTCCGGGCGGCTGGCCGGATGCCGGCGGGGTAATTGTGCCGCCGGGGTGCTGTCCCGCTGGCTCAGCTTCGGCTGGCTCAGCTTCCGCTGGGCTGCGGCACGTGGCACGTGACCTTCGGATTCACCCCGACGTAGTTCAGCGGCCCGGCCAGGATCGTCACCACGATGGTGCTGGCTTTCGTGCAGCTCGAGATGTTGCCGCTGTAATAGTGCCGCTGAGCTCCGGCGATGGCACCGATGATCAGCCAGATCACTAGCAGCGCCGAGCCTATGCGCACGGCTACCTCCAGTAAGCGAGTTCGCTGGAGCGCGCCATGCGTCGCCCAGAATGCTGAAAATGTCCGCGCCAGAGTATCGCTCAAACCCCTTCTCGTCCGCTCGTGTCCCGATAGTGCATCCTTGTTGTGATCGTGCCCTGCGTCCGGCCGCCGCCCGGTGCGCGACCCCCGCTGTGCCGTTTGTCAAGTCGAATTCCTGTTCGGTGGACAAACATGCGAAGTTCGCGTCTGACGTGCTAGATTCTCCACAGAACGTCATTCTGTGCTGGCTCCTGGTTGCTCGCCCCGGCAACCTGGCGTCATGGACAACACACCTTCCGTTTCAGGCTCAAGCGCGTTCTCCCGTCAGCCCCGGGTCCGGGTCAGTTCCCCAGCTGACGTCCTGGCCGTCGTGCCGCACCTGCTCGGTTTCCATCCCGGCAAAAGCCTCGTCGTGATGGGAGTCGGCCGGCCGCGGGCCCGGGTCCAGCTCGCCTTCCGCTACGACCTTCCTGACCCGCCGGACGCCGTCCACGCGGCGGACATCGCCGAGCACGCCGCCGAGGTGCTCCGGCACCGGCGGCTCAGCAGCGTGATCGGCGTTGGGTATGGCCCGGGCGCCCTGGTCACACCCGTCGCGGACGCCCTGGCTGCGGCCCTGCGGCAGGCCGGGTTGCGGTTACACGAGCTCATGCGGGTCGAGGACGGCCGTTACTGGTCCTACCTCTGCGAGAACCCCGAGTGCTGCCCCGCGGAAGGCGTGCCGTTCGACGTCCGCGCCCATCCCGCAGCGGCCGCCATGACGGTGGCCGGGCTTGTCGCCTACCCGGACCGGGCGGCGCTGGCCAGCACCCTCGCCCCGGTCACCGGCGCCGCGGCCCTGTCCATGGAGCACGCCACCCTCCGGGCCAGGGAACGCGCGGCGGAGTTGAGCGCGCAGGCGTCAGGCCCGGGTGCGGGCCAGCCGGCCAGGTTGCTGGTGGACGCGGGAAGGCGTGCCGTCCAGGAGGCCATCAGCACGTACCGGGCCGGCGGCCGCCTGCTGGCCGACGAGCCGGTGGCCTGGCTCACGGTGGTCCTGGCTTATCTGGCGGTCCGGGACGACGCCTGGGCTCGGATGGATCCCGGGTACCGCTCCGCCCACCTGCGGCTGTGGACCGATGTGGTCCGGCGGGCCACCCCGGCGTACCTCCCGGCCCCCGCGTCGCTGCTGGCGTTTACCGCGTGGCAGTCCGGCGAGGGAGCCCTCGCCAACATCGCGATCGACCGGGCGCTGGCCGTAGACCCGGGGTATTCGCTGGCCCGGCTGCTGCGCGACATCATGGACGCCGGGGTGCCGCCTTCGGCTGCGCGGGTCCCGATGACGCCCGAGCAGGTGGCAGCCAGCTATGACCTGGCGGACACCGGGGCTGCGGAGCGTACGGTTAGCCGGGCGAGGCCGGCCCGAGGACGCAAGGCCGCCCGCAGGCAGCCGGCCCGGTAGCTGGCCGCGAGTCCTTCGAGCAGCCTTCCGGTAGCTGGCCGCAAGCCCTTCGAGCAGCCTCCCGGTAGCTGCCGCAAGCCCTCACCGGCAGCCTCCCCGAGCCGGGCGTGAGCGGGGACCCGGGCGCAGAGAGAGGCAGGACTTGGGCGGGGGTTCAGCGCGAGGGCTACCGCAGGGTAAACTTCCCCCGCCGTTCGCCGGAGTCGGCCGGGAACTTGCCCACATGAGCCCGCTGCGTTCGCCCTCACTGTCGAGGCCGGGCCGGCCCTGAGCGAGGAGAGGCAGAGTGACTGACTCTAGCAGTAGCGGAACCGGGTCGCAGAGTAATCATGGTGGCTCCGTGGATGTGGATCCAGCCAGCGTGACGGAGCACCAGCCGGGATCCGGGTCAGCCCCCGCCGGCACCGCGGGGACCCTGCCCGCCGGGGTGCGGCAGGCGCACGAGGCCGCGGTGGCCACGCTCCAGCGGGCCTACCTGGCGGCCCCCGCCGGCGCGAAGGTCAGGCTGGCCAAGCGCACCTCCAACCTGTTTCGCTTCCGCGATCAGCCAGCCGGTTCCCGGGCCGCTGAGCTGGACGTCTCCGCCTTCAGCCGGGTGCTGCACGTGGATCCGGCGTCCCGCACCGCCGTGGTGGGCGGCATGACCACCTATGAGGACCTCGCGGACGCGACGCTGCGGCACGGCCTGATGCCATTCGTGGTGCCCCAGCTGAAAACGATCACCCTGGGCGGCGCGGTCACCGGCCTGGGCATCGAATCCACCTCGCTGCGCCTGGGCATGCCGCATGAGTCGGTCCTGGCCATGGAGATCCTCACCGGGGACGGCCAGGTCGTGACGGCCACCGCGGACAATGAGCACGCGGACCTGTTCCGCGGGTTCCCCAACTCCTACGGCACCCTGGGCTACGCCCTGTCGCTCACGATCGAACTGGAGCCGGTGGCGCCGTTCGTGCACCTGCGGCACTTCCGCTTCAGCGACCCCGAGACGTGCATGGAGGCCATCGCGCAGATCGCGGCCGAGGGCAGCTACGAGGGTCACCGGGCGGACTTCCTGGACGGCGCCATGTTCAGCCTGGACGAGATGTACCTGACAGTGGCAGCGTTCAGCGAGGTGGCCCCCTGGACCAGCGACTACACCGGCAGCAAGATCTTCTACCAGTCGCTGCGCGGGCCGCGGGAGGACTTCCTCACGATCCGCGATTACCTATGGCGCTGGGATACCGACTGGTTCTGGTGTTCCCGGCCGTTCGGGGTGCAGAACCCGGCGATCCGCAGGCTCTGGCCGCGCCGTTACCGCAGGTCAGATGTCTACCGCTCGCTGGTCGCCTTCGACCGGCGGCACGGCCTGTCCGGCAAGCTGGCCGAGCGCCGCCGCCAGCCGCCGCGGGAGTTCGTCGTCCAGGACGTCGAAATCCCGGTGGGCCGCGGCGCCGGGTTCCTCCGGTTCTTCGCCGCCGACGTCGGCATGAGCCCGGTCTGGCTGTGCCCGCTCCGGCTGCGCAGCGATCAGGCCTGGCCGCTCTACCCGCTGGCGCCCGGTGAGGTGTACGTGAACTTCGGCTTCTGGGGGACGGTCCCGCTCCCGCCGGGCCGTGCGGACGGCTACCACAACCGGCTGGTGGAGGACGAGGTGGCCGCGCTCGGCGGGCACAAGGGGCTGTACTCGGCCTCGTTCTACACCGAGGAGCAGTTCTGGGCGAGCTACAACGGGCCCGCCTACGCTGCGCTCAAGCAGCGGTACGACGGCGGGGGCCGGCTAGCCGGCCTCTACGAGAAGTGCGTGCGAGGTCAGTAAGCGCCGCACCGGAGCCGGACGCGGTGAGCAGCACAGGGAAGCCGGACGCGGCATGGCAGGGCACGCAGCAGGAGGGATGGCAGGATGGCGCTAGCGGACGTGTTCGAGAAGGTGGCGGGCTCCGATGCCCCCGTGGAGTTCCGCGCCTACGACGGGAGCAGGGCAGGCCCCGCGGACGCCCCGGTGCGGATCACCGTCCGCTCCCCGGTGGCCGTGTCGTACCTGGCCCAGGCGCCGGGCGCGCTCGGCCTGGCCCGCGCGTACGTGTCCGGGCACCTCGACGTCGAGGGCGGCATGTACGACGCACTGTCCCGGATGGTCCAGGCCCAGCAGGTGCGCATCGACCTGGCCGAGCGGCTCCGGCTGCTGCGGGAACTGGGCGGCCCCCGGCTGCTACTGCCCCGGATACCGCCGCCGCCGCAGGAGGTCAGGGTGAACCGCCGCTGGCTCGCGGGGCAGTTGCACTCGAAGAAGCGCGATGCCACGGCCATCTCGCACCACTACGACGTGTCCAACACATTCTACGAGTGGGTGCTCGGCCCCTCGATGGCGTACACCTGCGCCTGCTACCCGGGCCCCGATGCCACCCTGGAGGAGGCCCAGGCCTACAAGCACGACCTGGTGGCCCGGAAGCTGGGCCTGCGCCCCGGGATGCGACTGCTCGACGTGGGCTGCGGCTGGGGCGGCATGGTCCGGCACGCGGCACGCGAATACGGCGTCAAGGCACTCGGCGTGACCCTCTCGGCGCAACAGGCGACCTGGGCACAGCAGGCCATCGAGAAGGAGGGCCTGGGCGGGCTGGCCGAGGTCCGCCACCTTGACTACCGCGACGTCCCTGAGGGGGAGTTCGACGCGGTCAGCTCCATCGGGCTGACCGAGCACATCGGCCGATCCCAGCTGCCCGGCTACTTCGCCTTCCTGTACGGCAAGCTGCGGCCCGAGGGACGGCTGCTGAACCACTGCATCACCCGGCCCGACAACCGCCAGCCGGGCCGTGTGGTCGGCGGTTTCATCAACCGCTACGTGTTTCCCGACGGTGAACTGGAAGGGCCGGGCTACCTGGTCTCCCTCATGCACGACACGGGGTTCGAGGTGCGGCACGAGGAGAACCTGCGCGAACACTACGCGATGACCCTGGCCGGCTGGTGCGCCAATCTGGACGAGCGCTGGGACGAGGCGGTGGCTGAGGTCGGCGAGGGCACGGCCCGGGTGTGGCGGCTCTACATGGCCGGCTCGCGGCTCGGGTTCGAGCGCAACGTGGTCCAGCTGCACCAGATACTGGGCGTCCGGCTGGGCAGCGAGGGCCAGGCGGGCATGCCGTTGCGGCCCGACTGGGAGCCGCTGGCCCAGGTGTCGGCGGCCAGCTAGCCGCCTCAGCGGGCCGCCTCAGCGGGCCGCCTCAGGCAGCCGGCCGGCCAAGCGGCTGGCGTCGCCCCGGCGTCCTCGCCGGTGCGGCGACCCCGGTGCCGGGCCTGGTCAGCGTGCCGGGCCGGGTCCCGGTGCCCGGCCGGGTCCCGGTGACGAGTCGGCCCCGCCCCGGCCACGTTCGGCGGCTGGGTACCGGCCCGTTCGGCGGCGCGGGTACGTGCGTGTGCGGGTCCGGCGGGCCGTCCGGGCCGCGATGACGGACAATGGCGGCATGGAAACAGCACAGCCCGGGCATGGCGGCCCGGTCCGTGACATCGTCCTGCTCGGCTCGACCGGCTCGATCGGGACCCAGGCCGCGGACATCGTGCGGCGCAATCCCGGCCGGTTCCGGCTGGCCGGGCTGGCCGCGGGCGGTGGGAACCCCGGCCAGCTGGCGGCCCAGGCCCTGGAGTTCGGTGCCGAGGTGGTCGCCGTGGCCCGGGAGGACGCCGCGGGCGAGGTGCGCGAGGCGCTGCGCGTCCAATCGTCCGGAGTCGGCCATCCCCTCCCGCAGCCCAAGGTGCTGGCGGGCCCGGACGCGGTGGCGGAGGCCGCCACGTGGCCATGCGACGTCGTGCTGAACGCCGTCACCGGGTCGGTTGGCCTGGCCGCCACGCTGGCCGCGCTGGAAGCCGGCCGGACGCTGGCCCTGGCCAACAAGGAGTCCCTGATCGTGGGCGGCCCGCTGGTCGCGGGCAAGGCGGCCCCCGGGCAGATCGTGCCGGTCGATTCCGAGCACTCGGCCATCGCGCAATGCCTGCGGGGCGGCCGCGCCAGCGAGGTAGGCCGCCTGGTGCTGACCGCGAGCGGCGGCCCGTTCCTCGGCCGCGGCAAGGACGAGCTCGAGCACGTGACCCCGGCCCAGGCCCTGGCCCACCCGAACTGGAACATGGGGCCGGTCGTCACGATCAACTCGGCGACGCTAGTCAACAAGGGCCTGGAGCTCATCGAGGCGCACCTGCTGTTCGGCATCGGGTTCGACCGGATCGAGGTGGTGGTGCACCCGCAGTCGGTGATCCACTCCATGGTCGAGTTCACCGACGGCGCGACCATCGCCCAGGCCAGCCCGCCGGACATGCGGATCCCGATCGCGCTGGGGCTGGCCTGGCCAGACCGGGTCCCCGACGCGGGGCCGGCCCTCGACTGGAGCCGCGCGCACACCTGGTCCTTCCAGCCGCTGGACCACGAGGCCTTCCCCGCCGTCGGGCTGGCCCGCGAGGCGGGCCGCACCGGCGGCACCGCCCCGGCCGTCTACAACGCGGCGAACGAGATCTGTGTCGAGGCCTTCCGGGCCGGCCGGATCCCGTTCCCCCGAATCGTCGACACGGTGGCGAAGGTAGTCTCTGAGCATGAGAGCGCGGCGCGGGACGCGGTGACCCTCGAAGACGTGCTGGCCGCGGATAGCTGGGCGCGAATTCGCGCTACGGAACTGACGGCCGAAGGACGAGGCGGCGTGCGCGAGGCCCGCAGGGGGCCACGCGGAGAGGGGGAGTCAGCCGGATGACCCTGGTCGGCTGGATCATCTTCATCTTCGCCCTGCTCTTCTCGATCATGCTGCACGAGTTCGGGCACTTCGCCACGGCGAAGAAGTTCCGGATGAAAGTCACCCAGTTCTTCGTGGGCTTCGGCCAGACCCTGTGGTCCACGGTCCGCGGCGAGACCGAGTACGGCGTCAAGGCCATCCCGGCCGGCGGCTACGTCAAGATCGTCGGCATGACCGCCCTGGAGGACGTGGACCCCGAGGACGAGCCGCGATCCTTCCGCAGGAAGCCTCCCTGGCAGCGGATGATCGTGCTGGCCGCCGGGTCGTTCATGCACTTCGCGCTGGCGTTCGTCCTGCTGTTCATCCTGGCCGGGGGGATCGGCCTGTCCAACACCAACTCCTCCACGATCGGGGCCATCGACCCCTGCGTCCCCAACAGCATCACCGCCACCAGTTGCGCCAAGTCCGACCCCGCGTCCCCCGCGCTCAAAGCGGGGCTCCGTACCAATGACAAGATCATCGCGATCGGGCACACGCGCGTGCACAACTGGAATCAGCTCGGGGCGGCGATCCGAGCGCAGAAGCCGGGCACCCCGGTGACGGTCACCGTGCTCCGGAACGGCCACCAGGTGGTCCTGCATCCCTCGCTGGCCGTGGTGCACGGCCGCAAGGGCTCCTACCTCGGCATCTCCCCGGCGGTCCTCTACTCGACAGTGAACCCGATCCGGGCGGTCACCTATGCGGGCTCGGAATTCGGCCAGATCGTGGTCGGCTCCGTGCAGGCCCTCGGCAGCATCCCCAAGGCCATTCCCGAGCTGTTCGCGAAGAACCGGAGCAGCACCGCGGGCGGCAGCGTGACCAGCGTGGTCGGCGCAGGGGAGTACACCGGCGAGGCGTTCGCGGCCAAGGTCGGCTGGCAGACCAAGGTCTCGATCGTGCTGTTCATCGTCATCTCGCTGAACATCTTCGTCGGCCTGTTCAACCTGCTGCCGTTGCTCCCGCTGGACGGCGGCCACCTGGCCGTGGTCATCTACGAGCAGATCCGGACCTGGATCGCCCGGCTCCGGCGCCGGCCAGACCCGGGGCTGGTCGACATGCGCAAGCTCCTCCCGCTCAGTGTCGGGGTATTCGCGGTGCTGGTCGGGTTCGGCCTGCTGCTGATCATGGCGGACCTCGTGAACCCCGTCCACATACCCCAGTGAGATGATGCGGACCGGGGCCAGTCCGGGATGTTCTAGCCCGGGGTGGTGGTTGGTGCAAGTGGTGCGACCATGATGACCGCAGACATCCGGATAACGTGACCCTTTGACTGAGACACCGTTGATCAGGACATAGTGAGGGATAAAGGATCATGAGTATTGATCTAGGCATGCCCCAGCCCGCGGTCGAGCCCCTCGCGCCGCGCCGGAAGTCGCGCCAGATCATGGTGGGCAAGGGGAAGCACGCGGTCGCGGTGGGCGGCGGTGCGCCGGTGTCGGTGCAGTCGATGTGCACCACGGTGACCGCGGACGTGAACGCCACGCTGCAGCAGATCGCGGAGCTGACCGCGTCGGGCTGCCAGATCGTCCGGGTCGCGGTGCCGTCGCAGGACGACGCCGACGCACTGCCGGAAATTGCCCGCAAGTCTCAGATCCCGGTGATCGCGGACATCCACTTCCAGCCGAAGTACGTGTTCGCCGCCATCGACGCGGGCTGCGGTGCGGTCCGCGTCAACCCCGGCAACATCAAGGCGTTCGACGACAAGGTCGCGGAGATCGCCCGCGCGGCGTCCGCGGCCGGGACCCCGATCAGGATCGGCGTGAACGCGGGCTCGCTCGACAAGCGCCTGCTGGCCAAGTACGGCCGGGCCACCGCCGCGGCCCTGGTGGAATCGGCCCTGTGGGAATGCTCGCTATTCGAGGAGCACGGCTTCACCGACATCAAGATCTCCGTGAAGCACCACGACCCGGTCGTCATGATCGCGGCGTACCGGCAGCTGGCCCAGGCCTGCGACTACCCGCTGCACCTCGGGGTGACCGAGGCCGGGCCGGCCTTCCAGGGCACGGTCAAGTCCGCGGCCGCGTTCGGCGCGCTGCTCGCCGAGGGGATCGGGGACACCATCCGGGTTTCGCTGTCCGCGCCCCCGGTCGAGGAGGTCAAGGTGGGCACGGCGATCCTGGAGTCGCTCGGCCTGCGCGACCGCGGCCTGGAGATCGTGTCGTGCCCGTCCTGCGGCCGGGCCCAGGTAGACGTGTACACGCTGGCCGATCAGGTCACCGCCGGGCTCGAGGGCCTCGAGGTGCCGCTGCGCGTGGCGGTGATGGGCTGCGTCGTCAACGGCCCCGGCGAGGCCCGTGAGGCGGACCTGGGCGTCGCCTCCGGCAACGGCAAGGGGCAGATCTTCGTCAAGGGTGAGGTCATCAAGACCGTGCCGGAGTCGCAGATCGTGGAGACCCTCATCGAGGAGGCCATGAAGCTCGCGGAGGCCATGCCGGGCGACCTGCCCCCCGCCGCGCCCGAGGTCAGCGTCTCCTAACGCCAGCTACGCGCCGGCCAGCCGGGCCACCGCGTCCACCGCGGTGGCGCGGCGGCGCGCCCCCGGTCCGGTGAGGTCTGCCGGCTTCTCCTAGCCGACCTGGCCATCGGGCTCGCCGTCCGCCAGGACCAGCTCGCCAACACGCTCGCGGAGCAGGACGCGGGCCTGCTCGTGGAGCCGGCCGTCGGTGATGAACGTGTCCACCTCGTCCAGGCCTGCGAATGAGCTCAGCCCGACGATGCCCCATTTCGTGTGATCCGCGACGACCGTGACCCGCCGGGCCGCCTGCACGAAGGCCCGGTTGGTCTCCGCTTCCGCGAGGTTCGGCGTGGTGAGGCCGGCCACCGGGTCGATGCCATGACAGCCCAGGAAGAGCAGGTCGACGTGCAGGGAGCGGATCGCGATGTCCGCGATCGGGCCGACCAGCGCGTCCGAGGGAGTGCGGACCCCGCCGGTAAGCACAACCTGCGGAGTGGCGCCGAACTGGCCGGCGGCCCGGGGCGCCCCGAAGATGCTCGCTACCCGGACCGAGTTGGTCACGATCGTCAGCCCGGCCACGTCCAGCAGCTGCTGAGCCAGGGCGAAAGTGGTGGTCCCCGCGGACAGCGCGATCGCGGTGCCGGGCGTGACCAGCTCCGCGGCTGCCCGGGCGATGGCCTCCTTCTGCGGCTTTTCCAGCACCGACTTGGCCTCGAAGCCGGGCTCGTGGCTGCTCGGCGAGCCCGGCAGCACCGCCCCGCCGTGCACCTTCTCGATCAGCCCGGCCTGGGCGAGCGCCTCCAGGTCGCGGCGGATCGTCATGTCCGACACGCCGAGGCGCTGGGTGAGATCGCTGACCCGCGCGCTCCCGGCCCGCCGGATGTCTTCCAGGATCAGCGACTGGCGGTGTCTGGCGAGCATCCCTGGACCTTCCTTCACCCCCGTGGGCGGAACTGACGGTGTGCGCTGCCGACCTGTGATGACGCCGGAACCGGATCTTTATATCTTGTGCGTTGACGATGGAGTCTGTGTGTTTTAGCTTAAGGCTCCAACAAGGGGCGCGAGTTCCCGATCTTGAACCGGATTGAGAGCGCTAACCTGGGGGCGGACTGAGCCGCTCGGGCCCCGAATGTGGCTGAGCACCGGAGCTCCGCGGCCGCCCAGCCTCGGAACACGACAACGATTCGAGGACAGGCGATGCAGCGAATGCGGCCCAGGCTGGTTGCTGGGCCTCATCATCTTGCGGAGCCCGCGGGGTGCCTGGGATCGCGGCGTTCCGCGCGTCCCGGAGCTTCCGCGCGTCCCGGAGCTTCCCCGCTTCGCAAAGCTGCCCCGGATCCGCGGCAGCTTTCGCTGGCCGGTCCCCCGGGGGGCGGGCCACCCAACCGCTTTCCCGGTGCGCCGCGCTGTGGCGGCACGCCGAGCACTGAGGCACTTCTCCTGGAGGTAGATAGATGAA
>Ga0187887_10002020_pt1 | contig 16760 bp, 13 predicted proteins | sample June2016WEW_7_10_FD_132977 | JGI IMG/M metagenome (GOLD analysis project Ga0187887, IMG submission 132977) | Peatland microbial communities from SPRUCE experiment site at the Marcell Experimental Forest, Minnesota, USA - June2016WEW_7_10 | ecosystem: Environmental > Terrestrial > Soil >...
AGGCCGATCTCAGCGTAAGGCCGAATGATGATATAGCAAAGAACTGGAGTCAGCGCGCAAGCAATTGCAGGCACATAGTTCCTAAGTGTTTGCAATGTGGGGTTATCTCCTTAGCTGGGATTTCCATTTTGCTGTGCCGGCGACGTCAGTATACCGCCAGTTGCCGCGGCTACGATCTTTGTCTGCATTCGTTCCAGAGCCAAAGAACCGGACGCGCCCGGCAGAGCCTCGATGCGCCGCGGCATGCTTCCAATCAGGCGCCGAATCAGATGGCTCTCTGCCAACAATAGCAGTAGCAGCGGGCATGCTTTACCAACCGGCCGCCAGTCTTCACCAGCCGTTGCTGCAAGCTGGTCAAGGACTACGTCTCGATCCCCTTCGGCAGCACCAAGCGCCGCCACAAATTCTCCAGGTTGTATGCGATCACGCTCAGCCACAGCCGCGCTTCATTCACGCAGTTTCAGGACACTACCGCTAAGCGCGAATGCAACTCTGGTCTTGTATAATCGCTAGAATCGTTGCAATTCAAGAGAACCGGATGCGAAAGAGAAATGCCGGCCCAGGAACATGTTGAAAAACGCATTGAAGCGTGAAGCAGTCAAGAATGGATCGCGCCAGAATGCCCCAGGAGGGATACGTAGAGGGATGGCAGGGGTTTGCGATCCCCAATTTATCCCGGATTCCGGAACGCGCGGGAGAATTTCAACAAGTTCCCAGAGAAGAATCCACGGATTTTTAGCAGAGATGACCCTCTCCCGTCTGCCAGAAGCATTGGTATAGAAGTGGGTGCAGGAAACAGATTCGCCGAAGGAAAATGCGGACTGGCTCGTAGCCATGAACTCAAGACGGACATCTCGGCAGAATAGCCGAGACGTTCATTTCCTCAAGGTAACTATGCAGAAGTCTGCGGTGATTATCGGCGCTGGGCCTGCTGGACTGACGGCTGCGATCGAATTGCAACGGCAATCCGGAATCAAGCCCATCCTCATCGAAGCCAGCCACGAAATCGGCGGCATCTCCCGGACCGTCCGCTACAAGGGCAACCGCATGGACATCGGCGGGCACCGCTTCTTTTCGAAGTCTGATCGCGTGATGCGCTGGTGGCTTGACGTCATGCCCGTAGAAGCTGGCTCAGGCCGGGAGGGCGAGCTGCGCTATCAGGGTCAGCAGCGCGAAATTCCCGAGGCAACCTCGGCCCCCGACCCGAAATCCGAAGACCTGGTGATGCTCATCCGCCAGCGCAAGAGCCGCATTTACTTCCTGCGCCGCTTCTTCGACTATCCCATCAGCCTCAAAGTCGTAACCTTCATCAATCTGGGTTTCGTTCGTACCGTTCGCTGCGGCTTCAGTTACATGCGCTCAGCGCTTCTGCCCCAGCGTGAAGAGAAGTCCCTGGAAGATTTCCTCATCAATCGCTTCGGCAAGCAGCTCTACCTCACCTTCTTCAAGTCCTACACGGAGAAGGTCTGGGGCGTTCCCTGCAATGAGATCAGCGCCGAATGGGGCGCACAGCGCATCAAAGGGCTCTCGCTCAAGGGCGTGGTGCTGCACTTCCTCAAGAAGACCTTCGGTCCCAAAGCCTCCGGGGACATCTCCCAGAAGCAGACCGAAACCTCTCTCATCGAGAGATTTCTCTACCCCAAATTCGGCCCCGGCCAGCTGTGGGAGCACGTTGCGGACCTGGTGCGTGAGGCCGGCGGAGAGATTCACTTCGGCATCAAGATCGACCGCATTCACCTGGACGGCAACACCATCGCCTCCATCGAAGGCTTCAACGAAGCCGGGGAGCGCGTGACCTTTGCCGGCGACCACTTTCTCTCCACCATGCCCGTGCGCGACCTTATCCGCGCCATTTCTTTGACCGCGCCTCAACAGGTCCCCACGGATGTGACCCAGGTATCCGAAGGCCTTATGTATCGCGACTTCATCACGGTCGGCCTGCTGGCCTCGAGACTGGCCGTCAAGGAGAAAGACGGGTCGCCTCTCAAAGACAATTGGATCTATATTCAAGAGCCCGATGTGGTTGTCGGCCGTCTCCAGATCTTCAACAACTGGAGCCCCTACCTGGTCGGTGCTGCGGACAAGGTCTGGATCGGCCTGGAATACTTCTGCAACGAGACGGACGACCTATGGAAGCTCAAGGATGAGGAGATGGCGCGATTCGCCATCGCTGAAGTCGCCAAGATCGGCATCCTGAATGCCGAAGATGTCGAAGACTCCCATGTAGTCCGCGTGCCTAAGACTTATCCCGCCTATTTCGGCAGTTATGACCGCTTCGATGTCATTCGCCGCTATCTCGACGGCTTTCCCAATCTCTTCCTGGTCGGCCGCAACGGCATGCACAAATACAACAACCAGGACCACTCGATGCTTACCGCGATGACAGCCGTCGAAAACATAGTCAACGGCATCTCCACAAAAGACAATATCTGGGCCATCAACACCGAGATGGAATACCACGAAGAAAATCAAAAAGAGAGATCGAATTAATGGCATCGCTGTTTCAGCGGGATAACCCACTTGAGCAAGCGCGGGGCGCGAAGCTCTCGCTGTCCGCGGTTGCTTTCCTAGTTCTCACGTTGGCAATCTCGCTGGTTTATTCGCATTACAAGCTATTGTGGAACGACGAACTCTTTGTACTGCAGACAGACAGTGTTTCCAGTCTCGCCCAACTCGTTCATGTTCAGCTCACTTGCCCCGTCTCCATCGATCCACTCGCCTATCATGTCCTCGTGCACTTTGCGATTCGCCTTCTGGGGGCAAACGCCTTTGCGATCAGGCTGCCTTCACTTATTGGCTTCCTGCTGATGCAAGTCTGCCTGTTTATCTTTGTTCGCAGAATCGCCAACGAACGGACGGCAATTCTGGCTCTGGCATTGCCGTCTCTCTCCACCGTTCTGTACTACTCGGCGGAAGGACGTCCCTACGGAATGCTGCTCGGGCTCTGCTCCCTTGCGATGGTCACATGGCAGACGGCGACGCGACGCGGTTCAAAACGCACGCTGCCGCTCGTCACTCTTGCACTTGCCACCGCTCTCGCGCTCAATACGCATTACTACGCCATCCTTTTCCTGATACCCCTTTGCGCCGCCGAGATATTCCGTACCATCGAGAATCGACGTCTGGATTTTCCTGTCATAACCTCGATTGGCCTGGGCATGGCGGGTATCGTATTTACACTTCCTTTCATGAAAGCAGCAGCCGAGTTTCGCCAGCATAACTGGGATACCGGACGTCTTCATCCAGCCCAGATACTATGGTTCTATCTGTCCCTCGTGGCCGATTACATCGAGGTCGGCAGACGCTTCTGGAATATCATCTACGCCGGTCTTGTGGTGCTGATTATTCTGGTTCTTTGGGGATGCATTCGCCAGCTTCGGAAACGGTCAGTCTTTTTCACGAAGTCCGAGTTCGTATTCCTCATTTTTCTCGGTGCATTACCGTTCTTCGGTTACGTGTTGGCCCGCGTCGCGACACACTCCATGCTTCCGCGATACGCCATCCCTTCATTGATTGGTGTAACTTCACTCTTCGCGATCGCGCTTTCACCGCTGTTCCGCCGCGACGGACTTGGTAAGCTCGCTCTCATCGTTCTTTTCATTGCGATCGCGCTTGCCGGCGGGTTTCGCATATACAAAAGCCGGGCGTCCATGCATGAAACCATGTCTGCATTGACGCTCCCCCCGGAAATGAAGGCTGCGCTCATGGCCAATCCCGACCAATTGCTTTATATGCAGGACGAGCGCCAATTTGAATCGGCAGCCTTCTACGAGCCCGACTTGCAGGTACGCTCGCGTTTGGCACTTGTCTATTCCATTGAACAAGAAATGCTTTGGCAACACCACAACAGCGATGCGCTCTGCGCGATGCATTTGCACAACTTCACGCAATTGATTATTGTGCCCTACGAGTCAGTCACCACGACGCCCGGCAATCACATGTTCGTCGAATATACTGATGCGAGCTTTGATTGGACCGATCAGGCGTTTGCGGCTGAACATGCCAACGTTAAATCCCTGGGATCGGGACTTGGCGGCGAAGCTGTGTTAGTTAACTTTCCCCGGTAGGCAAACCTTGCGTAGAGTTCCTCTCGGTATTGTTCACCTGGGATTCACTTGTCTTGCACATATTTTGGCGTATCTGGCAGCCGAAGTTAGGAATCTTCGGCAAAGGGGGAGGAGCCAAGGCCGATCAACAGGTAGGCCACTGGCCCCGCCTGAAAGCAGTCGTCGGTTAGTGGCGACGTCTGAGAATACTGCTACTTTGTATGCGAAACCCCAAGGTGAGATCTTTCACTACGCCCCAGGTCTCTTCCGTGCAAGTTGGATCACCGTAGCACCCGCTTTTGGCGACCTCAAATCTCATGCCGGCACTCACTGAGAGTCGCGGAGTGAGCCGATATTCCGATCCACCCCCCGCGACATACGCGAAGGCGTGGCTCCAGCCGGAATCACCATACCCGTTCGTGACAATGAACCCTGGACCTCCGTCCAGGTAAGGGGCGAAATTCCCGACTCTGATCGGCAACCTCTGCGTTACGAGCAGGGAAAACTCCCGTCGCATCTCCGCCTCTATGTAGTTTGTTCCTTGCCACAGAAGTTTTCCGTCCGATGGGTTCTGAGCGTACGCGACCCCGATTGCAGTGTCATTAGCAAACCAGCGCCGCCACTCGAAACCGCCGCCGAGCGATGACTTATTTGAGCTGAGGACCTGGTGCGGCTCGTTCTGAATGTAAATCTGCGTCGTGGGGTTGAAATTTCCCATGGCGAAGATGCCAACATCTGCCCGCCCCCAAAATAAAGACGACAAAACGCTCTCGTGCCCAGCCGGTTGCAGATGCGGGGCGGAGGATTCAACGGTGCCATAAGTCGGTGTGGCGGGGGACAATATCGCCTGGGCCAATGAAGCGCTTGCAGATAATAACAACATTCCAGAGAGGCGCAGTGTTCTCCAGAGCATTTCAACCTCCACATGACGCAAGTTCCACTTTCCGGGGAGTTCTCAGAATACTACTACTTGGACAAAACGGCCTCGACATTTTGTCGGGACCGTGGTTCCGTGGGGAAAAAATGATGATGCTTCTTACTGCTCTGGTGAGGGGTCCAGAGTGCCGCCTTGGGAGATGCAGGAGTATCCTCCCGCAGCAACAAAGCCATTCGGATACTGGCTTGATGTCGAGTGCAGCACCGTCGGAGTGCCGCCGGTTAGTACGTTAGCCGTCTTACCCGGAATCTCCGTTTTGCCTTTCGGATGGAAACCAATATACCCCATCTGCCGCCGATCGCGATCTTTTTCCCATTGGTACCAGGTCCAAAGACCCGGTCGTGCCCGGTTGGACCGCCTCCGGAACCAAAAAACCGAGAGCTTCCCCATTTCAAAGCACTCTTTCGGACACCTCTCTCGCCAACCCCGCCCCGAAGGCAACGCGGGGGAGGAGGGCCTCTCGCGCTACGCTCCAGAGCCCCTTCTCCCCCGAAATACTCTGCAATACCGTGCTTCTAACTGGTTCCCTCTTACTCCGCCGATGACAGGATGAGATTTCGCTCGACGAAGCGGAGCGTATCGCGATCTAAACCTGGCACAATACGATGATCTAACCTACCGGCTTGGTGCTTGCGCGAGAAATAGTGTTTCATCTCCATTTCTATAGACTGGATGCAGGGTCCAACCCTCGTTCTGCAAGCGCTCTTTGGTCCATTCAAGTCTGCTACTGCCGACGCAATACAGATAGAACTCGCGGTGAACCGAGAGGAACTGCCGGTAATCGTCAACCTTGGAAGGTACGATCGGCTGGTTGACCACCAGCGAAAACTCTGGAAGAAAGTCGGGCTGTTGAACGGCGAACGGCAAGTCGGCAAGATAGTGCAGCCGTTGGCGCAGGCTTGGCGATGCGTACCACCATTCCGGCATATAGGTTAATGCGCTGGCTACCACAATCGGTTCCTGGCCCAGCGCGGCATCGATGACCGAGTTCTGGCCTAGGCTCGCACTGGCTGCAGTGGGGGTTATGAACCGACGGAAGACGTTGATCGTTCTGGGGCCGGCGAAGGCCAGGACAGCCAGGACCAAACACAGGGATGCGGCGGCGCTACCGTGGCTTACGTTCCGTCCGAGATGCTGTGCAGCCATACCCATCAAAATGGCAATCCCCATGGCCGCCCCAATCGCGTAACGTGGCAGGTAGTACCCAGTCGCCATCCAGGTGATGCCGATCATGATCGGAACCAGCAGAGCCAAGCCAACTGCGGCGGCAACTTCGTGTGCCGGAATGCCATCACTTTTGCGAGCGCTGTGGCCGGGATGGTTGCCAGGCTTGAATGCGGCGTAAGTTAGCCAGAGCAAAGCAAGAAAAAGGAACAGAAAATTCAGGTTCACCATGTCGCGATAGGTGAGGATACTCCAGGCATTCGGCTTGGCCCAAAAAGAAACCGAGTCTCGCACGTAACTGAGCATGATTCGATGAGTCTCGCGAGCGAACGGCGCGGTGACTGCAATCATTGACAGGCCGGCGGCGCAGACACAATAGAGCGGAAAATCGAATCGCCGCCGCTTCACTAGGCGAACTGCTTCGCCGGACATCAGCGGGACTCCCACGTGGAAAGCACCGTAGTGGTGGCTGGCGATCGCACCCGCAATGCCCAGCGCTACTCCGATTAACGGAATCTGGCGGGCACGGCCTTTTTCCGTCGCAGCCTGCCAGCTCACCATGGTAAGACCTGTAAAGCCCAGCATCAGGGCGTATGGTCTCGCTTCGCTTCCGTAGCTTGCGATATTACTCGTGGCCAGAGCAAACATCCCGAACAAAGCAGGAACGGCGCCACAGTGCCGGCGGACGAAGAAGTACGTCGCAAGCATAGCCACCGCGAATGCCAGTATCGATGGAAGCCGGGTCGCAAGTTCCGTCTCGCCGAACAGGCGCAGGCAAAACCCTACCAATATGTAGCTCAGGGGGGGATTGCCATCCGCGGGAAGAGCCCGAAACACCTGGTCGATATGGGGCAAACGTGAAACATAGAAGGTGAACAGTTCGTCGTACCAGAATGGCCGACGGGCAGATCGGACCAGTGTGAGAACAACGCCCGTCACGGTAGCAAAGACGAACCACGCCTCATAGCGGGCGATCCAAGAGGCAGCCAAGGCACCCGGGGGCGCAGTTAGCATCCTGACCGCCCGGAGCCGCAGCGAATCCGCTATCCTCTTAATATCGAATTGCATGGGAGACAATTATCGCCGCGTCTCCGCCTCGAACGCAACTCGGGGGAGAAGGGCCTCTCCCGCTACGCTCCAGAGCCGCTTCTCCCCGAAATACCCTGCATTCCCGTATTTCTAACGGGTTCACTTTTACACCGTCCCGGTAGTCCCGACTGATTATAGAAGCGCTCCGCTGCAACCGAGCGTCGAGGTAAATGCAGTGAATTTGCCGGGGTGTGATAATGTGTGTGAACCGTTTACTGTCCACTATCAATTCAAGCGCTGGCGACGTAGTACTTCAGACAAAGGAGCAATTGGCCATGGAGCTAAGTATTGTCATGCCTTGTCTAAATGAGGCTGAAACTCTGGCCACGTGTATCCGCAAGGCCAAGAAGTACCTAGAAAGCTCTGGTGTTTGCGGCGAGATCGTGATTGGCGACAACGGCTCCACTGACGGCTCCCAAAAGATTGCCAGAGATCTCGGCGCTCGCGTGGTGAATATCCCAGTCCGGGGGTATGGGGCAGCGCTCTACGGCGCGATTATGACCGCGAACGGCAAGTACTGCATCATGGGTGACTCGGATGATAGTTACGATTTCGAAAACCTGCACCTGTTTGTCGAGGCGCTTCGACAAGGCAACGATCTCGTGATGGGCAATCGCTTCAAAGGGGGGATTCGGCCAGGAGCCATGCCTTGGAAAAATCGCTACATTGGTAACCCGATTCTCTCGGCGATCGGTAAGTTGCTGTTTCGCGCCAAGGTAGGGGATTTCCATTGCGGACTGCGGGGCTTTTCGCGCGATGCATTTCGCCGGATGGACCTGAGAACGACGGGAATGGAATTTGCTTCGGAAATGGTTATCAAGGCTACTTTGATGAACATGAAGATCACCGAGGTTCCAACCACTCTGAGTCCGGATGGCCGCTCCAGGCCGCCTCACCTTCGTCCCTTCCGGGATGGCTGGCGTCACCTGCGCTTCATGCTGCTCTTCAGTCCCAATTGGCTGTTCTTTTATCCGGGACTTTTGGCCATGGTGGTTGGCGTGCTGGTGGGCGGAGTGCTTCTGGAGCAGCCCATCTTCCTGCATTCCATTCGACTGGGACTTGATACGCTGGTGTATTGTGGAACGCTCCTGGTGGCCGGTTTTCAATCCGTGCTGTTTACCCTTCTCTCGCAGACCTATGCCGCACAGGAAGGGCTCTATTCAAAGATCGGTGCCCATCGTTATACGAGCCTCATTACGCTCGAACGCGGACTTTTCTTAGGCTTGGCGATTGTTCTGGCCGGCCTGGGCGCGACGTTCAACGCCTTCTGGCTATGGAGGCAGCATGCATTCGGCATGATGGAGATCGAGCGCATCGGCAGAATCGTGATTCCTGCATCGGTGGCCATATCTTTGGGCATCGAGATGATTCTGTTCAGCTTTATGTTCAGCACATTGGGACTGGGTGTCCGGCACTACACGTCACTGACGGCGCAAGCTGAGCAAGACAAAGAAGAGGCTCTGGCTTTGAAGGCAGAGATGTAAGTACCCGGTGCGTCAGCGCCTGCAATCTGTTTCTGCCGGGACGTCATTGAGTAATCTCGAAACAGGGGGAAAGGAACGAGCAATATTGTATTACGTAATCGGAGCTGGACCAACCGCTATTTCCTGTGCCCGGGCTTTGGTCCAGGCCGGGAAGGAAGTTACCCTTTTAGATGCTGGCCTGCAACTGGAGCCGCAGCGCCAGGAGTCAGTCCGCACGTTGGCCGCTTCCGATCCGTCCCACTGGGATCGGCAGTCGACCGCATTTCTGCGTGAGGGAGTGTCGACAGGAAAAGGCGGCATCCCGCTCAAACTGCTGTTCGGCTCCGATTATCCTTACCGCGAGCCCGCAGGGGCAACCTGCATCGTGCGCGAAGGCGTTGATGCCAAACCATCCTACGCTCTGGGCGGCCTGAGCACGGTTTGGGGTAGCGCAGTGATGCCCTATCGGCAAGAGGATATAAGCGACTGGCCCATCAGCGTCGATGATCTGGCGCCGGGCTACCGCGCCGTATTGCAATCGATGCCGCTGTCGGCGCGCAAGGACGATCTCAACAGTTTCTTTCCTCTTTACTGCGAACCTTCCAATTCCTTGCCGATGAGCCGTCAGGCCGTCGCGATGCTCTCGGATCTGGAAAGAAACCGCTCGGCTTTGAACGCGCGGGGCGTCTTCTTTGGCTCCTCGCGACTGGCCGTCCGCGCAATGCCCAGCGATGAGGGGCCAGGTTGCGCGCAGTGCGGACTCTGCATGTACGGCTGCCCCCGCAAGCTTATCTATGCAAGCGACCAGTCGCTGGCCGTGCTGCAACAGACCGGGTTGCTTCACTACCGACCCGGTCTGACTGTCGAAGTCGTGGAAGAATCCGCGGCGGGCGTCACCATTCACGCAGTAGAAGCCAGTGGAAACCGAACGACTTTCAACGGCGAAAGGGCATTTCTGGCCGCCGGTCTCTTGAACACCACGGCAATTCTGTTGCGCTCACTGGGAGCCTATGACACGCCGCTGCGGATTCGCGATTCGCAGTACTTTCTGTTGCCCATTCTTCGTATGCGGGGAACGGACAAGGTGACGAGGGAAGGACTGCATACGCTGGCGCAGCTCTTTATTGAAATTTTTGACGAATCAATCAGTCCTCATACGATTCACTTGCAAACGTACACGTACAGCGACCTGTTTCTGGACCGGGTTGTCCATGCGCTGGGTCCGCTGCGTAGCCTGTTTCCGATGGAAACCTTCCTCGGACGTTTGATGTTGTTCCAGGGCTATCTGCACTCGTCGCACTCGTCGTCGATCTCCGCCACGCTGGAACGCACTGCAAGCGGTGATGCTTTGCGGCTAAAGGCGGTTCCCAACAGCGAGACCAGCCGGCTGGTGGGCAAGCTGACCCGGAAGCTGATCAAGCTCAGCACCCAAACCGGGGTTGTGCCGCTGCCGCCTCTGTTGGAGATGGGCATGGCGGGGCGCGGATATCACTCGGGGGGCAGCTTCCCGATGAGCGCCGATCCTGGTGCCGGTGAAAGCGATTGGCTGGGCCGGCCGCACAGCATGCAGCGCGTGCACGCGGTCGACGCGACGGTATTGCCCAGCATTCCCGCCACCACGATCACGTTCTCGGCCATGGCGAACGCCTTTCGGATTGGCCATGCCGTAGCGAAGGAGGGCGCTGCGCAGTGACGAACGCAAAGGAAGTTTGCGCCATCACGGGCGCCTCTGGCTATGTTGGCTCCATTCTTGCGGAAGGGCTGTGCAAGGATTTTTCTGTTGTGGCGATGCTGCGCAAGCCTCAGAAGGAGTGTGAGCTGCTTTGGTCGCTACAATCGGATCGCGACATCGCTGGCGAGCTGCGGGAGCGTGGCGTCAAAACCCTCGTCCACGCGGCGTGGGACATGCAGGAGAGCGATCGGCGGAAGGTCGAGGAGACGTGCGTAAATGGCTCCGCCAGGTTGTTTGAAATGGCGGCACAGGCCGGCGTGGAACGGATCGTTTTTCTCTCTACGATCAGCGCTTTCGAGGGCTGCCGCTCTGTTTACGGCAACGCAAAGCTCTCGGTAGAAAAGCAGCTTTGCAAACTGGACGTGAAAGGCGTCGTCATTCGCCCAGGTCTTGTCTTCGGCGCCGCGACCGGAGGCGTCTTTGGCGGCATTCGTAAGCAAGTGCGCAGCAGCCGCATCCTACCCATGATCGGCTCAGGCAATGCTCCGCAGTACCTGCTGCACGAGCACACTCTGGTCGATGCCGTGGTACGCGCGGTCAAGGGCGAATTCGACAGTGAACAGGCTGCGCCGATCACGGTGGCGCATCCGCAGCCCTGGCGGTTTCGCGATCTGGTTCACGGCATCGCGGCCACTGAAGGACGGAAGGTCGTGCTTATCCCGTTGCCCGCCGCGGCGCTTTACGGAGCTCTCCGTGCCGGAGAGTTGCTAGGCGCGCGTTTGCCGTTCCGCAGCGATAGCGTGGTCAGCTTCATGCATTACAACAAGCATCCGGACTTCACAGCAATGACTCGTCTTCAAATTACTCCGCTGCCGTTTTTGAGATGAAAGGAAATGCCGAATATGCCCGTCACAGCTCCAGAACCGGGGAACATTGAACACAAATCACAAGAGAAAGAGCCGGGCAATCGCCTCATCCTAATTTCTCTTGGTATTTTCCTTGTTTGCTACCTTGCATCGATTCTCCGCAGCGCTGCGCATACTCCGCTTTGGATGGACGAGATTCTATCCGTCTGGGCAAGCAGGCTTCCCTCGGCGCGGGCGATCTATTCTGCCCTGGCGCACGGCTCGGAATATGCGCCGCCGTGCTTTCCTCTTTTACTGCACTACTTTGCTAAAGTGGCCGGCGGCGGCAATCTGGCCATGCGTCTTCCATCCATCGCAGGCGCCATCATCGCAGCTAGTTGTACTTTTGTTCTGCTTCGGCGCCATCTGGATCTGGCGCGTGCGGCTTTTGGCTTGTGCATGGTTCTGGAGGGTATTCACTATTTTGCACTACAAATTCGTCCGTACGCGCTGGAAACGGCTTGCCTGGCGCTGGCGTTTGTCTTCTGGGACGATCTTAACCGCCAGGCATCTGTGTGGCGCGCCGTAGCGATAGGGTTTCTGCTTGCGATAGCCACTTCACTTCACTTTTACGCCGTGCTTTTCGCACCCACATTTGGTCTTATTGAATTGCTGTACGCATTAAAAATCCGAAAAATTCGAATGCCCATCTGGGCGGCTATCCTGCTGGGGGGCGCTTCAATCTTCCTGTGGCTTCCGCTGATTCATCAAATGAATCGCTATGTCGCGAACGATTCAGGCAGCCCCGCCTATTATGCGCACCCGACCGTAGTCAAACTAATGGACGTTTTGTGCCACCTTTTTTTGGAAAATTATTTGAGCATTTTGCTGTTACTGGGTGCAATGGCCCTGATTGGGCTCGGCGCGTTCCTGGGGTACGACTCTGATTGCAGCGAAGTCCAGCGCAAGCCGGAAGCTGGTTTTTGGGCTTTTACGCTCGGCATGATCGTATTTCCTGTGATGGTATTCCTGTTCAGTGTGCTTGTAACCAAAACCTTCAATGAGCGCTATGCAGTGGCGTCGGTTATCGGAATGAGCACCTTAATTTGCGGTTGCATCCGTCCGAGTCGATTCTTCAGCCTCGCCGTGCCGTTGTTACTCGTCGTGGCTGCACCGCTTACGTTTAGTCACCGAGAAAATCCACCTAACTACACCAACGCTATCTCCGAATTGATTCCTCCGTACCCAATTGTTGTGGCAGATGGGTTTCAGTGGTTTCCCTTGCAAGAGTCCTTGCCGCCCGAAATCCGGTCTCGTATCTTTTATGTCACCTTGCCCGACAGCATTCCGATTGGCGATCCGACCAATGAGCATCAAATTGAACGCTGGAAGACGATTGACCCTTCTCTCCAGGTTGAAGATGTGGATCAATTCGTCCAACGTACTCCGCGGTTTTACGTGATTGATTTTCAGACGTCGGACGACACGCAGGCGCAGTATCTGCTCAAACGCCATCTCATCCAGTGGGCGTCGCAAACTGACGGCATGGTGGTTTACAAGTCCAGCACGCCAGGGGATTCGAGGAACTGGTAGTTTCTTTCACCCGTGCTGAACGGAACGCAGTGTAACCGGCTTCGCGCGGTTTGTTCTTGCGCGGCGCGGCGCACCCAGGCTGGTGTTGTACCCGCAAGTAAGACCAAATCACTACCCCGCCAACAGCTCCTTCTATCACAATCGTTGAGAGACGCGGTAGCAAACGCGGTGAGTTCCAAATCGGGAAGAGAGGCACGAAAGTAAGTATGCAATCGCTGTCATTGGTAAGGGTGGAGAGGGAGGGAAAAGTGAAATTCACCGTTGACTCCAAGAGAGGTGCTGATATAGTTGAATCACCGGTTTGCCCCGACTCACGTGAAAAGAATTCATTAAAGATCGGTGAAAGCACTTCCTTTCATGCCTGGTAGGAATAGATCCACAAAGGCCGTTTCACTTGCTTTCAGCTTCGGACCACGCGGCTCATGTGCTGCGCGATTTTTGTCCTAATGGAATGGGCTGTGGAAAAGGCCTCATCCAAGTGAGGATGGCGAAGCCATGCAAGAAATCGTACAACCGCCGGTTCAGATCGCGCAGCAGTCCATCCCAGGCTTCATGCCCAGTGGATCGCAGCCGCCTGGGTGGTTTGCCCTGTACACCGCATCGCGCCATGAAAAACGCGTGGCCCAGCATTTGAGCCAGCGAGAGATCGAGTTCTACCTTCCGCTCTACAAGTCAAAACGCAAGTGGAGCGATGGATCGCGAGTGACGCTGGATCTGCCGCTGTTCCCCGGTTACCTCTTCATCCACATTCAACGCCATGAGCGTAGCCGCGTGCTGGGTGTGCCCGGCGCACTGGCGGTGGTGGGGGGAACGGGCGGCGAGCCTGCCTGCTTGCCCGACGCCACGATTGATGCGCTGCGGTCGGGGTTGGAAACGCAGCCGGTGCTGCCGCATCCTCTGCTGACCGTTGGCCAGCGCGTGCGCATCCGCTCCGGTGCGTTGGCAGGATTCGAAGGCATCGTGACGCGCAGCAAGAAGAGCTTCCGCGTGGTTCTGACCGTGGAACACATCATGCAAAGCTACGCGGTGGAAGTAGCCTTTGAAGATCTGGAGCCGCTGACGCCAGGTGAGCTGCTGTGCGCCGGCAACTTGCAGTAAGCCAAACCGAGCGGCCCGGCGACAGGCGTTGCGGATTCTGAGGGCCGTCTTCACGGGTGTTCTGAAGGGCAAACAGCGGCGCTGCACCTGATCCGCCCCGGATCGACATGCGGCAACCTTCCACGACAGATCTTGCTTATAGCGCGTTTGATAAATGGCCTGACTGGCCAGCACGAATCCCTCAGGGTTTAAAACCCCTGAATTTTGCGGCCCTTTTCGGCACGACTAAAGTCGCGCCCTTTCGCGAAGCCGTTTATGAAGCACGCTCCACCAATCAGCATTCGTCTCAGGCTGCTGCAAATTGTGATCGCAGCTGCTTTCTTATTGGGCAATCGATGCGCGCACAGTCAGGGCATTCAAGAGTGCGCTGCCGGTAGTATGCGAGCGAAGGTGATTGGTCTTGAAGGGGGAGCGGGACACACTGGCTACGCGTTTCAAATCACGAACGTAAGCGATAAGCCATGTCTCTTGAGCGCGTCTCCCAAAATTCAATTCCTGGATACGAAGCACAAACCGCTGCATTACGAAATTTGCATGAATTGCGGCGATTATTTGTTTAAGCCGGTATTGTCGCCTCAATCGAGAGTGATCGAACCCCGGGCGTCATCGTTCTTCCTGGTTGGAGGCGAAGCGGCCGCATGGGGAAGTTGCGAAAAAGCAGCCTTTGTGGGACTGGCGCTCTCGAATAACACGGTGCTGCGGTTCCGCGGTCCCCATCGAGTAGGCTTCCCTCTGTGTGAAAGTGTCAACGTCTCCGCATGGTACCGAGGTGAGTTTTCCGATTCGTTGTGCTTCACCTGCTTATCAAGCGAATCCATGGAATCGACCTCTAACTGACCGCACTCTTCCACGTTTCTTTCCCGTTCCTCAATCCCACCTGTCTGCGGCCGTCCGCATTGAGCCGCACCACTGAGGATCCCATGCCAAAAACGCAAAATCCCGGAAAAGGCGAAGCAGAAGCGCGTATTCTGTCGATCGCAGCAGGAATGTTTGCGAACTTTGGCTATAACGGTGTGAGTACGCGAGACATTGCCATCGGCGCACAAGTTAACGAAGTGACGATTTACCGGCACTATCCGCGCAAGCGCGATTTGTATGTCGCTGTACTCGATGCCGAGCTGCAGCAGGTGAAGCTGCGCGGCGATTTGCTGGCGCGCATTGCCGAAGCGCAGGATGCGAAAATGGCGGTGGCGCGCACCTTTGAGTTGATTGCGGCAACGCTATTGGACCGGCAGGATCTGTTGCGCCTGATGCAATATTGCTCTCTCGAAATGGGCGACGATATCGATCCCCTGCTGCGCAGGCATCTGGGGGAGCTGGTGGAGGTGATTGCGCGCTATCTGGAACCCTGGGTCAGCAAGGGCGAATTGCGCTGCGCGAGCGCCAAGACGCTTGTGCTCTCGCTGATTGCCATCATACTCAGCCATCGTTCCCTGCATCGGCTATTCGCCGGCGACGGTTCGAGCCCGGAAGCGCTCTTCAAGGCCTACGCGGAGCTTTCGGCTTCCGAATAGGCAAGGCTTTTTCCTCCACGGCCGCTCATGCACATACTGCACGTGATCGACAGTTTTTCCCCTGCGCACGGCGGCCCGCCGGAGGCGGTGCGGCAACTCATCAGGGCCACGCGCGCCACCGGCACAAGCGCTGAGGTGGTTTGCCTGGATCATCCGGAGGCGGAATTTCTCGGGGATCTTGGCTGCCCTGTGCATGCTCTCGATCAGTCCTTTCTGGGCAGCTATGGATTTTCGCCGCGCCTGTGGCGCTGGCTGCGGGCCAACGCGGGACGCTTTGACGGCATGATCATGAACGGCGCGTGGACCTTTCCTGGCGTTGCCCTGCGTTCGGCAGCACGTCGCGCGCAGCGGCCGTATGGAATCTTCGTTCACGGCGCGCTCGATCCCTGGTTCAACCGCAGATACCGGCTCAAGCACCTGAAAAAGCTGATTTACTGGCCCTTGCAGTATGCTGTTCTGCGCGACGCCGCGGCGGTCTTTTTCACGACCAAAACCGAGCGCGATCTGGCCAAGACGAGTTTCAGGCCCAATCATTGGAAGAGCGCGGTGGCTGCTCTGGGAATCGTGGAGGATGAACATGCCGGGGAGGATCCCGCCGGAGAGGTCGAGGCGTTCTACGGCGCGTTGCCGGAGCTGCGCGGGCGGCGCTTTTTGCTGTTTCTGGCGCGCATTCATGAGAAGAAGGGTTGCGACCTGCTGATTGAAGCGTTTGCAAGGGCGGCGGCTCCCGATGTGCACCTTGTCATGGCCGGTCCCGACCAGGTGGGAATGCAGGCGAAGCTCGAAAGCAGAGCGGAACAGCTTGGCATCGCGGCGCGGGTGCACTGGCCCGGCATGATTGGCGGTGAAGTAAAATGGGGCGCGCTACGGGCGTGCGATGCATTTGTGCTGCCATCGCACCAGGAGAATTTTGGGGTTTCCGTGGCCGAGGCGCTTTCGGCCGGGCGGCCGGTTTTGCTCAGCTACTCTGTAAATATCTGGCCGGAGATCGAGAACGACGGGGTGGGTTTGGCCGATGACGACACGCTGCCGGGCACAGTGCGGCTGTTGCAGCGGTGGTTCAGTTTACCCGCGGCGGAACAAGCCGCGATGGCGGCCCGCGCGCAACCCTGTTTCGCCGCGCGGTTCTCGATGGAGCGGACAGCGGCGACGATCAATGAAGTGTTTGGGAAGAATTCGGTTCTGTGAAGAATGAAAATGCGTAGTGGCGAGCCGGCCTGATGCCGACATGGCTTCAGACGGCTTGAGCGGCAATCGGGCGGCATTCCATCGCCGCGTAACCTGTTATCTTAAAGTGCTGATTGGTTAGGAGTTTCCATGTCCCTTGAACCGCAGGCAG
>Ga0187887_10002023_pt1 | contig 16725 bp, 12 predicted proteins | sample June2016WEW_7_10_FD_132977 | JGI IMG/M metagenome (GOLD analysis project Ga0187887, IMG submission 132977) | Peatland microbial communities from SPRUCE experiment site at the Marcell Experimental Forest, Minnesota, USA - June2016WEW_7_10 | ecosystem: Environmental > Terrestrial > Soil >...
CGGAGGAATGAGCAGCATATCGTTGCCCGCTTTGAAGGCTTCGACTGCCGCGCGGCCGATGTTCGCGGCGTAAAGGCGTGTCAGTCCCGCCATGTCTAACGCGTCCGTAATAACAATGCCGTGGAACCCGAGTTGCTCCTTTAGAAGATGCGTGACGATCGCGGGGGAAGTCGTCGCCACACGATTCGGATCCGGTTCCAGAGCAGGCACGCTGACATGCGCGACCATGACCGAATCCACTCCCGCTGCGATGGCCTTGCGAAAAGGTGGTAATTCGACTGAGTCCAACCGCTGCTGGTTCCCGCTCACCTGCGCTACGCCTAGATGCGAATCCGTCGCCGTGTCGCCGTGTCCGGGAAAGTGTTTCGCAGTGGTGAGCATGCCCGCAGCGCGCGCTCCGCGGATGTAGGCAGTAACCATGTCGCCTACCTGGTCGGGGTCGGCGCCAAACGAGCGCGTATTAATGATCGGGTTCGCCGGATTCGAATTCACGTCCGCCACCGGAAAGAAATTCCAGTGAACGCCAATCGCGCGGGCTTCGATTGCGGTGATCTTACCAAAACTTTCCGCATACTCGGTTTTTCCCGCAGCGCCAAACGCCATGGCATTCGGAAAGACCGTAGTTCCACCCAATCTCGACCCCAACCCGCTTTCAAAATCAGCCGCAACCAGCAAAGGCAGCTTCGACTGCCGCTGCAATTGGTTCAGCAGCATGGCCGCCTCGTAAGGCTGGCTCTTGGTCAGGAACTGGCCTTCTTCCAGTACCGTCATCGCGACCGATCCCACGTGGTAGCGCTGAATCTCATGAACCAGTTCCCGATACTCGGCGCTGTTCACATTCAGGAACTCCACGCGCGCCCACACCATGAAGAGCTGGCCGACTTTCTCCTCCACCGACATCTTATGGAGCGCCTGCTGCACCCACTTTTCGTCGGTCGCAGAGGCAGAATGACTCGGGCCCTTCCTGGCGTGAATCTCCGCCGCCGGCGCACAAGTGACCAGCGCGAAGCAGATCGCAGCCATCAGAGAAATAAAAGTCCGCATACGTTAAGACTCAACCGGTTCCGGCTCGGCGCTCCAGCTCTTGCGAAGATTTGAGCGGAGCAAGAGCGCGCAAACAACCGATCCCACCGCCAATGCCAAGCCCGCGCCATGCGCTCCGAGCACAAAGCGGCCAATGGCAAAAAGAGCGAGATAGACCATGGCGCAGCCCAAAACCCAACCCACCAGATTGCGGCCCAGATCAACTGTCGGCGTCACTTCTGGCACAAGTTTCGCCACCGGCCGCCAGCCGCGCACGTCCGGCCGCACCTTCTTATAGAACTCAATCAATTTCGGTTCCGGCTCAGGCCCGGTCACCAGCGTCACGATCACCCAGACCAGCGTTGTGATCGCCGTGGTAGTCACAGCCGTTTTCGCGAATAGAACCGGCCCGCTTCCGCTAAATGGAACCACCCAGCGCAAAGCAAACGAACTCACCAGCGCGGTCGCCATCGCGGAAATCTCGCTCCACGCATTGATGCGCCACCAGTACCACCGCAACAGATAGACGCCGCCAGTGCCGGCTCCGGCTTCCAGCACGAACTCCCAACCCGATCGAATCGAAGAAAGTTGCATCGAGACAAATGCCGACAGCACGACGAGCAAAACAGTCGCCAGCCGCGACATCATGACGTAGTGCGCATCGGTCGCCGCTTTATTGAAGAAACGGCGATAAAAATCGGAGACCAGATACGACGCTCCCCAATTCAATTGGGTCGCATAGGTTGACATAAATGCGGCCATGAAACCCGCAACCACAATTCCACGCAGCGCCGGAGGCACGTGTTGACTGACGACAAGCATGTAACCGGTTTCCGGATGTTGCAGGTTGGGATAGAGCACGACCGCCGCAAGCGCAGTAAGAATCCAGGGCCACGGCCGCACGGCATAGTGCGCAATGTTGAACCACAACACCGAGAGCAAGCCGTGGCGCTCATTGCGAGCGCTGAAGATGCGTTGCGCAATATATCCGCCGCCGCCCGGCTCCGCGCCCGGATACCAGAACGCCCACCACTGCAGTCCGAGATACACAACAAAGGTCAAAGCCGGAAGCGTCCAGAGCGCCTCACTCGACCAGGGCCGGGAAAAGTCAGGAAAGAACGCGGTCGCATCGGCCGATGCCGGTTTTGCCAGCCGCGCCGCCGCCAGTTTGTCGAGCATGGCGTGCATCCCACCGCAAGCGCTCACGGCATACCACGCCACGCCAATCACGATCGACATTTTCAGCGCGAACTGAAACAGATCCGTCCACAAAACTCCCCAGAGCCCGCCCAGAGCCACATAGAGGCCGGTGAACGGAATCAGGAAAAACACGCAAATCGCCAGCGCCTTCTGGTCGGTCACGCCCAGCGTCGAGGCCACAATCGACGTCATCGCCTTCGTCACCCATCCCAGGATCAGGCAGTTCATCAACAGGCCGAGGTAAAGGGCGCGAAAACCGCGCAGAAATGCGGCCGGCTTTCCGGTGTAGCGCATTTCAGCGAACTGCACGTCGGTGAGTAATCCCGAACGCCGCCAGAGGCGCGCGAACAGGAACACGGTCATCATTCCCGACAGCAGAAAGCTCCACCAGATCCAGTTGCCCGCGACGCCCTGCGCATAGACCAGTCCAGTCACCACCAGCGGCGTGTCGGCGGCAAACGTAGTCGCGACCATCGACGTTCCCGCAAGCCACCATGAAACGTTGCGTCCGGAAACGAAGTAGTCGTCAACGCTCTTGCCCGAGCGCGACCGGAAATAAAGTCCGAGCAGAAGCGTGATCAGCAGGTAGGCGATAACGGCGGACCAATCGAGCAAGGTGAAGTTCATTTTGTTTGTAAGCTGCGCAATGCCACTTTCTGCGAACCTGATTCGCGCACCGGGCCGAATCGCGCCGGAACAACAATCCGGCCACATCCCTCAGGAAAAACTGCTCCGCCGTGCGCGACCCTAGCGTAGACGCCGCACGAACAGCGAGTGCCGCTCCGAGCGATAGAAGCCAATGCCGTAGATCACGGGCTTCGTCTTGGTCGAATAAATGACCTGCCGCATACGCAACAGCGGCGCCCCGGGACGAAGATTCAGCAACTGCGCGACGCGGCCCTCGGCAACCGTCGCGTCCACTTCCTCGTCCGCATAAGCGAGCCGCACGTGATAGTCGTGCTCCAGCGTAGCAAATAATGAAGTACGGGCGAGCGGCGCATCGATCACCGAGGCGAACTCATCGGCAGGCAGATAGCAGATTTCCAAAGCAAATGGCTCATCGGAGGTGTGCCGCACACGCTCGATCTTCACCATGCGGCTATTCGCCGGCAGTCCAAGCCGCGCGGCAATCTCGGGCTCGTCTTCGATGATTTTTGCAACAATCACCTTCGAGCTGGGTGACAGCCCGCGGCTCCCCATCTGCTCGGTGTAGCTCATCAGCTTATTGAAATGAATGCGGGGAGGCGCGACAAACGTGCCCGAACCACGGCGCCGCTCGACAAGGCCCTCGCGTTCGAGCACGGCCAGCGCGTGCCGGGCGGTCATCAGACTAACGCCGTGAATCCTTGCCAGCTCACGTTCGGAACTGACAGCATCGCCTGGTTTTAGCTGATTTGCCTCAATCTTTTGGCGGATCGCCCGTTGGATTTTCTGGTACGCAGGGAGTCCGTTGCGTCGGCTTTGAGTCATAAACGAATGATCCTAATCGTACCAGCAGGGGCGTGTCGGTACATCTTCCGGCCGTTCCCGCTATGTGCTATATAGCTCAAGAGCTGCCAGAAGTAAAGCGCTGTTATCAAAATCGGTCATGCGCCGACTGGTATTGCCTCCCAACGCGCTATATAGCTGTATCAGGAGGCGGCCCCTGCTTTGGGACGCCAAGAATGGACGCTCTTGTCCACTCCTCCACCAACCTGTGGAAATCCGATTTTTTGTACACTTTACGCTTTTCTCCGGTTCTTTGTATTTGAACAGTTCAAGTTCCGGGCCGCTCCGAAGAGGTATATAGCAGCCGTCCTATAGCACCGGCGGATTTTTTTGTGATCCGTTTATTTTTCTCTTGACGGAGGAAATCCATCTGCTATATAGCATAGGGTACTGCCGTGTAGTAGAAAAGCGTTACTGGAGGTTCTGTGATGAGAGTTACGAAGTCCTTCACCTTGATGCTGGCGATCGTGCTGACGCTGGCGCTGCTCAACGCAATCCCTGCGGCGTGGAGCCAGGAAGTCACCGCCAACATCGTGGGCACGATTACCGATCCCAGTGGGGCTCCGATCAAGGGCGCCGATGTCGTCGCCACCGACACCGAGCGCGGCACCGTCTGGAATGCCAAGACCAATGACACGGGCGAATACAATCTGCTTCGTCTGCCGGTTGGTTCCTACACGGTCAAGGTGACGTCCAGCGGATTCCAGACGGTTGAACACTCGCCCTTCACGCTCGTCCTCAATCAGACGGCGCGAGTGGATATACAAATGAAGGTGGCGAAGGCATCGACGACGGTCGAGGTCATCAGTACGACGCCTCTGCTTCAGACCGAGAGCACGGAAGTGAGCACCGTGATTGACGCCAATACCAACGTGAGTTTGCCGCTGGCGGCGAGGAACTACCTGCAGCTTACGCTGCTGGCACCGGGCGTAACCAACGTTGACCCCGACGGAATGCGGTTGGGGCAGAACATGCTCAACTCCGGGCGGCCATACATCAACGGCAATCGCGAGCAGGCGAACGAGTATCTGGTGGATGGCATCCTGAACAGCGAAGATAAGAACAACGAGACCGGATACCAGCCAAGCCCTGACGCGATTCAGGAATTCAACTTGATCACGCAGAACGCTTCCGCTGAATTTGGGAACTACCAAGGCGGGGTAGTGAGCGTGGCCACGAAGTCTGGAACAAATAACTTCCATGGCATCGTTTATGAGTTCCTGCGTAATGACGCGCTCGATGCCCACGAAGCTTCGGACGGATGGACGCAGGGCGTCGACAATGGGGTTCTCGGGTTTAACGCGCAGGGAGTAGTGAATAAGTCCGAATTGCGCTACAACCAGTTTGGGGGCACCTTCGGCGGCCCAATCATCAAGAACAAACTGTTCTTTTTCGCTGACTACCAGGGCCAGCGTCAGATCGTCAAAGACGTAACGGGAGCCCAGGTTCTTACGGCACAGGCGCGTGCCGGAGATTTCGGTCAACTTTGCACAGATTATCTGGGAACATTTGATGCTTCCGGAATTTGTACCGGTGCCGAGGCTGGATTTACCCAACTCAAATATCCGTCTGGACCGAACGTGGGACAACCCCTCCCCTATAACAATCTGGCTGCGGCTGGATACACGGCGGACACGGTGGCCGCCAATATTTTCGCCGCAACGAATTACTATCCTGTACCCGCCGTCAACCACCTTGTTTCGAATAACCTCTTTTACAACAGTGGAAGTTACCTCAACAATAATCAGGGTGACCTTAAAATCGACTATAACGCCTCCGAGAAAGACCACGTTTTCGGGCGTTGGTCGCAGATGGATCTCACCCAGCCACTCAGCACGGGCTGCATTTTCTGTCTCGCCGGTGCCGGTGAAGGCAGCGACGAACCCGTCCGAAACGCTGTCGTTAATTGGACGCACACCTTCAAGTCCAACCTCCTGAATGAAGCTCGGTTCGGTTTTAATGCTGTGACTTTTAATCAGAAGCAGACACCAACATCCTCTTTAGGAGACATTAGCCAAACGCTCGGCATTGCCGGCGCCAACGTTCAAGCGCCTGGATTGGTGGAATTGGATATAACTGGGAACGGAACCGGTTCTGCCAGCCTCGGTCTTCGTAATCTCGTTCAGGTATTTCATTCGACTCAAGGCCAGTTCGAGGACAACGCGATCTACACTCGTGGCCGTCACCAAATCAAGACTGGCTTCCAGTTTGTGCGTGAGCGCCAGGATTATATTTATCCCGGAAACAACGGCGCACTCGGGTTTCTAACTCTCAGTACAACAGCAACCGGTTCGGGCCTCGGCGACTTCTGGCTTGGAAATGTTGTTGGGGGTACAGGGTCGCTGCGAGACACGGGTAGCCAGCTCAGTTCACCCGCCAAACTGCGGGGAAATGTGTTCGCCGCCTTTGTGCAGGATGACTGGCGCGCGACACCGACGTTCACTGTAAACCTCGGGATGCGATGGGAAGACCACACGCCGCTCTACGAAACCGCCGGGCACGAGGTCAACTTCGGTCTTTACACTGGCGCCATCTACACGCAGAACGGCGTGGACGGAACCGCGGTCTATAGCAACAAGGCTCTCTACAGCAATTATCTTGGGATCGGAGACTGGGAGCCGCGAATTGGGCTTGCCTGGGCGCCTGAAAGATTCGGCGGCAAGATGGTATTTCGCGCTGGATTTGCGGTTTCTTCGTTCATGGAAGGCGGCGGCAGCAACGAAGAGTTGACGCAAAACCTTCCATTCGGGTTCCTGCAGCAATCCGCTGCAGGTGGTCTTGGAACACTTGAAAACGGTTTCGGTTCCACCACGGGCACGCAGTGTCCTAGCGGCATCAACCAAGATTGCTATGCTGGAGTTCGCATCCGCGTGTTCGATCAGCACTTTAGGCCAGCGACAATCAATCAGTGGAACTTCACCATTCAGCGGCAATTTACGAATTCTCTAACCTTCCAATTGGGTTATGTTGGCCAGCGTGGTGCCCACCTGCTCAACTTCGAAGACATTGCGCAATCCATTCCCTTGGACGCTGCAGGCAAAGTTGCGGGACGAGGCGATCCGATCGTGACTCGCGAACCCGGACCGTTCCTTGGAGGCGGCAACGCCGGGTCACTTTATTTACGAGATAATCCTCAGTTCAATGTTCCAGGATGCGGAACCGGCACGAATCCGCCTTGCGGCGCGGAGACGCTCGCAGGAACCAACATGTCGAACTCCGATCAGAAATACAACGCCCTGCAGGCTGTCTTGCAAAAACGGATGGCCAACGGCCTTGAGGGCCAGATCGCCTACACGTGGTCGAAGTGCATGAGCAACTCGCCTGGATACTTTGGCACTGGCTGGGGCAGCACTAATGCCACCAGTTCGGGCGGTCAACCCGGGTGGGAGAACATCTACAATCCACGCTTGAATTGGGGCCCATGCTACTACGATCAGGCGCAAATCCTCACCAGTTACGTAACGTATGCGCTGCCGTTCGGCCGCGGTAAGCAATTTGGCCACGACATGAACCCGGCTCTGAACGCCGCTCTCGGAAACTGGGAGATCGGCGGCATCGTTACGCTGCATAGCGGCAACGCTTTGACTCTCAATAACTTTGGCGGATGGGGCGTGGGTGGAAACTCTGACAACACCAACGGCGTCGGTCCCTACACTCTGTCGAATTTGCCCGATTGCAACGGCTCGGTCAAGGTTCTCAACCAGAAGGTTTACGCGAACCAGACGCCTGGCCAACCCGGCTACATCCAATACATTGATCCATCTCCCACCAATGTCAGTCCGGCGGCAGCGAACACGTTCGGCACATGTGGCGTGGGCAATGTTCGTGGCCCGGCTTATGCAAACTTCGATCTGAGCTTGCATAAGGGCTTCCTGTTCACCGAACAGCAGAAGCTTGAATTCCGGTTCGAGGCGCTAAACGCATTCAACCACCCGGACTGGACTTTCTCCGGTGGGCCTGCGAACGGTTCATTTGATCCAGGCACTGCTGGCAGCAATCCCAACTTCGGTCACATTACCGGTGCTCAAGGAGCGCGAATACTTCAGTTCGCTCTGAAGTTCTCTTTCTAGCGGGCCGGAGCGGCAGTCGAATCATGGCAGGCGCCGCAAGGTGCCTGCCTTTTGTTTCTTTGCAGCCAACAAGCGACGCAGCGACGAGTTCGAACCCGTGACCAGATCGGCTTATAATCGACGAATGCTTCGCCTTCATCGGCTCTCCATTCTCTTCCCTGCCTGTCTGCTGGTCGCTGCATCGCTATACGCCAACGCGCAGAGCGCCGCCAAGCCTTCTTCAGCGCCGGCTGGAAACGAGGCGCAGCGCGCCATCGAGATGGCCGAGAGCGGACACTGTACGCAGGCTCTGCCGTTGCTGAAGAGGGCCATTCATCAGGCGGGCAACAAAGAGATCAAGAAGCGCGTCGGACTCGACGGCCTGCATTGCGCCATGACTCACAATCTTCCTTACGAGTCGCTGGATTTCCTGCTCGTCTTGAACCACGAATTCCCGCGCGATCCCGAAGTGCTCTACGCCGCTACGCATGCCTATTCCGATCTCGCTCTGCGCACCTCGCAAGACCTCGCCAACGAAGCTCCCTTCTCATTCCAGGTCCATGAACTAAACGCTGAGGCCTTGGAGCTTCAGCACAAGTGGGATGAGGCGGCAGTGGAGTATCGCAAGATTCTGGAAATCAATCCGACCATGCCGGGCATCCACGCCCGCCTTGGCCGAGCGCTGTTATCAAAAGAGCCGCCATCTGCGGCCGAAGTCGAGCAGGCCAAGAAGGATTTTCAGGAGGAGTTGGAAATCGATCCGAGCAACGCTGTCGCCGAATTCGTGTTGGGACAACTGGCGGCAGACGCGAGTGACTTCTCCACGGCGATCCAGCACTTTGGCCGCGCCGCCAAGCTCGACACCACTTTTATGGAAGCTTACCTGGGGCTGGGCACCGCCTATAACTCAGCCAAGCAGTTCACCGATGCCATCCCTCCGCTAGAGACCTACGAAAAGATGGCGCCCGACAGTCCCACCGGCCACTACCAACTGGCCGTCGCCTACGCAGGAGCAGGGCGCAAGGCAGACTCCAACCGCGAAGCAGCTCTGCAGCGCCAATCGTCCGAGGCGCTTGAGTCCGTGAAGCGGAGAGCGGCGACGGCGATGGAAAATCAGACGAACAACGCCAAGCAGCCACCGGAGCAGAAGTAACGATGCGGTGGCGCCCCAGGCTCCGCGGAAGACGAGATTTTCTACGGGCGATGGCAGGAGCGCTGGCCCTCCCATCGCTGAACCGGTTCTCCCTGGCATCCGACCCGGTCGTTTACCCGTTCTCCGAAATTCCGCCCTCGGCCAGCGGCATCACCTGGTCGCACACCGCCGGCAATTCTCCGGAAAAATATCTCCCGGAATCCACCGGGGCGGGCTGCGCATTTTTCGATTACGACAACGATGGATGGATGGACATCTATCTCGTCAACAGCGGCCTTTGCGATTTCTATACGCCGCCCAAGCCCTTGCGCAATGCGCTCTATCGCAACAATCGCGACGGCACCTTCACCGACGTCACCGAAAAAGCCGGCGTGCGCGGCGACGGCTACGGCATGGGCGTCGCCGTCGGCGACTATAACGCCGACGGATTTCCCGACCTCTACGTCACCCAGTACGGCCGCAGCATTCTCTACCGCAACAATGGTGACGGCACCTTCACCGACGTCACCGAAAAAGCCGGCGTCGCCGCTCCCGGATGGGCTTCCAGCGCCGTCTGGTTCGATTACGACAATGACGGCAAGCTCGATCTCTTCGTTTGCCGCTTCGTCGATTTCAGCAAAGGCAAGAATCACCGCTGCGGAGCGCCCAACATTCCGGCGATTGCGGGCATGAACGAGTATTGCTATCCCCGCATCTACACGCCCATGCCAAGCTGGCTGTTCCATAACAACGGCGACGGCACGTTCACCGATGTCAGCCAGAAAACGGGAATTACCGACAATCCCGGCAAATCCTGGGGAGTCGTAGCAACCGATATTAATAATGATGGCTGGCTCGACCTTTTCATCGGCAACGACACGGTCGCGAACTTCCTCTTCGTGAATCGTGAAGGCCGACATTTCGAGGAAATCGGCTTTACGTCAGGTGTCGCGTACGGCGAGGGCGGCAAGGCTCGCTCGGGCATGGGCGTCGATTCCGCCGATTTCAACCAGGACGGCTGGATGGACCTGTTCGTCACCGATCTCAACCACGAACTCAACGGCTTCTATCAAAACCGCCACGATGAAACTTTCGACGACATTGCCGGCCCCACTGGAATCGCGAATGCCTCCAAGCTCATGAGCGGCTGGGGAGTGAAGTTTTTCGACTTCGACAACGACGGCAATGTGGATCTGTTTATCGCGAACGGCCATCCCGATGACCTGATCGAAAAAATCTACGACAGCGTTTTTTATCGCGAACCGCTGATGCTGTTCCAAAACACCGGCAAGGAACTGAAGAACATCAGCCGCGAGAGCGGCCCTGCATTCTCCCGCTCACTCTCAGCCCGCGGCCTCGCCCTCGGAGATTTCGATAACGACGGCGCCATTGATGTGCTCGTCTCGAATAATGACTCCGCCCCCGTTCTGTTGAAGAACAACGTCGGCAGCAAGAACCATTGGCTCGGCATGCACCTCACCGGGAAGACGTGCAATCGCGACGCCATTGGCGCGCGTATCGCGTGGCAATCCGGCGATCTGAAGCGCAGCACGATGAAAGTCGGCGGCGGAAGCTATCTTTCGTATCACGATCCCCGCGTCGTGCTCGGCATCGGCGGAAGAGAACAATTCGACTGGGTTGAGATCAAATGGCCCAAGCCCAGCACCATTGTTCAGCGCTTCACCGACCTCCCGGTCAATCGCTACATTTCGATCGTCGAAGGAGAAGACAAATGGAAATAAGTCGAGCTCTGGATTTCAGCGAAGCAGCAGAAGGTTATGACGCCCCGGTCGCCAGCGCCTCGTAAGCTGCGCCCAGGACAGGCGCATCCTCGTTCAATACAACGCTGATCGGAATGCGTGCCAGTTCGCGGCTGAGCTTCGATTTGTCGCTGAATACGCGCACAAAAGTCCCATCTTTCATTTTGGGCAGGATCTTCAGCGCAATCCCTCCCGCAACGAACACTCCGCCGAACGGAAGAACGCGAAGGGCCATATTCCCCGCCTCCGCCGCATAAGCTTCCGTCCATATTTGCAGAGTCTCGACACACGCCGAACAGCTTGCCTCCAGTGCGTTGTGGGTGATCTGGACGGCAGCATCCACAGTCGGATCGTCAAACCAGGCGTGCTGGACACCCGGGAAAATAATCTGATGGATGGCGCGAAAGCCGCGTCCGGAAACGACTTCCTCGCAGGAAACGCGCGGCATCCGTTGCCGCAAGGAATGCACGAGCAGCATCTCCCGGTCATTGCGCGGAGCAAAGTCCGTCAGGCTCGCCTCCGATGGAAAGATTCGGTAATGCGTGCCATCCCAAAAGAGCAGCGCCTCTCCAAGTCCCGTCCCCGCCGCAATCAGCGCCTTCGGCGCGCGCTCTTTCGCAACGGCGTTATTGAGCGGCAGAAAGTCGTGCTGCGACAAATGCGACAAGCTAGCCGCTGCCCCTACCAGATCATTCAAAAGAAGAATGCGCGTCCGATCCAACCCGAGGGCATTGGCAAGTGCTGCCGCGTCCACCACCCACGGAAGGTTATTAGTCACGACGCGGTCTTCAACGACCGCTCCCGCGCAGGCGAACGAAGCCATTTTCAGCTCATTGATCGCGATCCCCTGTCCGCGGGCGCGGCCCAGAAAATCCTGCACCAGCTCCTCAATGGCCGGGAACTCTCGCGTCGCCAGACGCAAGCGAAACATCGGCTTTAAACGTGAGCCCTCAATCGCGAACAGTATTAAGGTAGTCTTGGTACCCCCGACATCTCCCGCCAGCAGCATGATCTTTGCCTCGCGCACACAAGGGAACTCCCGCAGTATACCGCTCTGGGCGCGGCTCGCCGCGGATAAACGCGCGTCAGAGCCATCCCCGCGCAGCCTTGAAAAAGGGTGTCGCAGTCCGCACCCCATTGGTTCGTAACCTTCTTCCGACTCGCGAATCATATCTTTCTTAAGCGGCCTCGTCCGGGAAGTGAAGTCGAAAAACAAAATTCACTTTCAGCCGCCGAAATTACAATTCGTTGCTGGCATTTTTTAGTGATCTGGGCCATGCTGTCGTTCGCGCTCTTCACAGGTCCGTTGATGTCTTAATGAGGAGAAATGTCTGCTGAGCTGAATCAGGTGGGGAATCCGGCGCAACAACTCCATGAGCAGCAGCTGATCCAGCGCATCCGCGACGGCGAGCATGAGCTTTTTTACGAGCTGATTCGGCCCTACGAGCGGCGCATCTACGCCGCAGCCTTTGCCATTCTGCGCAACGAGGCCGATGCCGCCGATGCAGCGCAAGAGGCCGTCTTAAAGGCCCTCAAGCACATCCGGCAGTTCCGTGCCGAGGCTCGGTTCAGCACATGGCTGATCCAGATCACCGTCAATGAGGCGCGTATGCGAAGAAGGAAAGAACACGCCCATCTTATGGAGTCAATTGCCGGCGATGACGCCGAAGATGCCAGCTACACGCCTCGCGACTTCGCGGACTGGCGCGAGATTCCCTCCGAGTCTCTGGAACGGAAGGAAGTCCGCGAGAAGCTGGCCGAGGCGCTGGCATCGCTCGGTCAGATTTACCGCGAAGTTTTTGTTCTGCGTGACATGGAGCAGATGAGCATCGAAGACACCGCCAAGGCCCTCGGAATCTCGCCCGGTTCGGTCAAGACTCGTCTGCTCCGCGCGCGCCTGATGATGCGGGACCTCCTCGCGCCGGGGCTCGGCGGCGCATGGAGCACGAAGTTGTCGTTTGCAAAGGGGACTAAGCCATGGTCGTGACCTGTAAAGATGTCTGGCGCGAAATTTCGAACTATATCGATGATGACATCGAACCCGGTTTGCGCGCTGCCATGGAGGAACACTTTCGCGGCTGTCAGCGTTGTTCCGCGGTGCTGAACGGCACGCGTAACGTGATTCGCTTATATAGTGACGAACGGATGCTTGAAGTTCCGCTCGGATTCAGCCGCCGCCTGGAACGACGCCTGGAACAGAGCCGCCAGCAGAGCCGAAGAAGTTTTCTGGGCTGGATGGCGGCCGCTGCCGCCGCTGCTCTGGTTTTCGGAGCCATCGAAGTCAGCCGCTCTTCCCTTTCCAACCGTTCCAGCCTTCGATCCCAGTTGGCTCAACAAGCGGTCGGCATCCCCCCGGAAATGATGGTCATCGTCGCGACCGATGGAAAGAACTTTCATGTCACCGGATGTCCCTTTATCCACGATAAGACAAACTTGCGCACCATCTCCGCTCGGGAAGCAATGAAGGAAGGCTATACGCCCTGCGTGCGCTGCATGAAGAAATACATAAAGACTTGAAACGCCTTCGCGTGGCCGCTTTCGCACTTCGTTGCGGCCATCGCGAAGTAAAATCCGAAAACTCGCCCGAACTAGTGCTGCTTCATCCCATCGTCTTTCTTCATGCTGTCATCCTTGTTCATCTCGTGTTTCTTTGTCTTGTCTTTCCTGGTCTTCTTCGCCTTCTTGTCGTTCTTCATTTCGTCTTTCTTCATGCCATCGTCTTTCTTCATGCCATCCTGCTGCATCTGGTCGTTCTTCATGTTGTCGCCGGATTGCGCGAGCACGCTAACGGGCATTGCCAGAAAGCAAAGGACCATCAGTTTGCCGATCATTTTCTTCATGAGGTTTCTCCTGTTTTGTATCGGAATTCTTCGGGACGAACCGAATCGCAGGTAGGATGCGAGACCTCACGGAAAGTTACAGTCGATCAGCGGCTTTGCAGAAACTGTAACTTTTCACGCCCGGCCGACTCTATTTGAATGTGGGGAAAATCGTCCCGTCGTTGCCGAAAGGAATCTCTATGTCCGCCTCATGTCGTCTGTCTGTTTTGTTATTGCTCCTCGCGTCTGTGTGCGTCACCGCTTGTAATGCAAGAGAACGGGGCAGCGTTCAAATCCCCGCGCCCGCCGTAGATGCGTCGCTCTCGGCGGCCAAGGGCGAGCAGACCGTAGTCTTCGCCGGCGGCTGTTTCTGGGGAATTCAGGCTGTCTTCGAGCACGTCAAAGGAGTGATCAGCGCGACCTCAGGCTACTCGGGAGGTTCTGCCTCGACCGCCGAATATGAGACCGTCAGCACCGGCACAACCGGCCACGCCGAATCCGTGAAGATCGTCTACGATCCCTCGCAGATCACCTATGGCGAGCTTCTTCATGTCTTTTTCTCGGTTGCCCATGATCCGACGCAACTCAACCGCCAGGAACCGGACCAAGGCACTCAGTATCGCTCCGTGGTTTTCTATAATACCGATGAGCAAAAGAAAATTACTGAGGCGTACATCACGCAACTCGACGACGCGAAGGTGTTTCGGCATAAAATCGTCACGCAAGTAGTTCCGCTCAAGGCTTTTTATCCCGCGGAGGCCTACCACCAGGACTATGCCACCCGCCACCCCAACAATCCGTACATCGCCTATAACGATGCGCCGAAGGTCGCTCATCTGCAACAACAGTTCCCGACACTTTATGTCGGAAAATGACGGGACTCGAACTGGCAGGGATTCCAGTGTAGTACGTCGGAAATAAGGGTACGGATGAGGGAGTGTCAAAGTCAGAAACCGTCTGGCTGGCACTCCCTCAGCGGCTGAAGCCGCGCCTTATTTGCTTGTGCTTACGGATGGGCTGAAGCCCATCCCTTTCAAAGCGAATGCATGTTTCAAAGCGAATGCATGTCCATCTGTTTGACGCACTCCACTTGATCGGAATCGCAATTCTGCGAGCTAGCAGCTTAAGGATTTCTATGGACTTAAGACTGGGGCGGGCGTTAGAACTCATCTGCCATCGCAGAATGAGCACACCCGAGCCATCGTGCTGAGTCCCGATAATTCAATCTTGGGCGCAAGATAATCTTCTCGAACCGGTTCGTCTCTCATCAGATCGGTACTTAGGTACTTCTTGTTATCATCCGGAAAAACCGTGACCACAACCGCGTTTGGCCCAAGCTGCTCTTGCACCTTGAGCGCAGCCAGGAAGTTGCATCCGGAAGAGATGCCGACGGCGAGCCCCAGTTCCGACGCCAACTTATGGGCCATCACGATCGAATCTCCGTCGCAGACGGCGATGACCTCATCGAGTGCAGTTAGATCCACCAGCGCCGGAATAAACTCGTCAGAGATTCCCTGAATGCGGTGTTTGCCCACTTTGTGCCCCGTCGACAGCGTCGGCGATTCGGCCGGTTCGACGGGATGAATCTTCACCTTCGAATTCCGGCTCCGCAGGAAGCGTCCAACTCCCATCGCCGTCCCGCCAGTTCCCACTCCAGCAACAAAAGCATGCGGCCTCAGGCCCGCGCTTTCCAGTTGCGACCAAATTTCCGGCCCGGTCGTGCTGGCATGCGCCTCGGTGTTGGCTTCATTCGAAAACTGGCGCGGCAGAAATACGTCGGATCGTTTCGCGGCAAACTCTTCCGACATTTTAATGCTGCCGAGAAATCCACCTTGCTCCTTGCTCACCGGAACAATCTCCGCTCCGTAAGCGCGAATCAGTTCTTTGCGCTCCAGGCTCATCCAATCCGGCATGAAAATCTTCACCGGATGCCCCAGCGCCCGCCCGAGCGCCGCGAACGAAATGCCGGTATTCCCGCTCGTCGCCTCCGCAATCGTGTCGCCGGAGTGTAGCTCCCCGCTGGCATACGCTTTCTTCATGATGTGCAGCGCCATCCGGTCCTTGATGCTTCCGGTCAGGTTCAACTGCTCACACTTCGCGTAGATGACTCGTCGCTTTCCGCCAAAGGAAAACTCAATGCCCAAAAGGGGCGTATTCCCGACCAGACGTCCGAGTTCCTTCAACTTTCTCGCTGCCGGGTCCACTCCCTCGTCCTGCTTCGGCACGGACGTCAATATTTCAGGCATTTGTCAGTCCTTTCACCCCGAGCAGCATCGTCAAATCCTCATGGTCCTGTTATACGACAACACCTTCAAGCCGAAACCACAGTGATCGAAATCACAGCACAAAGCCCTAAGTCCCCGCATGGGAGGTGGGCAGAACGCTCTGAACCAGAGGGGTAGTGCCTGAAATGTGCGTTTATTTTCAAGCGACTATAATTTCACATTCGTGGCTAAGACACCCCCATTTGTCGTGTCTGTCCTCTCTTTGGTGGTGGCTATGTTCTTAGCTCGCCCCCCTCAAGAAGCCACCTCAAACCTATCAAAATGGGCAGAATTCTTAGGTCTTAAGAATATTTCACACTGGGTACAAAACCCGTTTTTCGACCGATGGGCGATAGCAAGCCTAATCGTGCTTGCTATCCTGGTATGGGTAATTCCTTACATCCTGAACCGCAGACGCAAAGCGTTTGAGATCATCTACGATCACAGGAATATCGGGCGACAATTCCGAGAATTAAAAACAGTCGAAGAGTTTTCTAGCCACACTACGGGGGTAGAGTACAGGGTTAAAATTCGAAACAACACAGATAGGACACTGGAAGATGTGAAGGTTAAATCAGAGTTTCTAGGGCAGATCGGAACGCTGCCAATACGCCTAAAATTCCACGAAACGAAGCAACCGACTTGCACGCTGGACCCTCATGATAGTGCTTTTGTTCCACTGTTATTTATTCCACTGCCTCTTTTTAAGCCGGGAACTCCGACTGGAATATCGTTTTCTAGTTTTTATGGCCCAGTGCGAGTAACGGTTAGTGCAAAGAATACGAAGGCAGTTGTAAGGGACTTTCATCTTACGCCTATTTCGATTCCCTTCGATCCGTTCAAGCAATCCCTGATTTCCTAAGCTATCAGCTCAGAAATAGTCCACACATGATCTGTTAAGCCCGCTTCCATCGCCGGGGTAACGCGGAGCGATTTGTGAACGCGGCAGAAATTGTAGTACGCGAAGTGCAGCGCGACGGCTGCTTTCAG
>Ga0187887_10002030_pt1 | contig 16686 bp, 13 predicted proteins | sample June2016WEW_7_10_FD_132977 | JGI IMG/M metagenome (GOLD analysis project Ga0187887, IMG submission 132977) | Peatland microbial communities from SPRUCE experiment site at the Marcell Experimental Forest, Minnesota, USA - June2016WEW_7_10 | ecosystem: Environmental > Terrestrial > Soil >...
ATATCGCATTTGATGTGGCGTTCGACGCGTACTGGTTCTACCTTACTGATAGAGTTGAGAAGGACATTACGCCAATCACTTTTTCGCTTAGTAAGAATGAAAATGGTAGTGATTTGTACAGTATTCATAGCTCTTTAGTAATTCAATCTAAGATCGTTTCCAGCGTAGTTGCTTTCAAGGTGTATAATGAGGTAATAAATGATGGCGCAGAGGACCCTAAAGTTAAAGAATTGGTAAATAAAGTAGAGACTAGTTTTGGAACTTATATTTCTGAAATGAAAAAAGGCAATGAAGCAGGCTTTGCGACGGCCGAAAGAGATATGAGGGAAAGCATAGATTCGTTTGATTTAGATGGAAAAAACCCAGATGGGTTCAAAGCTTTTTTATCTAGGTTAAATGCTAGAGCGCGAACGAATTTCAATATTAAAAATTTGGAGGCTTTCACTATAAGAAAAAGTTAAATAACTGATTAAGCAAAATGATAAACATGGGGGCTTTTGAGGTAAGAGATCTTATCAGGGCGGAAACTCATGAAACGGTGGCCGATCCTGTTATGGTCGATGGCATGCGCGCAAATGGTGGCAATACTGGGGAGTACACCCTTTGCGTTCTGGCCGATGAGGAGAGGCTATTGATGAAATTTGCAGAGCGCGGTCCAAGTAAAGGAAAATGGAATTTTCCGGGGGGCAAGATTGAGGATGGTGAGAGCATAGTCCAATGCGCCATAAGGGAGGTCATTGGTGAGACCGGGCTGACAATGCATGATACCTTCTATCACGGATTTGTTGATGCTTACCACGGAAATGACGGAGTGTGCAATAGGGTCCACATACTCTCTTCCGAATCGTTTACAGGGAAACTCAGATCCAGCATAGAGGGAGAAGTTACATGGATCCCAAAGGTCAGGGTGCCTGTCCGGAAGATGTGGCATGACGTACAGATATGGCTTCCGCACATCGAGCATAGGAGGGAATTCAGAGTTGTCGCACGCTACAATAACGAGAGGGGCGACGTGCTGGAAGGGCTTGAGATAAAGGTGAAGGACAGGGAGAGGGTCAGGAGGCCTGAAAAAGAAAAGCAGTATTAGGAGAGTATGATTATTGTCCTAGTTGAAGTGAGAGAATGATAGATGTGCAGAAACCTGGAAAGGATTTGTCCAAGGAAGCGAAATCAACTCAGGAGGTAACTGAAAGTATTGCTGAGTTCTGCAAAAGGCATGACGTAATACGCGCTAATTTTACCCTTATAAATGGGCATAAGGGAAGTTATTATGCACCAGAAGGAACACTGCCTTCCTTAAGAAAATGAGATCGCGCTTGCTTGGCTAGACCCCTAAATACCTTGTAGGCTTAGCTCAGCGTGGCGCTTCAATTATCAGCTAAACCTAAGAAAAGCGATAGGCTTTAATAAATCCATAATAGAGAGTATATTATTCAGTAAAAATCTAGGTTATTTGGAGGTCTTGGCTCTTTTGCCAGGGCGCGCATTTGCTGGATAGGGGTATGGCAATGCCAGACGCAAAGTCGAACTACGCAGTGGAGGTGAAAAACCTCTCGAAGGTCTACAAATCGGGCACAATAGAGGTGGACGCACTGATCGACGTATCGTTTTCACTCAAGAAGGGGGAGTTCGCCGCGATCGTAGGCCCGTCCGGCAGCGGCAAGTCGACACTCATGCACATACTCGGCACGATAGACAAGCCGACAATGGGCGAGGTCTACATAGACGGAATAGCCACATCTGAAATGGATGGCAATAAACTGGCTGAGTTCCGCAACACCAAATTGGGTTTTGTCTTCCAGGCATTCAATTTGGTGAACGGCCTTGATGCAACGATGAACGTTGAGCTGCCGCTCATGGTGAGCCCGCTGTCGATGGAGGATAGGAAGGAGAGGGCCGATAAGATACTCACGCAGCTTGGGCTTGGCGAGAGACTCAAATTAAAGCCCACCCAATTAAGCGGAGGCCAGCAGCAAAGAGTAGCTGTTGCGCGCGCGCTGATAAACAACCCGACGCTTGTCCTTGCTGACGAGCCTACAGGGAATCTCGATACAAAATCAGGTGAGGAGGTAATCAAGCTCTTCAAGGACATATGCAGAACCAACAATGTCACTATAGTAATGGTTACACACAACCCCGACATAACAAAGCGTTGTGACAGGGTGATACACATAAAGGACGGAAGACTAGAGAAAATTGAGGTATTCAAATGAAGACAAGAATGAACTGGATAGGATTTCTGCTGCTGTTTGCAGCGCTGGTGCCCGTTGTGGCTTTTGCAGGAACAAGTGGACCTTCGCCAATCCCGCCACCGCCCAACTTCCAGATAAGCACCAACACAATCACGCTTTGCAAGGGAATAATAAACACGGTGCCGATAGCCATCAAGACGCCGCAGGGCGCAACGCTGATGCAGGACGTGCAGCTTAGCCTTACGAATTCGAGATACGCATATACAGTAGGGAATGGGTCTGTCAGCGCCGTGAACGTAAGCGCAAATCTTACGAAGGTTGTCCCATTGTCCGTTTTCGTAAGTCTAAATGCCACTCCGCTTGTTTCCACAGGCATCGCTATAAACTATCAATACTCGACCTTGTACACTGACAGTGAGGTCAGGAACATATCTTTCGGGACAGAGACCTGCGCAAGCCCGCTCTCCGTTTCCGTAAGCCCTGGAGTGCTCACATCAGGCAAGATACAGAACATAACAGTCAACTTCACGGACACGGGAAGCAAGACGCTCAACTATCTCTCGATACACTCAGCCCTACCACAGATTGACGGTACTTTCCTTGGAGCACAGCCGCTGCAGATAACTTCTATCGCGCCGGGAACAACTACAAGCCTCAAGGAGCAGGTCTTTGTATACAACAATGCAACACAGTCATTCCCAGTAAACATGTCAGTAAGCTTCTACAACGGGACCAGCCTTGAACAGATGTCGGTCAACCCGATAGTACTGTCAACAGGCATAATCAACATAACGCCATCAAGCACAACTCTTTCGCCGACAACACCTGCGCCGGGCACCGTATTTTCGATATCCTTTGTACTTACAAATGTAGGCACATCAAAGGCCTCTGCAGCAACAGCAACTGCGTTGCCACCAAGCGGCTTTTCGCCTTACGGCTCGGCATCTGTCTTCATAGGAGACATGCAGGTTGACACGCAGACACCGGTCACCGTGACATTGACATCTCAGTCATCGCTGCACTCAGGCAACTACATAATACCAATAAGAATAAACTACCTCAACACCCTCAGGCAGAATCTGAGCACTACAATAGATGTGCCGATTAAGATGAGCGCGCTTGCCGCCAATTCACTCTCTGCTGTAAACGCAACGAGGTACAGGACTGCTCACAGCTCAAGTGGAAGCTTGCTGCTATTGATACTGATAATAGTTGTCATAGTGGTTGCGGTGCTATTCCTCATGGAGAGGGGCAAGCACAAGAGGCTGAAGGAGGAGCACAGGCGTCTCAAGAACATGAACGCCAAGGGCAGCACTACTAAATAGAACCAACTGGTTGATGAATGAACATTCAAGACATATTGTGGCTTAGCATAAAGGATCTGAGCGAGAAGAAGATGAGGACTGCGCTCACTGTAGTCATGGTAGTTATAGGAGTTGCGGCCATAGTCGCGCTGACATCCATAACCGCAGGAGTAAGCCACAGTATAAGCGCGTCGCTATCGACTCTCGGCCCGACTTCAATAATAGTCGAGGCTAAAGCCGGGGTTCCGCTCACCTCTGCAGATACTTCGACACTTTCTGGGCTTCCAAATGTTACAGGAGTCACGCCGGTTGTTGAAGGGACTGCAAACCTGTATTCTGGAAATCAGAACGTGTCAGTGTCGATTGTGGGGGTGTCTCCAAGCGAGCTGGGCAGTATAGTCGGGCAGAATCTTTCACTCTACCAAGGAACCGTGTATCAGGACACGATAACCCCATCAGTTGTGATAGGCCACAGCGTTGCATTTCCCACCGCAGTCTCGAGTGAGCAGGTCATAAATGTAGGGCAGACCGCAACACTGAAACTGGGTGGAAAGGGAGGCCGGACAGTCACCGTTCCAATAGTCGGGATATTCCCGTCCCAAACCAGCTTCATAGTGCCGATAAACACTGGTGTGTTCATGTCGCTTTCCGCAGCCGAACTGCTGCTCCAAAGGACATCCTTCAATTACATAATAGTCACGGCATCCAATGTCAGCACCGTAAACTCGACCGCTAATTTGATATCAAACATTTATGGCAGCAGCGTTGATGTGATAACCACATCCTCAATACTTTCGACTGTCGCATCAATAACAGGCAGCCTTGGACTGCTCTTCGGGGCGATAGCCGGAGTCTCGCTGCTAGTTGCCGCGATAGGAATAATGAATGTCATGCTCATCGCGGTTTACGAGAGGACCCATGAAATAGGCATAATGAAGTCTGTCGGATTCAAGAACAGGAATGTTTTGATGATATTCCTATTCCAAGCTCTGCTGATAGGAATCATAGGGGGTGTTGTAGGCATAGGCCTTGGGGCAGGCGCATCGTACGGTTTGTCCGCGGTGCTTGGACATGGCAGTAGCACTGCCGCGCCGACAACTTCGTCCAGCAGTTCCGGAGCAAGCACAAGAGCAGGAGGGGCATCCGCATTTGGCGGGGGAGGCGGCGGAAGCTCAAGCGCGGCCAGCTCTCTTTCATTCAGCCCGGTCTTCCCAATCTCGACAATAGTGTACGCGTTGGTCATTGCTGTCGCTGTAAGTGTTCTGGCCGGCATATATCCTGCCTGGAGGGCATCAAAGATGGAACCAATAGATGCGCTAAGGCAGCTATAGCAGAAGCAGTAATGAGTTAGGCATAGAGCCTAACTTTCAATAAATTTATGCAGTTTTAGGGCTTTCTCTTCCTCTAAGGTATCTCTCATAGTCTATTCCTGCATCATTCAGCACGTCTATGAAACTTGCCGAATCATAACCTTGTAAAGTTTCCAAGAAAGGTGCCCTTTTTTCCCTTAATAGATCCGTAAGATTGTTCAAAGAAGTTTCAACAGAAGTTAACACATTTCTACTGTCTTTATCGCTGATTCTTGCCTCTTTGATAGCCCTTTCCAACTCTTTGCCAATATCTTTATCATGTATTGCAATGTGGAAAAGTACTCTTGCATCGGTCCTCTTAACTTCGTGTGGCTGCAAATCATCTCTCCCAGTATCGACCCTAAATGTTGTTGCCATTTTATCACAGTATTATTGCAACTTTCTTAATATATATACTTTTACAAAGCATAGCCAATTGACGTAGTATTGTTTTGCAACATTAATATTGAACTTGTACATTTAATCGGTAATTTTTGGATTATTTGTGAAAAGCCACAGGATATGGAAAGCTATATATATTTCCAACGTCACTTAATTATCTAATTATTTTCGTGTTTTTTGATACCACAATGTTTTGCGTTTCTGGAAGTTATTTTGCAGTTTCGGTGTGATAAAATGAAAATAGAAAACAGCTTTGCGCTACTATTGGTTTTGGCAACGGCAGTAGGGCTAGCAGGCAGCATGACGCTGCTTAACGCGGCAGGAAATGTGACCAATTCAACGGCAAACACAATGGTGTCTGCGGCAAACACACCAGCAATCACCAATTCTACTGTCACTAGCTTAAATACAACCACGATTCCGGTTGTAAGCAACCTGTCAATAGAGGACCCCTACGCGATAATAAGCAGAAGCAATGTAACGACAGCAACAGTGAAACAGGGCCAGATAACAACAATAACAATACAGGACAATGGTGCTAGCGGCGGCAGGCCGCCTTATACTTACCAGTGGCTTGAGCAGGTACCTGGACATGGCAAGCTGACCAATGCAACAGACTGCGGAGCCGGAAACCTTCAGTCAACCGGCGCAAAGCCGGTCCCATGCATAGTCTCCGTAAACCCATCGATGCAGCTTGGAAAATACGTTTTCAGGATAGAAGTAACTGACGCTAACAACAAGACCGTGATCGACGACGGATTCACCCTCATAATAACAAACCTCAATTTGAGCACTTCCTTGATAGTCAATACCGGCAATTCAACTGCTACAGGGACTGCCAGCGGCGGAAGCGGCACTTACGACATGAAATGGCAGATAAATGGAACAAGTGACACGAGCACGCCGTGCACATTGACATATAATTACAATAATAATACAACAGGCCAGAGCACCTTCATTCTGACAGAGGGAGCAGGTTACACAGACGCTTATGGATGCTCATACAACCTTTCTTACGGTACATACAAGGTAAAGTTCACTGCTGCAGACGCCCAGAACCTTTCAGACGCGAGCTCAAGCACGTCGGTGCTTGTAGTTGACTGGCCATCAGGGATATTCTCAAACAACACGATAAGGCAGGGGCAGTCGAACACGCTGACAGTCGCGTGGTCCGATATCGGCTATTGCGGCCCCTCAAGCCACCCAACAGAGTCTGATGCGCAGGACAACGAACAGAGCAATTCTAACTGCGGCAAAGGCCAGACATTCTACCCGTACAACTTTACAGTCAGCCTTTATTCCACGCAGGGCTTGTCATGCTCCCCGTCAGGGAATGCATTTGCCTCTACTTCCGCCAACGTTCCGGCAACTGTCAGAAGCTTCAACAAGCAGGCGACATTCGTGGTTTCGCCGCTCACTACAAACACGTACTGCTACAATGTTAACTACTACGCAGGCTACTACACTAAGTCAGGCAGCAACTACGTTTACAATTACGGGCTGGTGCACACAGAGGGATCCGATTCGGGTAATCCATGCAGTGCAACGATAACAGTACTTCCGGCACTTCCGAACAAAAACCCTCTGAATGTCTCGCTCAGCGGATACAGCATTCTGGACCAGGGCCAGACAGAGACGCTTACGGCAACGAGCACAGGCGGTAGTACTTCAAACACATTCACTTTCTTCTTTTTGAACGCATCATTGGTTCCAAATGCAGTTATATATGGTACTTCTGGACCATGCGCCAACATAGTGACGAGTGCTTCTACAGCAACGTGCACGTTTGTCGAGCCCGTGGGCGAGTACAAGTACGGGGTTGGGGTAACAAGCAACTCGCAGACTGCAAATTCAGGTCCAATATATCTGAATGTCAGCAATTCACTTGCGCTAAATGGCATAGGGATAACTGCAATCCCATCTAACATAATCAGCGGCAATTCTATTCAGATAACAGTATCTTGGACAGGCGGCGCGCCGACATACACCGTGCAGCTCTACTCGAGCACAACACCATCATGCTCCTCATCGTCCACTCATATAGGGTCAGTGCAGGCAGGAGCATCGAAGCACAATACAACTTTCACAGAATCACCAACATCTACGTTATACTACTGCGCAACAGTTACCGATTCGTCCAACATGCCCGAAATAGTAACCACAGGCAGCGTGGAAGTAAATGTAGCTTCAAGTGGTGGAGGCGGAGGTGGCGGTGGTGGAGAAGGACCTCCTATAGTTTTTTCAGTAATTGCAAACCCATCAACCCCAGCTATATTTGACGTTGGGCAGAGTACCAACATAAACGCAGTTGCAACAGGCGGAAGCGGCATTTACACATACACATGGACTTCCAACGGATGCTCAGGCATAGCATCTTCTGGCACAGGAAATTCATTTACATACACACCAACAGCAGCAACGGCAGGCTGCACATTCACATTCACCGCAAATGACGGAACAACCACCAACACTGCGTCGACTGCTCCGGCAGTGGTGGACACCCAGCCCATATTGTCGATAAGCCCAAGCAATGTCCTGATCGACAGCGGCCAGTATGAGGCATACATTGCCAGCGTTACCGGAGGCAGCGGGCCATTCAACATAGAGCTGTATAATGTAACTGGCAGGTCACAACAGGGTCCCAACGTGGACATCACCCTGCCAGGAGGCTCGAATGAGATAGTCTTTGAGGTCTCTGGCATTGGCAGCTTTGCCTACAACGCAATCGCGACAGACAGTGGCACTACAGTGCCGTACACATTCAACAGCGCGAGCAACACCATAACGGTGTACAATGCATTGCAGATAATCTCCTTCACATCATCGAACAGCGTGATAGATGTAGGGCAGTTGACAAACATAACCACAGTGATAAGCGGTGGCATAGCGCCTTACACATACAACTTCATAATCACCAACAGCACTAGCGCAATAGTGGGCAACGAGCTGCTGAGCGGAATAACTTCGAACACCGCATCCTATATATTCAAGCCTGCAAATGCCGGCACGTACATCATAGATGTCGGTGTTACTGACAGTGCATCGGCGCCGCAAAGCGTATATGACCCGATAAACGTGAGGGTAGGTTCGCCGGAGATAGCGCTGACGCCCAGCAACACAAGACTGCCATCAGGTGGCACAGAGACATACACGATTACAATAGCAAGCAACACAGGCATAGGCCCATTCACCGCAGAACTCTTCAATGTTACTGCGGGCGCAAACACAGAGGTAGGCGGCAACGTGATGATACCTGTAGGTGGTGGGAGCAACTCCATATCATTCCCCATCTACAACACAGGCACCTACGACTTCGGGGCGATGGTGACAGACCTCGGAACTGGAATGCCGTATGTGTTCGGTTCAACAGTTAACATGATAACAGTAATTTCGAACGCAGTGCCGCCAGATAACGGCGTGGTCCTTTCGGTAACGCCGTCAAGCACATCACCGACCAGCGGCCAGTCAGAAACATTCACAATAAGCGTGAACGGAGGGGTTGGGTCGTTCGGCATAGAGCTGGTGAATCTCACAGGCACGCCGACTCAACAGGGCTCCAACGTAATAATATTCTCTCCAGGAGGGAGCAATACAATAACATTTCCCGTATCCAATACAGGCACATTCACTTTTAATGCAATAGGAACTGATGTGGGCTCTACAACGCCAAACGCAAACTACGTATTCAACTCCAGCAAGATCTCGATAAGCGTAAGCTCATCCGGTGGCGGTGGAGGCCCAGGCGGAGGTGGCTCAGGCGGTGGCGGTGGAGTATCAGGAGGCGGTGGCTCAGGCGGCGCGCCGCCGGTGCAGATCTCAACCTCTGGAGACTGCGTTGTAATCAACAACGTCGGAGTACCAAACAGCTTCAAGTTCAGCCTTGCGGGATATTCCTTCATGGCGACTGACAACTACATAGGCGCGAACTACACAGGAATCATAATAAACAACGAAACGTACGTGCTGGATCTAAACAGCTCGCAGCAGATAGGCAGCTCTCCGGTATACATGGAGCTTACCTCCGTTTCATACGAGCCGATAGAGCACTTGGTTAACCTGCGCGCATGCACGACAACAGCTCCGGTCAGCACCATAAACGTAACTGCAAACGTGAGCAATTCAAGCATAGTGATAACAAATGTCCAGCCTAGCTCGTTCAACGGGCTAGTGTCACTTGTCAGCACTACAGACACGCCGAATTTGCCACAGGGATACACAGGAATCTTCGTGGCGAACCTCACGGTCAATTCGATTACCGTAAAGACCGTAAACTTCACGGTCAACTACCAGTGTTATATCAGCCCGAATACCATACAGCCGTTCGAGTTGAGCGGCGGCGCATGGACGCCGGTTGAACCTTTCAACGTTAACTCCAGCACCTGCCTGGTGAACTACTTCATCCCGAGCGACTCGACAATCGGGCTCTTCACGACTTTCAGGCAGACTGCCTTCAAGGCGCCGGTCAGCAGCACAGTTCCTACGACTACGCTAAAGTACGTGATTGTAAAGACAACACCCAAGCCATTCCCGTGGTGGATAGTCATAGTGTCCGGTGGCCTGATTGCGATAATATCCGGCGCGAAGTACTGGACCATTGTCATAGCAAAGAGAAAGCTCCTAGCTGGCGCAGTTAAGTAGTCAGCATGCGCTTGTAGGGGCTGAAGGGGTTCCATTCGCCGCTATCAAAAATATCGTGCAGCTCTGGTTGGTCTGGGCCCTATAGCCCGGCGACAGGCTGGTGACGTTCAGGAAGATTTGCTTGGTGGTCCCGTTCGCGGTTACGTTGAAATATTCCGGTTTCGGGATGAATCCTGCGGTGACATTGGTCACGCTGTACCCGTATTTTGCCGCCACTGAATTCGCTATTGATGCCGCCTCCTTCATGCTTATGCTTGAGTTTACCTGGTGGAGCACCGCAGCTGCGCCTATCACCTCGGAGCAGTCGGCATTGAGCACGACCCCGATGAGGCTGTAGACATTGCAGCTAGCGTTTAGCTCTTCATGCGAATTGAAGTTGATCAGAGTATAATTGTAGCATACGATGGGGTGGGCCTGGTTGTATGTCTTGTTTATGCCTGATATGCTGTAATGGCTGCTGAAATAGTCCAGCCCCACAGCAGATACCAAATATGAATTTGCCACCTGGAATGCCGTGATGTCATTGCAGGATGATGCGTAGACTGGCACTGTGGTCTGCGTGGTGTAGGTTTCAGGCTCGGTGGTGGTGTATTGCACTGTAGTTGTGTATTGTACTGTAGCGGTGATTGTCGTTTTGGCCGGCTGCGCTGATGATGATTTGTAAGCGTGCCCGTTAGAGTATAGGATGAATACGCCTATGCCGATAACCGCCACAAGCGCGACAACCGCAAGAAGCGTGACGATGTTTTTCGTGTATCCCATATTGCAATCCTCTGTGTCGGTATGTTATAAATGCTTCTTTATATATTTTAGATAGATACGATGTCAAAGATCTGGGCGGACCGCCATTACGTGCTTTTCGTGATATCGGCGGTGATTTTCCTGATGACGGAAAACGTGATGTACATCCAGGGCTACCTCTATAGTTATGGATTTATCTTTGGAGTATTTTCCGCTGTGCTTTTCTTCGCTTACGCGCTGGTATATCTGCTCAGCATAAATGGCCGAAGGAAGAATGGAAAATTGCTGGACATCATCTTTATTCTCTCGCTTATCAATTTCATTGCAATGTTCGCCTTCAGTGGGCCGATATCCAACTACCTAACTTATTACACTGCAGAGACGGCCTTTGGGGCTGGCCTAAGTGCTGTGCTCATAATTGTAGTTGCGTTCCCGCTCTTCCTGGCGGCGTATCTCATTAGGGAAAAGCATCTCATGTACATAGGCCTTGCACTCCTTGCAATAGTTGTAGTCCTTCTTGTGGTGTACTTCCTCTCTGGCATCTTCATAAAATATTACACTATAGACGACGAGATATTCATAAGCATAAGGGAATTGCACTACTTCCTTGCAGGAATGAACCCGTACCAGAGCTCTGTGGCGCAGCAGGTCTACTACAATAGCAGCATAGTCGGCTTCACGCAGACGACCAACAACCAGATAATAGGCGTCCTGAACTATCCCGCACTTTACATGCTGGCGTTTTTGCCGTTTTACCTTACCATCCATCCGAGCATATACAACATAGAGCACCACATACTGCCCATTCAAGGCGCGGTGTTCTTCATCATCCTGCTCTTTGCCATAGCCTTTTCCATAGACAAGGAGCACCTGAAAACCCCGGTGTTCGGACTTGTGGTGCTGATAGCGCTTGGCTTCTCTCTCACATCATCTCCTGTTGACTTCCTGCTGATTGCACTTCTGGTGGTCGCCTACAAAAAAATAGGGACAAAATATTCCTGGTTGCTGATCGGCCTCTGCGTATCTATCCAGGAGCTTCTCTGGATACCTGCGCTGCTTTTTTTGGTATATTCGGTGAACAACTACGGCTTCAGGAAGGGCGCGTATGACTTCCTGGGCGCTGCTGCCGTCTTTCTCTTAGTGAACGGCTATTTCATAGCAAGGGGGCCTGTTGTGTTTTTCAGTTCGATTTTTGACACGGTGAAGAACCTGCTCCCAATAGGCACCTCTGCCTTTGGTTTCCCCTTACTTGCTAACTACCATATCCCGCTCAGCGCCTACATGCCGATCTTCCTTGTTGTTGTGGCTCTCGTAATTCTGTTCTATTCGTACTTCAACAAAAAGGCGCTTTTGGGGCTATTCAGCCTTGTCCCATTCCTTTTCCTATCGCGCTCGCTCGTCTCATACTACGCGATTTTTGTCACTCTGACTTTTGTGGCGCTCTTCATCAAGGACGGCAATGCAAAGAAAGGCGTGATTGAAGGATATCTCAAGAAGAGAAAACTAATGTTCTTTTCTGTTGTTGCGCTGCTGTCATTGGCTGTTGTCGCAATAGTGTATGCGTCGCATGCAACCTATGTGAGGAACTTCAATATGGATGTTTTTAACCAGTCTGTCCATTACAGCAGGAGTACGAACGAAACGGTGTACTCTGCCGATCTTGACTACAGGAACATGTCAAACGACAGCTTCTATGTGATGTTCTTCGGGTATGGCAACCGCACCTTCAGCATCATTGGAATATTCAACAGCAGCGTGATAAATAATTCGGTTTCATGCGTCAGCAGCGACATACAATGCACGTTCAATGTGAACAAGATAGTCCTCAACGGAAGGAATGGGAAATACCACATTGTGGCATACTTCAAGAATGAGAGTGCCTACGACGAAATAACCGACCTTAGGCTGGTTGCCTATTCCGGAACTTACGTTTATATCGGCGGCTCGGTTTCGGATGCTTCAAACACAGCAAACTAGCGGAATTCAGCGGCTCCCTTCATTGCGCCTCTTTTCTTCCTCCTTTTTTAACCGCTCTTCCTCCTCCCGCCTCTTGTCTTCCTCCTCCTTTTTCTTCAGCTCCTCCTGAAGTCGCCTCTTTTTCTCCTCTTCCTGCTTCTTCAACAGCTTGTCGGCCTCCTCGTACTGTTTTGCAGATTTGCGCAGCTCCTTCTGCTTGTCCTTCTTTTTCTTCTCTTCCAGTTCTGATCTCCTCTGCTCTTCCCTCTGCTTCTCCTGCCTTTCCACTCTCTGTCGTTCCTGATCCTGCTGCTGGTCTTTCAGACGCTCGGCTTGCCTTTGTATCTCGACTTGTTGCGCCTTCTTTGAGTTCTCTTCCCTGATCCTATCCGCTTCCTGCTGCTTCTTTGTATTTTCTTCCTGAAGCGCCTTCTGGTTTGCCTGGATAATAGCCAGTTCCTTCTCCTTGATCTTTTTCCTTTTCTCCTCTTCTGTCTCGTCCGCCTTCTGCTCTTCCTTTTTTTCCTTGTTTTTCTCTTCTTCCTCCTGCTCTCCCAAATAGATCACTGCTAATGGATTATGCCGTAAGCCGGAAATGCCGCTGCAACTGGAATGGAGGGATTACTTCACCTTCTGCTACTGCTGCCCCTGGCTTGCCGATGTGCCCCCTCTCTTGCCCTGTCTCTCAACTCTTGCGGTTGGGAAGTGCACTGTAAGGTCCTCATCGCTATCATTCTCCATCCATGCTTTTATGTAGGTTGCCATATTCTTGAATGGCTTAGAGAACCTGTCGGTCAGCAGGTACGCATTGTTCTCGTGCTTCAGCATCCCTATCTCTACGCCGAAATCGAGATACCTTTTTGCTGTCGCAATAGGTATGTGCTTGGGCACGTTCTTGAGCCTAAGCTCCTTTGCTCTCTTTACAGTGTAGATCAGGGTCGCAAACCTGTATGCCTCTGTCTCGTTGTCAAAGAATATTCTTGCAACGTCCTTTACGTTCAGTTGCTTCAGCTTCTCCTTTAACGGCGCATCCTCAAATTCCCAATACTTCATGCCCATGGTCGTCACACCTGCATGTATGCATTACAATACTATAATCATCTGTGTTTAATAAATGTTATTGTATCACCGCCTTTCAGGATGTGCGCGGCGCCAACCCTCTGCCTGCTGAATCTGGCACTTGGCCCGCTTATATATGCGCATTTCAGATTGTCAAGTATTTCTGTGTGGACCTTTGCGGCCGCATTTCCCACCGTCGACAAATCCTTGAGTATCAGCGGCTTTGCCACATCCTCTTCCTTTGGCTTGAGGTACACGGTGATTATCCCAAGGTTCTCGTATATGGCCTTTTGCAGCTCAACTATGTTCGTCCCCACGATGGCGCTTATAGGGACAACCTGCATCTTGTGTGTATCGGTCAGCCTCTTCGCCACCTTTGCATAGTCGGAGTTCCTGTCTATCTTGTTAAGCGCAACTATGGCCTTCATGTAGTGGTTCTTGCCGGATGCCAGGCCTATGAGCTCGTCCAGGCTTATCTGTTCCTCTATCTTTATCCTCGCATTTCCTATTCCGAACCCTGAGACTACAGTACGTATTTCGCTGTCCGTGAGCTTCGATCTGTTTGCCTCAACTATCAGCCCGATGTTGTTCGTGGTCTCGTTTATGTGGACCTTTGGCCTCGGCTTGTTTATCACCACGTTCAGAGCCTTCAGTTCGCCGAGCAGAATGTCTAGGTGCTCTGTTTTGTCGACATCTATGACGAACACTATTAGGTCTGCCACCTTCATCGCTGCTATTACAGACCTACCGCCTCCGCTTCCAAGATGCGCGTTTTCTATTATTCCAGGCATATCAAATATCTGTATGTGCGCGTCCTTGTAGAACATGATCCCAGGTATCACAGTTGTCGTAGTGAACTCGTATCTTGCAGTCTTTGATTTTGTGTTGGTGAGCACGTTTATTATTGATGATTTACCGGTGCTTGGGAAGCCCATCAGCGCAACTGTCGCATCTCCCGTTTTTTTCACGGAGAATCCTGAACCCTTGTGCCCTTTTCCAGAATCTATTATTTCCCTCTTCACTTCAGCTATCTTTTTCCTCAGTATCCCGAGGTACTTGTTCGTCGCTTTGTTGTACTTTGTCTTGGAATATTGCCCCTTTAGCGATTCCAATTCGTTTTCAAGATGGGAGTTTTCGGGCATTTTCATCATTTGCGTTGCTTGTTACCTGCATAAAATTTATTTTATGTTGATAAAACTATATATACAAGATAATTTGTCTTAAAAGGGTATTATTAAATACTTAAGTATTGTTGTATCTTTGCTTTAAAAAGCAAAAAGTGAATTTGAATGGCAAAAGCAAAAAAGAAAGGCGGAGCAAAAAAGAGCTCTAAGAAGAAAAAGCGATAAAGAGCCGGTTTTTGGAACGGCCGTTGCCGTTCCTTTTTGATATTTTTTTATGTCATGTTCATGAATCTCTTTCTGAATCCCCTGTCATTTTTAATGTTGCCGAATACTTTTTTCATCTTGTTGAATTCGGATATCATGCTGTGAATTTCCTTCTCTGAGGTTCCGCTGCCCTTTGCTATCCTGCTTATCCTCTTGTGATCGTGGAGCAGGCGCTCGTTTTTTCTCTCCTCGATTGTCATCGACGATATTATCACCTTGTACTTCTTGAGCTTCTCCTCCCCTTGCTCCAGCATGTCCTTGGGCACGTCTGCCGCGCCCATCATCCCGAAGATGTTTTTGAGCGGACCCATGCTTCCCATCGCCTTGAGCTGCGAGTAGAACGTCTCGAAGTTGAGCTCCTCTGCCTCCATCTCCTCCGGATTCATGTTGGATTCCTTAATCGCATTCTGGACGTGAGTTATCAATGAATTTATGTCAGGCACGCCTAGCAATCCGCCTATGAATTTGGTTGAGTCGAACCGCTCGAGGTTGTTGAGCTTCTCCCCTGTGCCTATGAACATTACCTTTGCCTGAGCCGCTGCCGATGCGCTGAGCGCGCCGCCGCCCTTTCCGGAGCCGTCCATCTTTGTCAGTATGACCCCGGATATCTTCACCGTCTTGTCGAATTCCCTTGCCTGCTTTCCTGCGACCTGACCCGTGTCGGCGCTGACAACCAGCACCTTCTCGTCCGGCTTGAATGCTTCCGCGACATCCCTCAGTTCCTTTATTAGATAATCATCAAGCGCATTCCTGCCGCTTGTGTCGCATATGACGACCTGCTTGTCCTTGAATTTCTCCAGCCCGAGTTTCACTATCTTTGCCGCATCCTTGCCGTCTTCCTGACCGAAGAACGCGACGTTGGCCTGCTTTGCCAGGGTCTCCAGTTGCGTGTATGCGGCCGGCCTTGTCACGTCACAGCATATCAGCGCGGCGCTGAGCCCCCTGTCCTGGTAGAACTTCGCCAGCTTGGCTGCGGTAGTTGTCTTTCCCGAGCCGTATAGTCCCATGAGCAGTATGCGCTGCCTTGCCAGCTTCGGCGTGTATGTCGGGCCAACAAGGTCCACAAGCTCGTCGTACACTATGTTGGTTATGTAGTCCTTCGGAGACAGCCCCGCCGGCGGCTTGCTCTTTAGCGCCTTTTCCTCTATGTCCTTGGTGAAGTTCAGCACCAGCCTCACCTCAACGTCTGCGCTAAGAAGGGTCTTCTGGAGCTCCTTGTTGAATTCGCGTATGGTGTTCGCATCTATGATTGTGGCCCTGGTCAGCTTTGCTATAGCCTGCCTGAGCCCTTCGCCTAGGTCCATTGATATCATTTATAATATTGTAGGCTCATTTATATATGATTTGCAGGTGCTCGGTTGAAGCTCATAATCGCTCAGGCTAACCTCACGCTCAAGGGCGGCGCTGAGAGGGTCGTGCTCAAGATAGCCCAGCATTACAATGCAAAGATATACACCGCAGAGTACAGACCGGACAGCTCGTTCGAGGAATATGATGACCTTGACGTGGAGGTCATCGGCAGGCAGGGCCTGCTCAGGATGCTACCCTACGGTAGGGCCTCGCAGGGATTGAGCTACGGGCTCTCCTTCTACAACCTCAAGCTTAACGATGACTATGACGTGATAAACGCCCACATCGCCCCCAGCCACTGGATCAG